>Ga0209253_10001819_pt1 | contig 18807 bp, 14 predicted proteins | sample FrelakmetBRP12BR_FD_187145 | JGI IMG/M metagenome (GOLD analysis project Ga0209253, IMG submission 187145) | Freshwater lake sediment microbial communities from the University of Notre Dame, USA, for methane emissions studies - BRP12 BR (SPAdes)... | ecosystem: Environmental > Aquatic >... | reverse complement strand
AGCCGCGGCTGCGGGTGTCAACAAAAAAAATATTAAATAATATATATTTTTGGTATTTCGTTTAAAACGCAGCAATGAATAATCCCGCAGCAAGCTGCGAGGAATTCGTCCCGGCAAGATTATTAAACCGGCAATCAAATAGGGCAACTCTTGATGAGGCGCAGGCGGATCGGGGTGCCCGCCGCGGCGAGCCGCAACCGATTCTTCAGGCGACCCTGCCACGCCCCCCAGCCGTCTCATGGAACCGATGGCAGGCAGCGGCGGCCGGCGGCTCCGTGAAAGAGGCTCCTCTGGGGCTGTCCGGGTCCGTATGGAACGGGCTGGCTGCCGTACGCTGGTTCGTTGAACGGGTGGTTGCGGCTTGCCGCGGCGGGCACCCCATCCGCCGGCGCCTCATCAAGAGTTGCCATATTTGATTGCCGGTTTAATAAGCGCTGTTCTTTTCCCCCTTTGAAATGGCTATCCCTCAAGAAAATTCATACCCCGGGCATTTCTTGCTGTCAAAGTGTTTTTGTTCTCCTCCGAGGTTCTCTCCCATGGGGAAAATAGTCCGCAAGACTGAAACGTTTCATAAGGGCATGCCGCTCAGGTGGCCGTCAGTGCCGAGCACAGTCGGCCGATGACGTCGCAGGCGATCTCGCGGCCGCGGGTGAAACGCGGGTCTTTGAAGCCGGGCCGCCAGGAGAGGGAAGAAAGCTCGTCGGAAACCACGAGCAGGGAGGCGGCCGCGGCGGCACGGAAGGCGGCGACGGTGAAGAGGGCCGAGCATTCCATCTCGACCGCCAGCGCGCCCTGGCGCTGATAGTCGCGCACTTTGTCGTGGGTTTCGCGGTATGGGGCATCGGTCGTCCACACCGGTCCCTGGTGAAGGCGGCGGCCATCAACCGCGCACATCTCCGTCAGCTTTTTAGCCAGCGAAGCAGACGGGGCGGAGGCGTCGATGTCGGGCAGGTAATGGCGCGACGTGCCTTCGTCGATGAGGGCCGATGTCGGCAGCACCATGTCGCCGATCTCGACCGTCGCGGAGACGGCGCCGCACCAGCCGAGAAAGACGAGCGTGCGCGCGCCCCAGGCGATGAGGGTTTCCGCGATCATCACGGCGTAAGGCGCGCCCACCAGCGGCCCCGCGAGGCAGGTGCCGGCAAGGGATTCGGATGCGGTGTACAGACGGCTCATGTGCAGGCGCCGGCCCTCGTCGCGGCCGAACCCGAGCCCGTCGCGCAGCCGCCTCAGGTCCGGATCGGTGGCCGCCAACACCCCCACGGGCCCCAGCTGCGGAGAACTCTTCCCCCGCCGGGGGTGGATAACAGCGTCCGGCATAGTCGTTTCCGTTACGCCATGTCGGCCGGCACCGGTTTTGGGCAGGCCGGAGCTTTATTTCAACCGAAGGACATAAACGGCCCACGCCCGGCGTGGGCCGTTTATTCGGGCTTGTTGAGACGGGTGAGCTCGTCCCGGATCTCGTCCATCATGTCGTACAGCCAGAGAAAATCTTCCATGGACAGCCGGCCGGCCTTCACCGGCGCGCCCTCGGTCCCATCCTTTTTCAACAGGATGCGGGGGCCGATCTGAAGCTTGGCCCCACCGTCGCCGTACTGGTTGATGGATGCCACCAGGCCGGTCTCGTTGCACTTCCACTTCTTCAACACTTTGTCTTTTTCAGGATCGTAGGGCATGGTTCCTCCCCTCGGAGTGGGTTGAGTGGATCGGGCGAGTTGGGTTCATTGGGTTCACGCTCAACACGCCCCATGCATGCGATGAACCCAGGAACCCGGTTCTATGCCGAGAGCTTCGAAAAATCGGCAAACGTGTCGAACAGCGCGGCCACCAGCGCCAGCAGGGACAGTCGGTTCCGGCGGACCTCCGCATCTTCCGCCATGACCATCACGTCGTCGAAAAACGCATCCACCGGCTGCCGCAGCGTGGCGACCCGCACGAGGGCCTCATCGAAGAGGCCGCGCCTCAGGTCGTCCTGAACCCGGCCGTGCACCGTACGGTAGGCCGACAGCAGGCCGGATTCCGACGGGTGGGTCAAGAGGCGTTCCTCAACCGGCCCCGGCGTGAACCCCTCGGCCCGCCGGATGATGTTGACCACCCGCTTGAAAGATACCGCGATCGGTTCAAAGTCGGGCTTGTCCTTGAGCTGCTGCAACGCCCGCGCGCGGTGCCACACGGCCGGCACGCTTTCCATCGGGACCCCCAGAACCGCGGCGACGGTGTCCTTGGCCAAGCCCTCCTCCACCAGGATGGAGGCCATCCGGCCCTCGATGAAGGTCAAAATCTTGCCGGCCGTGTCCGGCGGCGCTGCCCCCGCGCCGTCGAAACGACTCAGGCTGTGGTCCACCACGGCTGCCAGTGAAAAACCGAGGTTCCGCTGGCGCATGATCTGAATCACGCCGATGCCTTGGCGGCGCAGGGCATAGGGGTCCGCCGCACCGGTGGGGATCAGCCCCGCGCGGAAACAGCCGCAGATGGTGTCGATCTTGTCGGCAATGGCGAGCACGGCGCCGGCCGGGGTCTCGGGCAGCGCGCCGCCGGACGCGGTCGGGCGGTAGTGTTCCTCGATGGCGGCCGCCACCGCCGGGGACTCTCCCTGGGCCTCGGCATACACGCGGCCCATGATTCCCTGCAGCTTGGGGAACTCGCCCACCATCTGGCTCACCAGGTCGGCCTTGCACAACCACGCCGCGCGCTCGACCTGTCGGCGGAAATCATTATCCCCGCCGGCCTGCCCCGCCACCCAGCTCGCCAACGCCTGCACGCGGCACACCTTGTCATAGACCGATCCCAGCTGGGCTTGAAAAAGAACGCTTTTCAGCTTCTCCACCTGGCGGTCCAAGGGGGTGGCGTTGTCGCTGCGGTAGAAAAATTTGGCATCCTCCAGGCGCGCCCGGAGCACGCGTTCATGCCCCCGGACCACGACGGCCATGTCCTTGACGGGCGTGTTGTTGACCGCGATGAAGTGCGGCAGCAGCCGGCCCGATGCGTCGGTCACGGCAAAATACTTCTGGTGCTCGCGCATGGCGGTGATGAGCACTTCGGCCGGCAGTTCCAGGAACTCGTCGGGAAAGCGCCCGACGGCCGCCGCCGGGTACTCCACCAGATAAGTGTTGATGCCGAGCAGGTCCTCGTCCGGCAGAACATTCCCGCCCACGGAGGCCGCCGCCTGCGCCGCCCCATCGGCGATCCGCCTCCGGCGCTCCGCCGCATCCACCACCACGAACGCCGGCCGCAGCGCCTCCACATAGGCCGACGGTTCGGCGATGCGGATGCGGCCCCGGTGCATGAACCGGTGGCCGAGACTGTTGCGCCCGCTGCGAACATGACCCACTTCAAAGGGGATGACCCCGGTGCCGAAGAGCGCCAGGATCCAGACGATGGGCCGCGCAAAAGACAGGGAGAGGTCGGCCCAGCGCATGCTTTTCGGAAAGGGGGTCGAAAGGATCGCGGCCGGCAGGATCGTTTTCAGAACGGTGGCGGCGGCAACGCCGGTCTCGGTGACCACGGCGCTGAGGTACTCGCCCTTCGGGGTCGAGACCACACCCAGTTTGCCGACGGGCACGCCGACCTTCTCGGCGAATTTGACGGCGGCCATGGTCGGCCGGCCTTCCGGGTCGTAGGCGGCCTTGCAGGGCGGCCCGACGATCTCGCTGGTCAGAGATTTCTGCCGGGCGGCCACCGCTTCCACCATCACCGCCAGGCGGCGGGGCGTGCCGAAGGTCTGGACCCGGCCGTGCTCGATGCGGGCCTCGTCCAGCTTCTGGGCCAGAGTGGCCGCCAAGGCGCCCAGCGCCGGTTCGATGTACCCGGCGGGGATTTCCTCGGTTCCGATTTCAAGCAAGAGCGTCTTCATGCATTATCCTCATGGGTCGGCCCGTCAGCCGGTCGGCCGGTCGCCCGTGAATGAATTTCAATTCAATACCATGACCGGCACACCGGAAGACCGGAGACGGGCGACGTCATTTAGTCTTCACCAGCGGGAACCCCATGGCCTGCCGTTGGGCCAGGTGGGCTTCGGCGCAGGACCGGGCCAGATTGCGGATGCGCGCGATGAAACCCGTGCGTTCGGTCACGCTGATGGCCCCGCGGGCGTCCAGCAGGTTGAACGTGTGCGAGCATTTCAGGCAGAACTCATAGGCCGGCAGCACGAGGCCTTTTTGGACGACGCGCTTGGACTCGGCTTCGTACCGGCCGAAGAGATCGAGCAGCAGGGCCACGTCGGCCTCCTCGAAATTGTAGGTGGACTGCTCGACTTCCTGGCGGTGGGCCACGTCGCCGTAGCGCAGGTCCTGGTTCCACTTCAGGTCGTAGACGTTGTCGATCTGCTGGAGGTACATGGCGATGCGCTCCAGCCCGTAGGTGATCTCGACGGAGACCGGCGACAGCTCGATGCTGCCGGCCATCTGGAAATAAGTGAACTGGGTGATTTCCATCCCGTCCAGCCAGACCTCCCAGCCCAGCCCGGAGGCCCCCAGAGTCGGCGACTCCCAGTCGTCCTCCACAAATCGGATGTCATGCTCGAGGACGTTGACGCCCAGCGCTGCGAGGCTTTGCAGATACTGATGCTGCACATCGAACGGCGAGGGTTTGAGCAGCACCTGAAACTGGTAATAATGCTGGAGTCGGTTGGGGTTTTCCCCGTAGCGCCCGTCGGTGGGGCGCCGGGACGGCTGGACGTAGGCGGTCTTCCACGGCTCCGGCCCCAGCGCCCTCAACAGGGTGGCGTGGTGAAAGGTGCCGGCGCCCACCTCCTGGTCATAGGGTTGGACGATCAGGCATCCTTTCCGCGCCCAGAAGGACTGCAGGGACAAGATGACGTCCTGAAAATTCATGCACGACTCCTTGCCGTTTCAATTAAATTCAAGGGTTAGGTGAATAGAGCATTTTGGTGCAAATGCCAAGGAAAAAATCAGCGCAGCGCCTGCCGGCGGCGGCGCAGGGCCGGGGCGGGAAGGGACCGTCTCCCTTCAACCATGAGCGGATGGCCGCAGGCTATGAGCTGATTTTCAGGCCGTGCCCCGACACCCGGACCTCCAGCAGGTGAGCCCGCCGGCGCTCGGCCAGGATATCCTGCCAGACCGGCCTGAGCTGCGCGACGGCATTCGCCGCACCGATGGCCCAGAGGCAGCCCCCGCCGCCGGCCCCGGTGAAGCGTGCGCCACACCCACACCGGCGGGCAGCGGCCGTCAGCCGGCGACCGAGGCGGTCGAGGACATCCGGCGTCATCCGCCGCCGGATGTCGGTTTCGCGGTTCATGACGGCCGCCGCCCCGTCAAAGTCCCGGCGGCGCAGGGCGTCCGCGAATCGTTGAGTGCACGCAAGGATATCGACCCACTCGCTCCGGAAGCGGCCGAGGAGGAACTGCTGCACCCACCGGGAATTGATGTCGCTGGATTCGTGGGGGACGCCCGCATAGGCCACCAGCAGGTGCGGTTCGAGCCCCCGCAGGCCGGAGCGCGGAATCAGGGCCTCCCGCCGAAACACCTGCGCCCGGGGAAGCGTCAGCCAGTGCCAGGCGTGCACCCCTCCGAATGCGGCCGCCAGCTGGTCCTGGTAGCCGCAGGGCACCCCGGCGACACTTTCCTCGATGGCGTGGGCCAGCAGGGCAACGGAGCGGCCGTCGACGGCGGCGGGGGAACGGCCGCGGCGGCGGATCTCCATGAAAGCCCGCACGAGGGCGACGGCGGCCACCGACGACCCCCCCAGGGCGCTGCGCGGCGGCGAATCGGATTCAACCTGGATGTGAACCCCCTGCGCATTGAAAAAGGCTGCCGTCGCGAACATGAGCCCCAGGGGATGGCGGAACGGCGCCCGGTCGGCGGGGAAGTCGGCGCTCTTGAACCCCCGCGAGCTCACTTTCACCCGGCCGCGGGCATGCGGCGCCAGACGCACCGTCGTGCGCAGATCCAAGGCGATGTTCGCCGTGCAGGGCCCCAGGTGCCGGAGGGGATAGGAAAAGGTGCGGATGTCGAGCGTGCCGCCCATGTCGACCCGGCACGGCGCCGAAACCGCAATCGAGCCCTCTTCAAGCGCCTTCTGCCAATCGAAAGGCATGTCAGCGTGAACGGCCTCGGGCGCGCCTGCCCGACGCGTGGGTCTTAAAGCGCTCATGGATCGCTCTTCCTGATGAAGTTGAACTTTTTTCCTGTGGGAGCGGCTTTCCAGCCGCGATTCAGCCGTCGCCGCCGGGGTTGCCGTGGCGAAGCCGTCAGCGTTCATCCCCGCGGAGTTGACGCAGAATCTTGAGGCTGCGCGGCTGCCGCCCCAGGTGATGGGGCACAAAGCGCTCCAGAAACGCCAGGCTCTCGGCAATCGCCTGCGGGCTGAATTTCATCCGCGCCGCCCGGTTCAGGTCCCCGCCGGACACCCACAAGAGCTGTTTGACCGTGCCCTTGGACAGGTGCTGCGCATGGTCGCATGCCGGCGTGCACGCCGGGCAGGCAATGCCGCCTTTGGCAATGTCCACGCCGAGCACATCCGGCCGCATGGCCGGCAGCTCGCACTGGCATCCCACGCAGTGCTCCAGGCGGGGGCTGTGGCCGGAGAGCCTGAGAAAGCGCATCTGAAAAAGGATGCTGAGCACCGCGGCCGGCACACGCCCCTGGTCCAGCTCGCTCAACACATGCTGCAGCAACCGGTAGAGCTCCGCATGGGCGACGTGCTCTTCCATCCAGTCCTGGATGAGCTCCGCCCAGTAGCTGGCATACGCCAAGCGGGACGGGACGGTGCGGATCTGTGCAAAGGGGTTTTTGAGACTGGCCTCCTGCAGCACGGGCAGCCCCCGGCCGGCCGTCACCACTGCATCCAGCTCCGAGAAGAGCTCCAGGACCCCCGCAAATCTGCGGGTGCTCTTCTTGGCGGACTTGGCGATCACGGAAATTTTGCCCTGAGTGTGCGAGAAGAGGCTGAGGATGAGATCAAAATCCCCGTAGTCGGTGCGCCGGATGAGAATGGCGGAGGTGGAAAGCTGAGACATGTGAATGTTTGAATCCGATTGATTTTCGCCGCTGGCAGGCGGCGAAAATCAGGGGAGATGCAGGTTGACCACTTCGCCGCGCTTGCCCGGAACCTGAACCGGTTTGCCGTCCAGGTTCAGCCGGATTCCGCCGGCGTTGCCGATCAGGAGGTTGAACCCGTTTTGGCCTTCCAGCCGGATCTGGCCGCCGGCTTTGAGCGTGTGTTCCGAGGGAGTCCCCTGATCGATGGAGACCTTGATCCAGCTGTCCTCCTGAGCGGAAACCGTCAGGACGTATTTCGGGACCGCCGGTATCTGAGGCCTCTTGACGGCCTCCGAGGGAGACGGGGTTGCCATGGCAGGCGGTGGCGCAGCCGCCGAATCGGCATTCACCGCCGGCGGGGCAGGTGAAGGCGCATACGGGTCCTGACCCCACTGCCGATAACCGACCAGGGTGGCCGCTACCAACCCCGCCAGCAGCAGCAGCGCAGCAACCAGCGTCCCCCTCAATCCGGTGCGGGCCTTTTGAGGCTCTTGATCCGCAGCGGTGCTGCGCTGAAGCCGCCGGAGACAGGCGTCATAGCGTCGCACCGCTTCGTCGGGGTCGGCGCCGACCGTTTTGGCGTACGCTCGCAGAAACCCTCTCAGAAAGACATCCGGCGGCAACCGATTGAAATCCTCGTCCTCGATGGCATTGAGGGTGGCGGTCGCGATGCGTGTTTCCTCGGCCACCTGCTCCAGGCGGATGTCCCTTTCGATCCGGATGGTCTGAAGATACCGCCCGAAGGACGCCTGCGCTGAATCATCGTCCGCCCCTGCGCCGCTCTGCAGGGTAGATGCCTTATGGACACTCATACCGCCTCGCTTCCGGATCCCTGATTCATGCGCCGGCACCGATGGTCACGGCGCACCCACGATTTTTATGTGCGAGTGTTTGCGCAGATCTGCCAGCCAGGAGGCGAACCGGCTGTCGACGCGTTCTCGGAAAAGTGTTTCCTGGATTTCCGCCTCGACCTGGGCCATGGGCTTTCCGGCGGTTTCGTTGATCTGCTGAACGTAGACGACCTGATAGCCGAAATCGGACTCCACGATCGCCGAAACCTGACCGGCCTTCATGCCCTGGACCGCATCCCGCAGCTGGGGGGTGAGCTCCTCGATGCGAAACAAGCCGAGCTCCGAGCCCTGAATGCCCTTGGCGCCATCGGCGGTGAGACGCACCTGTTCCTCGAACGATCGGCCCCGGTTCACCTCCGCGAGCGCCTCCTGCAGCAGCGCCTTTGCCGCCTGCCGGTCTTCCGGGGCCGACCGGGGTGGCAGCTTCACGAAAAGGTTCCAGAGGTAATACTGCTTTCCGCCGCCGTATTTCAACTTGTTCTTTTCGTAGTAGTCTTTGATATCCGCCTGGGTGATGACCACCTTGGATCGGACCTCGCGGTTGACCAGCTTGGATCGCTGGATCTGGAGCTTGACCTCCTTGCGGTATTCCTCCAGGGTCAACCCCTCCTGGGCCAGCCCGGCCTTGAGGTTTTCATCCGTGAGGGATCTGCGCTGCTTGACCTGGCGGATGTGATTTTCGATCTCCTCGTCCGTAACCGCGATCTTGTAGCGCTTGACTTCCTGCTCGGTCAGCTTGGTGTTGATCAGATTATCGAGGATTTCCTCGCGCAACCGGGCGAGCGTCTGGCGTTCGCGCTCCGGAGGCAGGCCTTGGCGCTTGAGGTCCTGAGCCATGGGACGCAGGAGCATATCGATGTCGTACAGCGTGACGATATCCTCGTTGACGACCGCCACAATGCGATCGACAACGGCAACCTCCGCCGCCGCGGCCTCCACCGGTGCGAGCCAGCCTCCGACGCCAACGGCCCACAGGAAAACAGGCAACCAGAATCTCATGATCTCAACCCTATCGCGTGCGGGCCCCCCGTCGCGCCATGGTCACTTCCCCGCCGGCAGCGGGGTGGGCGGCGGTGGGGACGGATCCGGGCCGCGGCCCGAAAGTTCCGCCCACAGCGGCGAGTTCACCTCCACCGTGTATTTTTCTTTCAGCCGGTCGATCCAATCGACAAACGCATCTTCCAGTTTTTTCCGCCGGAGGTCGGCGACGATCGTTTCCTTCAACCGCTGAAACTTTTCTTCCGAGTCGGCCGCCCCGGCTTTCCCCCGGTAGTGTTGGTCGTAATAGTCGGCCACCTCCTCCCGGGTGATCACGATGCGCTCGCCCAGCTCCGCCTGGACAAGCTTTTCCAGCAGCAGGCGCGACCGCATCCGCTGCTTCCAGGCCTCGAACGGCACGGCGGCCTCGCTCAGCGTCTGATCGAAGGCCCCCGGTGGATAATCAGCCTTGATGGCGGCGATGGCCGAATCGAGCTCCGCATCTGAAACGGAAACACCCACCTCTTCCGCACGATTGAGGATGACCAGCTCGGTCGTGATCTCGTTCAGCAACTGCCGGCGGGCGTCCTGAAGCGCGGATGAGCTTTGATCCGCACTGTCGGGATGTGCGGTTTTCGTCAGTTCAAACGCCTGCAGGAAATCCCGTACCGTGATCTTCCGGTTGCCGACCCTGAGCAGGTAGGCGTCGGTGCGCTCGGAGTCGGATGGACCGCAGCCCAGCACGGCCAGAACCCCGATTGCCAACCGGACCCAGAGGGCCGCCCGCCGCCCGTTAGCCCACATCACCCACACGACCCACCCCGCTTTGCCGGGGCTGCTGCACCCGGGCCGTCATAGCGGATAAGAATTTAATTTTCTTCACTATTAACACGTTGCCCGATGGCTTGCAAGATGTTTTTGGCTTGGGCCAACTGCCCCACGGCGCCGTGTTGGGTCAGCCGCGCCTTGACCACTCCGCCGGGAGACATTTCGAAGCGCTCCGGATCGTCGAGAACCATTTTCACCACGGCATCGACATTTTTCGGGTGGATGTCGGAAAAATACAGAACCAGTTTCTGATCGTTCACGTCCAAACGCGACACCCCGGCGTTGCGCGCCAGGACCTTGAGCATGATTTTGAACAACAGCTGGGTCGCCTCATCCGGCGGGGGACCGAAGCGGTCGGTCAATTCCGAGCGCATGTCGCCGATCTCCTGCAATCCGGTCATCCGCGCCAGGCGCCGGTAAAGCATCATCCGCTGGTCGATGTCGGGGATGTAGGATTCGGCAAAATAGGCCGACAGCGGGATATTGATTTCGGGATCCAACGGCTGGGCCGCCGGCTCGCCTTTCAAGTCCGCGACCGCATCCTCCATCAGCTTGAGGAACATGTCGTAGCCGACCGCGGCAATGTGACCCGATTGAGACGCCCCCAGAATGGTACCGCCGCCGCGGATTTCCAGGTCGTTCATCGCGATGTTGAAGCCCGAGCCCAGATCGCTGTGCTCCATGAGAACCTTCAGGCGTTTGCGGGCGTCCGCGGTGAGCAGGCTCTCGCCGGGAATGAGCAGGTAGGCGTAGGCCTGCTCGTCGGCTCGACCCACACGGCCGCGCAGCTGGTACATCTGGGACAGACCGAAGCAGTCCGCCCGGTTGACGATGATCGTGTTGGCGGACGGAATGTCGAGGCCGGATTCAATGATGGTGGTGCACACCAGCAGATCGATGTCCCGGTTGAGGAACCGGTACATGACGCGCTCCAGATCCTCCTCCGCCATTTGGCCGTGGGCCACGTCGAGCCGAACCTCCGGGACCAGGTCCTGGAGCTTGCGCGCCATGGCATGGATGCTATGGATGGCGTTGTGGACGAAATAGACCTGCCCCTGGCGGCGCCGCTCGCGGCGGATGGCCTCGGCGACGACATCGGGGTCGAACTCGGAGATGTAGGTGATGATGGCCTTGCGGTACTCCGGGGGCGTCTGGATCAGGCTGATGTCCCGGACGCCCATGAGCGACATGTGCAACGTCCGCGGGATCGGGGTCGCCGTGAGCGCCAGCACGTCCACCGTGGCGCGCAGGCGTTTGAGTTTTTCCTTGTGCTTGACGCCGAAGCGCTGCTCCTCGTCCAACACGAGCAGCCCCAGATCCTTGAAGACGATATCCTTCTGAATCAGGCGGTGGGTCCCGATCACGATGTCCACGCCGCCGGATTTCAAGCCCTCCGCGATGGCCTGCTGCTCCTTGCGCGAACGGAAACGGCTGAGGCAGGAGATGTTCACCGGGTAGCGTTGGAACCGGCTGCGGAAGGTGGCGTAGTGCTGCTCCGCCAGGATCGTCGTGGGCACCAGCACGGCGACCTGCTTGCCGTTGTTGACCGCCAGGAAGGAGGCCCGCAAGGCCACCTCGGTCTTGCCGTAGCCGACGTCCCCGCAGACCAGCCGGTCCATGGGGGCCGTCTGCTGCATGTCCTCCAGCACCTGGTCGATGGCCTTGAGCTGATCCGGCGTTTCTTCGTAGGCAAACCCGGTCTCGAAATCCCGGAAATAGCCGTCGGCCGCGCCGAAGGGGAACCCGGTCTCGACCTTGCGCTGCGCGTAAAGCTTCAGGAGCTCGCCGGCCATCTTCTCCGCCGAGCGCTTGACCCGCGCCATCACCCGCTCCCAGGATTTGCCGCCGAGCTTGTCCAGCGCGGGCGTGTGGCCCTCGACCCCCATGTACTTCTGGACCATGCCCATGCGGTCGACCGGGAGGTAGAGCTTGTCGCCGCCGTGGTAGGTCAGCGCCAGAAAATCGTTGCGCACCCCCTCGACCGAGAGCTTCTGGAGTCCCTCGTATCGGCCGATTCCGTGTTCGGTGTGCACGATCAGATCTCCCTGCTTCAGCTCCTGCAGGTCGAAGAGCCGGATGCGGGCCTTGGCGTCCGGCTTCGCCCGGCGAATGTGCCGAACGCCGAAAATCTCGTCCTCGCTCACCACCGCCAGGCGCTCGGCCGGCCACACGAAGCCGTTGGTCACCTGACCCAGGCAGACAACCGCCTTTAAAGGGTCCACCGCCGATGCCGGGAAGCCCTCGGATCGCTGGAAATGCAGACCGTAGGGCGCCAGCAGGGACATCAGGCGCTCGGCCTGGGACTTGCTCCGGCACACGACCCGTACCCGGTGGCCCAGGCGCTGCTGGTCGCAGATCCAGTCTGCCAGCGGCATCAGGAGCTGCTCCTTGTCCCGGTGCTGGCGAAGCCCGGCCGTCAACTCGCTGTTGGACTGGACGCCGACCGTCACCACCCGGGCCCCCGGCGCATCGAGGTTGTCCCCGCCCTGGACTACCTCCAGGAGCTTTAAGGCCACCGGGCGGCGCTGCTCAAGCCGTCTGCGGACCTCTTCCCACGGCACATAGAGGCTTTCGGGAGGCACACAGAAGCTGCGGTGGTCGACCGCAGCGGCGTAGGTGGTGCGCGCCAGTTCTTCGAACTCCGTGGCGGCGCTCTCCAGCTGCTCGGGGCCGGCGGTCACGCAAAGCGCATCCGTGGGCAGATAGTCGAAGAGGCACTCGAGCCCGGGGTAAATCAGCGGCAGCAGGCTCTCGATCCCCGAAAATGTCTCTTGCTGGGATAGACTCGTCGTGATCTTGCGCACCTGGGTGGGCGGCAGGTTGAGGTCGGCGGCCTGCAGCCGGATGCGGTTGAGAATCTCCGGCAGCGCGTCGGGTTTCAGGATCGCCTCGCGCGCCGGCAGAAGCACCGCCTCGGTCACCGTGCCGATGTGACGCTGGTCGCCGGCGGAGAAGAACCGCAGGGACTCCACCCGGTCGCCGAAGAGCTCGATCCGCAGGGGGTCCGGGTAAAGCGGCGAGAACACGTCCACGATGCCCCCGCGAACGGAGAAGTCGCCCGGCTCCTCCACAATGGCGGTCCGCAGGTACCCGCCGGCGATCAACTTCGAAACCAGCTGCTCGCGGTCGACCTCCTCACCGGTCAGGATCAGTTCGGCGTACCGGCTGATCTCCTGCCGCGGAACCAGCCGCTGCAGCAGCGCCTGGACCGGAACCACCACGACGGGCGGCACCTCGTCCGTCAGCATCCGGTAAAGCACCCGTATGCGTTCGGAGGCCGTCTCGTTGTGGTAGGAAAGAAACTTGAACGGAAGCTGGTGGTAGGATGGGAAAAACAGCACCGGAACGGCCTGGTGATGACTGAAAAAGCGCAGGTCTTCGACCAGCCGCTGGCCATCCTCCACGGAGGGCACCACCACCAGCATCGGTGTTCGCTGTCGTGCGTAAATGGCGGTGATGATCAGCGCGCGTTCACTGCCGGCAACGCCGCAAACCTCAACGGCGCGATCGCGGGCGGCGACGGCCTCTGCTACGGCGGAAGCATTAATTATGTCTTGATTTTGATCCATGAACGAAGTAAATATAAAAAATCAAGCCGATGCCGCTCAATCGGCAGTGCCGCTGGTTCATAAGCGACGGATAAGGTTGACGCTTTATCCACTGACGAACGAACCCGCAAAAGATGGCCCGCCGCACTAGCTCAATGGCAGAGCAACGCATTCGTAATGCGTAGGTTCACGGTTCAAGTCCGTGGTGCGGCTCCATCAAACTTCCACAAATCAGCCGATCCCCGGTTCCCGTCCGCCCGTCACCTCCATGGTTGCACCCCACGCGACGCCACCGCCGCTGGCGGCCGGTTCGGTCCTGATTCCGGTTGACCCTCATGCCTGCGAAATCAAGCGGCAGTTACTTAAATTTATAAATGTAAATCAATTTGAAGCGTAAGGCAACCGCCTCGGCGGCCCGAAGGCGGTCATCACACAGTAATCATCTGAAAAATCAACGAATATTGGACAAGCCGCTTGACATGTCCAGGGAATCCGGATAGTCTACAGTCAATTGTTACGTCGGCGCTGGCCAGACGCGCCGGGCAATGACCACCCGTGACGGGTGGCATGCGTTTTTAGCCGCAGGCTGAAAATTCAAGAGCCCGTCAACGCTTCGAACACGGCACGTGCAACCGTGCGCAAAGAACGCGGATGGAAGTCAAGCATCCGGACAGGCTGAGCGGGGGCCATCATGAAAGATCTTGAAGATATTGAACTGAAATCGGAAATTGATGAAATCATGCGCAGTGTCGATGCCATTATGAAAAAGATCGAGTCCGCCCTTCCGCCAAAATCACCGGCGCCGGGCTCCATCGAGGAACAACGCACTACCGGATGATCAGGTTCTGGGTATTGGTTCTCAGGAGGAACTATGGCGGTGACGAAGGATGATATCGTCGCGCGGATTCATGAGGTCGGGTTTTCCAAGAAGCAGGCCGTAGATCTTGTCGAAGCCCTCATCGAGATCATCAAGGCCAACCTTGAGAAAGGCGATGATGTCCTCATCTCCGGCTTCGGGAAATTCTGCGTCAAGGGGAAAAATCAGCGGCGCGGCCGCAACCCCGCCACCGGTCAAGATCTCATGCTGCGGGAACGCCGCGTGATCACCTTCAAGTGTTCCGGGAAGCTCCGCAACAAAATAAACACCCGCCCGGAATAAACCGGTTGACCGCCGCAGCGGCTGCCCGCCTCACAGCCCTATTCCGTAGGTTTTGATCTTGCTCAGCAAGGAGGGGTGGCTGATCTCCAGCAGCCGCGAGGCCTGCGTCCGGTTGCCGCCGGTTTCCTGCAGGGCCTGTGTGATCAGCCTTTTTTCGATGGCTCGCTGGGCCTCCTTCAGCGAAAGACCTGCTTTAGGTTCATCCGCTCGTTCGACCTTGCCGCCCGCACCGATCTCCGCCGGCAGATGCTCGGGCAGCAGAATGGTCTCTTCCGACAGGAGGACGGCGCGTTCGATCACGTTCTCCAGTTCACGCACGTTGCCGGGCCAGCCGTAGTCGAGCAGCAACCCCATCGCGGCAGGGCTCAGGTCCTGGATCGCCTTTTTCATCTTGGTGTTGAAGCGCTCCAGGAAGTGCCGGCACAGATGGGGGATGTCTTCCGTCCGGTCCCGCAGCGGCGGCAGTGGGATGGCCAAAACGTTCAGCCGGTAAAAAAGATCTTCACGGAACAGACCGCGCTTGACCTCTTCCTCCAGGTTCCTGGCCGTAGCGGCAATCACCCGGACGTCGACCTGTGTCGGCTTTGAATCCCCCACCGGACGAATCTCGCTTTCCTGGAGCACCCGCAGCAGCTTGACCTGCAGAGACAGCGGCAGCTCGCCGATTTCGTCCAGAAAAATAGTGCCCCCGTCCGCCTCCTGGAACAGGCCCTTCTTGTTGCGGTCGGCTCCGGTGAAGGCGCCTTTCTTGTAGCCGAACAACTCGCTTTCAAGCAGGTTTTCCGGGATGCCGCCGCAGTTGACCGGCACCAGGGGCCGATTGGCGCGTTCGCCTTCAAAGTGAATCCCGCGGGCGATCAGCTCCTTGCCGGTTCCGCTCTCGCCGAGAATGAGCACCGTCGTGGAATAGCGCGCCGCTTTCTGAGCCAGTTGAAAGACGGAGATCATGGCCCGGCTCTTGGCCACCATGTTCCCGAACCGGTAATATTTTTCGATTTCCTCAATGCGGGCCTTGAGCTGACGGTTCTCCCTTCGCAAGCTCTCGCGCTCCTCGGCCTTTTTGAGGGTCAGCAGCACCTCGTCGGGTTTGAACGGCTTCGAAATGTAATCGTAAGCCCCCCGTTTCATGGCATCGATGGCGGTGTCGATGTTTCCATAGGCAGACATCATGATCACCGTGCTCTGCCCGATCCGCTCCCCTCCGGCCCTGAGGAAATCCATGCCGCTCATCACCGGCATTTTAATGTCGCACAAAATGAAATCGTAGGCCGTGAGCTCCACTTTCCGAAGCGCGGACTCCCCGTCGGGGGCCGATTCCACCTCGTAGCCGGCTTTCGTGAGAACGGCGGCCAGCATGTGCCGCATGTTGGCTTCGTCGTCGATCACCAGAATCCTCTGACCCGATGGTTCAGTCCGCATCATTGCCGATCCCCTCTTGTGAATGGCCTACCGGCAGGGACACCGTCATACAGGTGCCTTGGCCGACCACGCTTTCAACCTGCATGCTGCCGCCGAAACTCTCGATGATCATGAAACTGACCGAAAGACCCAGGCCCGTTCCCTTCCCCGGCTCCTTGGTGGTGAAAAAGGGATCGAAGATGTTCGTCAGATTCTCTCCCGGGATGCCGGAGCCGTTGTCGCTGAAGCGAATGCGAAGCCAGGGTCCGGTCGATTCGGCCGCCGAACCGATGCCCATTGAGTTGTCGGTGGCGATAATCAGATCTCCCACGGCCCCGGGGCCTTTGGCGGAAATGGCGTCCGCGGCGTTGATGATAAGGTTGAGAAATACCTGGCGCAGCTGGCTGGGATCGGCCGTGACCACGTCGCTGCCGGCATTCAAGTCGGTAGCCACCCGCACGTGGGACATAAAGGGCTGGACATCCAACACGTGGGCCATCTCCCCGATGATCGCGTGCACCGACACCTGCTGAGGCCCGGCCTGGGAAGGTCGCGAAATCTCCAACAGCTGCCGGATGATAACGCTGATGCGCTCAATTTCTTTTTCGGCCCGATCCAGGTATTCGATCCGTTCGCCCTCGGCGATGTCCGTTTGCTTCAAAAGCTCCAGATACCCGGTCACAATGCCGATCGGGTTCCCGATTTCATGTGCGATGCCGGCCGAGAGTCGGCCGACCGAGGCCAGTTTCTCCGCGCGGATGATTTCCGTCTGGGCTTTTTTCAGCTCGGTGTTGGCCGCTTCCAGCGACGCCACCGTGGCGCGGAGTTTTTCCTTTTCAGCGGAAAGCCTGCGCAGAAGACCGTTTAAAGCCGCGGAAAGCCGCTGCAGCTCATTGTCCTCCTTGCGCACGGAAAACAGGACCTGCTCGTCTTCTTTGTAGTCTTCGGCCCGCTTGGCCAGCCGGCTCAGTGGTTGAAGGTAGAGTTTGAAAACGCGGTAAATCCCCAGAAACGCAAGGATGCCGGTGTTGACAAATATGAACAGGAACATGAGTTGCTGGGATTGCCTCAGAGAACGGTAAATGGCCTCCAGGGGAAATACCAGGCTGTACCCCGCGACCACATCGCCGTTCACGTGCAGGGGCGCCGCGACGACCAGATACTCCGGCTGCATCCAAAACAGCCCGAAAATACTTCCGACGAAATGGATGCTTTCCATATCGCCGGAGACCGCCTTCTGCGTGAGGGCGACAATTTCTTCCGCGTTGGAACAGCGGCTATCGCCGAATCCGATCTGCTGCTGCGCTCGGGCCTGCAGAAAAAAGCAGGCGACGCCGGCCTCCTCCAAGGTGATTCCCAGGTGCGCCCTGGAACCCGGATACTGGGGCAGGTCGTCCCAGATGGCGTGGACGATCAGGTAATCGCCGAGCAGCCTGCTGACGGCTTTGCCTTTTGCAACCTCCGCACGGATAAGATTGCGTTGGGCCGTCATCAACGTGACGAAATCTATCGAAACCATCCCGAGCAACAGGAAAAGCGTGATGTTGATGGCAATCTTTGTTTTGAGACCCCTGGCAGCCATCGTCCTCGATCAACAGGATTTTAACTATCCGAAATCTATTCTATTTATGTCATTCAAAGCAATATGAAACCGGTCGCAGCGTCGAGCCTTGAGAAAGGATGCGCAGTTGGACAGATATAAAAAACTTTTATAAAAATATTTTAAGCAATTATAATGCCAATAAAAGAATCGCCCTGCAACCGGCTGCAGGGCGATTCTTTTTGAGAATAAAAAAAGCCCGGATCGCTTACGATCCGGGCTTTTTAATATAAATTTCGGCGGCGACCTACTCTCCCACACAGGACCCCGTGCAGTACCATCGGCGCTGAAGAGCTTAACTTCCGTGTTCGGGATGGGAACGGGTGTTGCCTCTTCGCCATAGCCACCGAAAAACGGTGATTCAAAATAAAGACAATTTATATGCAATTCAGCCGGTAAACGTTTTTGCGGTCGTGTAAGTTATTTTGTGGCCAAGCCTCACGGCCGATTAGTACCAGTAAGCTTAATGCGTTACCGCACTTACACATCTGGCCTATCAACCTTGTGTTCTTCAAGGGGCCTTTAGTTCTCAGGGTTTCCCCTGAGAAGGGATATCTGATCTTGAGGTAGGTTTCCCGCTTAGATGCTTTCAGCGGTTATCCTTTCCGAACTTAGCTACCCAGCGCTGCCGCTGGCGCGACAACTGGAACACCAGAGGTTCGTCCATCCCGGTCCTCTCGTACTAGGGACAGCTCCCCGCAAATATCCTACGCCCGCGAAAGATAGGGACCAAACTGTCTCACGACGTTTTAAACCCAGCTCACGTACCACTTTAATTGGCGAACAGCCAAACCCTTGGGACCTGCTCCAGCCCCAGGATGTGATGAGCCGACATCGAGGTGCCAAACCGCCCCGTCGATGTGAACTCTTGGGGGCGATAAGCCTGTTATCCCCGGCGTACCTTTTATCCGTTGAGCGACGGCCCTTCCATGCGGAACCGCCGGATCACTAAGACCTACTTTCGTACCTGCTCGAGATGTCTCTCTCGCAGTCAAGCTCCCTTATGCCTTTACACTCCACGGCTGGTTTCCAATCAGCCTGAGGGAACCTTCGCGCGCCTCCGTTACGATTTGGGAGGCGACCGCCCCAGTCAAACTACCCACCAGACACTGTCTTTCGCCCGGATAACGGGTCGAAGTTAGAACCCTAAAACGGTAAGGGTGGTATTTCAAGGTTGGCTCCATCCCGACTAGCGTCGGAACTTCACAGTCTCCCACCTATCCTACACATACGATTTCAAAGTTCAATGTCAAGTTGTAGTAAAGGTGCCGGGGTCTTTCCGTCTTTTCGCGGGTAGACGGCATCTTCACCGCCAATACAATTTCACTGGGTCACTGGTTGAGACAGTGCGGAAGTCGTTACGCCATTCGTGCAGGTCGGAACTTACCCGACAAGGAATTTCGCTACCTTAGGACCGTTATAGTTACGGCCGCCGTTTACCGGGGCT
>Ga0209253_10001818_pt1 | contig 18809 bp, 17 predicted proteins | sample FrelakmetBRP12BR_FD_187145 | JGI IMG/M metagenome (GOLD analysis project Ga0209253, IMG submission 187145) | Freshwater lake sediment microbial communities from the University of Notre Dame, USA, for methane emissions studies - BRP12 BR (SPAdes)... | ecosystem: Environmental > Aquatic >... | reverse complement strand
CCCGACTTTCCGGCCGGCCTGCGCACTTACGGCGTGGACCACAAATATGCCTATGGCGACGAGGAATTCCGCCGTTTGAACAAGGTGGCGGCGAACTTGACCGAGATGTCGGCCGAAGACCAGGGGCAGATGCATTTTGCGCTCGCCAAGGCCTTTGACGACGTCGGCGATCTGGATGCGTCTTTCAGCCACTATGGCGTCGGCGGCGCCAAGAAGCGCAGGATCGAAACCTACAACGAAAAGAGCAATGCCCGCCTCTTCCAGATCATGGAGAAGGTGGTGAGCAAGCCTTTCTTCGAATCGAATACCGAAAAGGGTTGCGACAGCGACATCCCCGTCTTCATTCTCGGCATGCCGCGCTCGGGTACGTCATTACTGGAACAGATCCTGTCGTCGCACCCGGATGTGTTTGGCGCGGGCGAGCTCAAGATCATGACCAGCGTGATCGAGAACATCGCCGTCGGGCCGACCCGCCTGCGTCTCAATGACGTGGAACCCGCCTTTCCGTATGACGACAACGCCTCCTATGAGACACGCGGCCAACGGTATGTGGAGCAGTTGAAAAAGCTTGCGCCAAAAGACTACAAGCGCATCGTGGACAAGATGCCGGGCAACTTCAATTTCGTCGGCCTGATCCACAAGATACTGCCGAACGCGAAAATCATCCACAGTGAGCGGCATCCCGTCGAGACCTGTCTGTCGTGCTACCGCATCCTCTTTGCGGAAGGCCATCAGTGGACCTATAACCTGCGCGAACTGGGACGCTATTACAAGCGGTACTGGCGCCTCATGCAGCACTGGCGGGAGACACTGCCGGGCGTCATGTTCGAGATGCGCTATGAAGACACCGTGGCGAATGTGGAGGGCCAGGCCCGGGCGGTCATCGATTTCCTGGGTCTGGAATGGACGGACGATTGCCTGAAGTTCTATGAGACGGACCGGCCCGTGAAGACCGCCAGCGCCTCACAGGTGCGCAAGCCAATCTACAATACTTCTGTCAACCGCTGGCGAAAGTATGAGGCCTATCTCAAGCCATTGCTGGAGGAACTGGGCGATATCCCCGAGAAGTACGAGAAGATGCTGGAGGCTGGTAGGCAGTGAGAAAGGCGGGTTTCAGACCCCCGATCACTGAGTGAATGGGGATAATCATCGCTGAGGAATGTACTTGGCGAATCAATCAAATTCCATTTCTGGCTCCGACTACGATAGCCCTTATGTCGATGGCTCGCCTCAACCGCAGGCCAGCAGGCAGAATAGCCTGGATTGCAGGCTGGCTTGCGCTGGCCGTCGTGGCGATGTTGCCGTGGCCCGCAATAGCGGAGGTGCAGCACCATGCGGTGCAGCCGGCGGCGACCGATGCCGCGATCAGCGAATCCTATACACCGCATAGGGTATATTTCGATCCGGCCGCGCCCCGGCGCAACGAGCTGCTCGTGTTCCTGCCGGGAACGGGCGGGCGTAACGACGGCTCGCCGCGCGCTTTCAGTACAACAGCGGCGGAGCTGGGCTATCACGTGATCGACCTTGCCTACCCGAATTCAATTTCGGCGACGGTATGCTGGCGACATTCTGACCCTGCCTGTTTCGAGAACTTTCGCCGGGAGATCATCGAGGGGCGCGACACCTCGCCTCTGATCGCGGTCGGACGCGCCGATAGCATCGAGAATCGCCTGGGAAAACTCCTGCAGATGCTGAATGTACGGGAGCCTGAGCGGGGCTGGGGGCAATTCCTCGATCCGGCGGGCGGTGTGGCCTGGGCGAAGGTGGCGTTGGCCGGGCAGTCGCAGGGCGGCGGGCACGCGGCGCTCATCGCGCAGGAGCACAGGGTGGCGCGGGTGCTGTTGTTTGGCGCGCCCAAGGACTACAACCCGAAGCTGCGCAAGCCGGCACCGTGGTACCGGCCGGGGCGCACCCCGGAGGAGCGCTTTTTCGCATTCGTCCACACACGCGACAGGCAGGGGTGCGACTTCCCACAGCAACTCGAGATCTATCGCGCCATGGGCATGGCAGCCGAACCCATGAGCGTCGATGGCGCGACGCCACCCTATGGCAACGCGCGTGTCCTGCTCACGAGCTATCCCGGCCACATGATTTCCTCACAGGAGGCGCATGTGATCGGGATTTCGAACCAGCTGCGCGATGCCTCGGGCGCCCCGCTCTTCAAGCCGGTCTGGACTTACATGCTGACTGCCGGCGAGCAGGATAAAAAGTAATAAAGGGTCTTCTCCCAATCGAGTGTGTAAAAACCTCATGAAGATATAGCGATATTCCTTATGATCCCCCTTTGGAAAAGGGGGGCGAGGGGGGATATTAAGAACAGATGCTTTCTTATGATAAACAGTTGAAAGCATTATCGCAGCATCTCAGAAAAAATAATAAATGAAAGAGAGTTATGCAACGCAATTTTGATATGAAAGGACTGCTATATGCGGCTCCAGGGATACTATGATGGCATGCAGGACCGCATCCTGCTCCGGCTTTGGAATGTGCCGTCTGGGGATACGGCGGTTTGGCTGACGCGGCGCCAGTGGCTGGCGATTGCCCAGGCCTGTTATCAGGCACGCTCAGCCGCTACCCGGCAGGGCGGCCACCCAGTTCGCCCGGGCAGGAATACGGCTGAGGCGGGCAAGGAACAAAGGAGTGTGTATGGGGCGGGCAGGGCGGAATCTCTTAAGTCTCCCCTGGTCTCCACCGTGAAATTCCGCCGCACCCCTTTCGGCCTACGCATCGAGATTGCAACGGAAGGATCAGTGCCGCTTGCCCTGACTCTGAAAGGGGAGAACCTTTCCTTTTTTATCGGACTGGTCGAACGCCTGGCGGCCAAGGCGAAGTGGGACCTGCCGGTCGCGCTCTCGCGCATGGGCAAGTCCGTCACGGCGACGAAGCGGGTGTTGCACTAAGCACCTCGTTAGGCAATAATGGTTTATGTACTTTGTGTAAAGATCATTTGTGGACATTTTGAATAAATCCTTGCCATATTATTGTGAAACGGCTGTGTTTTTCGAGAAAACGACGTTGTGAATTATTAAACCACCGCAAACTTGTAATAATTTGTCATTCTCGCGAAGGCGGGAATCCAGAATAGCCGTTGAGGCAGTTCTACATTTACATCCTTTGTAGCAAACGCAATGGCACCCTATACACAGGTGTGACCTCAGACCTTGCCAAGCGTGTATATGACCATAAACACGATCTGGTGAATGGTTTTACCAAGAAGTACAACCTTCACTGCCTAGTTTGGTATGGGGTCCATGAATCTTTGGAATCTACGTTCCAAAGGGAAGAAACAGACAAATCTCCTTTATTCCCCTATCCACCAATCTTTTACAAAGGCACAAGTTACTTTTACTATAGACCCTCGGGGCTTCCCTGCGTTCACAATGACGGCTCTTAATGTCGGTATTCGGATCATGGTTGACCTTGAAACTGGAGGTCGTCCTTTCAGGCATCTGTCAGGTTGGAGGTAATATCTCTCATGGGTTCCCCGCTCCCGGGGATATCTTGAGGCCCGCGGCCAATGCCTGGCGCATGACCTTGCCGGTTTCATTCCTGGGAAGGGCGTCGATCTTTACGATGGCATGAGGCCTGTAGATCTTGCCCAAGCGCTTAGTACACAACTGTTTCAGGGCTTCTGAATCAAATGGTGCCAACGCCTCCACTGCCGCGACCAGCACCGGCATCCCGGTATCTTGGTTGACGGCTACCACAGCGGACCCGAGGATTCCCGGCTGCTCGTCGAGCAGCTCTTCAATCAGACGCGGATCAATCTTCTCTCCGCCCAGATTGATTACCTCGTCGATCCGGCCGCTTAAAAAAAGATAGCCTGCCGCGCCCACGGATCCAGTATCACCCGGGTAGAACCAGCCATTACGGAAGGCCCGGGCCGTCGCCTGCTCATCGTCAAGATATCCAGTGGCCAGAACCGGGGACTTGAAACGCAAGACCCCTCGTTGACCGTAAGGTAAGGGGTGATCGTTTTCATCCACCGCTTCTGCCTGCACCCAGGGCATGAGGCGTCCTACAGAGTTGGGGCGTGCCGCACGGGTCTCGGGGGTGGAGATCGCCAAAAGGCCATTTTCGGTTGAACCGTATCGAACCTCCAGTCGGGAACAGATCCGTTGCTGAATGCTTTGTAGCAGAGCCGGTGGCGCAAAGCTTCCACCAATCGCCATGGATCTGATGCTGGCGCAGATCTTCGAACTCTCGGGCAGTGCTTTGGCCGCATACGCCACCAGCGGGGAGGCGTTTCCTGTCGTGGTCACGACTCTTGTGGGCCGATCGCGCTGGACCACCGCGAAAAAATCCTCCGGTTTTGTTGACTGCATCAGCACCGTCGTCGTACCATTATATAACTGCCGCATGATGGTGGTGATGCCATATTCGACACCCGGCGAGGTGAAGATGAGCACGCGGTCATGGTCGTCCTGACTGACCCCTGGCGGTAGGCTGAGCATCAGGGCGCTACGGGCATGGGTATGCGGGTTTTTTTTGGGTCTGCCGGTGGTTCCTGAAGTATGGGCGATCAGCCAGGGCTGATCATCCAGGCCCTGCGCAACCGGCGGCACCTCCAAACGATCCCCTTGAGCCGGTGGTGCCAATAACATGCGTGCCTCAAGATAACGCAATGCCGGTAGGTTGCTGCTTCGCCAACCATCGTCCTTATCCAGCACGATGGCGTGTACGCGATTTTCATCAGCCAGTTCTTCCCGGTATTTGCTCAGGGGAAAGGCAACCGCACCCAGCCGACCCACCGCAAGCAGAACACTCAGATATGACATGTGGCTGTTGTAAATCGACAGCACAACCACATCGCCGCGTGCGACGCCTGCCGCCGCCAATCGAGCCGATGCCCGCTCGACTGAAGCCCGCAGTGCCCTGTAGCTGACCGGGTGCCCATCGTACAAAATCGCGATTTGGTCAGGATGTGCATTACAATTTCGCCAGATGGTGTTCGTCATATTCATTCGTCTTCGCTCCTGATTTGTTAAATGAGAGTCCCCCCTGAACTGAGGCCGGCTACTTCGCTTCCTTCGAAGTCAGCCCTTTATGCCAAGCCATGATGAACGACTCCAATAAGACAAAGAGTCGATTGACCATGTATCCTACAGCAGCCAATGAGAATACCCCCGCATACATCTCGGGTATGCGGAATGTTCGTTCGGCGTCAAGAATAAAAAAACCAATTCCATTGTTACCCGCAAGCATCTCGGCCACCACCGTCACAATCAAGGAAATAGCGATACTTACCCTCATGCCAGTGACAATGTGAGGAGAGGCCGCCTGGAGGATGATCTTTCTGAACAGCTCCCACGAGGTAGCGCCAAACATTCTGGCTGTTTCCATAAGAGTCCGGTCCACCCCACGGACGCCATCTATCACATTGACCAACATGGGCCAGAAACTCGCCCATGCCACAATAAAGATTTTCATCTCGTCCCCCACCCCTAAAAGTAAAATGACGATGGGGATGATCGCTGAGACAGGAGTCGGTCGACACAATTCAATCACAGGCTCAATAAGATTAAAAACGGCCCGGCTGTATCCAATCACCAACCCACAAGGAACCCCTATGATGAAGCTCATACCGCATCCAGCAAACATTCTGAAAAGGGTGGCACTGTAATGTGCCAGAAGTTCACCTGAGACAATAACGCTAAAGAGGGCTTGGACAATGGCAGTGACTTTAGGGATATACACCGGATGGATCACTTTGAACATTGATCCGAGTTGCCATAAGGTAAGGAGTGCGATAAACGTTAGGATCCCTCCCCACCGAGTCCTAAAAAGGATGTATGACAGTTTACCCGAACCGTTTTGACCGGGGCTATGTGACATCATTTTCTCCACCTAAGCCCTTTTCTTTGTGCATGATCATCCTGTGTATCTCATTCCGAATTTCTAAAAAACGCGGGTCGGTCCGTGTTTCTATTTGGCTCCTCGGCCTTGGCAGATCATTCCGAAACTCCTTGACAATCCTCGACGGGGATTTTGCAAGGACAATGATTCGATCCGATAAATACACTCCCTCCTCTATGTCATGCGTAACAAATATAATTGTCTGTTGGAACTCTTCCCAAATTCGAAGCAGAAAGTCTTCTAATTCCGCTCTCGTCTGAGCGTCTAAAGAACCGAAAGGCTCATCCATAAGCATTAATGACGGTTCGCATGCAAGCGCTCTCGCTATGGCAACCCGCTGCTGCATGCCCCCGGAGAGCTGCCAAGGGTAATGGTGTTTGAACTTCAAAAGACCCACGGCCTCCAAATATTTCTCCGCTTGCCTTTGAACGTCATGACCATTGAACGAACACCGCTGCCGCTTGAGCTCTAAACCGAAACAGACATTCTTTAACACTTTACGCCAGGGCAATAGAGAACGACTGTAATCTTGGAAGAGAAGAATCAAACCCGGAGGAGGCGTATCGACCTTCCTCCCTTTGAGGATTATTTCCCCGGAGGTTGGCGGCATGAGTCCGGATAAGATCATCAAAAGAGTTGTCTTTCCACAACCCGAAGGGCCGATGATGGAAATGAATTCACGTTCTTTAACCTCAAAGTCTATCTTTTCAATCGCAAAGGTATGCTGATTTGCTGAAACAAACTCCTTGGAGATATTCTTTATCGAAAGAAGATTCATCTTGATCCTTCAGGAAGATACTTCTCAATCTTTTCGCATTATTTTGCTGTTTTATAGATCAGGTTTTCGAGGTCCGGGCTTTTACTAATCAGGCCATGTTTCTGGCAAAGTTTTACCAGAAAATGCATTTTTTCTAAATCCACTTTAGACATCCATTGGGAAAAGGTAATACTCTTTATTATTTCCGGTGAGATTCTTGAATATTGGATGGACAGCTTCTCGCGCTCTTCTGGGTGGACATTCAAATAGTCCTGTGCTTTTGCCGTTGCCGTAAAAAACCCTTGAACCTGGTCAGGATTTTTGGAAATCCAGTCGTCCTTGGCCACAAAAGAAGCGACGATTAACCCGGGGCGCAAATCGTTAAGTGGATTCACTAAGAGTTTTGCCCCCTGGGATCGCAAGATAGTTTTTTCTGGATCGACGGCCTGTACGGCATCAACTTTTTTCCCCATCAGTGCAGGAATCATCTTTGGAAAGTCTGTCTCCACCCATATAACCTTTTTGGGATCAGCATTGTTCTTTTCCATCCATTCCCAGGCAGCCATCCAATCGATGTTTTTAATTGTATTGACAGCAATCTTTTTCCCTTCCAAATCCTTAGCACCTCTTACACCTGAATCCTGCAACACAAGAAGCCCTGTTGATGAGGTGGCGTAGCCTCCTGGCTCTCCAGCTTTTTTTGTGTAACCTTCATTATGGCTGCCGCATATTATTTTTATATCCAGTCCTGCCGATCGAGCCAATATGATGGAAATAATGTTGCTGAATCCTATCTCAATAGAGCCCCCTATGAGAGCGGGTATAATGGTCGCCCCACCTTTCATTTCGATTGTTTCTACATCCAACCCAGCCTCCTGATACCAACCCTTTTCCTGGGCTAAAAATACAGGTAAAAGAGGCGAGATGGATATGATCCCAAGCTTAATTTTTTTGGCTTGTCCAACCGCAATATCTGTTTTTGAAAATAAACATATGAGGGACACGAGCACAATGAAAAAAGTTTTGGACCTCATCAACGTCCTCCCTGGAAGGAATCTATTCTGCGTTTTTTTAATTTTATACCCATCTTCTGGCCGATTTCCTAAAGTCTGCCTGTAAATTTTCCAGCCTATTTGTAAAAAATAGTACAAATCAAGCAACGAGAATATACAAAAAAGGTTTCGAGTTTAGGATTTCCCAAGGGTGATGATTTGTCTCAGCTTCAGCCTGTCAATGATGGAGGCCACGCTATCTTTCACGCTTTGTAAATCCGATTCTAAAACTATCTCTGGATGTTGTGGGGCTTCATAGGGAGAAGAGACCCCGGTAAAGTCCTTGATTTCTCCGGCCATGGCTTTTTGATATAACCCGTTCGGATCACGTCTTTTACACACTTCCAAATCACATTTGACGTAGACTTCGAAAAAACGGCCTTCTGGAAACAGGGAACGGACAAACGCCCGGTCTTTTTCAAGGGGAGAGATGAAGGTGCAGATCACAATATGGCCGGATTCAAAAAAGAGTTTTGCCACCTCTCCTGCTCTCCGGATGTTTTCCGATCTGTCTTTGTCAGAAAACCCCAGATCACCACACAGGCCCTGCCTGATATTATCACCGTCGAGAAGCATCGTCTGAAAACCTGTTTCAAACAACTCTTTTTCAAGATCTCGTGCGATGGTCGATTTCCCCGATCCCGAGTATCCCGTAAGCCACAAAACCGCCCCCTTGTGGCCATATCGTTTTTCTCTTCTTTCCCGTGGGATATTCCAGCCGCCCCAGGTGGTGTGGGGCGATTTTCTTTGCTTGATGATTTCAACTTCCGCACCTTCAACAAGTTCGGCTATCTTCCGAACAGAACCTCTTATCATCCCCGCGGCAACGGTATTATTGGTTAATGGATCGATTAAGATAAAACTCCCGGTTCCATGATTCACTTTGTAGGGATCGAAAAAGATCGGTGATGCCGTCCTTATTTCCACTCTGCCGATCTCGTTGAGGACAAATGTTTCAACACCCCGTTCCCTATGAAGGGTGTTGACGTCGATTTTGTACAGGATCCTGGAAATAAAGGCCCGGACAGTTCTCGTCGTATGTTTGAGAATATACGGGGTGGTCTTTGACAAGGCCTGTTCATCCATCCAACAAATAATGGCTTCCAAATGATTGCCTACCTGGGGAAGGTTATCTTTTCTGACAATCATATTGCCCCGGCTGATATCGATCTCATCCTGCAGGGTGAGGACCACCGATTGAGGTGCAAAGGCCTCTGACAGTTCACCATCGTATGTGGAAATAGATTTCACCTTTGAAGATTTACCCGAAGGTAAAACGACAATCTCTTCTCCCGGACTGATCGTGCCTGAAGTGATTTCCCCCGCATAACCCCTGAAGTCGAGATGAGGGCGGACAACATATTGAACGGGAAACCGGAAATCAATCAGATTGCGATCGGCAGAAACATGCAGGTTCTCTAAATAATGAAGCAGAGTAGCCCCGTCATACCACGGCATCCGCGCACTTTTTTCGACAACATTATCCCCAATGAGAGCGGACACAGGAATAAAGATGACGTCGTGAATATCAAGTTTTTCAGAAAATTCCTTATATTGTTCAACAATGCCGCTATAGACCTCCTCAGAATAGTCAACGAGATCCATTTTGTTGACAGCAACGATCAAGTGAGGGATCTGCAGAAGGGAAATTATAAAGCCATGGCGTTTAGACTGTGTCAGTATGCCATTTCGGGCGTCGATCAGGATGACGGCAAGGTCCGCGGTCGAAGCGCCGGTAACCATATTGCGCGTATACTGGATATGACCCGGGGTATCGGCAATAATGAATTTTCTCGCGGACGTTTCAAAATAGCGGTACGCGACATCGATGGTAATACCCTGTTCACGCTCGGCTGAAAGCCCGTCGAGGAGCAGCGCCAAATCGACCTTGTCGAGACCCTTTCTTTTTGAAGTCGTCTCGACGGCGGCATACTGATCCTCGTAGATCGACCTCGTTTCATAGAGGAGGCGACCGATCAACGTGGATTTTCCATCATCGACGCTCCCGGTCGTTGTGAAGCGAAGAAGCGTTTTCTCCTTAGAAGTCATTAAAAATATCCCTCCTTTTTCTTCTGTTCCATGGAGGAATCACTGGTAAGATCGATCACTCGGTTTTCGCGTTCGGATTTCCTTGCCGCTTCGACTTCCCTGATGATATCGTCTATCGCAACTGCCGTTGATGCAATGGCCCCTGTGCAGGGGATACACCCAAGGCTCCGGAAACGGCACAGCGCCGTTTCAATCTCATCATTCATAGCGCTATGCTCAACTCTGTCCTCAGCAAAAGAGCACGATGAAACAGGGATCAGTATGCCGTCCCGGTTTATGACCTCCCGGCGCAGTGCAAAATAGATTGGCACAACAGGAATATTTTCCAGCTTTATGTAATGCCAGATATTCTGTTCCGTCCAGTTACTGAGAGGGAACACCCGCATGGAGTTACCTTCACTGATCCTCGTATTGTACAGATTCCAGAGTTCAGGACGCTGATTTTTCGGATCCCACTGACCGAACGTGTCACGAAGTGAAAAGATCCGCTCCTTTGCCCGCGATTTTTCCTCTTCCCTTCTTGCACCGCCGAACGCGACGTCAAACGCATACTTTTTCAGCGCCTGGAGCAAGGCGGCGGTCTTGAGATAGCTGCAGCATTTGTCGACCCCCAGTTTTAAGGGGTGGCACCCTTGGGCAATCCATTCCTCGTTTCGTTCGACAATGAGCGTCGCTCCGATTTCCCTGCAGAACCTGTCACGGAATTCGTACATTTCCGGAAACTTATACCCTGTATCGATATGCATTAACGGAAATGGAAACTTCCCAGGGTAAAAGGCTTTTTGCGCCAGGCGGACCATGACACTGGAATCCTTTCCCACCGAGTAGAGCATGACCGGATTTTTGAATTCAGCCACGACCTCTCTCATGATATGAATGGATTCTGATTCCAGTTGATTAAGATACGATAGGTTGTAAGATCTCATAAACCATCCCGATCAACTTATTTCACCACTGATATAGGCCTGTGTTCTTTCGTCCAGTGGAGAGCTGAAAAACGATTCTGCGGGACCATGCTCAATCAATTCCCCCATGTATAGAAAAATGACATAGTCTGCCAATCTCCGTGCCTGGCGAAGAATATGTGTTACCACGATGATCGTATACTTGGTTCTCAGCAATTTGAATTGCTTTTCAACGAGTTTGGCCGATACAGGATCGAGGGCGGAAGTCGGTTCATCTGCCAGAATGACTTCCGGTTCTACTGCCAGCGCCCTTGCCAAAGCGAGCCGCTGTTGCTGTCCAACGGAAAGCCGCGCTGCCGGCCCATGTAACCTGTCTTTCACTTCATCCCAGAGACCGGCCAGGCGAAGATAATATTCCACAAGATAGTCCATCTCGGAATTCTTTCGAGACCGGTCAACCTGAGGATTAAAACCGGAAAATGATCCCAGCATGGTGTTATTTTTTTCAAGCAGTTCAATCTGGCGGAGAACTTGCTGCCCCTTCATCCTGTGAATTCTCGGGCCGAAAGCGATATTATCGTAAATTGACATCGGCAGCGGATATGGCCTTTGCGAAAGAAATCCCACCTTTTTCCTGAGGGCAAGGATATCCGCTTCGGAATCATATATGTTCAAGCCGTCAATCAGGATATTCCCCTCTATTTTGACATCCTCATGGAGGTCGAGCAGGCGATTCATGCTTTTTAACAGGGTTGTTTTACCGCATCCCGAGGGACCGAGGATGGCAATGATTTGGTGATCGGGAATATCGACGGAGATATCTTGAAGTACTTTATGACCCCCATAGGCAATGGTAAGATGGTTAAGGCTAATGTGTGACATTGGATCATTACCTTACGATATATCTTGAAGAACGCCACCCTAAGATTCTTGAAACGATATTTACCAATAGCACAATGAACAGCAAGATAAGCGCCGCAGTATAAGCCCTGTCTTGTACTTCAGGGATAGGTGTGGCAGATTGGAAGAATATCGCCAGGGGCAGAGAAGCCACCGGATCTAATAATGATCGGGGGATATAGTCCGTATACCCCGCCGTAAAAAGAATGGATGCCGCATCGCCAATACCGCGCCCAAAGGCGAGCAATACCGCTGTGATCACCCCCGGCATTGCCTGCCTCAAGACGACAGAAACCGTTGTTTCAATCTTTGTTGTACCGAGGGAGTAGGATATCTCCTTGAGCTCCAACGGAACCATTCTAATCACTTCTTCCATTGACCTTATCATAATGGGAAGCATCAGAAGAGTTAAAACAATAATTCCCCCGAGCAAAGACGATCTAAGTCCGAAATAAATCATGACAACAAAGCCGAAGGCTCCATACACGATAGATGGCATACCCCAGAGTATATCCAGAGCAAGCCTACTGCAATTGGCAGCGAAATGACTGGTGTACTCTCGCTGCATCGCAAAGGCGACAGGGAGGCTTATCATAATGGAAAGGAATGAGGCGCCGAACGCAAGATATAAAGACCCAACGATGGCATTGGCAATTCCTCCTTCTTTTCCCAGGTAGTATCCACCCTTGGGTGTTTCTATGATCATGGACAGACTGAGCGCCGAGGCTCCCTTCATGACAACTACGAAAATGATGCCGGCAAGGGCCGTCAGGACCAGCCCCAATGAGATGATCATCAGTCCCTTAAACAGGATTTCTTCTATCCTTCTCGCCCTCACTTATGATACCTCCCTTCCTATCCGTAAAAGGGTGAGGTGGGCCATCATACTAAACCCCCCGACAACGACCAGCAGGATCAGAGCAGCGAGCAACAGTGCAGAATCATAGAGTGGTATTGACATCATCTCGCCATAATTATTGGCAATGAGAGCCGGCAGAGGATATGCGGGGTCAAAAACCGATGTTGGAACCTGCGCCACATTTCCTACAACCATCAAAACAGCGATCGTTTCGCCAAAGGCACGTGCAAACCCCAGAATGATGGCGGCAAAAATGCCACGTCGCGCACTCTTTAAAATAACATGCCTGACCGCCTCCCACTTCGTCGTTCCCAGCGCAAGGGTGTTCTCCCGGGCTTCAATGGGAATCATCCTGAGTACTTCCAGAGATAGAGATATGATGAACGGGGTCACCATGACCGCAAGAATGAGGCCACCGGCAAGAAGGCTATACCCCGTTGTTGCGTTACCCAGGGCATTGCCGACAACCTGCACGAATGGTACAACCACAATGACGCCGCAGAGCCCATAAATGACGGACGGAATGCCTGCCAGGATGTCAATGACGAAACGGGCAAATTCCCTGAATCTGCTGTTCGTATACTCCGAGAGATAAATCGCACTCAACAGACATACCGGAATTGATATAATCATCGCTATGGCGGTTACTTCCAGGGTACTTATAATGAATGGATAAAACCCGAAGCGGCCTTGTAAGGGGTGCCAATCAGAGGAAAGCAGGAGTTCGGCCAGGGAAGTGCTCGTAAGTATTGGTTGTGCCTTGATGATCAGGACAATTGTTATAAGGACAGCAACGGCGTTTATGAAAATCAGGCTTAAACGGAATATCCTGCCGGCGAAATAATCCTCTACCTGTCTCCACCTCATTCCGGCCATGATTGCAATTATTCCCCGAGTTTCCGCAGAGCCTCCTTAATCTGGGCTTCAGAAAGTTTTATATATCCTACCTCCTCGACGTATTTCTGCCCATCGGTTAAGATCCACCTGACAAATTCTTTAACCGTTCCTTTGAACTCCCCTTTTGTTATCAAATACAAATCTCTTGCCGGCGGTGACGGATACTTTCCGGAAACAACTGCACGGATGGCTTTCTGCTTGGTACTTAAATCCTCTTGAGGATCGATCTTTCCATTTTCATTCACATCTATTGATAAAACTTGCAGTCCCTTCACCGGAAGACCTGTTTTAGCATCATAGGCATAGTTCAGATTATTGTACCCCACACCGAGGGAATCCTTTCTAACGGCCTCTGCTATCCCGGGATCGCCGTAAACACCCACGCCTTTGAGGTCTTCCTGGTGTTTCCCCAAATACCCGGCCCATGTTTCCGCTGCCCCGCAGGCATCGGAGCGGGTATAGACCTGGACACGATCACCGATTGAGCCACCCGTGAGTTCGCCCCAGGAGAGGGCCTTTCCCTCGATCCACAGCGCCATGAACTGCTTTTTCGTCAGCCCCTTGGACATCAATTCCCGCAGGGCGGGGCTATTGGCATTGATGACGGGGAAAACGGCGTCTTTCACTACCGGGACATACTGTGCCCCTCGTTGTGATTCCTCGCGTTTGATCTCCCGGGAGACCATGCCGATATCCACAAGGCCCGCGAGAGCGTCCGCGACGCCTTTACCGGCGCCGCCTGCGGCCACGTCGATCCGGCAGCCGGGGCGGGTTTTCGCGAATTCGTCGGCCCAGCGCCCCATCATGGGGTAGAGAGCCCAAGCCCCGGAGACCCGGACGGTTGTCTGTGCTCCGCTCTGTTTCTGGTCTCCTCCATCACCCGATCCGCAGGCGCAAAGGGAGAACAATAGGACAACTACTATTCTATTAAACAGCCTTTGATTAAGCAATTGCCTGCTCACTTATCTTGACATAATCACATTTTAAAAAATAAACGAATTTTTCAAGCACATACAGGTTTAAAAAGAACATTTCAGCTTAAAAATCTACCATTTCCCTTCAAACTTCTATGGATATCACCTCATTTAAGAAACCTTCGGAGGTTTCTTGTTAAGAGTAAAAGCATAACCCCCACCAAAAAAAAGTCAATAGTTTATTCAAAATTTTAGGAATTTTTTTCGAGATTTACCTCCACTTTGATGTGGTATTTCAGAGATACTGAGGACCATGGCCCGGATGATCCAGTTATGCAAAGACGCAATTCTCCTTCCCACATTTCCGATAATTGACCGAGATGGTTCCCCGTCTAAACTCCCCTGATGCTACCAGCTTCTGATATAACTCCTTTCTCTTCTTCTCCAGGCTCTCAAGGGTCTCTCCCACAAACACCCCCTATAATAGGATTGCTAATAAGCATTCAGATTATAGGGGAAATAAAATGACCTGTCAAATCTACCCATCAATTTGTCGCAGCCTCCTGTTTTCGCATTGCAAAATGGTGGGAACTCTGCTAAAATTTGTATCCTGATAAAGGCAAAAAAGATGAAAGAATAAAGGAGTAAATATAACGAACGAGTGGTCCCAGGGATATGTAACGGATGTGCAGTATACAGCCGGGGTTTATCGGGAGACAACCCCACTTTGGCTCAAATTTTTAACCGTTTTTGTCAATCAGCGCCAGTCTTATAAGGAGAATTTTATCTTTTGCGAACACGGATGCGGACAGGGCATGAATCTGAACCTGATTGCAGCTCAATTTTTCATTCAGCAGCCCACAATGTAATTTAATACGCTGGCCAATGAGGTGTAGAGGATCACGGAGTCTTAGGGGGAAGAAGTTTATTAAAGAGGGAAAGACCCTTGAGACCACGGAGGAAAATCTAAAGGAACTTTCCGATCAGCTAAGAAATTTTGTTGACAGAAGACTTCCTTTATTAAAAATGCTTAAGGTGATCTCTTAAACCCGGATGGCCCGGATAACTGTGGTTTTCGTCGGGGCTTCCCCCTCAAAACCCCATTTTCACTTACTCAAGATGAAAATCGTTATCAACACTTTCCCTTTGCTTTCCCCCCTCACCGGCGTCGGCCATTACATTTACAACCTCCTGATCGAATTCCAGAGACTGAGGCCCGATATTCAATATACATTCTATTATGGCTACTTTGGGAAAAAACTGAAGGCCTGTCGAGAGGGAGAAGGGTTGGGTTTTTACAGACTCAAGGAATGGGTTAAGAAAATGCCTGTTGTTTCACCCTATGCAAGAAAACTGAAGGACACACTGGCACAGATTAACCTTAGAAAATACGATCTCTACTTTGAGCCGAATTTTATTCCTTTAAACATAAGGTCAAAAAAGATCGTCGCCACGGTTCACGATTTTTCATTCCATCTTCATCCTGAATGGCACCCGAGGGAAAAGACAGAGTATTTTTCCAGGAACTTTTTTAAACGGATTGAAAAGGCGGATTTGATCATCACCGACTCAAGATATATTGAGAGGGAGGCCGTTGAGCTGTTTAATGGCAAGGATTTGAGAATCGTCACCATTTACGGAGGCTACGATCATGCCCTGTTTCATCCAAATAAAAAGGAGGAAGAGGAGAAGGCAAGCCCTTCGTGTAATTATATTCTGTTTGTGGGTTCAGGAGAACCAAGGAAAAACCTGCTAGGTCTTCTAAAGGCATATCTGCTGTTGCCGGAATACATGAAGAAGGACTTTCAACTTCTCTTAATAGGATACAAGGGATGGGGGAATCAGGAGATCGTTGAACGGATGGATCAATTGAAAGGGAGAGTAAATTATTTGGGCTATTTAAGCAATGAAGAACTGGCTACTCTTTACAGGGGGGCATCCTGTCTGGTCTTTCCTTCATTCTATGAGGGTTTTGGACTTCCCCCTCTTGAGGCGATGGCTTGTGGCTGTCCTGTTATCGTTTCCAATGTTGCAAGCCTTCCAGAGGTCTGCGGGGATGCTGGATATTATGTTGACCCCTATCGTGTTGAAAGCATTGCTGAAGGAATATACCAAGTTCTGACAGACGAGTCCTTAAGGCAAAGCCTTATCGAGAAGGGCCTTATAAGGGCGAAGCTCTTTAGCTGGGAAAAGTCAGCAAGGGAGCACCTGAAGGTTTTTGAGGAAGTATTAAGTAAAATAATAGGAGAAGAAATCAGATGAAGAGAGCTCTTATTACCGGCATCACAGGGCAGGATGGGAGTTATTTAGCGGAGTTTCTTCTTGAAAAAGGCTATGAGGTCCACGGAATCGTAAGACGCGCAGCCATTGAGGATCCCGAGCATCGCATGTCCAGGATTACGCATCTTCTGGATAGAATGGTCATCCATCCAGGATCGGTGGAGAGTTATCCGAGCATCTTCAATGTGGTGAGGGAGGTCCTCCCCGACGAATGTTATCATCTCGCCGCACAGAGTTTTGTAGCTTACTCCTTTGAGGATGAGTTCTCAACCCTTATGACAAATATCAACGGGACCCATCACATCCTTTCAGCGATCAAACAGATTGTCCCCTCCTGCCAGTTCTATTTTGCCGCCTCCAGCGAGATGTTTGGAAATGCGGAGGAATCGCCTCAGAATGAGAGCACCAAGTTTAAACCGCGCTCGGCTTACGGGATATCCAAATTGACCGGATACCATCTGGTGAGGAATTACCGGGAGATTTATGGTCTCTTCGCTGTCAACGGGATTCTCTTCAATCATGAGTCTCCGCGGAGGGGCTTTGAATTTGTCACACGGAAGATCTCTTCGCATGCGGCAAAGATCAAACTGGGTTTGACCCGGGAGCTGAGATTGGGAAATCTCGATGCCCGAAGGGACTGGGGCCATGCAAAGGATTATATCAAAGCCATGTGGATGATGCTCCAGGCCGATTCGCCTGAGGATTACGTGATCGGAACCGGTGAGAGCCATTCGGTCAGGGAGTTTGTGGAGATTGCTTTTGATTATTTGGGGTTGGATTACAGGGAATTTGTGGTCACGGATGAGAAGTTCTACAGACCCGCTGAAATTTACAATCTCTTGGCCGATCCATCCAAAGGCATGTCAAAACTGGGATGGGGTTTCCGGTACCGATTGACCGATCTCGTTCAAGAGATGGTCGAAAACGATTTAAAGCTATTTAAAAGATAGGTTGCGGGCCCATGAGAGTGGCCATCGTCCATGACTGGCTGACAGGGATGAGGGGAGGGGAACGGTGCCTCGAGGTTTTCTGCGAGCTTTTCCCCCAGGCCGATCTCTACACCCTGCTTCATATCCCTGGATCGGTTTCGCCACGCATAGAGCAGATGCCTATCCGGACCTCCTTCGTTCAAAGGCTTCCTTTTTCAAAAAGAGGCTACAGGAGGTATCTACCTTTGTTCCCAATGGCTGTGGAGTATTTCAACCTGAAGGGATATGATTTCATTCTGAGCTGTAGTCATTGCGTGGCCAAAGGTGTTATTCCACCGCCAGAGGCCCTCCACATCTCTTATATGCTTACCCCGATGCGATATGCATGGGATATGTATGGAGAGTATTTCGGGGGAAACAGAGACAAATGGATCCCCCTCTTCATCCACTATCTGAGGATGTGGGATGTGACATCGAGCGAGAGGGTCGACTATTTTCTCTGTATCTCAAACCATGTGAAGAATCGTGTTAAAAAATATTATCGGAGGGAAGCAGAGATCGTCCATCCTCCAGTGGAGACCAACCGGTTTTGCCTCCGGGAAGAACAAAAGGAGTTTTTCCTCATCGTCTCCTCCTTTGCCCCTTATAAGAGGATCGATCTGGCCATTGAAGCATTTAATCTTTTGGGGTATTCTTTAAAAATCATTGGAACGGGACAGGAAGGAAAAAGGCTGAAGTCCATCGCAAAGTCGAACATCGAATTTTTAGGATGGCAACCTGATCCGGTCGTGGCGGATTGTTATTCGAAGTGCAGGGCCCTGATCTTCCCAGGCGAGGAGGATTTCGGGATCGTTCCTTTAGAGGCAATGGCCTCTGGAAGACCGGTCATTGCATATGGCCGGGGAGGGGTGTTGGAAACGGTGATTCCGTATCACTCAGAGGAGGGGCGGGGTCCAACCGGTCTATTTTTCCATGAACCCGCTGTTGATTCACTAATCGATGTGGTGGAAAGGTTTACCCGGCTCGAAAGGGACTTCGATCCTGTTGCAATCAGAACCCATGCCCTTCAATGGGACAAGGACATCTTCAAAGAAAGGCTCAAAGCGAATATTTATAAGAAGATGGAATCAACATGCTAAAGAAGCATGCCCAATTTTTCAAGTCTCTTTTTTTCATCTCGGATCTGTTCGTCATCTCCCTCGCATGGGTCCTTTCCTATTTGATAAGTTTTTATACAACCTTCATCAGGCCTCCAATTTTGGGAACACCCTCATTTTTGATCTACATTCAATTCATGGTCCTGCTCCTAATTATATGGAGTCTTTTTTCAAAAAAGATGCAATTATATCGCCCTCGAAGGATTGACCATTTCTTTAAAGAATTTTTTGATGTAGTGAAATGCACGACTTTA
>Ga0209253_10001817_pt1 | contig 18824 bp, 22 predicted proteins | sample FrelakmetBRP12BR_FD_187145 | JGI IMG/M metagenome (GOLD analysis project Ga0209253, IMG submission 187145) | Freshwater lake sediment microbial communities from the University of Notre Dame, USA, for methane emissions studies - BRP12 BR (SPAdes)... | ecosystem: Environmental > Aquatic >... | reverse complement strand
TTGACTGGCGTCGATGCCCTCAAGCCGGCGGGGACGCCGGCGCTCCCAGGGTCGAATTGTCCCGCCTTAAGTGGGTAGCCCGTCTACGATACCCGGTACCACTTGGTGTGGTCGCCCAAGCACCGGCGCGACGTCTTGCGAGGCGAGATCCAACAGCGGGTACGGGAACTCTTCCAGGATATTGCGGAGCAATATGACATCACCATAATGTTTCCCAGTGATCACCTGGGGCTCGGTTCGGAGGGCCTCCAGATGTCGGAAATTCGCCATGGCGAGTTTATCGCCATCGATAAGCTGGAAAATAACCAGGCCAAATACATTGCCAACGATTAGCAAAGTGTTGCTCAGGAGAAGCGGCGAAAAAGCCGCCGCCTAGGTGGGGTCGCGGCGGCGGGTTAAATCCACTACCCTCGACTACGGCGGGTGCGGGCGCGACCCTTTTCCGGTCAGCGATCAGGTCTGCTCCGGCTCGGTGGTAGTGACGCAGGGCCGGATCAACACGGTCCTGACCCGATTGCCGGAGGTCTTGACGATTTCCACCGGATGATCCTCCAGCAGCAACTGGGTGCCTGGTTCCGGGATGGTTTCCAGGTATTCCATGATCAGCCCATTCAGGGTCTTTGGACCCGTTAGGGGCAGTTGCCAGTTCAAGGTTCGGTTCAATGTGCGGATACTGATGCTGCCATCCACCAGATAACCACCGTCTTGCTGTTGGATGACTTTACGGGTCAAGGCCAGGGGATCGGTCGTGAATTCGCCGACGATTTCTTCCAGGATGTCTTCCAGCGTGACCAGCCCCATGAATTCACCGTATTCATCCACGACCAGCCCATAGCGCCGGTGCTGCTGCTGGAAGTTCAAGAGTTGCGTGTTCAGGGGCGTGCCCTGGGGGATAAAGTAAGGCTCGCGGATCAGGCCCTGCAAGTCCTCGCGCTGGAGTTCAGACTTGCTGGTCAACAGGTTTGCCACCCGGCGCAGGTGCAGGAAGCCCAGCACATGATTGATATCGCCCCGATAGACCAACAGCCGGGTGTACTGGCTGCGGGTGAGTTGGGCGATGATGTCTTTCCAGTCGTCTTCCCAGTCGATACCCTCGATCTCGTTGCGGGGCACCATGATGTCGTCGACGGTGATCTCCTCCAAATCCAGGATGCTGAGCAGCATCTTCTGGTGGCGCTTGGGGATCATGACGGCCGCTTCCAGCACCACCGTGCGCAGTTCCTCGGCGCTCAGGGACTGCAGGGAGGGGTCCACACTGGTAACGCCAAGCGGTTTTAACAATAGATTCACCAAACCATTCACCGCCCACACGATGGGATACAGGAGTTTGAGCAGCAGGGTGAGCACCAACGCCGCTGGATAGGCGACGCGTTCCGGGTGCAAAGCCGCCAGGGTTTTGGGAGCGACCTCGCCGAAGATCAGCAATGCCAGGGTTAACACCAGCGCCGCTGCCGCGATGCCAGCCTCGTCGCCGAGCAGCCGAATGCCGATGACCGTGCCCAGCGAGGAAGCCAGGATATTGACGAAATTATTGCCAAGCAGAATAAGCCCGATCAGCCGATCCGGCCGCTCCAGGAGTTTGCTGGCGCGCAGCGCCCCCCGGTGGCCGGCCTTGGCGCGATGGCGCAGGCGATAGCGGTTCATGGACATCAGCCCGGTTTCAGAACCGGAGAAGAAAGCGGAGCAGACAATTAATACCAGGAGCACGGCAAACAGCGCGCTTAACGGAATGTCATTCAAGAACCAGGGACCTCAAGGTTGCCATGGATTTGTTTTTACGGCCTGCCGTAAAGCCTGTCAAGACGGCAGCCTAGCGCTTGAGCAGCAGTTCCAGGACCAATTTGCTGCCGAAATAGGCCAGTGCCAGGGTAGCGAATCCGCTCAAGGTCCAGCGAATCGCCGTGCGGCCGCGCCAGCCGAAGCGCCAGCGCCCCCACAGCAGTATTCCGAATACCGCCCAGGCAATGCTGGACAAAACGGTTTTATGCACGAGGTGCTGGGTAAAAATATCTTCCAAAAACAACAGGCCGCTCAACAAGGCCAGGCTCAATAACACAAAGCCTATGGCGATCATCTGAAACAGTAGCACTTCCATGGTGATCAGGGGTGGAATACCACGAATGAAACCGGTAGGATGGCGGCCGCGCAGGCGGCGGTCCTGAATGGCCAGCAGAAGCGCCTGGACGGCAGCCAGGGTCAGGAAGGAGTACGCCAGGATGGAGATAAGAATATGCACTTCCAGCGGCCACTGATGGGAATCGCCGACAATGCGCTCGACAGGAAAGCTTAGGGCCAGGATGATCGTTACGCCGCTGAAGGGCAACAGAAGGATGCCCAGATTCTCCACGGGACGGGTCAGCGCCACGCTCAACAGCACCACGGCAATCAACCAGCCGGTAACCGACAGGGCATTGAAGAACCCGAGATTCATGCCTTCGGGGCGGAGCACGGTTTGGGACAGGATGATCGCGTGCAGGATGACGCCGCCCCAGCCAATCGCCAGCAGGCCGGCCTTGCCCCAGGGATTGCCTGAGCCGGCGCGGGACAGCCGCACTCCCAGCAAGCCGCCGCTGATAAGGTAAAGGATGGCGGCCAGGCCGCCGATCGCTGTGCTGTGCATGAGTTTATTGAGTCCTGGTTTCCCCGGCGATGATGGCATATCTCAACACCTTCTTGAAAGCCCGCCTATGGCGGCTGTTAGGGTAACAGCGGGATTGCCGCTATACTGGGGCCAGCAGCCGGAGCGCGGGGCGCCCTGGCTTCACAATGTGCGGCAGAATCGGTATCTACCATGTTTGAAAATCTCAGCGAACGCTTGCTAAAAACCCTTAAGAACCTGCGCGGCCAGGGCCGCCTGACCGAGGACAATATCAAGGATGCCTTGCGCGAGGTGCGGATGGCTTTGTTGGAGGCCGATGTGGCCTTGCCAGTGGTCCGGGAATTCATCAATCAGGTGCGGGAGCGGGCGGTCGGCCAGGAAGTCTTGCGCAGCCTGGCGCCGGGACAAGTGTTGGTCAAGATCGTCAACGAGGAACTGGTTAAGGTCATGGGTGAGGCCAATGAGACCCTCAATCTCAAGGCGCAACCGCCAGTAGTCATTCTCATGGCCGGTTTGCAGGGCTCCGGTAAAACCACCAGTACCGCCAAACTGGCTCGCTGGTTAAAGGATCGCCAGCACAAGAAGGTCATGATGACCAGTTGCGATATTTATCGCCCGGCGGCCATCGCGCAATTGCAAACACTGGCCAACGAGATAGGAGTGGAATGCTTTCCCAGCGATCCTGGCGAATCCCCCGTGGTCATTGCCCAAAAAGCCATGGATGCGGCTCGCCGCCAGTTCATGGACGTGCTGCTCGTGGATACCGCCGGTCGCCTGCATGTGGATAACGAGATGATGGCGGAGATCAAGGCCTTGCACGAGGTCCTTAAGCCGGTGGAGACCCTGTTCGTGGTAGATAGCATGACGGGCCAGGATGCGGCCAACACCGCCCGCGTCTTTGCTGACGCCTTGCCGCTGACCGGCGTGGTGTTGACCAAGGCCGACGGTGACGCGCGTGGTGGTGCGGCATTGTCCATTCGCCATATTACCGGCAAACCCATCAAGTTCCTGGGCGTGGGCGAGAAGATCGCGGCCCTGGAGCCTTTCTATCCGGACCGGGTAGCCTCGCGTATCCTGGGAATGGGGGACGTGCTGAGCCTGGTCGAGGAGGTGGAGCGCCGGGTCGATCAGGACAAGGCTCAGAAGTTCGCCGAAAAGGTCAAGAAAGGCAAGGGTTTCGACCTGGAGGATTTTCGCGAACAGATGGAACAGATGATGAACATGGGCGGTCTGGCGGGTCTTCTGGATAAGCTGCCCGGTGTGGCGGGTTTGCCTCAAGGCGTCAGGGATCAGGCTAACGACAAGCAGGTCAAGCGATTGATCGCGATTATTAATTCCATGACCCCCCAGGAGCGGAGCTATCCTGATATCATCAAGGGCTCTCGCAAGCGGCGCATCGCTGCCGGTTCCGGTACCCAGATACAGGAAGTGAACAGGCTACTCAAGCAGTTCGAGCAAGCCCAGAAAGTCATGAAAAAGATGAAAGGCGGTGGCATCGCCAAGCTGATGCGCGGCCTCAAGGGCCAGTTTCCAGGCGGCATGGGCGGCGGATTGCCGCCGATGCAATAAAACTTCACATTTCCTGAATTTCACGTACAATTACGCGTTTATTTTAAGTGGCCTTCATGGGCAACGTCGGTTGCCTTCTGCCCGGTGCAAAGCGGTAAGTGGTTGTGCCGGGGTGGGGCGCGAATTAACACAGTCTGAATCAGAAAAAAGGAAATCCAGCGAATGGTCACCATACGCTTGTCTCGCGGCGGGGCTAAGAAACGCCCGTTTTATCGCGTGGTCGTAACCGACAGCCGCAGTCGTCGCGATGGACGTTACATCGAGCAGGTCGGCTTCTTCAACCCGATAGCCAAGGGTGGCGAGTTGCGGCTAAGTCTCAATCAGGAGCGCTTGCAATATTGGCTGAGCCAAGGCGCGCAGTCCTCCGAGCGCGTCGCCAGCCTGATGAAGCAGCAGACGACCACCGCCGCCTGAACCTGGTTGGCGCGGGTTCGCCGTTATGCCCGACTGGGTGCTGCTGGGGCGGGTCGCTGGCCTGCATGGATTGCAGGGCTGGGTAAAGGTATTTTCCCATACCCAGCCCCGCGAGGGCATCGCGAACTATGACCCTCTGTACGTGGCTAGCAAGGGCGAATGGCGGCCGCTGTGTGTCGAGGAAGCGCGCCAGCAAGGCAAGGGTGTGGTCCTGAAATTCGTAGGCTATGCCGATCGGGATGCGGCCACCGCGCTGCTGGGCTGTGACATTGCGGTGCGCCGGGAACAACTGCTACCGCCCAGCCCCGGCGAATATTACTGGGCTGATCTGCTAGGACTGCGAGTCGTGACAGTCGACGGCATGGAATTGGGCAGGGTGCAAAACTTGTTGGAAACGGGGGCCAACGACGTCATCGTGGTCGCCGGTGAGCGGGAACGCCTGATTCCGTTTTTACAGGGCACCGTGGTCGTGGCTATCGACCTTGACCAGGGCTTGCTGCGGGTGGACTGGGACCCGGCGTTTTAACGCCATTGTCGATGCCCGCCATGATGCGCATCGACGTCATTACCCTGTTCCCCGGGATGTTCGCGGCCCTCGTGGAATACGGCGTCACGGGCAGGGCCTTCGCGCAGGGCCTATTGGAGCTGGCGACCTGGAACCCTCGGGATGACGCCCAGGATCGCCACCGGACGGTGGACGACCGTCCTTATGGCGGCGGACCGGGCATGGTCATGAAAGTGCAGCCCCTGCGCGATGCGCTGCGACGCGCTCGCCAGGCGGCGTGCTCCCGGGGCCGGACGATTCAGCTCAGCCCTCAGGGCCGGCCGCTGGATCAGGCTGGTGTGCGGGAACTCGCCCGGGAACCGCATCTGATTCTGATCGCGGGGCGCTATGAGGGGATTGATGAGCGCTTCGTAACGTCGCAGGTGGATGAGGAATGGTCGATTGGCGACTATGTGCTCAGCGGTGGCGAACTGGCGGCGATGGTGCTGATCGATGCGGTTACCCGCCTGCTGCCTGGCGCGCTGGGGGACGAGCAATCAGCCTACCAGGACTCCTTCATGGATGGCCTGCTGGATTGTCCACATTACACGCGGCCCGAGGAGATCGACGGCAGGCGGGTGCCGGCGGTTCTGTTAAGCGGCGATCATGCCGCTATCGCCCGCTGGCGGCTGCGGGAAGCGCTGGGCCGCACGTGGCTGCGCCGGCCAGACTTGCTGGCGCGGACGCGACTGGATGAACAGCGGCAAGCGTTGCTGGATGAATTTATCCGAGAACATGAACAAGGGGTTTCCGAGTCACACCGGAAGCCCGGCTAAGTAAACAGAGGAACCCATTATGAGCAATATCATTGAGCAACTAGAAAAAGAGCAGATGACCCGCGAAGTGCCGCCGTTCGCGCCGGGTGATACCGTGGTCGTGCAGGTCAAGGTGAAGGAAGGCAACCGCGAGCGGTTGCAGGCTTTTGAAGGGGTGGTTATCGGCAAGCGCAACCGCGGCCTCAATTCCGCCTTCACAGTGCGCAAGATTTCCCATGGCGAGGGCGTCGAACGGGTTTTCCAGACCTATAGCCCCGCCATTGCGGATATCACGGTCAAGCGGCGCGGTGATGTGCGGCGGGCCAAGCTGTATTACCTGCGTGGTCTGGAGGGCAAAGCTGCCCGTATCAAGGAAAAGCTTTAGTTGCCAGGGTTAACAGTGAAAGCGGGTGATCCAGCGGTGGATCACCCGCTTTTCGTATTCTAGGGTATCCCGGAAGCAGGTGATATGCGTGTTGAGGTAACAGCGTTGTTGGAACCGGTGCGCACGCTCGCGGCTGAGGCGGGTGGACGCATCATGGCAGTCTATGGCACGGCTTTTACCGTGACCGAGAAAGCCGACGCCAGCCCCTTGACGCTGGCGGATTTGGCTGCTCACGACGCTATCAGCGCCGGCTTGCGGCGGTTGACGCCAGCTATTCCCGTGCTTTCCGAGGAGTCCGCCAGCGTCCCTTTTCAGGAACGTGCGGCCTGGGATGTTTTCTGGCTGGTGGACCCCCTGGATGGGACCAAGGAGTTCGTCAAGCGCAACGGGGAGTTCACGGTCAACATCGCGTTGATCCAGGGGCATGAGCCAATCCTGGGCGTGGTGCAGGTTCCCGCCAGCGGGCTTTGCTATGTTGCCGCCCGAGGGCGGGGAGCATTTCGCCTGGAGCCGGGTAAAGCGGCGCAGCGGATAGCGGTGCAGCCTCTGGGGAAGGGAGCGATTCGGGTGGTAGGCAGCCGTTCCCACGGGGGACCTGGCCTGGAGCGGTTCGTTGCCCGGCTGGGAGAACATAGCCTCGTTACGATAGGCAGTTCTTTGAAGTTCTGCGTGGTGGCGGAGGGCGGGGCCGATGTCTATCCGCGCCTGGGACCCACCTCGGAATGGGATACCGCCGCCGCCCAGTGCATCGTCGAGGAGGCCGGCGGCCAGGTAATTGATCTTCAGGGCCAGCGGCTCCTTTACAACGCCAGAGAGTCTCTCCTGAATCCCCATTTTCTGGTGATCGGCGATGCAGACCACGACTGGCTGTCGTATCTGTCCACCGCTTCGTGACGACCAGGTCGGCCAGGCGCACTTGAAAATCCGGCACCATATCCCCAAATTTTATTGCTAAGTTGATCCTAGTAGGAGAATAGCTCGTCATGACCGTTGAAGCGCACAAGGAAACCCTGGGCTTTCAGGCCGAGGTGCAGCAATTGCTGCACTTGATGATTCACTCTCTGTATTCCAACAAGGAGATCTTTCTGCGCGAACTGATCTCCAACGCCTCCGACGCTTGCGACAAATTGCGCTTTGAGGCCCTCACTGACAGCGCGCTGTTCGAGAATGATCCGGACCTCAAAATTCGCATGGCTTTTGACAAGGAGGCGCGCACCATTACCATTTCCGACAACGGCATCGGCATGGACCGTCAGGAAGTCGTGGACAATATCGGTACTATCGCCCGTTCCGGCACCCGCCAATTTGTCGAGAAGCTGACCGGAGACCAGGCCAAGGATGCCCATCTGATCGGCCAGTTCGGCGTCGGCTTTTATTCCAGTTTTATCGTTGCCGATAAAGTGACCCTATTCACCCGCCGTGCCGGATTGGGTTCCGAGCACGGGGTACGGTGGGAATCCGCGGGGGAAGGCGGTTATAGCCTGGAAACCGTGGAAAGGCCCGCCCGCGGCACTGAGGTCATCCTGCATCTGCGCGAGGGGGAAGATGATTTCCTAGAGGAATGGCGGTTGCGCTCCATCATCACCAAGTACTCTGACCACATTACCCTGCCGGTGGTGATGCAGGTAAAAAAGCCTGCCGAGAAAGAGGGTGAAAAGGCCACCGTCGAGGATGAGACGGTCAACCGCGCTTCCGCCCTCTGGGCTCGTCCCAAGAGCGAACTCAGTGAGGAGGACTATAAGGAATTCTACAAGCATGTAGCCCACGATTTCGAGGATCCCCTGGTCTGGACCCATAACCGGGTCGAAGGCAAGCTGGAATATATTTCCCTGCTTTATATTCCTGCCCGGCCGCCCTTCGATCTGTGGGACCGCGAGCGGCGCCATGGGGTCAAGCTGTATGTAAGGCGGGTGTTTATCATGGAAGATGCCGAGCACATGATGCCCCGCTATCTGCGCTTTGTGCGTGGTGTCATCGACTCCAACGACTTGCCCTTGAATATCTCCAGGGAGATCTTGCAGAGCAACAAGATCATCGACACGATACGGGCGGGATCGGTCAAGAAGGTGCTGGGCCTGCTGGCCGATCTGGCCAAGAATGAACCCGCCAAGTACGCCAGTTTCTGGAAGGGGTTCGGCGCCGCCCTCAAGGAGGGCCCGGGCGAGGATTACGCCAATCGCGAGCAGCTTGCCAAGCTCTTCCGGTTTGCCTCCACCCACGATGACAGCGCCGACCAGCGTGTCAGTCTCGAGGATTACGTGGCGCGCATGCAGGAAGGCCAGGACAAGGTCTACTACATCGTCGCCGACAGCCCGGCGGCGGCCAAGCACAGCCCGCATTTGGAAATATTCCGCAAGAAGGGTATCGAAGTGCTGTTGATGTACGAGCGGGTGGACGAATGGCTAATGGCCCACTTGACTGAGTTCGAAGGCAAATCCTTGCAGTCCGTGGCCAAGGGCGCGCTGGATCTCGACAAGATAGCCTCCGAGGAGGAAAAGCAAGCGCAGCAGCAGGCGGAAGATGCCTTCAAGGATCTGCTGGGTCGGGCCAAGGAAGCGCTGGGCGACAAGGTCAACGAAGTGCGCGTTTCGCAGCGCCTGACCGATTCTCCGGCTTGCCTGGTGGTGGACGAACACGCCATGAGCGCCCATCTGGAGCGACTGCTGCGGGACGCTGGCCAGGCCATTCCCGGCAGCAAGCCGAACCTCGAACTGAACACCGGTCATCCGCTGGTTACCCGCCTTAAAGAGGAACAGGACCCGGCACGGTTCGCGGATTGGACTCATCTCCTGTTCGAGCAGGCCATGCTGGCTGAGGGTGGGCAATTGGAAGACCCTGCCAGCTTCGTGCAGCGGTTAAACGGTTTGCTATTGGCCTTGACCCATTAAGACCTGGGCACTATGGTGACATTCGCGGTGGCGCTGGGCCTTGCCTGGTTACGGGTGGCATGCGCTGAGCGCCAGTGATATGCTCAAAAAATGGTAAGTTTAACACCGTTGCTAAGTGCCTCATTAACTAGGAGGGGGCTGTTATGATGAAGTTATCCGATTTATTGGCGAAAAAGGGCGCTAGGGCATTCACCGTACCGGAATCGGCGACCGTGGCGAACGCGATCCGAACCATGTATGAGAACCGAGTCGGCGCGGCGATCGTGCCCTCGGCCAGCGGCGAACCGGTGGGCATCATTACGGAACGGGATGTCATGCGCCTCTATGCCGAAGGCAAGGGTGACTTCGAAATGCTCCTGATCAAGGATTGCATGACGACCAATGTGATCCTGGGCCGCCCGGAAGACCGGGTAACCGACGTGCTTTCCCTGATGACCGAGAAACGCTTCCGGCACATGCCGGTGGTACAAGATGGGCAAATCGTCGGCGTCATTTCCATCGGCGATCTGGTCAAGGCCAAGTTGGAAGAAACGGCTCATGAAGCCCAGGCCCTGCGCGAATACATCACGTCTTGAGCGGACCTAGACTGCTTCTTGTTAAGCGCTGCAATACGAGGCTAGCGTGTGCTGTTTCGTCCTGGGTAACGCGGTTTTTCCAAGTCGGGTAAAGCAGGCGAATTGGTAGTCCTTCTCTACTGATTGTAGTCATGTGTGAACTCCTCGGCATGAGTGCCAATGTCCCCACGGACATCTGCTTTAGCTTTACCGGGCTGATGCAGCGAGGCGGCAAGACCGGTCCCCATCGCGATGGCTGGGGGATTGCTTTCTATGAAGGGCGCGGCTGTCGCGCCTTCCATGATCCCGCTCCCAGTGCGGAATCGGAAATTGCCCGGTTGGTGCAGCGTTATGCTATCAAGAGCCGGATTGTCGTGAGCCATATCCGGCAGGCCAACCGTGGCCGGGTGTGCCTGGCCAATACCCATCCCTTTGCCCGCGAGCTATGGGGACGCACTTGGGTTTTCGCGCACAACGGGCAGTTAAAAGGCGTGAAGCGACTGCCTGTGGATTTCTACCATCCTATCGGGACCACCGATAGCGAGCATGCCTTCTGCTGGATGTTGAGCCGTATCCGCGAACGCTTCCCGCAGTCGCCGCGCCGTCCCCAGACGCTGTGGCGGTGTGTTCGCGAACTGATGGAGCAGTTGGGCGAGTTGGGTATTTTCAATGTCCTGCTCAGCGATTCCCGCTATCTCTATGCGTATTGCAGCACGCAATTATCCTGGTTGACCCGGCGTGCGCCTTTTGGCAGGGCCCAGTTGGTGGATGCCGACTGGGTGGTGGATTTTCAGGAAGAAACCACGCCTGGCGATATCGTCACGGTGGTGGCGACGTATCCCCTAACCGCCAACGAAGCATGGGTAATCATGCGGCCTGGAGAGTTGGCCGTCTTTGCGGATGGGTTGATCGCCAGCGGTATTGAGCGTTAGCGGTTATTGGAAGCCAGATTATTAGGAGCTATAAAGGTGGCGCCGCCGGCCAGGCGGCTGCGCCAGTAGGGTTGGTTGAGATCGACTTTGCTCACCTGATGGTTGCTGCTGGAGGCATGGATCATCTGGTTGCCGCCCACATAGATGCCGACGTGGGATATCCAGGACGGATCTGTTGTGAAGAACAGCAAGTCGCCTGGCAATACATAATCCTGGCGTTTCCCGGCGCTGAAAAGTTGCGCGGCAGTGCGCGGCACGCTGATACCGGCCTGCCGGTACGTATACTGCACCAGCCCACTGCAATCGATTCCTGCCGGGGTGTTTCCTCCCAGTACGTAGGGTACCCCTAGCAGTTTCTCGGCAGCGTTCACAATCTGGTGGCGAGTGCGGAAGGCCGGATCACTAGTATCCTCTTTGAGTAAGGTGACTGCTGCTATTCGGGCGGGCGGAGTCTGGGTGGCACAGCCGGCCAACAGCAGAATCAAGCAACAGCCATGGCGGAAACTGATTGGCATTGGTTTGCTTCCCTGATTATTGTTCGTTTGTGGCGTATTCAGAGTCCAAGTATAGATTCCACTCAACCGACACGCGAGAGGGGGGGCAGAGACCCTATTTATGAGTTATATTGTGAGCTTCTTCATCCATATCAGGTACTGTTTCCATGAAAGCTGCTAATGGCAGGGTCGTTTCCATGCACTATACCCTTACTGACGACGCCGGTAATACCATTGATTCCAGCCGCGGTCGCGATCCTTTTGTTTACCTGCATGGTCACGGCAACATTATCAGCGGTTTGGAAACAGCTTTGGAAGGCGCCGAGGCCGGTTTTAAATCGGCGGTCACCTTGCAGCCTTCCGAGGGATATGGCGAGTACAACCCGAAAGCGGTGTTCGAGGTGCCCAAGGAGCAGTTTCCAAGCGGCGAGGATATCCAGGTAGGTATGCAGGTCCAGGGCGAGGGACCGCAAGGAATAGTTGCCTTTACCGTCGTCGAACTGACCGACAATGAGGTGGTATTGGATGGCAACCACCCGCTGGCTGGTAAGACGTTGAGCTTTGACGTGGAGATTATCACCGTGCGGGAAGCGACCGATCAGGAACTGGAGCATGGACATGTTCACGCCCATGGCCACCATCATTGAGGTTGACAAATTAACGGCAACTGGCGCCCCTGATCTCCGGGAAGGCTGTAAGATAACCCCGTTGGACTGTAAGATGAAACCCCTTTGGAAGTTGCTTGGCCTCTTGCCCAGCCGCTCCAGGGTGTTTAGAGTCACCTCCATAACGATATATGCGAACGACGCAAGGACAGTGCTTGCATACCACCATGACGCTCCGACCACCCAAACGCTTAGCTGAAGTAGCCCCACCCTTCGAACTGAAGGGCAGTTTGTTTACCTTAACGGTGATGCATTTGCATCAGGCCGAAAAAGCAACTATTGCTTATTACTTGGCCGAAAAAGTCAAGCAAGCACCGGGATTTTTTAACAACGCACCGGTGATCATTGATTTGGATACCCTGGCGGATTCCACCGTTGTGGATTTCGCGGGATTATATGATTTGTTGCGTGAGCAAGGGATGATTCCTGTCGGGGTGCGTCATGGCAGCGCTGACTTGCAAGCCGCGGCCGTTCTGGCCGGCTTGCCGGTATTGCCGGAAGGCCGTTCCGCCGCCGCCGTGAAAAAACCGGATAAGCCCGAGCCCGAGTTCGTGCCGGTGGTGCATAACAAGATGATCGTCCAGCCGGTGCGTTCGGGGCAGCAAATCTATGCGCCTGATGGTGATCTGATTGTGTTAGGGCCGATCAGCGCCGGCGCCGAGGTGTTGGCGGATGGTAACATCCATATTTATGGTCCTTTGCGTGGCCGCGCCCTGGCTGGCATTAAGGGTGATGTGGAAGCCCGTATTTTCTGCCAGAGTCTGGAAGCAGAGTTGGTGTCCATTGCCGGCCACTATCGGGTTATCGAGGAATTGGATGCCGAGGAACGCGGCAAGGCTGTGCAGATTTATTTGTTGGAAGATCGCCTGATCGTCAAGCCCCTGGTTGGGCAATAGGCAGGCGATACTGACTGCTTAGGAGTATTGGGAGGATATAAGTTTGGCAAGAATCATCGTCGTTACCTCCGGTAAGGGGGGAGTGGGCAAGACCACAACCAGTGCCAGTTTTGCCACTGGGCTGGCCCAGCGTGGTCATAAAACTGTGGTGATCGATTTCGATGTGGGGCTACGCAACTTAGACCTGATCATGGGGTGCGAACGCCGTGTGGTGTACGATTTTGTCAATGTCATCAATGGGGAGGCAAATCTCAATCAGACCTTGATTCGAGATAAACGGGTGGACAATTTATACGTCTTGCCGGCCTCCCAGACTCGCGACAAGGACGCTATTACCAGGGAGGGAGTGGAACGAGTGCTGACTGAGCTAAAACAGTCCTTTGATTACATTGTCTGCGATTCTCCAGCCGGCATTGAGCGCGGTGCGCTGATGGCCCTGTATTTTGCCGACGAGGCTTTAGTGGTGACCAATCCGGAGGTGTCCTCGGTACGCGACTCAGACCGTATCCTCGGCATTCTTGCTAGCAAGTCACGGCGCGCCGAGCAGGGTGATGAGCCTGTCAAGGAGCATCTGGTGCTGTCCCGCTATGCGCCGGAGCGGGCCAGTCGCGGCGATATGCTCAGCGTGGACGATGTGATGGAGATTCTGGGTATCCCGCTGTTAGGAGTGATCCCCGAATCTCAGAGCGTCTTGCAATCTTCCAACTCCGGGGTTCCGGTAGTTCTGGAAGAGGATAGCGACGCCGGCAAGGCCTACGGTGACTTGGTTGCCCGCTTTCTGGGAGAAGATCTGCCCCATCGGTTTCTCACTGTCGAGAAGAAGGGCTTTCTGAAACGCCTATTTGGGAAATAATATGGGCTTTTTCGATTATTTTCGCTCTACCCATCATAACTCGGCCGCCGTGGCCAAGGAACGGCTACAAATTATCGTTGCCCACGAGCGTGGTCGCCATCGCCGCAGTCCGGACTATCTGCCGGCTTTGAAAAAGGAGTTGTTAAGCGTGGTGCGTAAATACGTACCTATTGACCAGGATCAGGTAAAAGTGCATCTGGACAGGGAAGGTGATTATGAGGTGTTGGAGCTCAACATCACCCTGCCGGATGATGATAGCGAGCGCAAGTGACTCACTGGCAGTGCCATATTCTCCCGCGCCGGAGGTGGCGCCGCTTTGCGCGGTTCGCGCCGATAGCGCAGGCGACCCGTAGCCATGGAAAAGGACGCTGCCGATAAGGTTCGCCTTGACAAATGGCTGTGGGCGGCGCGGTTCTTCAAAACCCGTTCCTCGGCCGCCGAAGCGGTCAGCGGTGGCAAGGTACACGTCAATAAAGCCCGTGTTAAACCCGCCCACGTCGTGCGCGTAGGCGAAAACCTGACTGTCCGGCGTGGCCCCTACGAGCAGGAAGTGGTAGTGCGAGGATTGTCGCGCCAGCGCGGTCCCGCCAGCCAAGCGGTTCTGCTCTATGAGGAAACGATCGCCAGCGTGCAAAAGCGAGGGGCTTTGGCCGATCAGCTTCGCTTGCAGGCGCTGACAACTCCGCATCCCGCCCGGCGCCCCAACAAAAAAGACCGGCGCCATATCATCCGCTTTACCCAACCAGGCGATTAGGCAGTCAAGAAGCGGTTTTCCCGGTGAGTTTCTTCTGGAGAGCGACCAGCGCTTCTTCGCTCACCCCGTTGGCGGCCGCGGCGGGTTGGGGCCGCCGCTGCCTGATCTGAGTACTTGCCGCCACTCGGTTCCGCCGGCGTTTTTCCTGGATCAGGCTGACCTTTTCCTGGGCGGTTTGCCGGTGGACTTCGCTGATCTCGCCGGCTGGTTCTCCTTGCAGGTCAATGCGATGTGAGTTCTTTAGCAGGGCCATCTGATAGCGCAACTGGCGCGTATAGCCGCCTAGCGTATACCTAAGCACAGCCACTTCATAACCCCATTCTTTAATGATGGGGACTAGCTCCTTGTGAATGCCCAATTTAAGGGGTTGTACGTGCGACTTGCCGAGGGGCAGGAAGGCAATGGGGTAAGTCTCAATCAAACGCTCCAGCAGCGCTTTTGATTGTTCTCTCAGATTAGGCTGCTCGTGGGAGGACGGCGGCGCGATGTCGTTGGGCATCAAAGAAGTTCCTGTACCGTATTAAACCAAGTTTAAGTTGGATGCCAAGGCCCGTCTACTGTCCATCGGCTTTTCAAGCGCTGTCGTTCCGCAATCTTTTGTTCGCTCAGCCGCTGGTGCGAGGGAAACTGGAAGCATGATGGCTCAAGCGCTGGGGGATTCTACATCGAGAGATTAGCCCGCAACAGTCCAGAGCGCATGCCGGCCGCACCGCCGCCTATTGGGCCGACGGTTCGTCTAGAATGATATCGACCATCAGCTCATTGGCCAAACCCTCCAGCGTTGCTCGGAGTTCGTCCATTATCACCTCGTTGGGAACGCTGAGTCGGACGCGGGCGTGAAACAGGGTTTCACCAGACCACGAGGCACTGCTGCAGTGTGTATCGAGTTCGTCGATGTTGACCTTGTGGCTTGCCAGGGCATGAGAGATTTCGCGGACGATGCCGGGATGGTCTTGACCGACCAGCTCCAGGTTGAATGATCGATAACCGGTTATTGGTCCACCGGTGGCGACGCTCTTCTCGATCACGATTCTGAGTCCTTGCAACTCGAGCCCTTGCAGCGCACTGATCAGCGCATCCGCACGGTTGTCGGGAACACTGGCGAGCAGGATTCCGGCGAACTTTTCAGCCAGGCTGGACATGCGGCTTTCCAGCCAGTTGCCGCCATGCTCGGTGACAGCTTGCGATAACGCGTTGACCAGACCTGGTCTGTCATTACCGATTACAGTTAGCACTAACGATACGGACATCGCCGTGACTCCTCATGCAAATGAGTGTTCCGAGAGAATGCGCCACGGACCCGCACATCCCGCTGTTTGGCGATCCGGCCTACGCCACCTTCTCGTATTCCTCCAGCGGAGGGCAGGCGCAAATCAGATGGCGATCCCCGTACACATTGTCCACCCGCCCGACCGGCGGCCAGTATTTGTTCGCTCTGACTGCGGCGGTAGGAAACACGGCCTGTTCCCGGGAATAGGGATGGTTCCATTCCGCCGAGGTCAATACCGCCGCGGTGTGCGGGGCGTTGACCAGGGGATTATCCTTGGGGTCCATGGCGCCGGACTCGATGGAACGAATTTCCTCGCGGATGCTGATCATGGCATCGCAGAAACGATCCAACTCCCGCTTGGATTCGCTTTCCGTTGGCTCGATCATCAGGGTGCCCGCCACGGGGAAGGACATTGTAGGGGCATGGAAGCCATAGTCGATCAGGCGTTTAGCTACGTCGTCCACGGAGATATCGGTAGCATCCTTGATGGGTCGCAGGTCGATAATGCATTCATGAGCAACCATGCCATTGGGGCCCGTGTAGAGCACCGGATAGTGAGGCGCCAACCGGTGGGCCACGTAATTGGCGTTGAGAATGGCGACCCGGGTTGCCTCTGCCATGCCTTCCCTGCCCATCATGGCGATATAAGCCCAGCTGATCGGCAGAATGCCGGCGCTGCCCCAGGGGGCCGCCGCCACCGGGCCGACGATCTTCGGGGAGCGCACCCCATCCATGACCCCATGCCCTGGCAGGAATGGCGTCAAATGGGATTTCACGACGATGGGACCAACGCCGGGGCCACCACCACCGTGGGGAATGCAAAAGGTCTTGTGCAGGTTTAGATGAGAAACATCGCCGCCGATCTGGCCTGGGCCAGCGGTAACGCCGATCAGGGCATTCATGTTGGCGCCGTCCCAATAGACTTGCCCTCCGTGCTGATGGACGATGTCACAGATTTCGCGGATCGCCTCTTCGAACACCCCGTGGGTGGAGGGATAGGTGACCATCAAGGCGGCCAGGTTAGCGCCGTGCTGGACAGCCTTGGCCTTGAGATCGCCGATGTCCACGTTACCCGACTCGTCACAGTGAACCACCACCACCCTTAGCCCCGCCATCTGCGCCGAAGCCGGATTGGTGCCATGGGCCGAGCTGGGGATCAGGCAGACGTCACGATGCCCTTCGCCCCGGCTTTCGTGGTAAGCCCGAATGGCCAGCAGCCCGGCGTATTCGCCCTGCGAGCCGGCATTGGGTTGCAGCGATACCGCGTCGTAACCGGTACAGGCGCAAAGCCATTTCTCCAGCTCGGCAATTAAGCTCTGGTAGCCCCGTGCCTGATCCACGGGCGCGAAAGGATGGATGCCGCTGAACGTCTCCCAGGTGATAGGTATCATCTCGGTAGTGGCATTCAACTTCATGGTGCAGGAACCCAGTGGGATCATGGCGCGGTCCAGCGCCAGGTCCTTGTCCGAGAGCGAGCGCATATAACGCAGCATCTCAGTCTCGGAGTGATAGCTGCTGAAGATCGAATGGGTCAGACAGGCGCCGCTGCGATTCAGGGCCGCGGGGATCTGGTCGATGGCCGTGCTTTCCAGTTCGGTGAATGCCAGCGTGCCGGAATTTCCGAAAATACCCCAGAGCGTCTCGATATCCTCGCGGATCGTAGTCTCGTCCAGGGAAATGCCGATGGTTACGGCGTCCACTTCGCGCAGGTTGATCATCCCCGCCCTCGCCGCAGCATGGATAGCCTCGGTGCGCTCGCCCGTCTTCACGGTCAGGGTATCGAAGAATGTCTGGTTGGTTATCTCGAAGTTCAGTTGCTTCAGGCCAGCCGCCAGGATAGCGGTTAAGCGGTGCACCCGGCGCGCGATCGTCTGAAGGCCGTCGAGGCCATGATAAATGGCATACATACCCGCCATGATAGCCAGGAGGGCCTGAGCGGTGCAGATATTGCTGGTGGCCTTCTCCCTGCGAATGTGCTGCTCGCGGGTCTGCAGGGCCAGTCGGTAGGCTTTGCTGCCGTGGCTGTCGACGGATACACCCACTAGCCGCCCCGGCATGGCTCGCTTGTACGCTTCCCGGGTGGCGAAATAGGCCGCATGCGGGCCGCCATAGCCGAGCGGGATGCCGAAGCGCTGGGTCGTGCCGACAGCGACGTCGGCGCCAAACTCACCGGGTGGTGTCAGCAGGGTCAGGCTTAGCAGGTCAGCGGCAACGACAACCAGGGCTTTTTGGTCATGAGCCTTGGCCACGGTAGAGGTATAGTCGTGGATCTCGCCGTTGGAAGCGGGGTACTGCAACAGGACACCGAAAATCTCCAGCCCGTCCAGATCCTCGCGGTGATCGCCGACGATGATGTCGATTCCGACCGGCTGAGCACGGGTATGGAGAACCTGGACAGTCTGAGGATGGCAGTCTCGAGAGACGAAAAAGGTCTTGCTGCGGCTCTTGCTCATCTTCTGACAGAAAGTCATGGCCTCGGCCGCTGCCGTCGCCTCGTCAAGCAGCGAGGAATTGGCGATTTCCAGCCCGGTCAATTCCATGACCATGGTCTGGAAATTCAAAATAGCTTCCAGGCGTCCCTGCGAAATCTCCGGCTGATAGGGCGTGTAAGAGGTATACCAGGCGGGATTCTCCAGAATGTTGCGGAGGATGACCGTGGGCGTATAACAATTGTAATAGCCCATTCCGATCATGGACTTGTAGAATTTGTTCTGAGCCGCAATGGCATGTAAGTCAGACAATACCCGCGGCTCGGTGCGGCTCTCGCCCAGCGCAAGCGGCGCGGTCGACAAAATGCCCCTGGGCACCACTTTCTCAATCAAAGCCTCTATGGAGCCAACCCCAAGCGCTTCCAGCATGACGGCCTTATCCGCCTCGCTAGGTCCGATGTGCCGGCGAATGAAATCGCGAGATTGCTCTAGCTCGTTAAGCGAGCGTTGTAATTGAGACATTCATTAACTCCAGTACATGTATTCCAGGATATTGTCGTAGGCTGCCTGGTTTAGCAGTGTATCGAGTTCCGCAGGATCGCTCAGCTTGAACTTGATAAACCAGCCCGCTACCCATGGCGACTGGTTATGGTGGCTGGCGTAATCAGCGCGTACTGCAAGCCGATCATCTCAGCGCTTGTAGACGGGAAAGCGCCCGCAGAGTTCTAGGACCTGTTTCCGCACCCGGTCGATGGTCGCTTCGTTATCGACCTCATCGAGGATATCGCACATCCAGCCGACCAGTTGTTTCACCTCGGATTCC
>Ga0209253_10001816_pt1 | contig 18829 bp, 16 predicted proteins | sample FrelakmetBRP12BR_FD_187145 | JGI IMG/M metagenome (GOLD analysis project Ga0209253, IMG submission 187145) | Freshwater lake sediment microbial communities from the University of Notre Dame, USA, for methane emissions studies - BRP12 BR (SPAdes)... | ecosystem: Environmental > Aquatic >... | reverse complement strand
AATGGTCTCGATGATTCTCTTCAAAAGAGATTGTAGATCGAGGATATTCACCATCGCCTTGCTGAATTTTCCAAGGGTCTCACGATAATTGTAGCGATCCTTGAAAAGGAAATGGTCCACTGCTTTTTCAGTTCCTGGTTTGATCCTGTGAAATAAGATAGCGACCAGGAAGATAACTGCGAACATGAAAAAGGTAAATAAATAATTTATCTTCTCATAAAAAATCTTCTGGCCAAGAAGGATTAAAATAAATGAGGGGATGAACAGAAGCAACAACAAAAGGACATAAGTTGTCCCCTTCTTAAAGACGAGGTTTATATCCATGAGGCGATGCTTAAGTATAGAATAAGTCGTAAATCCCACCCAAATTGCAGTAAACAGAGGGCCGAGCCAATTGAACTCAGAAATTTTCATCATTGGCAAAAACAAATTTGTGATTAACCCAAAACCAGTGGTAAAAACCATTCCTGCCAAGCAGTATTTAATTTGTAATCTGCTGATCCCTATAGACCTAATATAGGTCCTGATTAGAAAGAAAAATCCCAATACCATATAACTTATAAAATAAAATGAGAAGAAAGGGTAAACAGGGCCATAATTAAATATTGGCAAATCACCCCGGATGGAGGAGACCACGTTAGGAGTATATGAAAGTATAATAAATAATATTGAAGGTGCACCAATTATAAATAATATTTTTGAACTTAATTGTTTTTGATCTTTTGGAAAGAGTAAGGCAAAACATAGAAATGCGGCAGGAATAACTCCTGATGTTGCAAAACTTGTCCTCCCCCAAAATATCCTCCATGAAGGCGCTGAAAATAAGTATGCAAAGAGTACGCTTAGACTCCAGCCAGCAATTGCCCAGGCTAGTAAAGAAAAAGTATTATTTATTCTTTTGAGTATTGATTTTTTAGAAAATACTAATATACCTAAACCAATATTAATGACAACTGTAAATAAGAGTGTGAAATAGATAGGTATCATTTTTTATAAAATAATGAGGTGTAGTTTCTTATTCATTAAACTTCCCTAAAACCAATACAGTATATCTTCCTCCGAACCCATGGGCATTCACGGCTACTTTAGTAAGATCTTTCTTAATAAACCGATTAGGCACATAATTGAGATCACATTTAGGGTGAGGATTATAAAGGTTTATTGTCGGAGGTATGATGCTATCTCGAATTGCCAAGAGAGATGCTATTATTTGATAAATTCCGGTAGAAGAGAGCGATTGCCCAGTAATTGGTTTAAGTGAAGAGACAGGAATTTGATAGGCAACTTCTCCAAAAGCTTCTTTAATTGCTTCCGTTTCACAGATGTCATATTCAAGATAACCATTACCATGTACATTAATATAATCAATATCTATAGGTTCAAGCTGAGCATTATTTAATGCTCTTTTAAAACACATCGCTGCTGCTGTTCCATCGGTATTTGCTCCGAATAGATCATATCCATCACTGGTAGCAGCATACCCAATAATTTCTCCATATATTTTTGCATTTCTTTTCTTGGCATGTTCAAGTTCTTCAAGAATGATAACAGCCCCTCCCTCACCGATCACGATTCCATCACTTTCGCTGTCATATGGTTTAACAGCTCTTTTAGGATTATCATTGCATCTCGATAAATAACCGCTTGCATTAAAAAAGGCAAAGATACCAGGGGTGATAGGAGCTTCTCCAGCCCCTACTAAAATAACATCGGTATCTCCCATTAAGATTGAGTTAAAAGCATGATAACAAGCATCTAAGCCAGAGTTACAACCCGTTGAGATCGTACTGTTTGGACCTTTAATATTAAATTCACAACTTATTGCACCACTTGCACAATGAGTCGAAGCAGAAAAGACTGCATATGGGGCGATTCTTTTCAATCCTTTCTCAAGAAAAATTATATGTTGAGTCTCAATGAAATCACATCCACCCATGGCTGTTCCAACATAAACACCTATTTTAAAAGGATCATCCCGGGAGAAATCTGCCTCGGAGTCATCCACTGCAAGAATAGATGAGGCTAAAGCCAATTGAGCAAATCTTCCCAATCTTTTTACACTCTTAGGGTCTATGAAATTTGTGGGATCAAAATCTGGGACTTCAGCGGCGATTTGGCAGGGGTAGGAGGAGGCGTCGAAGTGGGTGATTCGTCTAACTCCGGAACGGCCATGAACTAAGGAATCCCAGAAATTATCGATTCCGATCCCATTGGGGGCAACGACCCCTATACCAGTTACAACAACCCTTCTTTTTTCCATTTTTTTCCTTCGATTTCTAACTAATCAAAATATTTATGCTTTATTAATATAAACATTTTTGGAATTTGTCAACAATTTTGTACATCTTTCTTAACTTAAAATAGGGCAAGCCTAAAATGTGATTAAAATATCTATAATTTACAATCAGTTACGAAACACCTTGAAGGCAGTAAGGAATTATGCTATTTCTTATAATGACTCATAAAAGGAGACCAATATGCATATAGATGAAAACAAGAAGTTCGATAAGAGGAATATCGAAAGGAACATCAAGGACAGAGTCATCATCCAAAAGGACTATGAAACCCATCTGTCCAGATTGCCGGATGCAAGTGATAAGATATTTCTTCCGGAACAAGATAGGGCTGACCTTGAAGAATTTGAACCGTCCTCAGAAAATGAGATTCAATCCAAGAAGAAGGGATTAAAGAAGAAGGCAAACAAGGGAAAATAAGAATGCCTATTTACGAGTATCGATGCAATCAATGCGAAAGGGAGTTCAGCCAGTTGTTTCTCAACTTAAGAGAAGTCAGAAAGGTCAAGTGCAAGTTTTGTGGCGGTAATGACCTTAAAAAATTAATATCCGCCTTCTCAGTCCACCAAACCGAAGAATCGCGTTTGGCCAGCTTTGACACCTCTAAACCAAAAGGGGACGATTTCTATCGGGACTCTCGAAATGTCGGACTCTGGGCAAAAAAAAGGATGAAGGAGGTGGGGGTGGATTTAGGCTCCAAAATGGATGAGATCGTTGAAAGAGGAAGAACCGGTAAGATCCTCGACGATTACAATAAATAGTTTTAAACAGGATAAAATAGGCTATGGAAAACAGGGATTATTATAAGATCCTCGGCGTTACGAGAAATGCAAACGAGGAAGAGATCAAGAAAGCTTACAGAAAAGTGGCGATGCAGTACCATCCGGACCGAAACCCTGGGGATAAGGAGTCGGAAGAAAAATTTAAGTTAGCCTCAGAAGCTTATGAAGTCCTCAGAGACCCCCAAAAGAAGGAAATCTATGATCATTACGGAATAGAGGGATTGAAGGGGACCGGATTTACAGGATTCAGGGGCTTCGAAGATATCTTCGCATCCTTTGGAGATATCTTTGAAGATTTCTTTGGTTTTGGGACAACGTCCCGGAGGAGATCCAGGCCACGCCAGGGGGCTGACTTGAGATATGATTTAAAAATCTCATTCTATGAAGCCGCCTTTGGCAAAGAGGATGAAATCGAAATCCCAAAAAGAGAGACCTGTGAAGTCTGCAATGGGACGGGCTCCAAACCCGGGACTTATCCTACTCAATGTCCCACTTGCAAAGGAACGGGACAAATCATTCGTTCTCAAGGTTTTTTTACGATCAGCACCACCTGTGGCCAATGCCATGGGGAAGGGAAATATATCCCTCATCCTTGCAAGGAATGCCGTGGCTCAGGTTGGGTAAAGAAAACCAAGAAGATCAAGATAAAAATACCTCCTGGTGTCGACTCAGGCTCCAGATTAAGAATTCGGGGAGAAGGAGAAGGGGGCGAAAGGGGCGGGCCTCCCGGAGACCTTTACGTCTTTCTCTTTGTGGAACCCCATGAATTCTTTGTGAGGGATGGCGATGATATCGGCTGTCAAATACCCATCAGTTTTACGCAGGCCACTTTAGGGGCGGAGATTGAAATTCCAACTTTAAATGGTAAAAAGGATCTTTCCATACCTAGGGGAACAGAAAATGGCGAAATCATAAAAGTTAAAGCCGAAGGTTTTCCAAAAATTAGAGGATATGGCAGGGGGGACCTTGTTGTTCAAATATTTATTAAAACACCAAAAAATGTAACAAAAAGGCAGGAGGAGATACTTGTGGAATTCGAAGAGATTAGCATAAAAAAGGGGAAAGCGGGGGAAGGCTGGAAGAAGTTTTTCAGACCTGAAAGCTAAAGTTTACATAATATATCTTATCGGACATTACTTGGGTGTCTTTTGGGAAATATGTATAGTTTAACTGGAATAATCCTCTCCGGCGGTAAAAGCGTCCGAATGGGCAAAGATAAAGCCTTTATTGAAATCGATGGCATCCCGATCATTCAAAGGATTTATGACATTTTCCAAAAAATATTTACTGAAATTATCATTGTCACCAATCAAAAAGAATTTTATTCGGGTTTTAAAGCAAAAATAGTGAGTGATCTCATTGTAAATAATGGTGCCCTCGGAGGGTTATATACCGGGCTCTTCTTTTCATCTAACCTATATTCTTTTTGCGTTGCCTGTGATATGCCCTTTCTTAAGGAATCAATGATTCAATATCTCATCAAACAGGCCAATGAATATGATGTGATCGTGCCCAGGACTGAGGATGGTTTGCAACCCCTACATGCCGTCTATTCAAAAAATTGTCTGGAATCAATAAAATATATTATCGGAATGGGGAAATACAAAATTATTGATTTCTATCCCCTTGTAAAGACAAAAATCATTGAGGAGTCTGAATTTATAAGTTTAGATATAAATCTGAATCTGATGAGGGAGTCTTTTGTTAATATCAACACTCCAGTAGAATTAAACTTCCTAAAAGAAAGAAAAATTACAGTTTAAGATGGCCAAAAGAATAATACTTTATACACTTTTTGCTATTTTGCTGATGGGGGTCTTTTTTAGCGAGGCTGTCGTTTCAAGCACTCTCGGTGAAGATGAGAAGTTGATCTGGGTGGGAACCGGTGCATTCAATGATGGTTTTTATGATATCGCTGAAAAACAATTTTCACAATTCCTCCGGGATTACCCGGAACACGTGAAATTGTATGACATCTGCTATCTTTTGGCCAAGACGCTCTACATCAAAGAAAAACTGAAAGAATCCAGAACTTTATTTTTAAGGGTAATCAATGAGAATAAACAATTTGAATATACGGAATACATCCTTTTCTGGTTAGCCGATATCGAACTCAGGTTTGGAAACAATGAAGGAGCCAGGAGATATCTCGCTTCCATTCTTAATAGATACCCCAAATTTGAATGCATGGATCAGGTCCACTATTTCCTTGGACTGATCGAATTCGAATCGAATCGACCTTTACAGGCAGAATCCCATTTAAAAAAGGTATCCGTTATCTCTAAAAATGCTGAGCTCATTCAAACCTCCCATTTCTGGTTAGGGATCTTATCCTATAAACAGAACCGCTTCGACGAGGCAACGGGTTATTTTAAAATGGCGATGCTGGATCTTAAACCCGCCTCGGCACTTATTTTTAAATACGCCTCACTCTGGTTTGGCGAAACCCAGTTGAAACAAGGGAAGTTCGATGAGGCGAAGAGTATCTACCGCACCTTCTATGAACGATTTAAAGAGGATGCCTTTCCTCAGGAAGTCCATTGGAAATTGGGCTTTTGTGATTACCGAATCGGGAATTTTAATGAGGCTATAGAAACCCTCCAATCTTTTAAAACCCAATTCAAAGATTCTCCGCTCATTTTATACACCCATTATTTATTGGGGGAAATGTTCCTGCATAACAGCGACTATCCCTCATCGATAAAAGAACTCAATGTTATTTTGACAAGATCAAAGGAAAATCCATTGTGGGGGATTGCTTTTCTCGCTCTTTTTTGGAACCATATTCAACAGAATGATTTTCCTGGAGCCCATAAAGTATTTCAGAGGCTCCAGAAATTGAATCATTTTGATGATGAAAAGGCGGTTCTCCGGTGGCTCAATGCGGAGATGACCTTTATAGAGGGTAGAATCACAGACTCCCTACCCTACTTTTTTAATGTCCTGAATACGAAATATAGAGAAAAGGCTCTCTCCCGGATTGGAAAAGGCTATTTTTACGAAAATAAATTCAGAGAGGCCATTACCAACTTCGACATCTTATTGCTTGAATTTCCAAACTCTCCCAATACCGAGGAAAGCCTCTTCATTAAGGGGGAATGCTTCATTCAATCCGGAAATTGGACCCAGGCGCTTGACACCTACAGGCTTCTTACTCAGAAAGAAGGGCATCGTCATTGGAAACTCTTTGCCCTGACCCAGATGGGAAACATCTATTTTTCACTGAAGGAAAGCGGTGAAACTGAAAAGGCATTCAAGAAGGTTATTGAAGATTTTCCGCATCATCCACTTGCTACCCTCGCAGCCTTTCAGTTGGGGAAACTATTTTTAAAACAAAACAATATCTTAGAAGCCATTCACTATTATTCCATGATCCTTAAGGGAGACCGCCTTGAATTACTGGGCGGGGCTTACTTCAGTTTGGGGGAAATATTTTATCAACAGGGGAAATACGATAAGTCTTTTAAAAGTTTCGAAATGGCCCTACAATATCTTCAGGAAAGCTCGCCGTGGTTCTTCTTGACCCATTTGGAAATCGGGAACCTCCAGAGAAAAAACGGGAAATATGAGGAGGCCAAGCGATCGTATTTGATCATCCTGAACCATACAAAAGACGAAGATCTGAAAAAAGCGGCGGCAGAATTACTCCGTTATATTGAATCCAAGTAAACCATTTTAGGTCAAGGTTAAGGTTATGAGGCCGCCCTGTACCAGGCTATGTTCAGGGCCCGTATCGTTTATAAAAGACTACGTCTGCCGTGTTTAATTCTTTTAAACTTAACCGTTACCGAATGATGATGCTATAATGAAAAATTATAATGAAAAGACCGAGAACGAATGCGAAAAGTTTACCATCCGCGAGATGGAACTGAATGATGTGGATGAGGTCCTCCCTATTGCCAACACCTCCTTTTTAAATCCCTGGTCAAAAGATATGTTTCTCGGAGAGGTCGCCCACCCCCTTTCTCATTGTTTTCTCATATGTGGAGAGAATGACTGCAATAAAGATACTCTACTCGGCTTTATCTGTTTTCGGAATATCGGAGAAGAATCTGAGCTTCTCAATATCTGCATTCATCCCACCTATCGCCGGAAAGGCCTGGGTAAACTGCTGATGGAATTCTACATTGATTTATGTAGCAAAAAAGGAGTGAAGAATTACTATCTCGAGGTCCATCCTCTGAATATTCCCGCTGTCCACCTTTATCAGTCATTTGATTTTCAACCGGCCGGCAAAAGAAAGGATTTTTACCAAGGGAAATATGATGCGCTTCTGATGGAAAGGTAATTTTAAATTAGGTTACGGTTATGGTGACGAAGCCCCTGCCTACCGGCAGGCAGGCGTTTCGTAATTCGGTAACGGTTACGTACAAAGAATTAAAAGACGATAACCGTAGCCTTTTATTCACGAAACGAGCCTCGTTACCCTAACCGGAAGACGAAGCTCGAGCCTCGATACGAGCTTCGACAACGATAAACGTAGCCTTTTATTTCTGTGAACAAATATGGCTATCCAGACTGACGGAATCGTCCTAAGAAACAGAAAAATAAAATCAATCTATTTCCTCCTGGAAATCGACTGTCCGTCTATTGCCAATGAAACCACACCAGGACAGTTTATTATGCTCAGAACTTCCAATGATTACCACCCTCTTCTGAGGCGCCCCTTTTCCATTTACAAGAGCTATTCGACCCTTCATCCCAGGAAAGGAAAAAGAGGACATCTCCTCATTTTGTACAAAAAGGTGGGTAAAGGCACCCAGAAAATGTCAACCTTCAAAGAAGGACAAAAAGTTAATCTGATAGGCCCTCTGGGCAATGGTTTCATATTGCCCCCCCTTCCCTCTTCAGTTACCAGTATTTTAGTCGGTGGAGGGGTAGGCATGGCCTCTCTCTCGGCCCTGGGAGAGACAATAGGTTTCGGGAAATTATATGTTTTTGTCGGGGGAAAAACAAAAAACGATATCTTATGTGAGGACGATTTTCCAAAGGGAAAAGTCTTTATTGCCACAGAGGATGGAAGTCGGGGCAAAAAAGGGACTGTCGTTGACCTATTTCTATCTGAAATCGAAAGGTTTGATTGGGGGTGCCCCCACCATATCTATATTTGTGGACCGGAGGGGATGGTTAAGTCGTTATCAAGGATTATCAAATCGAAGAAATGGATCGTCCAGGTTTCTCTTGAGGCCCGTATGGGATGTGGATTCGGGGCTTGCTGGGGATGTGTAGTCAAGACGAGGGACACCGAAATGGTCTACCAGCGGGTTTGCAAAGATGGACCTGTCTTTCCCTTGTCAGAGATTGTCTGGGAATGATGATGAAAATTGCTCCTCCTCTTGACCTGTCCGTTTATATCGGGAAGTTGGAATTAAAAAATCCGGTAATAGCCGCTTCAGGAACATTCGGATATGGGCAGGAATTTGAAAATTTTATGGACTTGAGCCAACTCGGGGCCATCATCCCAAAAGGAATTTCATTGAAACCCATGCCAGGAAACCCCCCTCCAAGGATTTTTGAGACGAATGGGGGAATCCTCAATTCCATCGGCCTTCAAAACCCCGGCCTTCAGGTCTTAATCAACGAGAAACTCCCCTATTTTAAGAAGATTAAAACGAGCCTCATCATCAACTTTTTTGGAAAGACTCAAAAGGAGTATGTCGAATTATCAAGACGATTGGATGACCTTCCCGGTGTTTCCGGCTTGGAGATGAACATCTCCTGCCCCAATGTAAAACAGGGAGGAATCATCTTTGGTTCTGATCCCAGGATGACTCACCGACTTGTATCAGAAGTGAGAAGGTCCATCAAACGGCCCCTCATTGTTAAACTTTCGCCAAATGTCACCGATATTACGGTCATCGCCAGAAGCGCAGAAGAAGGAGGCGCGGATGCGGTCTCCCTCGTCAATACCTTTAAGGCCATGGCCATTAATATCCATTCAAAGAAACCGGAGCTTGGAAACATTATTGGAGGTCTTTCAGGGCCTGCTATTAAACCGATTGCCTTAAGAATGGTCTGGGAGGTCTTTCAGGCGGTAAAAATTCCCGTTATTGGCATTGGGGGCATTATGAAGGCAGAGGATGTCATCGAGTTTATTCTGGCGGGAGCCTCAGCCATTCAAATCGGAACAGCAAATCTTATCAACCCGAATACAGGAATAGAGGTGATTAACGGAATAAAACAATACCTCCTTCAAAATGGAGTGAATCGAGTTCGGGAACTCATTGGCCTCTTCAAAAAATAACCTCTTTGCATAGACGAAAAGAGGGACAATAAGGATTGATGGGCCAAAAACTATAACTCCATCAAACCTGATCTTTAAGAATCTTTGGCGAAATGAAGATCAGCAAATCTCTCCTCTTATCTTCTTTTGCCTCTCTCTTAAAGAGCCACCCGAGCAAGGGGATCTTACTCAGGAGGGGAATGCCTTCTGTTCCATCACTCTTCTCTATCGAATAAACTCCGGCAATGACAACCACGCCGCCATCCTTTACCAAGACCTCTGTGATTGCCTCTTTTTTATCAATACTGGGGACCTCATCAACGACAACGCTCCGATCAGGTGCGTCTTTTTTGGCTTTGATACTCATTTTGATGTATCCATCATTTGTCACATGAGGGGTTACAGTCAATTTGAGATTGGCATCAATGAAATCAGTTGTCACAGTCCCCTCTGTTGTCAATTTTCTGTAAGGAATTCGCAAGCCCTGTTCAATAGAAGCCTCTTTATTATGAAGTGTTGCAATCTTGGGGCTTGAAATAATCTTAACATCTCCCTGGTTTTCATGAGCGGAAATCGCAATATCCAATGCCTGGATGGTTCCCCGGCTAAAAAGAAATTCAATAACACCCGCTGATCCTATCTTCGGCACGGCAGCTAAGTCTACAATTTCCCTTGTAACAGTCCCAAGGGTAGTACTTGGTATTCCTCCACCCGCAGTGGCTTTACCTCCTCCAATTTCTAACCCCCATTTGACGCCTAATTCCTTTTGAAACGTCAGGTTGGCTTCAACGATCCTTGCTTCGATCAGGACTTGAGGCGTCTTAGTATCGAGTGATTTCACCAAATTTTTAACCGCAGGGATATTTCTCGGGATATCCTTAACGATTAAGATATTGGTCCGGTCATCCACCTTGACATCCCCCCGTTCGCTCAAAACCCCTTTAATCTGAGGAATAATATCCTTTGCTGTGGCGTAGTTGATCGGAATCAATTCCGTTACCATATCCTCCAATCTCTCCTTGGCTCGTTTCGCCTCCAGTCGGGCATGGCTCTCCCTGTTCAGGGCATCAACAGGAGCGATCCGGATCACATTTCCCACCTGAACCATTCCAAGCGATCGGCTCTGCAAAATAACTTCGAGTGCTTGATCCCATGGCACATCGACCAGTCTCATGGTGATCTTTCCCGACACATCATCTGCTGTGATGATATTGAAATCGCTCACCTCCGCAATCAACCGTAAAATGTTCTTGATGTCCGCATCCTTAAAATCAAGGGATACCTTCCTCCCTTTATACGTCCTTTCCAAAACAGCTTCTTCCGCAGGCTTGGTGACCGCAGGCGTAGGAACCGGTTTCTCTTCAGCCTTAGGTACGACCTTCTCCTCTTTTTTCATTTCTACAAGAGGTTTTTCTTCTGACTTTTTAATTTCCTCCTTAACCTCAGCCTTAACCTCTTCCTTCTTTGGGGGAGGGACGGCCTCTAATTTCGTCACAACCTTCTTGGGTTTTTCAATATCAAAAAATAGAGTATTTACCTCTTTGTTGGCTTCGTAGGGCATCTCCTCTCTCAATGTAACCAAAATTCTTACATCATTCTTTACGTTCTTGATGTCAATATAATTTACAGCGCTATCGAACTCACTCGTATTCATTCTCCTCTGAAGATGTTTCGGGGCAAAGGCATTCTTTATATCGATGGCGACCGCCTTCTCCGAAACACGGTAAGTTTCAAATTGCGGGTCTCCGCTGAGGGTTACGGCAATTCGTGATTTATCGTTTATCTGTTTAAAATCGATCTCTTTCAGGGCGATCTTTGCCTTTACCGGCTTTGCAGGAACCTCGGCGGATGGCGAGGCAGCAACCTTTTCTTTAACCGCCGGCGAAGTCGAAGAGGCCAACTGTAGTTTGGGAGGAGCGGATAGCTTTTCAGACCCCTTCTCCTGCAGTAAAATCTGAGGCTCAGAGGGTTGGGGCACATTTCCAAGTGAAACCACCAGTTTATCGTCTATACGATTGATCTGGTAGGCCGGAAGTTGAGGTTTCGATGAGTCGAAGACCAATCTCAATTTATCCTGATGTTGCCCGATCCGGACCTCCTTAATGAACGGATTCGAAATTCGAATCGACTTTTTCGGGTACTGGGTTCCTACCTCCCAGATATCCAGGACCAAACGCGGGGGGCCATCCAGCTTAAATAAGTTGTAGTTTTCAACTTTTCCATCGGCCAAAATATTAAAATCAATGTGATCCTTTTTCTCTTCGAGAGAGAAATCGATAATCTCTTTCGCCTTATTGGTCTTTTCAGTGGCGGACGCCACTACCGCAGGCGGAGAGGGAGGGGCGGATTCTTTTTGCGTTTCGGGAGAAGATCGCTCCGCCTCTTTTATCTTTTCAACTACTTCCTCCTTTTTGACTTCCTTTAACTCTACGATTTTCTTCACCTTTTCCACATCGACAAAAAGATTTCTATCTTCCCTCGAAATATTATAGTTGGTCATCTGAAGAAGACCGATCTCAATCCGACCCTTATCATCATATTGAGTGGTGAAAACCTCTGAAATTGTCCCGTTGTCAATCTTCAAACCATTCTTCACCTGTTTAAGATCGATATTGGGAAGATCCATTACAATTCTTAATGGTTCCTGGGAGAGCTTATAAAAAGGCGGAGGGAGGGTTTCGGTCCCTTCGATATAAATTCTTGTAAATTTTTCTTCTTCCTTAAAAGCGATTTTTTGAATGATGGTGGGATTCGCCTTCGCCACCGAGACAGCCGCGGGCAAAGACTCGGACGGAGGTTTTACCACATCCCCTCCCGTGGCACAAGCGCTGATGGCAAGTGAGATTAAGGCGATAAAAACCGTTTTAAAAATCAGAAAAGATTTCATGATTCTCCCCCTTCTTCCATTTTATGAAGAAATAATGGAACCTCGCTCTTTTTTGCCTGGCCAGAAACATCCAGGTAGAGTTCTTCAATGATGACTCGATCTTTTAAAATTTTTGTAACCTTCCCTTCATTCTTCCCGATTTCGGTTCCTCTCTTTATAAAATATCCTCTTCCGGCTGTATCTTCGACTAAAGCGACATTCCCTTCCGGGGAGGAGATAATGGCAACCAATTTCAACTGGCTGATATCATACTTCTGTAAAGGTGTAAGAGGGGTGGTCCTCACCTTCTCCCTCACCGGAGTCAATTCAATAAAAGGTTTAAATGGATCCGGTTTTCCTGCAGGATTGTATTGATATTCCGGTTCTTCTTTCTTTTCAGGTTCTTTTTGATCGGCCACCTTAACCGGCTCCACTTTTTTGGCTGCTATTTTTGGAGCTCCCCCTTTTGGGGGAGGAGGGGATACTGTTCCCCCTCCACAGCTTGTAACAAAAAAGAGTAGGCCGAATATCACCCATCCGACCCGCCTCCAGACCTTGAACATGGTCCCGCAAATCGGGAAGCCTTGCGGAGGGCAGGCATGAAATCTATTTTTTTCTCGGACCATCGATGTCGCCTCCCTTTTCCTTTGTCTCTCCCTTGCCCGCTGTTTTCTCATCACTTTTCTTCTCCTCGCTTTTCCTTTCCATGAACCGGTAGGTCGTGATGAGACAGGATGTTTTAATTACAATATCCGTTTCCCTTTCCTTAACTTCCTTGGCTCGTGTCATATTGAAGTCAACGACATTTATAATTCTTGGGAGTTTCCCGATCTTATCAAAGAAAAGCCCTGTGTTATGAAAGCTTCCTACCACCACCAGATCGATAGGGACTCTTGCATAAAATTGCTGCGGCTCTTCGGGTTTGGGTTTGAAGAGGGTGAACTCCAGATTCGACTCCTTGCCCAGGCGGGAAATGCTTTTCAAGATTTCAGGGATCTCTTTCTCATTGGGAAGCTGGGTCAACGCAATTGTCAGTTCTGCATTCAACTTCTCAACCTGGCCCTTGAATTTTTCCAAATCCCTTGTAATCATCCTCCCTTCATTCAATTCCTTCATCAGCTTATCCAACTCCGTTTTTAACACCCTCATGTCATTCTGCAACGGAATGAAAAAAAGATAAAAATAGATTCCCGTTATGACGCATAATATCCCGATTAGAATCAAGATTTTTTTAGATAACGGGAGTTCTAAAACTGAATTTACCGTAATAGCCATCTCCTCCCCCTTTTACCCCGAGATGATTTCACATGAGAGAATGAACTTTTTAAACTTGATTTTGTGCTGTTCAATCTGTTCGCTCACAATTAAATCAACATTTTTGAAAAGTTTTGACTTCTTCAGATTGGTCATAAACTGGACGATGGTCTCATCATCCAAAGCGATCCCTTCGATCGCAAGCTTCGATCCTTCTTTCTTCAACAATCCCAGCTGGAGTTTCTCCGGTTTGTAGACACTGATTTCATCCAGGACTCTGACAGGTGTTTCCTTGCCTTTTCTTAATGAGTTGATGATATTCAACTTGTCCTGTAAAACTTTCTGCGCCTCCTTGGCTTTGGTCACCTCAACGGCCAGGGATTTATAGCGGGCGATCTCTTTTTTCGTCTCTGTTATCTGGGCCACCATATCCTCTTTTTCCTTCCCTATCTTCCAATTAAGGGCGGCCAATAGAATCAACAAGAGTCCCACGGCAAGGATGAGGATCACAAACTCCTTTCTCACTCCTGCCTTCTTCTTCTCTTTTCTCGTCAAAAGTAGATTGATCTTGATCATCTATCCCCTGCCTTTCGGGTGGCGAGTCCGACCCCAACAGCCATCATCGGCCCGATTTCCCTTAAATATTCAAGGTCGAAGTTTTTTTCGCTATACTCGATCTTTTTAAATGGATTGACGATTTCAACGGGTATGCCGATCTGCTGTTGCAGGACGACATCGAAGTCCTTAATCTTCGATCCTCCTCCACTTAAATACAGTTTGCTGATTTTCTCATAAGTCGTTGTGGATTGGAAAAATTCTATGGAGTTTCCTATTTCGATCGCTAAAGATTCCGAGGCTGACTTTAAAACTTCCTGGATGATCGACTGTGAAGTGGCGTCGATCTTGCTCCCCACTTTAATTTTTTCGGCCTCTTCGTAATCGATATGAAGCTGTCTCTGAATCTCTTCGGTAATTTGATTTCCTCCCTTAAAAATATCTCTTGTAAAGGCGGTTATATTGTTCTTAATGATATTGATGTTGGTCATGCTGGCTCCCACATTGGCCATCGCTACGGTTTCATCTTTTTCCAACTCATAATTCACTGAAAGCATATTCTCTATGGCGAAAGCATCGACATCGATGATGATCGGATTTAACCCTGACTCGATGATCACGGAGACATAATCGTTAATGATGTCCTTTTTGGCAGCCACCAATACCACATCCATGACCTCCGGATTTTCAGAGCTTGAACCGAATATTTGGAAATCGATATTCACTTCATTGATGTCGAACGGGATATAACGCTCCGCTTCCCACTGAATCGATTCTTCCAGTTCCGAATCCGACATCAATGGGAGGGTGATCTTTTTAACGATCACCGAATGGCCGGAGACGGAGGTGATGACATCCCTTGTCTTGGCCTTTGAATCGGCTACCAATTGACGAATGGCATCGATAATCGTAACCGAGTCCATCAACGCCCCGTCAACAATCGCCTCCGGGGGTAAGGGAGCTATCCCTAAGTTCTGTAACTTATATGCGCTTTTGCTCTCTCCCAATTCAACCAGTTTGATCGAGCTGGACCCTATATCCAAGCCAATGACTCCCTTTTTTCTTCCTAAAATCATATGATCTACCTCAATTCTTCCAGTTTTTGACAGGCCTAGGTTCTTAAATTACTATTAAATTTTATAAAAAGTCAAGAAAAAAATTTATTAAACCCATCAATTTTAATAAGCTGCCTTCAAAATTTAATAATTCATGTTAGAAATTACTAATAACCACTCAATATTTCAATCTAATTATTCAATAAATGATATTTCTTAACCTTTGCTCTTAGGGTGGCTCTTGAAATCCCAAGAATTTTTGAAGCCTTAGACTTGTTCCCATCCATTTTTTTTAATACATTGAAGAGATATACCTTTTCCAATGTTTCTAATGGCATTATTTCTGTAATTTCAACCGGATTTAAATCCATTCCTTTAGAAGGGTATCCTTCTTTTTGCTGTAACTCAAATGGGAGTTGTTTGGGGGAGATATAGGTTTGGTCCGTAAGAATCATCGCCCTCTCAATGACATTCTTTAATTCTCGAACATTCCCGGGCCATGGATAGTGAACCAACAATTTTTTTGAATCTTCCGTTAACCCATTAATATTTTTACCATATTCACGATTAATCTCTTCTATAAATAGGTTTGAAAGAAGTAAAATATCTTCTTTTCTCTCACGAAGACAAGGCATTTCAACTACCATCACCTTAAGCCGGTAATAGAGGTCTTTTCGAAAAAGTCCTTCCCGCACAAGTGTTTCCAGGTCTTTATTTGTTGCTGCAACAATGCGAACATCAACCTTAATTTCCCTCTCCCCTCCCACTCTCATAAAAGATTGGTTTTCGATGACCCTCAAAATCTTAGATTGAAGGAATGGCTTCATATCTCCGATTTCATCCAAAAAGACCGTTCCCCCATCTGCCAGTTCAAAAAGGCCCTTCTTTGTTGCTTTGGCGTCGGTAAAAGCTCCCTTTTCATATCCGAAAAGCTCTGATTCTAATAGTGAATCCGGGATTGCGCTACAATTAATTTTCATCAGGGCTTTATTCGCCCTCTTACTATTGTAATGAATTGCATTGGCTGCCAGTTCTTTACCCGTTCCACTCTCCCCCTGGATCAGGACAGATGTTTTGTTCGTTTTACTGATCATTCCGATCAACTCTTTAACATATTGAATCTGGGACGTAACGCCGTATATCTGGCTTTTTTGATTCCCTTCATTTTGCTGCCGATGCAGTCTTCTCACCTCGTTGATCAGACCTTTTGTTTCCAAACCTTTTTCAATCAGAAGTCTTAGCTCTTCCAAATCAAAAGGTTTGTTGATATAATGATAAGCCCCTGATTTCATTGCTGAAACAGCTGTTTGAATATCCGAGTAGGCAGTCATAATAATCACCAGGATTTCAGTATCGAATTCTTTAACTTTTTTAAGGAGTTCCAGACCATCTCCATCAGGAAGCCTCATGTCGAGAAGAATGAGGTCTATAATATTTTTTTTTATCACTGAAAGGGCCTCGCCCCCGTAACCCACAGAATAGACTTCATACTCCCCCCTCTTTAAAACATCGGAGAGCGTTTCTCGCATCACTTCGTCATCATCGACTATAAGGATGGATGGTTTCATCAATTTTCAAATGTCTCCGGCAAATTAATGACAAAAGAGGTCCCTTTCTCCCATTGACTATGAACTTTGATGGTTCCTCCGTGTTTCTTGATAATTTGATAGGTGATTGAAAGCCCTAACCCGATCCCTTTAGGTTTGGTCGTAAAAAAGGGATCGAAGATCTTGGGAAGGATTTGTGGAGGAATTCCTTTCCCTGAATCCGACACAACCACCTTGATAAAATTTTGCCTGGAACCCTCAGGTGAAGTGAGGATCACAGGGTTCGCTTCAATTTTAAGGTCCCCGCCATTTGGCATGGCTTGAATGGCGTTTAAAAAGAGATTTAAAAAAGCTTGATGCATTTGAATCTTATCGACCCTTATTCTGGGAAGCTGGGGGTGATAGGATTCTACGAATTGGATTCCTTTGTCGTCAATCTCTTTGATGAGAAAGGGAATGATCGCATTGATGATCTCTTTGATATGGCAGGGAATGAGAAGAAGCGTCTGGGGTTTAGCAAAAGAGAAGAAAGTTTTAAGGAGTTCATTCAAGCGATCAATCTCTTTCGTGATGCGGTTTAAATATTCCCTTTTCGGATCGTCCTTTGCCATCTCCTCTCCGAGCGCCTGGGCTGTCGTCTTAATCCCGGCGAGGGGATTCCGGATTTCATGCGCGATCCCGGAAGCCAGTTTTCCTAATGAGACAAGTCGATCCATCTTTAACATCTCTTCCTGAATTCGATAGACCTTTGTTAAATCACGAAAAATTATAATCTTCCCGATGGCTTCGCCGCTCAGACTCAGGTGTTGATTGATCGTAAACCCGACAGGTATCTCATCCCCATCCTTCCTCTTCATCCGGCCTTCTCTTCTCGTATCGAGGTTATCGGGATGATCGAGGAAGGATGAAGAAACGTTCTGCTTCTCATCCAACCCAAAGAGGCCAAAAAGTTTCCCTATCACCTCCCCCTTTGAATAACCCAATATTTTCTCACCGGCCTGATTGATATAGGTAATCGTGTCATTCATTTCGGTAATAATAATACCACTCCCGATACTTTCAATAAGGCTCTCGGTGAGATTTGTGGCACTTTCCAATACCTGGTTCAAGGGTTAGCTTTCCCCCCTTCTCTTCTCTGCCTGCTCCATACTTACTTTCGTTGAACTATCCCAATCCATCTGGAGATCCGATTCTTTCCAATTCTTAAAGTTTTTCAAAGTCTAAAATGGGAACTTTCACGGGAAGATCTTCGTAAGTCCAGCGGATCATTCCCATGAGATATTCATTGGATTCCCCTCCTTGTTCCAAAGGACCGGATAGTCTATTCAACACCCTATCCATCATCAGCCCTTTATATTCTCTGTCCCCTTTCAGTATCAGTACCTGTCTCGCTTCCTCCTGATCCTCTCCGGAGACGGAAAAGAACTTTCTAAAATCGATCATCCTCACCTCAAGCCCTTTTAATCGAACCTTCCTAAGCTGAACCATTTTTTTACAGAGAGGGCTAGGAACTTTAAATAATTTCATTACCTTATCGCTCTCTACTCCGAATAGCCTCTCGCCCGTTTTAAAAACGGTGACCTTTGTCTTCAAAGAGCTCCCATTTCCGGACCGTGCCCCAGGGCTTTCTGTCAGCCTTTCATGAGCGGATAGGTGCTGGCTCATTTTTTCTATCATTTTGTCGAGTCTTTCCGAGAAGGACTCCATCCTCTGGATGATCTTTTCTGACAATTCCGGTCTCATAAGGGAGGTCTCTGCCTTTTCCTCAGGCACTTCGACCTTAACAGAAGGTGGTTTGGATTTAACCTCGTGAAGCCCCTCCAGACCTAAAAATCTCGCTTCGATGCCGGCATGGGCCAACTTCTTATAAATGGAGATATCTCCCTCCGTTTCTTTTCTCATTAAAAGTTTAATCGTTTCCTTTGAATCGAGCAAGAATCGAATGAGGTGGGGCTGAATCCCTTCTTCATTCTGGATCATATAATTTAATACCTTTACCATTCGATTTAATATGGTGGAGATGTCCGGAGTCTCTTTGAAGCCCTTCCACAGAGCGAGGACTTCCTCTACTGTCCTTCCAAGATTCTCTTTTGTAATCTCCCATTCCAGTGAAAGGAGCTGTGTCTCCAATTTTTCTATGGGTCTGGAAGCGGAAGGAGTCAAGGGATCAGGCGGAACCATTTCCCATTCGACTTCTCTTTTCATTTCCTGAGTGGCCCCGGTTAGAGGAGTCAAGGGATCAGGCGGAACCAT
>Ga0209253_10001815_pt1 | contig 18831 bp, 16 predicted proteins | sample FrelakmetBRP12BR_FD_187145 | JGI IMG/M metagenome (GOLD analysis project Ga0209253, IMG submission 187145) | Freshwater lake sediment microbial communities from the University of Notre Dame, USA, for methane emissions studies - BRP12 BR (SPAdes)... | ecosystem: Environmental > Aquatic >... | reverse complement strand
GGCCGGCGAGCTGGCCGAGATCACCGTGGCCCCACCCACCGGTAGCACCCTCGTCGTGAACGAGATATTCACCCTGGAGGTCGTTCCCCCCTCCGGCGGCACCAACCTCGTCAACCGCACCATGCCCCCGGCGATCGACGATGTGATGGACCTGCACTAGACCATTTAGCGGGCAACCTGGCATCTGACGCCCTCCGAGGCGTTGCCTAAGGGAGGGGCCGACGTCATATGGACGTCAACACGAAGGTCAAGGAACTGGAGGACGAGCTCAAAGTCCTGAAGACGGAGATCCGCAACGTTCTCTTGGATGTCCGGGAGGTCATCTTGGAGAGGGCCAACCCTCTGTCCGAACAGGAGCCGGCCTACCTGCGTCTGGATCTGAACACAACCGCGCAAACCATCGCTGCTGAAGAGGCGGCCCGATCGGCGGCCGAATCCGCCGAGGAGGCCGCCCGGGCAGCGGCCAAGGCAAAGCGCGCCAAGGCCGAGCTCCAGGCCGAGCTCGAGCCCGAGCCCGAGCCCGTCCTGGAGCTCGAACAGCCCGAAGAGCCCGAGGACAGCGGTGGCGACAGCCCGCTTACTGAGGCCGAGGCCGAGGAGCAGGCGAACGACGAACAGCACGTCGAGGCCGAGCTTGAACAACCCGAAGATCCCGAGGATGGCGGTCTCGCTGAACCACCCCCCGAGGCCGAGACGCCCCGCATGGACAGGCCGCCCCGGGTCGCTGCCCATGAGCCGGCGGAGATGCCGCCCGCGTACTTCGCCTACCCGCCCCTCACACTCGGCATGGGCAGCCTCGCCGCCTGGGTGGCCGAGGCCATGGCCGCCATCGGGCCCCAGCAGCTGGACCGGGTGATCACCATCCACCGCCTGTGGGGATGCCTCCCCCCGAACATCAGCCAGGCGCTGGCCCACCTACAGGAGCTCATCCGCTGCTCCCAGGAAGCGGAGCCGCCCTGGCTCAAGATAATGCAGGACATGGAGAGACTGTCCTCTTCCTGACCGGCGTCGGGTGAGCACAACCTGGACGTAGATCATGGATAAGGTCATCACCTCCATGCTCCTCATCATCGCGGCGGTGGTCGCCACGGTGGTGGTTGTCAACTCCATCCTGCCCAGCATCCAACGCACGAGCAGCGACATCGTCGCCGCCAGCGATGTCCTGGGCCGGCGGCTGCGTAGCGACGTCAAGATCATCGAGACCTCCGGGGTCGCGGGGGAGGACTTCGTCCAGATATGGGCAAAGAACGTGGGCGCCTCATCCATCCCTTCGCTCGACAAGGTCGATGTCTTCTTCGGCGAGACGGACTCCTTCGAGCGCATTGCGTACGACTTGGAGCCCACCTGCCCCGACCCTTCGCCACCGCCGCGCACCGAGAACTGCTGGCAGTACGCGCTGGAAAACGACACGGAATGGACGCCCTACACCACGCTGCGCATCACCATATACCTGACCTATGACCTTCAGACGGGGACGGAATACGTGAGCACCATCGTCCTGCCCAGCGGTCTTTCCGCCACCAAGGTATTCACGCTGTAGGTGAAGCATGGAGAACGCCATACCAGCCCTGGTTGTCGCCGCCGTCATCGTATTCGGTGGCGTCATTCTCGCCGACGCCACCCGTGGCTCCCTGCAGACGGTGGACGAGTCGTGGCGGGACATCGAAGCCATCTCCGAGGAACGCCTGGGCACCGACCTTACTGTGGTGTCCACACAGGTGACCGACGGCGGCGCCACCGTCACTGCAGTGATCAGGAACGAAGGTCGCACCCCTATCGCCGAGCCATCCCACATGGACCTGATCATCAACTACGACGGCACGGACGATCAGCGCTACGTGGTCTGGCTGCCCTACACGGAGACCAGCCCCCCGGGCGACAACCAATGGACCGTGGACAGCATATCCGGGGACTACCGCAACCCCGGCATCCTCGACACCGGCGAGGAGATGACTATCGAGCTCCGCCTCAATCCCTTTACCGGGGATGGCCCCGACCGGTGGTTGGTCCTCGCTACTGAGACGGGCGTCGCCTACAGCATCTACTTTTGAGGAGCGCACAGATGGAGAACGCCTATGGTGGACGGGCCCTAGGAAAGACATGACCAGGCTTGCCGACGCGCTGCAGGACTGCCTGGAGGCAGTCGCGACGGGCCGGGCCGAGGTAGCGGAGTGCCCTTCGCGCTACCCGGACCTGGCGGCCGAACTGCAGCCTTTGCTGTGGGTCTGCCAGCGGCTCCACGAGGCATCCAACGTCGAGCCCTCGCCTCTCTATGCCCAGGCCGCCCGCGAACGCTTCCTGGCTACCCTGGCCGGTCGGCGCCAGCCGGATACGACTGCCCGCCGCCATCGCGCCCAGCCCCGTCCAGCAAAGGCGGCCCCCAGCGACGGCCGGTCCTCGCCGGCAACACCAGCATCGCCGACGGCGTCTACTTCTGAGGAATGACAGAGATGGGAGCGGAAGTGGACGCCACAGGAGCTGTACAACCGGGGCTGGAAGAAGAGCAGCCGCCCGCCGCGGTGGAAGAGCCGGCGGAAGAGAACCAAAGAAAGCGGCTCATCGCCGTAGGGGTGATGGATATCGACAAGCGGCTCGGTGGAGGCCTGCCCCCGGAGAGCGTCACCCTCGTTGAAGGCGACCCAGACGCCGGCAAGAGCGTCATGATTCAGCAGCTCGGTTTCGGCGCCCTCAAAGAGGGGCTCAAAGTCGATGTCTTCCTGGCGGAGTCCAGCGCCCGCGAGTTCCTGCAGCAGATGGACAGCCTCGGCATGTCCACCACCGACTACTACCTGTTAGGTCAGCTGTCCCTCTATCAGACGAACCTGCGGGTGGACCGGGAGAAGGCGGAGAGGATCCTCCGCCATCTGCTCCACCACATTGAGGAGTGCGATGACCGCGACCTCTTCATCGTGGACTCCATCACTCCCCTCCTCTTCCAGTTCGACGAGCACTACGTCCTCTCCTTTCTAGCCAGCTGCAACGAGCTGGCAAGCCAGGGCCGAACCATCATCACCACCCTCCACTCCTACGCTATGAGCGAATCCCTCCGCTTCAGGGCCAACTCCATCGTGGACGCCCACCTCCGCCTGCGCATAGAGGAACTGGGGGATCAATTGGTGCGCACCCTGGAAGTGTCCAAGATCCGGGGGGCAGTGAAGACGGCCAAGAACACCGTAAGCTTCAATGTGCAGACTGGTCTAGGCTTGAAGAGCGTGCCCATCTCCAAGACGAAGGCCTGATGACCCGCCATGCCGTACGTCCGCCTCCCCTTTGGAGAGATGGGCCCAGCAGGAGGGGCCCACAGCGAGAGCAGTTGCGCCGTCTGCTCCGGCATTTCGCCCGAGCTTAAGGAGCAAGCCCAGGAGCACCACCACCTCTTCGCCTACCTGCATGCGCTCCCCATGGCGGACTTCGGCGTCCCCGATTACCACGAAAAGCTGTCGCGCAAGCTGGGGGATGTCGAGCGCCCCAACATCATCTACCCTTTGGGCGAAGCCACCTTCGCCCACATCTTCCCAGACCCGGAAGACTCCCGGAACTACTACATCCCCGTAGAGCCCGTTGTCGGCCAGAACTGCGACGCCCTGATGGAGAAGGTAGAGGACCGGCTGGTGGATGTGGTCCACAAGCTCCCGCAGCCCTCCACGCCGGAGGAGCAGAAGGATGTCCTGCTGGAGGCGCTGAAGCGATGCGTTGTGGCAGGGCAGCGCGATGCCAGCGGCGACTCCGCCAAGGCGGGCAAGGCTAAGTCCAACGGCCGCGGTGGCCTAAAGCGCCCAGGAGGCAGCAAGATCAAGCTTTCGGAAGAACAACTGGCGGCCGTCCGCTATCTCCTAGTGCGGGACAAAGTGGGCATGGGGATCCTGCAGCCCCTCATTCTGGACACCAACATCGAGGACATCAGCTGCAGCGGCTTGGGCCCCATCTTCGTCGAGCACAAGGTGTTCAAAGCCCTCAAGACCGCTATCATCTTCGACCAGTCCGATGATCTAGATGCCTTCCTCCGCCGCACCTCGGAGCGGATCAATAAGCCGGTCACCTACCGCAAGCCCATCGTCGATGCTACCTTGCCGGACGGTTCCCGCGTAAACATCGTCTTCGGCAACGAGGTCTCCAAGCGGGGCAGCAACTTCACCATCCGAAAGTTCGCTACGACGCCTCTCAGCATCCTGGACATCGCAGATGGCAACGGCCTCAACTACCGCATGGCCGCCTACTTCTCTATCGTCATCGAGGAGGGGATGAACCTCTTCGTCTCGGGAGAGACAGCTTCCGGAAAGACCACTCTCCTCAACGCCATCACCGGCTTCCTGGGCGCCGAGGGCAAGATCGTCACCATCGAGGACACACCCGAGCTCCAGATCCCCCACCCCAACTGGATCCGCGAGGTGGTGCGGGGTACCTCCGAGGACGGGGCCAGCGTCAGTATGTTTGACCTGCTCAAGTCAGCTCTGCGGCAGAGGCCTAACGCCATCCTGGTCGGCGAGATCCGCGGCGAGGAGGGGAACATCGCTTTCCAGGCTATGCAGACCGGCCACATGGTCATGGCCACCTTCCACGCGGCCTCCGTGGAGAAGCTCATCCAGAGGATCACCGGCAACCCTATCAGCGTCCCCAAGACCTACATGGACAACCTCAACGTCGTCGTCATCATCAGCGCTGTCAAGCTGAACAATGGCAAGAGCGCGAGGCGCATCCTCTCAGTCAACGAGCTCTTCGGCTACGACAACGCATCCGACTCCTTCGCCTTCGCCGAGGTCTTCCACTGGGACCCAGTGACGGACACCTTTGAGTACCCCGGCTACATGAATAGCTACCTCCTGGAGCAAAAGATCGCCGTTCGGCGAGGCATCCCTCCTAATCAGCGTCGCACAATGTATGCCGAGGTGGAGCGGCGGGCCAAGGTGCTGGAAAAGCTCCACAAGTCCGGCGTGAAGGACTTCTATGAGCTCTATCAAGTTCTGGCAAAGGCAAAAAGACAAGGCCTCTTCTGATCAGGGCCACCCGGGCAGGGACCCTGGTCTAGCCCACATCAAGGGCGGCTGGCTATTCGACCCCGACGCCAGTCAGTACGACCTGCTGTCTGTGCTCACCTACCTCTCCTGTCTCTCCACCGCCAACGTGAGCCGCATGCAGCTCTTCGAGGCCGCCGCCAAGCTCGACTACGGCCCCTCCCCCTACTTCGCCCAAGTGGCCAACCTGGTCCAGACTCTCGGCCATGACTTCGCTCATGCCTGCCACGTGGTCTCGCAGACCGCGGTAGACGACGTGATGCGCCAGTTCCTCCTCCGCTTCGGCAACTCCCTCGCCTCCGGCGAGGCCGAAAGCGTCTTCCTGGAACGAGAATCCAACGTCCATATGGCGGACTACACAAACAACTACGAGAGGGACGTGGAGTCGCTGCGCAAGTGGACGGACGCTTTCATCGCCCTTATGGTATCGACCAACCTGGTGGTCCTGGTGGCTCTCATCTCGAACATGATCTACGACATGGGCTCCCTGCTGATCGTGGTGGTGGAAGGCGTGGTTATGGTCACCGCCGGGCTGGGAGCCTACCTGCTCTACCGCATCGCCCCCTTCGACCCCGTGATCCACAAGCTCAAAGACAGGTCCGACGAACAGAAGCTCATGTCCCTCCTGGCCCGCATCCTCTTCCCGGGCGCCCTCCTGATGGCCCTGCTGGTGTACTTCGTCTCCCACAGCACGGGCTTCGCCTTTCTCGTGGCCGGATTCCTGGTGTTGCCCGTAGGCGTCGTCACCCACAAGCTGGAGCGCAAAGTGGACGACCGCGACCGGGACATCGCCGACTTCCTCCGTTCCCTGGGGGGCGTCACGGCCGCCCGAGGCAGCACCGTCATCAACAGCCTCAGCCACATCGACCGCCGCGCCATCGGCTCCTTGGAGCCAGAGCTGAAGCGGCTGCTCGCCCGCGTGGCCGCCGGGATAAGCACGGGCCGCGCCTGGTCTCGCTTCATGGCGGAGACCGGCAGCGAGCTGATCCACCGGGTGGTACGCGCCTTCTGGGACTCCATCGACCTGGGCGGAGACCCGGAGAAGGTAGGCCGGTTTGCGGCGGATATGGCCCTCAAGGTCACCCTGCTCCGGTCCAAGCGGAAGCTCGTCTCCTCCACCTTTAACTACGTGATCATCCCCATGCACATCGCCCTGGTGGGCACTCTGGTGTTCATCAGCGAGGTTGTCTCCGCCTTCAACACCAAACTCGTGGAGGCCCAAGCCATCGTCGGCGGCGAGAATGCCACGACCCTCAACCCCGAGGATATAGGCATCCCCGGCGCCCTCGCCTTCCAGAATTTCGATACGGGCTTCATCAAGCTCATGGTCCTGACCGTCATCTTGATGCTGACGGCGGTGAACGCGTTCGCCCCCAGGGCTGCGGCCGGAGGTCACAACTTCAAGATGGCGCTCTTCGGCGCCATGACCCTGTGCGCCACCGGCGCCCTGCTACTTTTGGTGCCGCCCCTGGCCGCCAACATGTTCTCGGACACCCTGTCCCAGCCCGTTAGCTAACGGAGGTGCCAGCCGTGAAACTCTTCCGGAGACGCAAGCCGGAGACCGCCGAAGAGGAAGACGAGCTCGTCTTCGACATAGACGGTGAGGAGGAAGACTCCGGTCACGAAATGGCCGAGGCCGCGGCGCGGACCGGAACCTCGGCGGACGCCGCCGCTCTCGAGGCTGCGTCTAGCCCTGCCGCCCAGGCGGGACCCATCCTCACCCCGAACGACCCTTTGGCCCAGATGCGCGCCGACGCGGCCGCCGAGGTCGCCGCCGCGGAGAATCCGCCCGAGGGCGCTACGGCCTCACCCCAGCCCGTCGACGCCCTGGACGCCGGCCTCATGGATCTCTTCCTCGAGGCCAAGAACGAGGTTCAGGAGATCACACTAGGGTCGGAACTTCCCGATATCCCCATCCAGGATCTCCTCAGCGACCTGGTGAGCGTCAGCGAAGACCTGGGCATCACACCGCGGGTTCGCGCCAAGCCAAGACAGGACAAGGCCCTCGATAGCGGCCTTGAGCCCGACCAAGGCGGCAAGTGATACGTATGGAGCTCCTTGAGCCGGAGAGCGCGGCCGAGAGCGGCGCAGGAGAAGCCGGGCTGCCGCCGCAGCCCGACGGTGATGGGTTGGCCACAACCCAGGAGGAGACCCCGCCGCGCGACGACGACCTCATCCCCGAGATAGGCGCGCCGGCGGACAGCAACCCCAGAGAGAGGCCGCTCGAGATCGCAGTCGCACTCGAGACGGACGAGCCCCTGGACCCCGCTCTCGAACAGCTCTTTCGTGAGGCCAACGCCGAGGCGGAGGAGGCCGCCCTGGTCTCGGAGCTGCCGAACATCCCCGTCCGGGAGCTGCTGAACGAACTAGTGGCCCTCGGACGGTCCCTCGGAATAGAGCCGTCGGCCCACGCCGAGTCCTCCAACGGAGCACAAGCCTCCGCAGAGCCGGAGCGTCCACCAACCCTGGAAGACCGTCCGGCGACCCCGGAAGCCCGGTGGCCGTCGCCAACTCTTTCGCGGCGTCACGCCCTGCACGGCATGCTCTTGAGCCTGACCCTCGTCATGGCCATCGCCAGCATTCTTGTCGGCGCAGACCACATCGTCAGCGGCGGGCAGAACCAGAGCCCGAAGCCTCCTGCGGTCGCCACCGTCCCCCCCGGCGTCGCGGTAAGGCAAGTGCAGCCGAACGAGCCCGCCCTGGAACCCACCCCGGAAGCCGCACCAACGGCCACAGCAACACGACAGCGCGCCTACTTTTTGTACACTGTCCAGCGGGGGGATACCCTGACCGACATCGCCGCGACCTTCGGCCTAAGCCTGGACCACATCCTCTGGACCAACCCGGACGTCATCGACGACCCGGACCTCCTGCTGGTAGGTGACAAGCTCCTCATACCCAACGTCGCGGGCATGATCTACTACGTTGAGCCGGGGGACATCCTCTCCGTCATCGGCCGCCTGCTGCCGAACCCCGCGCCAGACGACTCTGGCACTCCCTCCGGGCGACCCGGACCACCCTAGCGGCTACGCCGAACCGCTAGCCAAAGAGCCGATAGGAGTTCTCGAGGTACTGGAGCATCATCCGCTGGGCGTTGAAAAACGAAGCGTTGATGGCGATGGCCGACCGCATAACCCGCGCGAAGGCAGTCGGCCTTCCGTAGAACATGGGCAGGATCACGTACTCCAGCTTGTCGTAGAAAGACTCCGTCTCCCTGGCCGGATTGCTCTCTCCCTCCCAATCCTCGCCGATGGACCAGCCGGTGACGCCTTCTACGTGTCCTTCAATCCACCAGCCATCCAGAACGCTCAGGCTTGGCACCCCGTTGAGGGCGGCCTTCATGCCGCTGGTGCCGGAGGCCTCATGCGGCTTCTGCGGATTGTTTAGCCACACGTCCACACCGCTGCAGACATACTTGCCCAGCGTCATGTCATACTCCTCCAGATAGACGATGGGCACAGTGTCCTTCAGGGGGGCAGCAAGCTCGAAGACACGCTGGATTATGGCCTTGCCGCCCGAATCCTGAGGATGGCTCTTACCCCCATAGATGATCTGAAGGGGCCCAACCTGGCTGACTATCCTCTTCAGACGATCCGGGTCAGAGAGCAGCATCTCCGCCCGCTTGTACGCTGTCGCGCGACGGGCAAAACCGAGGGTCATCGCCGTCGGATCCAGGCTCACACCGGTCCGGCTCTTCACCTCTGCCAGTAGCTCCCGTTTGGCCGTAGCGTGGGCCTGCTGGATCTCCTGAAGCGGGATGCTTATGGCGTAGCGCAGGTAGAGGTTGTCCACGCGCCACTCAGGAATGTGACGGTCATAGAGCTCTTGGAACGCCGGGGCGGTCCAGGTGACGGCGTGAACACCGTTGGTGATGGAGTTGATGGGATAGGCAGGAAACATGCTGTGCGAGATGTCGTGGTGGCGCTGGGAGACTCCATTGATATAGCGCGAAAAGACCAGCGCCAGGTAGGTCATGTTGAGCGTGTTGTTCAAGCAACACTCGACCGCCTCCAGAGCGCTGGTCCGCTCGTCGCCTACCACCCGCCGGACCATGTCTAGGGAGAACTGGTCGTGGCCCGCCGGCACGGGCGTGTGAGTAGTGAACACGCATCGCTCGCGAACCGCGTCCCGCTCCTTGCTGGTCGCGGCGCGAAGGCCGCGCCCGTTGGTCTGTTCCTCCAGCAGGGCCATGGTGAGGAGCGCGGAGTGACCCTCGTTCATGTGGTAGAGCTGCACCTTCTCGTGCCCCAGGGCCCGGAGCATGGCTATGCCGCCCAAGCCCAGGACTACCTCCTGGCACAGGCGGTAATGGTCGTCTCCGCCGTACAGGTGGTCAGTGAGGGTCTGGTCCCAGGGACTGTTTTCCGGCACCGCCGTGTCCAAGAAGTACACCGGCACCGTGTGGCCGGATACTCCCCGCACGAGATAGCGCCACGCCTGTATTTCCACCTCCCGCCCCTCGATATTCACGACTACATGGGGCTCGAGTGGTTCCAGGAATTCCTTCTGGTCCCAGCTGTACGAGGTGTCCGTCTGAACACCGCGGGCATCCAAGTGCTGGCGGAAAGGTTTGCGATGCAAGAGTGTCACACCCACCATGGGCACGCCCAGATCGGCAGCGGCTCGCAGCGTGTCTCCGGCGAGAACGCCCAGGCCTCCGCTGTAAGTGGGCATGGCCGGGTCGAGGCCGACCTCCATCGAGAAGTACGCTATGGCAGATGTCAGAGCAGGTGCCTCCGGGTCGCGTAGAATCATGAGTTCTCCCTCAGGGTTTTCTGCCGCTCTCGTCCTCTCTAGCCCTAGGAGAAGATACCTGACAGCAGGCATCAACGTCCATAAGGCCGTCCGTCGTCGTAGTATCTACACCGTAATAGAGTAGCTATGGCCACGGTCTGTTACAGCCCGCCTGAGGCCTCTTGCAGGCGCTTTGCGCCACGAAGCATCGGATTTCTCCGAAATATCACCTTCGAGCATGCATGGCTACACGATCACTCCCTCGGGGGAAGCCTTGCCGTCCAGGGCTGCGGTCTCCTCAGACGTGAGGAGGTCTTCGCGCGGCAGGCCGAGGACGCCTGCTACCGCCGCCAGGGCATGGGCCCAAGTGCAGCGATTGACGAACAGCATGCCGGGGACGGTGAGGGTGCCGCCCTGAACGACGAACCCCAGAGCGACCGTCCGGTCCTTGCCGGTGTGAAGCGGCTGGAGCGTGCCCAGCAGCGGCTCCGGCCGTGTGTGGGTCATGAACACCCGCTGCGACACAGAGTCCGGATAGAGGTCGTCCCGCAGGGCCGCCGGCGCCGCGTGGGCCCGCTCGCCCTCGCTCCGCGGGGCGCGGAACCGCCCGGGCTCCAGCATGTACACCACGGAATGGGGAACGTCCCGTTCAGTTAGGCGGAGGGCAGCCTTCAGCACCTCCTCCAACTGGTAGGCGCCGATGGCGGTTAGCACCACCCGCTGCTCAGAGGACCTGTGGCCGGCCCAGTCCAGCCGCAGGGCGCCCCGCTCCAGGAGGCGAGCCGCCTCCTCCGGCGTGAACAATTCCGGGACTGCGTCGTACTTGGGCACCACCAGCGTCCAGATCTGCCCCTGCGTCTGGTATACGCCGTTCGTGACCGCAGCCGCCGTGTTGTAGTCCGGCACGAACAGCACCCGCGATACGTCCGAGCGTTCGCCCAGCATGGCCTCGGCCATCACCGGGTCCTGGTGCGACTGCTCGTTCTTAGCGTTCTCCCAGGCATGAGAGGTGAGCACCAGCGGGGTAGACAACCAGCCCTGGGGCCGCCCGGCTTCCCTGCAGCTGCTGGAGAAGATGATCTCCTGACGGACGACGCCGTGCATCTTCGCCCCGAACGCCTCATAGGTGACAATGATGTTGATGCCGCCCTTGTTCGCCAGGGCCGCCGAGGCCACCGCCTCCTCGTTGAGAGCCGTGATCACGGCCCCCTCAATGGACTCGGGCACGCCCTGCTCGGGAGCGGTGACGCGGAACTTGAGGGCATCCAGCGTCCTCTGCATCCGGTTGGACCGCATCTCGTCCGGATTGCCCACCCGCGGACGGAGGTGCGGATTGGCCTGCACTGCCGCCAGGAAACCTGCGTCCACAGCCGCCATGGGCGATGTCTTGGTCCAGGTAGCGGGGTCGCGCCGATTCTCTGGGACCGGCCGAAACTCGGGCGACGGCACCTCCCGCAGCCTCACCTCGCGGTGGGCCAGCGGATGGTCCCGTTCCCGCGGCCGGCCGGATGCCTCGTGATGCTGAAGCTGGCCCGCGGCCTCATTCAGCTCCGCCAGCGGCACCCACAGCCGGCGGGCGCTCTCATTAAACCGCTCGGCGGCGACCGCGTCCAGATAAGGGTTGGCGCCCAGGGGAAGGTTGTGGGCCAGGTTTGTCCCTTCGCCGTAGAACCCGGCGCCCTTAGGGGCCGTGGCGATGCCGTAGGGCAGTGGCACCGGGTAGCCCTCCTCACCCGACCGAATCGCGTCGGCCGCGCCCTCCAGCCGGCACTCCATCTCGAAGATGGCCCAGGCGAAAGCCGCCGGGTCTCTGCCGTCGAAGGAGATGGGGTCGAACCCGTTGAGCTTAAGGTGTTCCACGAACCAGGCCGTGCCGCCCTCCTGGGACATCGTCGTTCGCTGGTCGATGCGGCGACCGTTGTTGATCATTATCGGCGTCACCAGTCCGGAGTCTTCGGCCCGCCACCAGCGGGGCGCCCAGTCGCTCCCCCGCTGCTCCTCGAAGGCGCCGTCGCTCAGAAAGACCACCAGCCGTTCGCCGGGCAGGGGCATGTGGACGTACTGGAGTTCGGTGAAGCCCAGGTACCCTCCTTCGACCAGCCCGCCCGCCGTGTACGGGTTGACATGGCTGCCCAGCGGCGAGTCCGGTCTGCCGTCGCTCCGCAGACGATAGGAGTAGAAGTCCCGCACGTAGCGGGTGAGCCCCTCGTCCGAGATGGAGTACCGCTCGGCGTGGGCGTCGGTCATGTTGTCCAGAAGGAGATTGACGGTATCGACGGCCGCCACACAGTGGCCCTGCCCCATGATCCAGGAGCGCGTGTGGCCGGTGGCGGCATTGATGGCCATGTAGCCGGTGTAGGCTGGCACCATGTTGAGAGCGCCGCCGGTATGCCCTTCCGGCTGGGGCTTGAAGTCCTCCGAAGTCAGGTTGCGCCCATCCAGGTACACGTTGCGGACGTAGGTCTCGTGGGCCACCAGCCACATGCCGGCGCTGGCCACCCGGTCGGCCGCGTACAGCACTTCGAAGAAAGACACGCCGTCGCCTCGCACCCCCCGGGCCGCCAGCAGGTCGGCCATGGCGAAGACCCGGGCCTGGGTCTCCACCGTATGGCGGATGGCCCCGCACCCCACCGCCCACCGGTCCGCCGCCGGGTTCTTCCTCCGGTAAAGGGTGACCCACTCTTCCCTTCGAATGGCTTCCGCCCTCTCACTCTGAGGCATAGCTTCCTCCCATCCTTGCTTTCCTGGGCATACGTCCGGGGACTGAGGGGTAGACCGCTGGGCCTTCTAGCCTGGCCGGCGCAGGCAGCGCACCGTATCGCGGGCGATGACGGCGGCTTCGTCCACCGGGATCACGTAGACGTGGACCCGAGAGTCGTCTGTGCTGATCCGCCCCTCGGAGCCGGCGGCGCGGGCGTTGCGCTCCTGATCCAGCGTGAGACCGCACCAGCCCATGCCGGCGCAGATGCGCGCCCGCACCAGCGGCGCGTTCTCGCCGATGCCCCCGCCGAAGACGACAGCGTCCGCTCCGTCCAGAGCGGCCAGGTAGGCCCCCACATACCTTCGCACCCGATAACAGAACATCTCCACCGCCAGCGCGGCGCGCGCGTCCCCACCCTCCTCCGCCTCGAGCAGCTCGCGCATATCCGAAGAGCGTCCGGAGACCCCCAACAGTCCCGACCGCGTGTTGAGCCAGGACTCCGCCTCCTCGATGTCCACGCCCTCGCGGCGGGCAAGAAAGCCCGCCAGGGACGGGTCGACGTCTCCGGATCGCGTGCCCATCATCAGACCTTCCAGCGGCGTGAACCCCATGGACGTATCGACCGAACGCCCGCCCTCGATGGCCGTAGCCGAGCAGCCGTTGCCCAGCTGCAGCGTCACCAGCTTCACCTGCTCCAGAGGCGTGGCCGTGATGGCGGCATAGCGCTCGGTCATGTAGCGGTGGGCCAGCCCGTGGAAACCGTAGCGGCGGATGCGGTGCTTGTCGGCCAACTCCGACGGGATCGCGTAGCGCGAGGCCCGCTCCGGCTGGGTGCGGTGAAAGGCGGTGTCGAAGGTGGCTACCATGGGGACGCCGTTGCCCAACACCGCCCGCGCGGCGCGGATCGCCTTCAGGGAGGGGGCGTTGTGCAGAGGCGCCAGGTCGGTGAGCGCCTCGATGGCCCCCAGCACCTCATCGTCGATGAGCGTCGGCTCGGCGAAGCGGTCGCCGCCGTGGACGACTCTGTGTCCGACGCCGTCCAGGGCGCCCAGCAAGCCTATCGATCCCAGCCAGGCGAGCACGCGTCGCGTGGCCGCATCGTGGTCGTCCACGATGGCGGTCCCCTCATGCGATTCACGGCCCTCGCTCGCAAACTCGAGGTCGGCCTGCCCGCCTATGCGGTCCACGATGCCGTGCGCCAAGCGCCGCTGACGGTCGAGCGCAGCGTCGCCGTCGGTCTCGACAAGCTGGAACTTCAGCGTCGAGCTGCCGCAGTTGATGACGAGAACCTTCATTCAGCCTGCCTGCTTAGAACCACTGTCCCCCCTCGGCCATCCTGTTGAAGATAGATCAATCGTATCCAAATGTCGGCTAAGAGGGAACACCACGGGGTGATGCGCTGTTGGTGGTCTGATTCTCGACCCCGCCTGAAGGCGGGGGTCACCTCGAGCCCCGTCCCGTCTTGGCGTAGTAGGCGGCGACGTTGGCTACAGCTCTGGCGGCCCGCTCCAACGTGGGGTACGAGGGGATGCCCATGCTGAGGTACTGGTCGCGGATCTTCCGGCGCCCCTCCTCGGCCTCGATCATCTCCACTTCGTCGCCGTCCACCGGCAGGACGATGACGATGGGCTTCCCGAATCTGTCCCTCACCCTTCCCGGCACCTCGACCAGCGTCTGGAGGAACCGCTCCCGCAGCTCGGGCGGCGGCCCGAACGTGCCCCCGAGCACGTGGAACATGCCCTGCGTGGCGATGATGGTCTCGATATGTTGGTCGGCGGCGACCGTCTCCAGGACCCGCTCGAAGATCGGGGCCATTACCAGCGGTACGCCCATGTCCAGCGGGTTCCTCAGGCTGGTGCCCGCGGCAGGGATAGCTTCCCGTAGCTTGTCTTGAGCGCCGTCGTCGAACGACGGCACTTCCAGGCCCAGACGGTCGCAAAGGTCGGCGGCGGCCACGCTCAGGCCACCCCCGCCGGCCACCACCCCCACCCGGCGCCCGGTCGTAGGAGGCAGGTGCATTAGGGCCAGGACGGTATCGCCCAGCTCCTCCAGATCGCGGACGGGGACGGCGGCGGTCTGCCTGAAGAACGAGCCCCACACAGCCTCCTCGCCCGCCAGCGATGCGGTATGAGAACGCACGGCCCTTCCCCCGGTCCGGGTGAGGCCCGCCTTCCAGATCACGACCGGCTTTCGCGGGGCAAGCTCCTTCACCAGTCGCGCGAACCGCCTCCCGTCGCGGGGGCCTTCCATGTACATGGCGATGATCCTGGTCTCGTCGTCCTGGGCCATGTACTCCAGCAGGTCCGACTCGTTTAGGTCGCAGCCGTTGCCGTAGCTGATGACCTGGCTGAAGCGGATGCCCCGCCCCCTGCCCTCGCGGGCAAACTCGACGGCGTGACCGCCGCTCTGCGTGATGAAGCCCACCGGCCCGCTCTCGCGCTGAAAGTTGCCGCCGGGAAGAAGGGTAAGGCCACCGCCCGGACAGTAGATCCCGAAGCAGTTCGGCCCCACGATCCGGATGCCCCGCCTGGCGATGCTCGCGAGCTCGCGCTCGAGAGCCGCCGCCCGTTCGTCTCCGGTCTCCGCGAATCCGGAGGTGAACACCTCGGCGCCTGGCACGCCCTTGGCCAGACAGTCCTCGAGCACCGCCGCGACGTGGGGCGCCGGCACCATGATGGCGGCCAGATCGACCGGCTCCGGTATATCCCCAACACTGGGGTACGCCTTCAGGCCCAGGATTTCGCCGCCCTCGGGGTGGACAGGGTAGATCCTGCCCTTGAACCCGAAGTTCAGTAGGGCCCGCAGGAAGAGGCTGCCGAACTTCGCCTCGTCCTTGGAGACGCCCACCACCGCTAGCGTCCGCGGGTAGAAGATGGGGCGCAACTCGCTCAACCAGTCCATGGTCGCTCCTTCGATCTGCTCGCCAAGATACCGCATGACGCCCCTCAGGTCGAGAGCCCGTAAGCGGGCAGGGGTTCCCCCGCAGGTCTCCAGCGGCGTATGATGCGACGCGCGGCGCACGCCGCCGGTGGGAGGTTCGCAATGTCCGAGCTGTGGTTCAAGCCCGCCTACGATCTCGCCCGGCAGATCCGCTCGGGCGCGCTCTCGCCCGTGGAGCTCATGCAGACCTGCCTGTCCCGCATCGAGGAGACGAATCCGGTGCTGAACGCCTTCATCGCCATGCGCCCGGAACAGGCCCTGGCCGAAGCGCGGGCCATGGCGGACCGCATCGTTCGCGGCGAGGACCCTGGGCCGCTGGCCGGCCTGCCCCTGGGCGTCAAGGAGCTAGAGGAGGTGGAGGGGCTCCCTTTCACTCACGGCTCGGTGCCGTTCAAGGACAACCGGGCGCAGTGGGACTCGGTGCAGGTGGAGCGGCTCCGCGCCGCCGGCGCCATCGTCCTGGGCAAGACGAACGCGCCCGAGTTCGGCTTCGCGCCCTTCACCAAGAACCTGCTCTTCGGTGTGACCCGCAACCCGTGGAACCCCGCCCGCACGCCCGGCGGCTCCAGCGGCGGCTCGGCGGCCGCCATCGCCGCGGGGATGGTGCCGATAGCCACCGGCTCCGACGGTGGCGGCTCCGTCCGCATTCCCGCCTGCTACACCGGCTGCTACGGCATCAAGCCCACCTTCGGCCGCGTGCCGCGGGGCCCGTTCGAGATGCTCACCTGGAGCGACGTCGTCGCCTACGGGCCCATCACGCGCACGGTCCGTGACGCCGCGCTCTATCTGGACGTCGTCGTGGGGGCGCATCCCTCGGACCCCGATTCGCTGCCCCACCCGGGCATCTCCTACGTCGAGACGCTGGAGCGGCTGCCACGGCGGCTGCGCATCGCCTGGAGCCCGACCCTGGGCTACGCGCGGGTGCAGCCGGACGTGATGCGCGAGGTGCTACAGGCTGTGAGCGTCTTCCAGAAGCTGGGGCACGACGTGCAGGAGATACAGGAGGGCTTCCCCGACCCTGGCCTCGCCTGGGCGACGGTGGCGAGCGGCGAGACCTACGCCGAGATCGCTCACCTGCTCGACGAGCACCGGCCGGAGTTCGGGCGTGGCTTCCTGGCGGCGGCGGAGCGGGTGCGCGACCTGACGCCGGAGAGGTACGGCGCCGCCCAGCGGGTGCGTGCCGGGCTGGTGAACTTCCTCTGGCGCCTGTTCGAGCGCTACGACCTGCTACTGACGCCAACGCTGCCCACCGAGGCCTTCGACGCCCGCGGGAGGACGCCCCCGGAGATCGACGGCCAGCCGCTGCTCAACCCGCTGCTGCTGGTGGCCTTCACCTACCCCTTCAACCTGTCGGGGCACCCGGCGGCCACGGTGCGAGCCGGCTTCACCGATGCGGGGCTACCGGCCGGCCTCCAGATCGTGGGCCCGCGACACCGCGAGGACCTGGTGCTCCAGGCCTCCTACGCCTACGAGCAGGAGCGCCCCTGGAACGACCGCTGGCCGCGGGAGATCCCGCCGCTCAGTTAGGGAGTCTACGACCGCACCCTAAAGGGTGCGGCATCGAGAATCAGGTGCATGCCCCAGCCTTCAGGCTGGGGTGCGTGTACCGCTTCGTCACCCCACGTTGTGAGCGATCACCACGATGCTCAGCCCGACGGCCGCCACCATCGCGAACTCGCCCGCCGTCGCCAGGTCGAGCTGGCGCAGCAGGTAGTTCTGCGCGACGCCGGTGGCCACGTAGAAGGCCAGGAGCAGGAAGGCAGCCGCCAGGAACCCCTCGAGGGGCAGGAAGTGCAGCGACCAGGTGAGCTGCGCTAGGAACAGCCCGACGGCGCAAGGGTAGACGGCGGCGGTGCGGGCGGCGCCCGTCGGGGCTTGGAGTGTCGAACCGACGGGCGTGGCCTCCCGCAGGATCTCGAGCGATAGCAGCAGGCTGGCAAGCCCGACGCAGAACGCGCCCCCCAGCAGGCCCACGTCGAACTCGTAGACCACGGAGTAGAGGGCGAAGGCGGCCACGTAGGCGCAGATGCTCACCACCAGGCGGGCCGTGGTGTAGACGGGCCAGCGGGCGTCCACCGACAGGTACTGCCCGTTCAGCAGCCCCGCGAAGCCGATGGCGGTCAGCGCGCCCACGGGCGCCGACCAGTAGCCGCTGACGACGTCCTCGAGGAAGAGGCCGCCGCCCAGGGTGAGCAGCGCCGGCAGGAACAGAAACGAGGCCGTATCGTCGAAGCGGGCGAAGGGGCTGCTGGGGTGGGAGCGGAGGACGCCGTGCGTGCCCAGGGCGGCCAGGGCCGCCAGGAGCAGGAGGAGCCAGTCCTGGGTGGGCTCGATGGCCAGGTAGAAGGCCATGCCCACGCCCAGGACGATGGCCAGCAGGTTGGCCCGGTCGGAGCGGGGCAGCGTCTGAACCAGCACCGGCAGCACGAGGGCAATGTAGCGAACGGGCGGGGGTGTGTCAAATGAAAGGGCGGCGACAGCGCAGTGGTCGTGGATCAGTTGGGATAGCGGGCCAATCGTTGCATATTCTGATAGGATCGCGCCATGAGCGTGATCATCGTCTCGATCATCGTCGGCCTGTTCGCCGGCGCGGTGGGCAGCGTCTTGGGTCCTGTCGCCACCCGCCTTCTGGGTCGCCGCGAGCGCAAGGAAGGGCGGGAGCGGGGAATCCACGGGGAGCTTCGCCTGATGGTCGAACAGAGGCTGGGCGACTGTGATGAGGCGATTGCGACCGTTTCTGGCGTTCTGGTACACCTGGACGCCGGACACTCACCGCTGGAGGCTTACGACCGCACAATGGCCCGCCGATGGGAGAGATCACAGGATAGACCGCTGTTGCGGTGGGAACCAGACCGCATCAATGATGAGGTGCTCAGGGCCCTGACGCACGAGCTCGATCACAACCTCAGAGAGTTTGACGGCTACCTTGAGTCCGTCGCTACTGTGGACTCCAAAGCGTGGCGCGCCGAAACTCAGAACAGAGTGTGGCAACTGGAGAGGCTGAAGCGCCAGGTCAGGGAACGGCTGGACGAGCTCCGCTGCTAGACCGGGATCCAGACGTGGGCTCGTGTCAAATCCGCCCCCGCGTAGCCCCTCCAGCACCCGTTGTACGCCCTGCGGCCGACCTGGGAGCAAGCGCGCGTCAGGTGGCCAGACCCGCCTGGATCATCCAGTCGCGGATGCGCTCCTTGGCTTCGCCGTAGGACACTCTTGTCTTCCACCCGAGCTCGCGCCGGGCCTTTGACGTATCCAGGTCATTGTTGCGACCCATCATTGCCACGTTGTGGCGGGTAAGCGAGGCCTTCCAGCCGGATATTGAAGTCACTCCCCCGATCAGGCCTGCCAGTTGCCATGCCACACCGAAGGGAATCGACAAGAACGTCGTCCTGGTGATCGGTTTTCCCATGAATCCCGCGATATCGGAGAAGTACTGCCGGAATGTGA
>Ga0209253_10001814_pt1 | contig 18840 bp, 11 predicted proteins | sample FrelakmetBRP12BR_FD_187145 | JGI IMG/M metagenome (GOLD analysis project Ga0209253, IMG submission 187145) | Freshwater lake sediment microbial communities from the University of Notre Dame, USA, for methane emissions studies - BRP12 BR (SPAdes)... | ecosystem: Environmental > Aquatic >... | reverse complement strand
CGATTGCCTGGCTGAAGTAATTCACGTTCGCCACGCCAGATGAAGCAAAGCGAAGCATCAGGTTCATGGAGACCTACCGCTCCTACGTGGTGAACTACCGGCTCGGCGAGGACCTCGTCCGGCAATACATCGACAAGGTGGCCGGTGCGGACCTGGACGCCCGCTGGGACGCATTTGCTCGACTACTGGCCTCGCCCGCCGTGGTCTCGGACCTCGCAAGGGGCACGACTCTAGATCCCGCGCGGTGATCGGCCGGACCGAGAGTGGCCGGCGCGGGGGCGGGGCCTGATGAATCGTCACGATGCAACGTGACTCCAGAGCTACTCGGCCTTGAGATCCCGCATTCGGCGCCGTAGCGCGATGAGCACACCTTCCTCCCAGCCGGGCTCGCCAGGTGGGTCCAGCGGAGAATTGGGGGCAGCGGCCAGTGACTCGACATGGCGCTCGACCCGCCTGAGCACGATGGTCTCCCAGTCCATCGAATCCACGTCCCCACGCGCCTGCCGGCGCCGCTCAATGGGTCCGTTGCGATTCGATTCCTCGGGCTTCCGTCGGTTGGGCACTGGATCTGACTCTTCCTGACCGGGAAAAGAGTAACCCTGGCGGCCGACCGCGACTGCGAACACGGTCACATCGAGGCATGGTGCCGCCCGACGACGCTCAGCTGAGCCCCCGGCTTACCTGCGATGCCGGCGAATCGGTGACACTGCGTTGTTCAGGTCACCGTCGCGCTGGAGCGGCCGGCTCGACTCCGCTGCACGCAGCAGGCTGTTGATCCACGTCGCCGAATCGTTCACGAACTCCACCACCGACCCGGCGTCCGCCGGGCGCGAGATCAGGTACCCCTGCACCGAGACGTCGCCGCAGCTCGCGAGAAAATCAAGCTGCTCGTGCCGCTCGACGCCCTCGGCCGTGACGGCCAGACCGAGGTTGCGGCACAGCGTGATGATCGAGCGTGCGATCGCCGCGGCGCGCGGATTGTGGTCCACCTCGGCGATCAGCCTGCGGTCAAGCTTCACGCGGCTCAATGGCAACTGCTCGAGCGAGGTCATCGAAGAGTAGCCCGTGCCGAAATCGTCAAGCGCCGTGGCGACGCCGAGCATGCGCAACGCATGCAGCGTCTCGACGGTGATCGCTCCCGTCTGCAGCATGTTCTCGGTGAGCTCGAGTTCGAGCGCGTCGGGCGGCAGGTCGTGACGGGTGAGCAGTCTCGCAATCTCGGACAGGAAGTTCCCGGCCACGAACTGCTGGGCCGATACGTTCACCGCGACCCGTGCGTCGGGCCAGCCATTGCGGCGCCAATTGCGCACTGCGCTGGCTGCGTTGTCGAAGACCCAGTCGTTCAGGTCCAGCATCAGGCCCGACTGTTCTGCAACCTGGACGAACTCACTGGCCGTGACGATCTCCGTATCGCTTCGCCGCCATCGCAACAGCGCCTCCACCGCATGCGTGCGTGCGACACCGAGGTGGATCTGCGGCTGGTAGTGAAGGACGAAGTCGCCGCCTTCAATCGCCTTCCGCAGAGCCTGTTCGACCCGGAAGCGGTTCGAGGCATCCGCCAGCATCTCTGGATCGTGCACGCACATCCGGTTCCGGCCGAGTTCCTTCGCACGGAACAGCGCAGCATCGGCGGCGCGCAGCAGGGCGGTCGCGTCGCGGCCGTGCTCCGGGAACGTCGCCACGCCGCAGCTCACGCCCACGGACACGTCGCGGCCGTCGATCGCCAGCGGCCGCCGGAAGCCAGCCACGAGTTGCTCTGCCCGCCGTTCGACCTGCCTCGAGTCGCCCGAGTACGGGAACACCAGCGTGAATTCGTCGCCACCGAGGCGAGCGATGAAGCCCAGTTCGCCCGTGATCTGCCGCATGCGTTCGCCGATCTCGGTGAGCACCCGGTCGCCGAACTCGTGGCCGAGGCTATCGTTCACCGTCTTGAAGTTATCCAGGTCCAGGAACATCACCGCGAGCCGCGAGTCTGCTGGCGCGGCCCGTCCGATGAGGTCGTTCAGGTACTGGAAGAGCTGGCGCCGGTTCGGAAGGTCGGTGAGCGGATCGTGCTCCGCGAGGTGGCGCAGCTGCAGGGTACGCTCCTCCACGCGCTGCTCGAGTTGCGCCTGGTAGGTCAGCACCGCGCGCTCGGACCGGTCCAGTTCCGACGCCATGTGGTTGAACGCCTGCGCGAGTTCGTCGAGCTCGCTTGCTCCGCCGCGCGGCACACGTGCCGTAAGGTCTCCCGCGGCCAGGCGACGCGTGCCCGCCGTCAGGCGCCGGACCGGCCAGGTGATGGCCCAGGCCGTGATCGCCAGCGCCAGGAGCGCGAGCAGGACCGCCTTGAACGCCGCGCTCTCGATGGCGCGCGCAGAGGCCTCGACAGCAGCGCGCGCCTGGCCAGCCTCAGCGATGAAATCGCGCCAGGCCGGCGCTTCGACTTCGTCGTAGACGGCGGCGGTCAGGGCTTCTCCGCTGGCGGCGAAGGCCTCGCGGTCCGCCCTGATGTCCGCCGCAAGCTGCTGCACGCGCCAGCGCAGCCCGATCGCAAGGGCGACATCTTCGTCCATCAGTTCGAGCCAGGCACGGCCGGGCGAGCGGGCGAACTCTGCGCGATGCGTGTCGAGCATCTGTTTGAGGGAGGCCTCGCCCTCCAGGGCGGCAGGCGTCGTCGCGCCATGACTCGACGCGCTGGCCGCGTCTCTTCGAGACAACTCGACCGCGCGGCCAAGGTCGACCAGGGATGGTCGCGCGATGACATTTTCGCCCACGACGATCCCAGTGGCGCCCGCGCCGACGACGCGTCGGTCAAGGGCTGCGTAGGTTCGCTCCAGGTCGTCCGCAGCGCGCCGCCGCTGGTCCTGCAATCCGAGCAAGCGGAATCCCGCGCTCTGGTGGGCGGCGCCGCGGCTCAGCAGCGATGGAAGCCGCGCGGTCGAGTTGGCTCGGCCGCTGTTGGCGGCATCGTTCATCGCCTGTGACAGTCGTGCCGCGGCGTCCGCGACCGCGGAGCGATTCCCGTCGGAGCCGGTCTGCAGGTAGGCAAGTACGGCGCGGTCGAACGACGCCGCGCTCTCACGGAGGTCGCGCACGCCCTGCGCGAGCGGCTCGAACTGCTGCTGCATGTGCGCAACGTCGGCCATCGCATGACGCATGCCGCGCAGCGCCGGCACGCCGGTGACCGCGAAGGCGCCGATGACGAATGCGAAGCCCAGCACCAGCCACGCGCTGATCGGCAGACCGATGCCGCGGTTGGAGGGTGGTCGCTGCGGTGGCATCGCGTTGATGGGCACCTCCCATGTTCCCGACCGGGGTCGGCAATCTGGCCCGCCCCGTGTGGCATTGCTCGAGTCTGCGGCCAGCCAGAGCTAATAGCTTACAGGTCTTTGCTCGCGGTACTGGCCAACTGCGAATTACTGGCCAACCATCACTGAGCCATCAGCGGATACGGCGAGAGCCGTGCTTGCTGGCCCGGCACCCCAAACCCAGTAACTACGCGGGGTTTCAGGCATTCCCGGGACGTATTCGGACTGCCCCGGACGGAGCGCCAGGGAGGTCGAAAAAGTCGATGTGGAGGCTAGGGTCGGAATCGAACCGGCGTACACGGCTTTGCAGGCCGCTGCATGACCACTCTGCCACCTAGCCTCAGAAGCACGTAACCCCGGGGGTCGCCCGGGGTCACGGCTGAAAACTGGAGCGGGAAACGAGACTCGAACTCGCGACCCCGACCTTGGCAAGGTCGTGCTCTACCAACTGAGCTATTCCCGCCCGTTCCCCGGCGACCCAGGCCGTCAGGGGACGCGGATTTTCAAAGGCTTAGGGCAATCTGTCAAGGGACATGCTCACGCCGGAGCTCCGGCCACGCGGCCCGGAGGTAGCTTCCCATGGACCAGATCGTGAGGGCCGCGGCCAGGACCAGCAGGATCACGCCCATTTCGTAGACCGGGAGGCCGAAGACGTCCCTGCGGAACATCATCATGCTCAGGCCCGTCATCTGAAGGATGGTCTTCAACTTGCCCATGCCCGAGACCGCGACCTTGGCCCGCGCGCCGAGGTGCGCCATCCACTCGCGCAGCGCCGAAACCGTGATCTCGCGGCCGATGATCACGATTCCCGTGATGACGATCAATGGCCGGGTGTCGTGGCCTACCAGCAGCACGAGCGCAGTCGACACCATCAACTTGTCGGCTACCGGGTCGAGAAACTCGCCGAGCTTTGTCGTGATCCCCATGCGTCGCGCGAGGTAGCCGTCCAGCCAGTCCGTGAGCGACGCTGCGATAAACACCACCGCCGCGAGGGGATCCGACCACGGATGGCTCCAATAGAAGAGCCCCACGACCAGCGGGACCGCAACGATGCGGCCGAGGGTCAGGATGTTGGGCAAGCTCTCGAGCTTCAAGTGATTCCGGGCCCCGGGTTCATCCGTTCGTAGATCCGTTCCGCGAGGTTCCTGCTGATGCCCTGCACCCTCGCGAGATCCTCGACCGACGCCTGCCTCAGGCCCTGCAGCCCGCCGAAGGCCTTCAAGAGTTCCCTCCGCCTGACCGGCCCGAGCCCGGGAATCTCCTCGAGGAACGACTCGCGTCGCGCGAGGTCCCTCGCCTTGCGGTGCCCTGTGATCGCGAAGCGATGCGCCTCGTCGCGCACGCGCTGTATCAGTCGCAGGGCCGGAGAACCGGCGACGAGTATAAGGGGCGCCTCCTGACCGGCCAAGAAAAGCCGCTCCTGCCCCGGCCGCCGATCGGCTCCCTTGGCGACGCCGGCCGTGACTGCTGGTGCGACACCTGCCGACTCCAGGGCCTCCAGTGCGGCTGCGAGCTGGCCCGGCCCGCCGTCGATCAGCAGCACGTCGGGCATCGGAAATTCGCCGCTCGCGACACGCGTGAAATGCCGTTCCACCGCCTGTCGCATGCCCGCGTAATCATCGCCCGGCGTGAGTTCGCGCAGGTTGAATCGCCGGTAGGCGCTCTTCACGGGGCCCTCGGGCCCCATCACCACACAGGAGGCGACCGCGGACTCGCCCATGGTGTGGCTCACGTCGAAGCACTCGATGCGCGCGGGAGCGCGACCCATGCCGAGCGCGCTGCCGAGCGCGTCGAACTGTTCGGCGAGACCGGCCCGGCTGGCCGCCTTCATCGTGAGGCCCAGCTCCGCATTCGCCCGGGCCATCGCGACCCAACGCGCACGCGTGCCCCGGACGCTCGACCGGACGCGCACCGCATGACCGCTGCGTTCACCGAGCGCGGCTTCGAGCAGGTCCGCGTCCTCGACCGGCCGGCTCAACAGGATTTCCGCCGGCGCCTCGCGCGCCAGGTAGTGCTGGCCGAGGAACGCGGCCAGGACCTCGCCCTCCCCGCCCAGGCCGCCCTTCGTGAAGAAGTTGCTGCTGCCGAGGTTCCGTCCGCCGCGCAGGAACACGATCGACACGCAGTGGTCCTGCCCGGCGCTCGCGACTGCGACAGCATCCGCGTCCTGGCCGCCCATGCGCGTCACCGACTGGCTGGCCTGGACCTGCTTCAGCATGCCGACCTGGTCGCGCAACCGGGCGGCTTCTTCGAACCGGAGCTTCTCCGCCGCCGTGTCCATGCGGCGGCGCAGGTCCGTGACGACCTCATCGTTGCGGCCTTCGAGCACGCGGGTCGCGTCCGAGACGTCCTGGGCATAGGCCTCCTTCGAGACCAGGCCGACGCAGGGCCCCGAGCAGCGCCCGATCTGGTACTGCAGGCAGGGCCTGGAGCGGTTGGCGAAGAACGTCTCCTCGCAGGACCGGATGCGAAACAGCTTCTGCAGCAGCAGCAGCGTTTCCCGGGTCGCGACCGTGCTCGGGTACGGGCCGAAGAATCGTCCCGGTTCCTTGCGCGATCCGCGGAAGAACTCGAGTCGGGGGTAGGCGTGCGCCGTCAGGTGGATGAACGGAAAGCTCTTGTCGTCCTTGAGCAGCACGTTGTAGCGCGGGCGATGGCGCTTGATGAGGTTCTGCTCGAGCAGCAGCGCCTCGATCTCCGAGGCCGTGACCGTCACTTCGACCCGCACGACCTGCCCGAGCATCGACTGGGTCCGGTCCCCGTGCGCACGGCCGCGGAAGTAGCTCGACACGCGGTTCTTCAAGTGCCGCGCCTTGCCGACGTAGAGGATCGCGTCGTCCGCCCCCAGCATGCGATACACGCCCGGCTTCGCGGGGAGTGAGGCGAGGAAGGAGCGCAGGTCGAAAGGGGCGGCCGTGACCACGAGTCGAGTGTAGTAGGAAAGTGACTGGTGATCAGCGGTTAGCGGATAGTGAAGAGCCTTCGTTCGAGGCTCGCGCCACTAACCGCCAACCGCTAGTCACGAACCGCTGTCCGGGCTCTGTCCGTCGCCCTGCCAACCACCTCCCGGAACATGTCCGTGGTGAGCCGCCTCGTCTGCGTGTTGTAGCGGCTGCAGTGGTACGAATCGACAAGAATTCGCCCGCCCGGCAGCACGTGCATGGCGCCATGGCCGAACGCATGGGCCGACACCTTCAGCCCATGTGCCCGCAGAACCGCGCCATGGGCGATTGCGCCCAGCGCAAGGATGATCGCGCGCGGATCGAGCGCCGCAAGCTCCGCCGCCAGGAAAGCATTGCAGGTCGCGGTCTCGGCCGGTGTGGGCTTGTTCCCGGGCGGCACGCACTTCACCGCGTTCGTGATCCTGCAGCCCGGCAGATTGAGCCCGTCGCTGGCGGAGAGCGATACGGGAGCGCTCGCCCAGCCAAATCGGTGCAGGGTCTCGTAGAGCAGGACGCCTGCGTAATCACCCGTGAATGGCCGTCCAGTGGCGTTGGCGCCGTGGAACCCGGGGGCAAGCCCGACCACGAGCAGCCTCGGTCGCTCGTCCCCAAACGGCGCTACGGGCGCGCAGTGATAGGCGGGGTACCGCGCCCTGCCCTCGTCGAGGAACTCCGCAAGCCTCGGGCACCGGCGGCACTGCGGATCGAAGGACTTGCTCACTCTAGCTGCACCGTTCGGATCGTGGCTGCACGGACGAGGTTACCAGCATCCCCCGGCCGGAAACGAAACGGCCCGGACGGTTTCCCGCCCGGGCCGCATTCCGTCCGCGGTGGCCCGCCGTCAGTGGTGGGCGCCGCCCGTATTGAACTGCTCTTCTTCCGTTGAGCCATGCATGGCGGTCGTGGACGAGTGCCCGCCCTGGATCGCCTGCGTGACTTCGTCGAAGTAGCCCGTGCCCACTTCCTGCTGGTGCGAGACGAAGGTGTAGCCGCGGTCGCGCGCCCCGAACTCCGCCTCCTGCACCTTCTCCACATACGCCGTCATGCCGTGCTTCGAGTACTCCTGCGCGAGGTCGAACATGTGGAACCACATCGAGTGGATTCCAGCCAGGGTGATGAACTGGTACTTGTAGCCCATCGCACCCAGCTCGCGCTGGAACTTCGCGATGGTCTTGTCGTCGAGGTTCTTCTTCCAGTTGAACGACGGCGAGCAGTTGTAGGCCAGCAGCTTGCCCGGGTGCTCCTTGCGGATTGCCTCGGCGAACTTCTTCGCAAACGCCAGGTCCGGCTTGCCTGTCTCACACCACACCATGTCGGCATACGGCGCGTACGCCAGGCCTCGGGAAATCGACTGCTCCACGCCTGGCTTCGTGCGGTAGAAGCCCTCCGGCGTGCGCTCGCCCGTGCAGAACGGCTTGTCGTTCTCGTCCACGTCGCTCGTGAGGAGGTCGGCGGCCTCGGCGTCCGTGCGGGCGAGCACGATCGTCGGCACCCCCATCACGTCCGCCGCGAGGCGTGCGGCGACGAGCTTCTGCACCGCCTCCTGCGACGGCACCAGCACCTTGCCGCCCATGTGGCCGCACTTCTTGACCGACGCGAGCTGGTCCTCGAAGTGCACGCCGGCCGCACCGGCGCGGATCATCGCCTTCATGAGCTCGAAGGCGTTCAGCACGCCGCCGAAGCCGGCCTCCGCGTCCGCCACGATCGGCGCGAAGAAGTCCACGTACTCGGCCGACCGCTGGTGGATGCCGCGCGAGCACTGGATCTCGTCCGCACGCTTGAACGTGGAGTTGATGCGCTCGACGACCTTCGGCACCGAGTCCACGGGGTACAGCGACTGGTCCGGGTACATGGACATGTAGCTGTTGTTATCGGCCGCGACCTGCCAGCCCGACAGGTAGATGGCCTTCAAACCGGCCTTCACCTGCTGCATCGCCTGGCCCGCCGTGAGGGCACCGAGGCAGTTGACGTAGGGCTCGGTGTTCACGAGCTTCCACAGCTTCTCGGCGCCGAGGCGCGCGAGCGTGTGCTCGATCTGCACGTTGCCGCGCAGCCGCACGACGTCCTCGGCCTTGTACGGGCGCTTGATGCCCTGCCAGCGCGGGTTCTCCCGCCAGTCCTTGCGCAGTTCGGTCGCAGCCTTGTCGGTCATTTCTCGATCCTCGTGTAGCGAATTCGGTCAGTCGATGGCCCGGTAGGCCGGCAGGGTCAGGAAGGTCTCGAAGGTCTCGGCGGTCGTGATGCCGTCGATCAGCTTCGCCGCGCGCTCGAAGTTACCGGCCGCGTAGGCCGCCTCGCCGAGCCGCGCACGCAGCTTCGCGAGTTCCTCCTGCGTGACCTGCCGGAAGAGTTCGACCGTGACCTTGCGGCCGTCGTCGAGCACGCCCCGGGGATGGCGGATCCACTGCCAGATCTGCGCGCGCGAGATCTCGGCCGTGGCCGCGTCCTCCATCAGGTTGTGAATCGGCACGCAGCCGTTGCCGCCGAGCCAGGCGGCCATGTACTGGATGGACACGTCCACGTTGCTGCGCAGCCCCGCCTCGGTGATCGTGCCCTCCGGTACCTTGAGCAGGTCCGCAGCCACGATGTTCACGTCCTCTAGCTTGCGGTGCAGCTGGTTCGGCGTCGGCATCAGCCGGTCGAACACTTCCATCGCGATCGGCACGAGCCCCGGGTGCGCGACCCAGGTGCCGTCGTGGCCGTCCCCGGCCTCGCGCTCCTTGTCGGCCAGCACCTTGGCGATGGCGGCGTCGTTCGCCGCCGGATCGCCCTTGATCGGGATCTGCGCGGCCATGCCGCCCATCGCGAACGCGCCGCGCCGATGGGTGGTCTTGATCAGGAGCTTCGAGTACGAGCGCAGGAAGCGCGTCGTCATCGTGACCTGCGCCCGGTCCGGCAGCACCTTGTCCGGGTAGCGGCTGAACTTCTTGATGAAGCTGAAGATGTAGTCCCAGCGGCCGCAGTTGAGGCCAACGATGTAGTCGCGCAGCTCCCAGAGAATCTCATCCATCTCGAAGGCCGCGAGGATGGTCTCGATCAGCACCGTGACCTTGATGGTCTGCGGCAGCAGTCCGAGCCGCGCTTCCGCGTGCCTGAACACCTCGGCCCACAACCGCGCCTCGAGATGGCTCTCGGTCTTGGGCAGGTAGAAATACGGACCCGTTCCCCGATGCTTCAGTTCAGCGTGGTTGTGGAAGAGGTACAGGCCGAAGTCCACGAACGCTCCCGGCACCTGCTTGCCGTCCACGCGCACGTGCTTCTCGTAGAGGTGCCATCCGCGCGGCCGGACCATGAGGGTCGCGACCTTCGGGTTCAGCCGGTACTGCTTGCCGTCCGGGCTCGTGAATTCAATGCGGCGCGCGACCGCCTCGCGCAGGTTCGACTGGCCCTGCACGACGTTGTCCCAGGTCGGCGTCATGGAGTCTTCGCAGTCCGCCATGAACACCTTCGCGCCCGAGTTGAGCGCGTTGATGATCATCTTGCGATCCGTCGGCCCCGTGATTTCCACGCGCCGGTCCTGCAGGTCGGCAGGTATCGTGGTCACGTGCCAGTCGTGTTCGCGGATTCCGCGAGTCTCATGCAGGAAATCGGGCAGCTTGCCCGCGTCGATTTCCTTCTGGCGCGCCTCGCGCCGGGTGAGGAGTTCTTCGACGCGCGGCCCGAACCGGCGCGCGAGGTCCACGATGAAATCCATCGCGTCGCGTGTCAGGACGTCCGAGTATCCGGGTCGCAGGCTTCCCGTGACCGTGCAGCCCGGCGGCAGATCGAGCGTCGGCTGTGTGCTCAAGGCAGGCTCCAGGGTGCGGCCGCGCCCGGAACTGGATGAAAGTCGGGCGCGCCATTGTTGCAGCGCAATAAGAGAATAGACTTTGCACCGCGCACACGGCAAGAGCTAATTTCCACGATGCGCCTGATCCTGCTGAACAAGCCCTTCCAGGTCCTCCCGCAGTTCACGAGCCCGGACCAGCGGACGTGCCTGGGGGACCTCGTTTCCACGCCTGGCGTGTACCCCGCCGGACGCCTGGACTACGACAGCGAGGGCTTGATCGTGCTCACGGACTTCGGACCCTGGCAGGCGAGGATCAGCCAGCCAGGCTCCCCATTTCCCAAGGTCTATCTCGCCCAGGTCGAGGGAGCGGTGGCGCCGGACGCCTTGGAACGTCTCAGGCGGGGCGTGACCCTTAACGACGGACCGACCCTGCCCGCTGCCGCTCGCCTCGTGGCCGAGCCCGAGTGGCTCTGGCCCCGCGACCCGCCGATCCGCAGCCGCAAGGCGATACCGACGGCCTGGATCGAACTCGAACTCAAGGAAGGCAGGAACCGGCAGGTGCGTCGCATGACCGCCGCGGTCGGACACCCGACGCTCAGGCTGATACGCATCGCTGTGGGACCCTGGTCGGTCGAAGGCCTGCAGCCCGGGCAATGGCGTGAGGTCCCCCGCGAAGACGCCGAGCGGGATCTCGCCCCCGGACGGGTCAGGTCGAACGTGCGTTCGCCGCGATCCGCATCGCGAGCTCGAGGGCCTGCTCGTAGTTGAGCCGAGGGTCCACCGTCGTCCGGTAGGCCCGCGCGAGGTCGCCGTCGCCGAGGCCCCGCGCACCGCCCGTGCATTCCGTGACCTCCTCGCCCGTGAGCTCGAAGTGCACGCCACCGAGGTAGCTGCCGAGCTCGCGGTGGATACGGAACGAACTCTCCAGTTCCGCCACGATGTTGTCGAAACGTCGCGTCTTCACGCCCGAATGCGTCGTCTCGGTGTTCCCGTGCATCGGGTCGCAGACCCACAGCACCGGGATATCGGTCGCCCGCACTGCCTCGATCATGGGCGGCAGCCCGGCATCCACGCCCTTCGCGCCCATGCGGTGGATGAGCACGAGCCGGCCGGGTTCCCCCCGCGGATTCAGCGTCCTGCAGAGCCCCTGCACCCACGCGGCGTCCATCCTGGGGCCGACCTTGACGCCCACGGGATTCGCGATGCCGCGGCAGTATTCGACGTGCGCACCACCGAGCTCGGCCGTGCGGAGCCCGATCCACGGCAGGTGCGTCGAGAGGTTGTACCAGCGCCCCTGCCGCTCGATGTAGCGCGTCTGGGCCTGCTCGTAGTGCAGGTGCAGCGCCTCGTGGCTCGCGTAGAACGGCGCGCGGCTGCCTTCGTGCACGCGACCGCCGCTCATCGCCTCGAAGAAATCGAGCGAGTCGGAGATCGACGTGACGATCTGCCGGTACTGGTCGCGCCACGGTGAGTGGTGGACGAATCCCAGGTCCCAGTATTCCGGGTGGTGCAGGTCCGCGAAGCCGCCGTCGATCAGGGCACGCACGAAATTGAGCGTGAGCGCCGCGCGCTCGTACGCGCGGAGCAGCAGTTCGGGATCCGGCTCGCGCTCCGCCGCGGAGAAGCCGGGCCGGTTCACGAGATCGCCCCGGTAGGTCGGCAGGGTCAGGCCATCGCGCGTCTCGGTATCGGCGGAACGCGGTTTTGCGTACTGGCCCGCGAACCGGCCCACGCGGATCACGGGCTTCCTGAGACCGTGCAGGAGCACGAGGCTCATCTGCAGGAGGATCTTGAGCTTGCGGGCGATCTGGCCCGACTCGCAGTCCTCCAGTGACTCCGCGCAATCGCCCCCCTGCAGCAGGAATCGGTTGCCCTGCTGAGCCTCCGCGATCTGCTGCTTCAGCGCCTCGACCTCCCAGGAGACGACGATCGGCGGTAGCCGCGCGAGCGAGGCTACGGCGCGCTCGAGCGCGGCCGGGTCACGGTAGGTCGCCTGCTGGGCGGCCGGGCGCGATTGCCAGCTGGTCGGTGACCACCCGTCGGTGCTGTTCGAGATCTGGCTCACCCGTCAATCGTAACCGGTATCCACGCACCGCAGTAGAACCCCGGGGGTGACGCGCCGCGGTGGTTTCGTCAGAATCGCGCCCTTAAACGATGCCCCGGGCCACAATCAAGCACAGCTGCGCGACCGGGCAGACACACCGTCCAGGAGTTTCCGAATGCACAAGGTCCTCGTCCTCGGGGCAGGCAAGATCGGTTCGTTGATCTCCGGCCTGCTCGCCGAAACCGGCGACTACGAGGTGCACGTCGCAGACGTGAACGCGAGCGTCGCCCGGTCGGTCGTTGCCGCGCACGATCTCGACCAGCTGCGCGCCTTCGGGTTCGATGCCGGCAACGCCGAGGCGCTCGCGGCTCACCTGCGCGCCCACCCGGTCGAGGCCGTGGTCTCGAGCCTGCCGTACTACTGCAACGTGGCGGTGGCCGAGGCCGCGCGCGCGGCCGGCACGCACTACTTCGACCTCACCGAGGACGTGGCGGTGACTCGCGGCGTGCGTCGCGTCGCGGAGGGCGCGGAGACCGCGTTCGTGCCGCAGTGCGGGCTCGCGCCCGGTTTCATCAGCATCGCGGCCAACGCCCTCATCGGCCACTTCGACGAGCTGCGCAGCGTCAAGCTGCGCGTGGGCGCCCTGCCCCAGCACCCGAACAACGTCCTCAAGTACTCGCTCACCTGGTCCACCGAGGGTCTCATCAACGAGTACGGCAATCCCTGCGAGTGCATCGCGAACGGCCGCGCGACCGAAGCCGCGCCGCTCGAAGGGCTCGAGGAGATCGAGATCGACGGGACGCTGTACGAGGCCTTCAACACCTCGGGCGGGCTCGGCTCGCTCGGCGACACCTACGGGCAGCGCGCCGAGAGCATGGACTACAAGACCATGCGCTACCCGGGCCACTGCGCGCAGATGCGGCTCCTGATGAACGACCTGAAGCTCAACCAGGATCGCGCCACCCTGAAGCGCATCCTCGAGAATGCCGTGCCGCAGACGCTGCAGGACGTGGTGATCGTGTACGTCGCCGTCACCGGCCGGCAGTCCGGTGAATTGCGCGAGGAGAACTACGTGAGCAAGATCTACCCGCAGATGATCGCCGGGCGCCTCTGGTCGGCGATCCAGGTGACGACCGCCGCGGGCGTCACCGCCGTGGTGGACCTGGCGCTCAAGACACCCGGTCGCTACCGTGGCTTCGTGAGGCAGGAGGACTTCCGCCTCGTGGACGTGCTGGACAACCGCTTCGGCCGGCACTATGCAGATGCGGGCACGAAGGAAATCTCGGGGCGCATGGTGGTCGCCGGCCAGACCGGCCAGCAGCGCACCGCCGACGGAGGAAAGTGATGGACAAGGTACTCGCCAATCTCGGGCTCGAAGCCCTGAACCCAGGCACCTGGTCGTCGAACGGCGGCTGGCTCACGGACCCTGCGGCTCGCCGCATCGATTCCGTGAACCCTGCAACCGGACAGGTCATCGCGAGCGTGCTCGCGACCACGCCCGCCCAGTTCGAGCAGGTGATGGCTTCCTCGCGCGAAGTCGCGCTCGCCTGGCGGTCGGTGCCGGCGCCCAAGCGCGGTGAAGCCGTGCGGCTCGTGGGCGACGAACTGCGCAAGCACAAGTCCGACCTCGGCAGCCTGGTCGCGCTCGAGATGGGCAAGATCAAGGCCGAGGGCGACGGCGAGGTCCAGGAGATGATCGACATCGCCGACTTCGCGGTCGGCCAGTCACGCATGCTCTACGGCCTCTCCATGCACTCGGAGCGTCCGAACCACCGCATGTTCGAGCAGTGGCACCCGCTCGGCGTCGTCGGCGTCATCAGCGCATTCAATTTCCCCGTCGCCGTCTGGTCCTGGAACGCGTTTCTCGCGGCCATCTGCGGCAACGTCACGGTCTGGAAGCCCTCCCTCAAGACGGCGCTCTGCGGCGTCGCAGTGCAGCGCCTGGCGAACGGCGTGCTGGAGCGCCACGGCTACCCGGGCATCTTCCAGATGTTCGTGGACGCCACTCATGACCTCGCAAACCGCTTCGTGGACGACCGGCGCGTGGATCTCGTGTCCTTCACGGGTTCGACGCACGTCGGACGCGACGTGGGCGCGCGCGTCGCGCAGCGCCTCGGCAGGAGCCTGCTCGAACTCGGCGGCAACAATGCGATCATCGTTGACGAGCAGGCGAACCTCGACCTCGCGGTGCCGTCCATCGTGTTCGGCGCGGTGGGCACCGCGGGCCAGCGCTGCACCACGACGCGCCGCGTGCTCGTGCACGAGTCGCGGCTCGCCGACCTCGAACAGCGACTCACCCGGGCCTACCGGCAGGTGCGCATCGGCGACCCGCTCGACGCCAGCACGCTGATGGGACCACTCGTGGACGCGGGCGCCGTGCGCCAGTTCGAGGCCGCCGTCGCCAAGGCGGTGGCCAGCGGCGGACGGCTGCTCTGCGGCGGCAAGGCGCTCGACCGGCCCGGATTCTTCGTCGAGCCCGCGGTCGTGGTGGCAAGCAACGACTGGGAAATCGTCCGCACCGAGACCTTCGCGCCGATCCTGTACCTGATCCCGTTCCGCGACCTCGACCACGCGATCGCCATGCAGAACGACGTCGCCCATGGGCTTTCGTCGGCCATCTTCACCGACCGCCTGCAGCACGCGGAGCGCTTCCTCTCGGCGAGCGGCTCCGACTGCGGCATCGCGAACGTCAACATCGGCACGTCGGGCGCCGAGATCGGCGGCGCCTTCGGCGGCGAGAAGGACACGGGCGGCGGGCGCGAGTCGGGCTCGGATGCCTGGAAGGTCTACATGCGCCGCCAGACCTGTACGGTGAACTGGGGAAGCCAGCCACTGCTCGCGCAGGGCATCAACTTCGACGTCTCGGGCTGAGCCGGTCAACGCGGGCGCTGTGCCCGCGTGCTTGCCTGCGGGTCGCGCGATTCGGCCCGGGCAAGGCGCAGCTGCTCGTCCAGCCGCGTGGCCGAGACGGGCTGCAGGGTCCGCAGTTCCTGGGCGAAGAGCGAGACGCGGAATTCCTCGAGCATCCAGCGCAGCCGCTCGCGCTCGATGCCGCGCGGGAATTCACCTGCATGCGCGAGTTCGAGTTCCCGCAGGGCTGCTTCGTACGGGACCAGCCGCTCGTGCAGCTTGCGGTCGCGGTCGACTGCATTGCGCAGGCGATCGGCGCGCCGCGCCGCCGCCTTGAGATATTTCGGAAGCTGCCGCAACCACGGGTCCGGAGTACGACGCAGCCAGCCCGGCGCGGTGAGTTCGGCGAGCTGGCGCGTGATCGACTCGCGCGCCGCGGCAAAGGCTGGCGCGCCAAGGGCGCCCAGTGCGGCACGTGCGTCCTTGAGCGCCGCCAGCGCGTTGCGCGCGAGTCGCAGCAACTCCGCGCCCTGCTCCGCGACGCCCGCCCGCGCCGCATCCACGGCCGCGTCGAATTCCGCTCCGCTGCGCGGCTCGCGTTTCGCCCCGGCATGAATGGCCTCGGCGACTGCGCGATCCGCGATCTCGTCGAACAGGGCTCGGCCCATCCCCGAGGCGGCGGCGAGCAGCGTCAGGTCCCGGTCCGCCGCGCACTGACGACGGACCAGGTCGTGCTGCTGGGGCATGGCGAGCGCCGCGAGCCTCACCACACCGTGGCGTGTTGCGAGCATCGCCTGGGCTGCGGCCGGAAAGAGCCGCAGCCGAGCCGCAGCACCCGCGTCCTCGATGCCCGGATGCATCCGCACCGACACCCCGGCGATCCTGACGCTGACGTCCTGCGGGATGTCCCCGAAGTCCCACCTCTGGACGCCCTCGCGTTCCCAGGCGTGGCCCTGCGCGACGACTGCGGTGGCAACACCTGCGGATCGCAGTTCCCGGCGCAGCGCCTCGAGGTCGCGGCCCCTGCGGACTTCACGGCCGCCGGCATCCACGACCCGGATGTTGAGCCTGAGCGCATCGGGCAGCGCGATCCCGGCGAACGCGGCCGCCTCCGTCGCCCGCCCGGCATTCTCTGTCACGAATCGGCCGAGCTGCTCGAAGAGGCCTCCCGCGCCCGGGCCCTGCATCGACGCGATGAACCGATCCGCGGCGACCGGTATCGGCACGAGTTCTCGGCGCAGCTCCTTCGGCAATCCGCGCAGCAGCGCGACGACCTTCTCCCGCAGGTGGCCGGGCACGAGCCAGTCCAGCTCTGCGGGCGCGAGCGTGCCCAGCAGCGGCACGGGCACGGTCAGCGTCACGCCGTCGTCGGGACTCGTCGGATAGAAGACGTAGGACAGCGGCAGTTCGTTTCCATGCAGCGACCAGGTGTCCGGGTACGCGTCCTCCGCCATCTCCGGCAGCGGCCCGGCGAGCATCGTCTCGCGCGGCATGTCGAGACGGTTAGGCTGCCTGCGTTCCTCGGCGCGCCACCAGTGCTCGAAGCTGCGCACCGTCGCGACGTCGGCCGGTATGCGCTCGAGGTAGAACGCCGCGAGCACGTCGTCGTGGGCCAGAAGGTCCCGGCGGCGCAGCTTCGCCTCCAGTCGCTCGATCTCGCGTCGTGCAGCCTCGTTGCGCTGCAGGAAACCCACGCGCAGCGACGACTGCCCGCGCACCAGCGTTTCCTCGACGAACATCCGGCGCGCCGTCGCGGGATCGACCGTCGCGAAGTTCACCTGGCGGCCGCTGCTCAGGACCCTGCCGTAGAGCGATACCGTTTCGCGCGCCATGACCATGCCGCGCTCCGCCGCCCACTCCGCCTCGCCGTAGCTTCTCCGCACCAGGTGCGCGCCAGCCGACTCGATCCACGAGGGCTGCACCTGCGCCACCATCCTGGCGTACAGGCGCTGCGTCTCGACCAGGCTCGCGGCCACCACCCAGCGCGGACTGCGCTTCTTCAACGGCGTCCCGGGCGCGATCACGAAGCGCGCGTCCCGCGCGCCGAGATAGGTTCGATCCTCGTCGAGCGCGCCGATGCCACCGAGGAATCCCGTGAGGATCGCCTGGTGGAGCACGCTGGAGGTCGCCGGCCGCGTGTTCGGCGCAAGGTCGAGCGCAGTGGTCACCTCCGAGAGCTGCTCGTGGAGATCCTGCCACTCGCGAATGCGCACGAACGAGAGAAAATTCTCCTTGCACCAGCGGCGCGGCGGCCGGTTGCCGCCCGCCGCCTGCTCCCGCGCCGCCCGCCAGAGATTCAGGACGGCGATGAAATCGGAGCGCTCGTCGGCGAATTGCGCGTGCCGTTCGCCAGCGGCCTCCGCCTGTTCGGCCGGACGCTCGCGCGGGTCCGGGATGCTCAGGAACGCCGCGATCACGAGCGCCTCCGCGAGGCAACCGGTGCGCGCAGCCTCGAGGAGTACACGTGCCAGCCGCGGGTCCACCGGCAGGCCCGCCATCCGTCGGCCGAGCCGCGTGATGCGCCGGTCGCCGTCCACCGCGCTCAGCTCCTGCAGCAGCCGATAGCCGTCGTTCAGGAGGCGCGTGTCGGGTGGGTCGAGGAACGGGAAGTCTTCCGGAGCACCGAGCCCGAGTGCCGCCATCTGCAGGATCAGGCTTGCGAGGTTCGTGCGCAGGATTTCCGGGTCTGTGTATCGCGGCCGGGCCTCGAACTCATCCTCCGCGTAGAGGCGGATGCAGATTCCTTCTCCGACCCGGCCGCAGCGCCCCTTGCGCTGGTCCGCGCTCGCCTGCGACACCGGCTCGATCGGCAGTCGCTGGAACTTGGTGCGGGGACTGTAGCGGCTCACGCGCGCGAGCCCGCTGTCCACGACAAACCTCACGCCCGGGATCGTGAGCGAGGTCTCCGCAACGTTGGTCGCCAGCACGGCGCGGCGACGGCTGTGACGCGCGAAGATCCGCTCCTGGTCGGTCGCCGAGAGCCGCGCGTAGAGGGGCAGCACCTCCCAGTCCCCGACCCGCGTGCGCGCGAGCAGCTCACTGCACTCCGCGATCTGCCTCTCACCAGGCAGGAATACCAGTGCGTCGCCATCGATGCCGCGCCCGTCACCCGCAAGCTCGTCGAGCGCCTGCCCGACCGCTTCCGGCAGCGACGGGGCCTCGGCGTCGTCCTCGTGCAACGGGCGATAGCGCACTTCGACCGGGTAGCTGCGGCCTTCGACGTCCACCACCGGTGCGCCGTCGAAGAACTCCGCGAAACGGGAGGTCTCGATGGTCGCCGAGGTCACGATTACGCGAAGTTCCGGCCTGCGGCGCACCAGCCGCTTGCAGACCCCGAGCAGGAAGTCGACGTTCAGGTTGCGTTCATGGGCTTCGTCGAGGATCAGCGTGTCGTAGCGTTCGAGCAGCGGATCGCCCTCGAGTTCCCGCAGCATCAGCCCGTCGGTCATCAGTTTCACGAGCGTGCGCGGGCTGGTGCGATCGCTGAACCGGACCTGGTAGCCGACGAGGTCGCCGGTGGTCGAGCCGATCTCCTCCGCGACTCGATGCGCCAGCGCCTGGGCCGCGATGCGGCGGGGCTGCGTGTGGCCGATCATGCCCTGCACGCCGCGGCCGAGCTCGAGGCAGATCTTGGGAAGCTGCGTGCTCTTGCCGCTGCCCGTGGCGCCGCTCACGATCACGATTTGCGAAGACGCGATGGCGGCGGCGATCGCGTCACGACGCGCGTGCACCGGCAGCGTTTCGTCGTAGCGGACCGCCGGCACGGACTGCCTGCGCGCCTCGGCCTGCGCGACGGACGCGCGCACCTGCCCTTCCAGCCGATCGAGCTCGCGCGGGTCCAGCGACTGGCCGCGCTGCGAGAGCCGTTCGATCCAGGCGGCGAACCGGCGCCGGTCGCGCAGGAGGCACTGGTCGAGCGTCTCGCGCTCACGGGCCAGCCGCGCA
>Ga0209253_10001813_pt1 | contig 18844 bp, 12 predicted proteins | sample FrelakmetBRP12BR_FD_187145 | JGI IMG/M metagenome (GOLD analysis project Ga0209253, IMG submission 187145) | Freshwater lake sediment microbial communities from the University of Notre Dame, USA, for methane emissions studies - BRP12 BR (SPAdes)... | ecosystem: Environmental > Aquatic >... | reverse complement strand
ATCGAGCTGACGGGCATCCGCCAGCCCCTCTTCGTCCGCGAGCCCCAGGGCGCCTTCTTCCAGTACGGCTATTTCCAGTTCGGCGTCCCCTCCTTCTCGACCCCTGGCTTCGGGCTGACGACGGCCGAAGCCCCAGGGCAGCGCCGCATGGGCATGATGCCTCCCGGCGCGGGCGGGGCTGCGCCCGCGGCGGCGCAAGCCGCCCGGCCGCCTCAAGGCGGGCTGCCGGCGCAGACAGGCCATCAGGCGGCCGTCCAGGGCGGCGGGCAGGAGATCGCGCAAACGGCGCAATCCGGACATCAAGCCGCCGGGGGCGCCGGCGGCGCGACCCAGGTCGTCGTCCAGGGCGGCGGCCAGGACATCATACAGATGATGCAGTCCGGAGGCGGGGCGATGCGGTTCGCCCAGGGCCAGACAGGGGCCTCCGCGGATGCCGCCCAGGTCATGACCCCGGGCATCGACAGGCAGGTCCTTCGCTGGATGGACGCCGAGAAGATCGACGGCTTCGTCAAGTGGACGAGCGTGAAGCACCCCGAATTCGGCGAGGTCGAGATCGGCGGATTCAAGCCCTACGCCGTGACCAACCCTCCGGAGGCGAAGCTCGCCGGGCTCGGTGCTTCCCACGCCAAATACGCCGTCTACCTCGCCTCGCTTTTCCCCCGGGTGAAGGTGGCGGCGTTCGAGGCTGTCGCCCACGGCGGCGGCATCTTCCGGCTCAAGGCCGAGGTCGAGAACGCCGGCTTCTGGCCGACCTCTCTGGCCCACGGCCAAACGGCCCGGGCGGTCAAGCCGACGATGGTCCGGCTCAGCGTCGATCCCGGCACGGTCATATCGGGCAGCGCCAAGACATCGTTCCTCCAGGTCCTGGCCGGCTCGGGCAGCCGGGCCAAGTACGAATGGCTCATCCGGGGGAAGACCGGCGAGACGATCGAGCTCCTGGTCCAGTCGGAAAAAGGCGGGTCGGCGACGGCCCGGGTCACCTTGAAGTGATGAGGAGGACGACCATGAAAACGCGCAAGATCCTGACGCTCGTCCTGGCCGGGCTGGCCGGCCTCGTCCTGACGGCATCCTTCGCCCCGGCCCAGAAGGCCTCCGACCCGGCCTTCAAGGTCAAGCTCGACTTCAACCGCTGGCACGACGTGCACGAGCTCTATGCCGATATGAAGAAGCTCCAGACCGCCTTCCCCAAGTTCCTCAAGCTCGAGTCCATCGGCAAGAGCCACAACGGCCTCGACCTCATGCTCATGACCATCAATAATCCGGCCACGGGGCCGGAGACGGGCAAGGCGGCCATGTACATCGAGGCCAATATCCACGGCAACGAGATCCAGGGCGGGGAGGTCTGCCTCTACACGATCTGGTACCTCATGGAGAACTACGGCCGCGTCGAGGACGTCACCCGGCTCGTCGACGAGCGCGTGTTCTATATCGTCCCGACGGTCAATCCCGACGGCCGGCAGTACTTCATGGAGGGGCCGGGCGGGAACGCCCGGTCCGGCCACGTCCCGGTCGACGACGACAACGACGGCGTCTTGGACGAGGACCCGCCCGAGGACATCAACGGCAACGGCATCGTCGAGCAGATCCGCATGCATGTTCCCGGCCGCGGCAACTATCGCGTCAGCCGGACCAATCCCCTCGTCCTCGAGCCCGTGCCCTTCGGCGAGACGGGCGACTGGATCATGCTCGGCCAGGAGGGCGTCGACAACGACGGCGACGGCATGGTCAACGAGGACGGCCCCGGCGGCTACGACGCCAACCGGAACTGGGGCAGCGATTGGCAGCCGGACTACATTCAGAGCGGGGCCATGGACTATCCCTTCCAGCTGCCCGAGGCCCGGGCGGTCAACGATTTCCTCATGGCCCATCCCAATATCGCCGGCGTCCAGACCTACCACAACAGCGGCGGAATGATCCTCAGGGGGCCGGGCGCCGAATCGACGGGGGAGTATCCGATGACCGACGTCCGCTTCTACGACGAGCTCGGCCGGAACGGCGAGCGCATCCTGCCCTTCTACCGCTACCTCGTCATCTGGAGCGGCCTCTACACGGTCCACGGCGGGGTCATCGACTGGACCAACGACGGCCTGGGGATCCTCTCCTTCTCGAACGAGCTCTGGAGCGGCGAGCAGTACTTCACCAGCCCGGACCTCAAGGACCAGCAGGCCGATCCGGCGAGCCCCATCGCCCCGAGCCTCTCGCGGTACTTCTTCGACAAGTACCTCGAGTTCGGGGACGAGTACCTCGAGTGGAAGCCTTTCGACCATCCCCAGTTCGGGAAGGTCGAGATGGGCGGCGTCTGGAAGAAATACCAAGGCCGCGTCCCGCCCCGGTTCATGAACGAGGAGCTCTGCCACCGGAACATGGCCTTCACGCTCTACCAGGCCGACGAGATGCCGCTCGTCCGCGTGGGCGAGACGTCGGCCGAGAAGGTCGGCGGGGACGTTTATCGCATCTTCGTCGACGTCACCAATCCCAAGGTCGCGCCGACGATCATGGCCAAGGCGGCCCAGAACGGCGTCGTGCGGCCCGACCTGCTCCTCGTCGACGGCAAGAGCGTCGAGGTCGTCGCGGCGAGCTTCATAGACAGCAAGGCCGTGTACAAGGCCAATCCCTCGGTGACCCCGCTCGTCGACCAGAAGGACCTCAAACGGATCCTCGTCCGCAACGGCCATCCGGGCCGGACGACCCGGACGGCGGTGCTGCTCGTCAAGGGGTCCGGCTCGGTGACGGTGACCTACGACAGCGTCAAGGGAGGAAAGGTCAGTAAGACCGTCACTCTGAAGTAGGGACCGACCCGTCGGGCGGGACGCTTATCCCTGAACGGGTCCTGTCCGGTGGCGTCCCCGTCCGGCTTCGGCTCCAGCCATCCCCCCGTGGGGAACCCCTTCCGCCTCCAGGCGGCCGGGGACTATCCCCCGGCCACCCGTTCGAGGATAAACGTCCCGCCCAGCCCGAGGGATGGCCCCTCTTCGGCCTCAGGACAGGCCGACGATCTTGCCCGTCTTGAGGTCGAGGTCGATGTCGTAGAACGACGGGCGGGTCGGCAGGCCCGGCATCGTCCGCATATTCCCGGCGAGCGGATAGAGGAAGCCGGCGCCCACGCTGGCCTTGACGTCGCGGATGGGGAACCGGTAGCCCTTCGGGACCCCCTTCCAGGCCGGATTATGGCTCAGGCTGAGGTGGGTCTTGGCCATGCAGATCGGCAGCCCGGCGTAGCCGAGCCTTGTGAAGAGGGCGATCTTGGCCTCGGCGGCGGGCTCGTAGTCGACGCCGGCGGCCCCGTACATCTCGACGGCGATCGTCTCGATCTTTTTCTTGATGTCCCACTCGAGCGGGTAGAGGAAGCGGAAGGCGGACGGCTTGGCGCAGGCGGCGATGACGGCCTCGGCCAGGGCGATGGCCCCCGCGCCGCCCTCCGTCCAGTGGTCGGACATGACGGCGTCGTCGGCCCCGGACTCGAGGGCGGCCCGGCGGACCAGGGCGATCTCGGCCTCGGTGTCCGACGAGAAACGGTTGACGGCGACGACGGCCGGGACCCCGTACCGGAGAGCGTTGCGGACGTGGGCGGCCAGGTTGGGCAGACCCTTGGTCAGGAGATCGAGGTTCTCTTTCGCGTACTCGTCGGAGAGCGGCCGGCCGGCGACGACCTTGGGCCCTCCGCCGTGCATCTTCAAGGCCCGGACCGTGGCCACGATGACGACGCAGCTCGGGGAGAGGCCGCTCACCCGGCACTTGATGTTCATGAACTTCTCCATGCCGCATTCGGCCCCGAAGCCCGATTCCGTGACGACGGTGCCGTCCCGCCCGACGAGACGGAGAGCGATCTGGTCGGCGATGACCGAGGAGTTGCCATGGGCGATGTTGGCGAAGGGGCCGGCGTGGACGAGCGCCGGCGTTCCCTCCAGGGTCTGCATGAGGTTGGGCATGAGGGCGTCCTTCATCAGGACGGTCAGGGCCCCGGCCGCGCCGAGATCCTCAGCGGTGACCGGCTCGCCCGCCCTGTTCATGCCGATGACCATGCGGCCGAGCCTCTCGCGCATGTCCGCGAGCCCGGTGGTCAGGGCCAGGATGGCCATGATCTCGGAGGCGACGGAGATGTCGTAGCCCGTCTCGCGCTTGAGGCCCAGCTCCTCCGGGCCGAGGCCGATCCAGATGCGGCGCAGGAAGCGGTCGTTGACGTCGATGACCCGGTTCCAGGTGACGGTGTCGGGATCGATGTCGAGTCGGAAGAGCCTCCGCTTGTCCTCGAGGGTCAGCTCCGCGGGATCGCTCTTGGCGATGCCGAGCTTCTTGAGGCGCCGCAGCACGGCCGGCGAAAAACATCTCCGTCCGGCCTTGCCGGCCGGGCAGAGCGCCTGGAAGAGCTTTTCGTCCTCCTGGTAGAGCTCGTGGAGGATGCGGGCGTCGATGGCCGCGGCCAGGAGGTCATGGGCGACGGTCACGGCGTGGATATCTCCCGTCAGATGGAGGTTGAAATCCTCCATGGGCACGATCTGGGAGTAGCCGCCGCCGGCCGCGCCGCCCTTGATGCCGAAGGTCGGACCCATGCTGGGCTGGCGGACGACGGTGACGACCTTCTTCCCGAGGTGGGCGCCGAGGGCCTGGCTCAGGCCGACCGTGGTCGTCGTCTTGCCCTCGCCGAGGGGCGTCGGGGTGATGGCCGTCACGTCGACGTAGCGGCCGAGGGGCCGGTCCTTGAGCCGGTCAAGAACGTCGAGATGGATCTTGGCCTTGTGCCGGCCGTAGAGGTCGATCTCGTTCTCGCCGAGGCCGAGCTCGGCCGCGACCCGGACGATGGGGCGGAGCTCGGCGGACTGGGCGATGTCGATATCGCTGGGGACGGGACGGACGCGCTTTACGGACATGGCGGGATCTCCCTCACGGCTTCCGGAATAGCCCTATGGTAAAGTGATTTTCTTGGCCTGACAAGGGCCAGCCAAAGCCCGCGAGAGGGAAGCCCGGAATCGGGTGTCACATGCTGATGGAAATGCTCCGGCCGCCGTTGCCGAACCGCGGGTTGACGACGTTGCTCCGCGTCGAGCCGAAGGAGAAGTTCAGCCCGACGGAGAACGAGTAGCTGTACCCCGTGGAGAGCTCTCTCTGGCGGAGGAGGATCTCCTCGTACGTCGCCCCTCCGGCCGATAGGGCGATCTGGTCGCGGATGCGGGCGTAGCCGCCGTCGATCTCGAAGCTGAGGCCCCTCCAGACGCGGAACTCCACCGACGCCTCGAGCTCGAGCCGGTTCTTGGCGAAGTCGTGGAAGTAATGGGAGCCTTCGAGCGTGAGGGAGGCTCTTCCCCAGGGCCGGACGACCTCGTAAGCGCAGCTCAGGGCCCCCTGGAGGAGGCTCTCGGACGTCTTGAAATAGATGGTCTCCTCGTTGTAACGGGCCCTCGTGAAGCCGAGCCGGTAGAGGATCCGGAGCTGGCGCTTGGTCGACTCCGAGTAGGGGAAGAGGTCGAACTCGACGGCTGGGGCCGCCGTCAGGCTCAGCTTGAGGTTGGAGTAGGTCGAGGACTGGGCGCTCAGGAAGGCGCCGGCCGACCAGTGCTCGCCGAGGCTCTTGACGACGAGGCCGGAGAACCCGTAGCCGTGCGACCGGCTCTCGTAGACCTCGCCTTCGCCGAAATCGAACTTGCTCTTGGAGAAGTTGCCGGAGACGGACGTCCGGACCTTGAGCTCGGGCGTGACCCGGTTGGCCGAGAAGGAGCCGTAATACATGCCTTCCTCGAACTGGGTCTCGCCCATGAGGAAGGCGTTGGCGCTGAGGCTGAAGACCCAGAAATCGTATTTGTCGACGACCGATGTCGGCTTAGCCTGGTCCAGGAAGCGGACCGACAGGTCCTTGGCCGCCGGGGTCTTCCCGGCGTAGCGCAGGAGGCCGAGCTTGACCAGGCCGGCGATGCCCCGGCGGACGTCCTCGGGCTTGTCGCCGGGCGCGGAGGAGTATGTCAGCGTGTTGTTCTCCCCCTCGAATTCCTTCAGGCCGAAGAAGCTGATCGTGATCGGGCCGGCGCCGGGCGGTCCCTGGGGGGCGATCACGACCCGGACCTGGGCTTCCTCCTGGCCCGGGACGAATTCGACGAAGGGGATCTCGGCCTTGAAGAACTCGATGTCGCCGCCCGGCCAATCGAGGAAGACCCTGACGATCGGCGGCGGGGGGGGTCCGGCCGGCGGGGGCGGCGGGACCTGGCTCCCCGCGGGGATGACCAGGGCGAACGCGACGACGGCGGCGAGGGCCGCGGCTTTTACGGGGCGTGTCTTCATAGTGCTCACGAGTCCTCTCTCAGCCCGCTAATCGATGTGGATGCCCATGCCGCCGCCTCCGGAGGAGCCGAAGCGGGGGTTGATGACGTTGGTGAAGATGGAACCGAAGGTGAATTGGAAGCCGACCGATATGAAATAGTTGCTGTTCATGGGCAGCTCGCGGAGGCGGAGGATCTGCTCCTCGAACGTCGGCTCCCGCCCGAGCAGCGCGAGCTGGTCCCTGATCCAGGAGCGCCCGTAGAGGACGAAGACGCTCAAGCCTTTGTAAAGGCGGAGGTTGACGATGCCGAAGACGTCCAGGCGGTTCTTGCTGAAGTCGTGGAAGTAGTGGGAGCCCTCGGCGCTGACGCTGACCGTGCCCCACTTCTCGCGCAGGTCGAGCGTCGCCGCGAGCGATTCCTGGAAGAGGGTCTCGCGGGTCTTGGCGTAGACCGTCTCTTCCCTGTACTTGACCGGCTTCACCGCGAGCGTGTAGAGGAGGCGGAGCTGGCGCCGGGTCGACTGGGAATACGGAAAGACGTTATATTCGACGGCGGGAGCGGCGGACAGGCCGAGGTCGACGTTGCTGTAGAGGGAGGATTCGGCCTCGACGAAAACGCCGGCCGACCAGTGCTCGCCCAGGCTCTTGACGAAGAGCCCGCTCGCGTCCCAGCTCGACCGCGTCCCGGTGATGACCTCCTCCTCGATCTCGTACCGTCTCTTGGAGGAGTCGACGGAGAAGCCGAACCGGAGCTTCGAGGCCGGCGTCACCCGGTTGGCCGAGAACGAGGCGTCGACCATCCGGCTCATGTAGGTCGCCTGGCCCGAGAAGTAGCCGCTGCCGGACAGGCTGAAGACCCACGAGTCCCAGCGGTCGCGGCCGGGTCCCGCCGCGTCCGGCCGGGTATAGTCGACGGCGATGCGGCAGGCGATCGGCGTCCGGCCGACGTAACTCATGAGGCCGAGCTTCAGGGCCTTGACCAGGCCGCGGCGGACGTCGTCCTCGGTGTCGGTCTTCGATGAGAAATATTTCTGCGTATCGGCGAGGTCCCGGCAGTCGTTCTGACCGATGAAAGCCAGGGTGTACTCCCGGCCTCCGCCGCCCGTGGCCTGGGTCGTGATCAGGACGTGGACCTGGGCTTCGAGCCGGTCCCGGACGTAGTTGACGAAGGTGATCTCCGTCTTGATGTACTCGATGTCGCAATAATCGCAGTCGAGGAAGACCCTGAGGGCGGTCTTCTTCAATTCGTCGATGCCGGCCTGGCCCTCTTGGGCCGGGAGGGGCCGCGCGGCGACGGAGAGGCCCAGGATCAGGGACAGGACGAGGCATGCCGTGGACGCGAGAGGCTTTCGCATGGACGCTCCTTCGCGGGCCGGGCGGCAGGGCCCGCGGCAACCCGGTGTCATTACAGGCCATGCAGCAATCCGCATGCCATAACGGCGCCGCCCGCGCTCGGGGCGAACAAAAATTACCGCCTGGGATTAATACGACCGGACGTAAGGAAATGTTACGTGGTGTGATAAAATCGGCCCGCATCGATGGCGCCATCGTTCGGGAGGGACGCATGAGAGGCATCGCCAGAATCACCGCCGCCCTGGCCGTCCTGACCCTGGCTTCCGGGCTGGCCGGCCAACGGAACGACTTCCGGCTCGGCGAGAAGGATTTTCTCCTCAACGGCCGCCCGTTCCGGATCATGGCCGGCGAGATCCACTACCAGCGCATCCCCCGGGAATACTGGGCCGACCGGCTGGCCAAGGTCAAGGCCGCCGGACTGAACACGGTCGGGACCTACGTCTTCTGGAACGCCCTCGAGCCCGAGCCCGGCCAATGGGACCTATCCGGCGGGAACGACCTGGCCGCGTTCATCCGGACGGCCCAGCGCCTGGGGCTCTGGGTCATCGTCCGGCCCGGGCCGTACGCCTGCGCCGAGTGGGATTTCGGCGGGCTACCCGCCTGGCTCCTGCGGACGCCCGACATCAAGGTGCGCTGCTCCGACCCCCGCTACCTCGCGGCCTGCGAGTCCTACGTCCTGAAGATCGGCGAGATCATCCGCGACCTCCAGGTCCATCGCGGCGGGCCCGTCCTGATGGTCCAGGTCGAGAACGAGTATGGCAGCTTCGGCAACGACCGCGACTACCTGTTTGCCCTCAAAGGGTTCTGGGACAAGGCCGGGATCGAGGTGCCGCTCTACACGGCCGACGGCGCGACCCCACATATGCTCGAAGCGGGGAGCCTGCCCGGAGCGGCCATCGGGCTCGATCCGGGAACGAACGAAAAACACTTCGCCGAGGCGGAGCGGCTCGAGCGCGGCGTCCCCATCTTCTGCAGCGAGCTCTACCCCGGCTGGCTGACCCACTGGGGCGAGGAGTGGGCCAGGGTCAAGACCGAGGACGTCCTCCGGGACCTCGGCTGGCTCCTCGACAACGGCAAGTCCTTCAGCCTGTACATGTTCCACGGCGGGACGAACTTCGGCTTCTTCGCCGGGGCCAACTTCAGCGACCGCTACCAGCCCGACGTGACGAGCTATGACTACGACGCGCCGCTCGACGAAGCCGGGCGGCCGACCCCGAAGTACCACGCCATCCGCGACCGGCTCGCCCGTTATCAGCCGAAAGGGGAGAAGCTCCCGGACCTGCCCGAGCCCGTCCGGACGATCCGCGTCCCGCCGGTCACGCTCGACGAGAGCGCGTCCCTCTTCGACAACTTGCCGCCGGCCGTCCGCAGCCCTCAGCCCGGGCCGATGGAATCCTACGGCCAGAGCTATGGCTTCATCCTCTACCGGACGAAGCTCCTCGGCCACCGGGGCGGCAAGCTCGCCGTGACGGACCTCCACGACTACGGCGTCGTCTATGTCGACGGCCGGTACGTGGGGACGATCGACCGGACGAAGAACGAGACGTCCCTCGACATCCCCAAGACCGCGCCGGTGAGCGAGACGCTCGACATCCTCGTCGAGGGCATGGGGCGCATCAATTTCGGGCCGCGGCTCATCGACCGCAAGGGCATCACCGACCGGGTCACGCTGAACGCCATGACCTTGATGGCCTGGGATGTCCATCCGCTCCCCCTGGACGAGGACTTCCTCAGGCTCCTCCGGTTTGGCGGCCGGCCCGCCGACCGGCCGGCGAACTTCTTCCGCGGCCGCTTCGAGCTCGGCACGACGGGCGACACGTACCTCGACATGAGCGGCTGGAAGAAGGGCGTCGTCTGGGTCAACGGCCACAACCTCGGCCGGTACTGGGCGATCGGACCGCAGAAGCGGCTCTACTGCCCGGCGCCCTTCCTGAAGGAGGGGACGAACGAGATCGTCGTCTTCGATCTGCACGTCCTCCGGCCGGCGCCCGTGGCCGGCTTCGTCGAGCTCGAGCCGATTCCGAAATAGTTACGTGCTCCCGCGATCCGGGAGATCCCTCTCTAGGGCTCAGCTCAGGATATCGCCTCTACCTCCCCGGCCCCCCGGGAACCAGTCGTCCGGTTCCCCCCGCTGCGCGGGTCCCCTCTCCACGGACGGGGATCTGCGAGGCGACATCCATCGCCGCCCCGAGAGGGAATCCCAGAGGCGGAGAAGAACGACTATTTCGGAATTGCCCGTGAGATTCAGAGCGTCAAACGGATGCCCGTACGGAACGTGCGGCCCGGCGTGCCGTAGCCCCAGACCGCCTCGTAGCGCGAGTCGAGGATGTTCGCGGCCCGGACGAAGAGATCGAGGCCTGAGCCGAGCGGGACCGTCAAAGCGGCGTCGAGGAGGACATACCCGCCGAGGACGGCCGTCCGATAGGGATAGGCGCTGAAGTCCAGGTCCGGACGGCGCCCGACCCAGACCGCCGAGACGGCCAGGTCGAAGCGTCCGAAGAGCCGGGCCTCGGCTCCCGCGGCGAGCTTATGCTTCGGCCGGCGCAGGAGATCGGCCCCGGCGTCCAGGTCGCGGGCGGAGAGGCGGATGTAGGACGCGCTCAGACGGACGCCGTCGGCGGGACGCGCCTCGGCGGAGGCTTCGAGGCCCATCGTCCGGGCCCGGCCGATGTTGACGTAGCCGGCCGCGAAGTCGAAGTCGACGAGGTCACGGAAGCGGTTGTCGAACCAGGTCAGGCCGAGGATGATCCGGCCTCCCGCGAGCCTCTGCTCGATCCCCGCGTCGAAGCCCGTGACGCGCTCCGGCTTGAGATCGGGGTTCCCGACCGGTCCCCAGGACGTCTCCGGGGCGAAGAGCTGGTAGAGCGAAGGCGACTTGAAACCGGTTCCGAGCGACGCCTTCAGCCGCGTCCCCGTCGCGGCGATGAGAAAGGCCGGGGCGACGCGGAAGGTCAGCGCGGAACCGGAGCGGGCGTGGCTCTCGGCCCGGACCCCGGCCGTGACGAAGAACCGGTCGCGGACCTCCCAATGGTCGAGGATGTAGAGCCCGGCCGAGCCGGCCCGGACCGAAGGGAAGGGCGATTCGGACGTCCCGTAGGGGCCTTCGTACACGTAGTGGGACTGACCCTTCTCCTGTTCGAGCTCGAGCCCGGCCGTGAGCGTATGCGACGGATGGAGGAAAACATTGTTCTGCCAGTCGAGCTTGAGGAGGCCGCTACGGTAGAGGCCTTGCTCCCGGTCCTGGGGATGGGCCTCGTCGAAGGGATTGGCATGCTCGCGGCGGGCCCCGGTCCAGGACAGCGATAGGGACCGCTCCCAGCGGCCGCTCGACGAAAGGTCCCGGCCGTGGGCCCGGACGTGCAGCGTCCCGTAATCCTGCACACTATTCGGGTCGTCGCCGTCCGGGCCGCCGAAATTGTCGAGTTCCGTCCGGGCCGTCACGCCCCGGACGGTCAGGGCCAGGCGCGTCGCCGGACGCGGAGAGAAGCTGAAACGGGCGTCGAAGCCGAGATTGCGATAGCCGTCTCTCTCGGCGTTCCCGGCGTAGGCGGACGAAGCCGCGGAGATGCCGGCCGTCTTTTCGTGGAAGAGAGCGACGGAATAGTCGGCCTTGCCGCCCGATCCGGCGACGGAGAAGTCAGCGGAGAGCGTTCCGAGCGTGTCGGCCGAGGAGGCCAGAGCGAGCCGGGGGCGTCCGCGTCCGGTCCGGGTGATGATGTTGATGACGCCGCCGAGCGCGTCCGAGCCGTAGAGAAGGCCCTGGGGACCACGGAGGATCTCGATCCGTTCGACCTGATTGAGGGAGAGATGGGCCAGGTCGTAGGACCGGGCCGGGTTGATCGGGTCGTTCAGCTCGACCCCGTCGAGGAGGAAGAGCGTGTGCTCGCTCGCGGCGCCGCGGACGAAGACGGAGGCCGTCGCTCCCGGGCCGCCGTTGCGGATGGGCGTGAGGCCGAGCACGGTCTCGAGGGCGTCGAAGACGAAGGTCTTGCCGGTCCGGAGAAGCTCCTCGGCCGTGATCACCGTGACGGAGCTGCCGACTTTCTTCTCAGGAGTCTCGAGGCGGGTGGCCGTGACGACGATATCGTGCTTCTCGATAGCGGCCTTCTCCTGAGCGTCGGCCGCGGCGAGACCGAAGGGGACGAGGGCGATGAGGCCCGCGAGGGCCAGCCGGGATCCTCTCATGGCAGGAGCTCCTGAGCCGCCCCCGCCGTTTTTCTGGTGCCGTCTTCCACCCGAAGACCGCGCGACCGAGGCTCCCTGAAGGTTTCCTGACTCCCGGATCGCTCTCCTCCCGAGCCTTCCGGCCTCGCGGCCGTGGCATCCTCGGGATTCGTCCCCGGTTACAGTAGCGGGGGCTGTGTCCGCATCTAACGGACTTCCCTTCGAAAAAGCCTGGGGAGATTATAACAACAAGATGGGGTCAGGTCTACTTTTTACTCGTTTTTCGAGTAAAAAGTAGACCTGACCCCATCTTCGATATTTTGGATTTTTCTGACGCCCCCCCGATGACCATTTGTAATTATACCACAGGTCCAGGCATGAATACAAGTCTTTTTTTCGAGTTCCGGAAAAAGACGTCCAACCGCCCTTCCCGGACAGCTTTTTTCCACTAAAATGGCCGTTTCGACGCGTTTCGGGAAAACGCCTTCGCAAGGGTTTACCCCTGGAGATTTCCCCTGAAAAGGGATATATTGAAGCCGCCCTCCGGGGCCTGGAAAAGCCCAAAATCGAGGAGTTGGCCGTGAAAAACGAAGAATTTCGCCGCTCTGGGCATCAATTCGTGGACTGGATAGCGGATTATTTCGAAAATATCGAGAAATACCCGGTTCTTTCTCGAGTCGAGCCAGGGGACACCAAGGCCCTGATCCCCGCAGTCCCCCCGGCCAGGGGAGAGGCCATGGACGGCATTTTCCGGGATTTCGAAAGGATCGTCGTGCCGGGCATCACCCACTGGCAGCATCCCGGCTGGTTCGCTTATTTCCCGGCCAACAATAGCCCGGCCTCGGTCCTGGGGGAGCTCCTGACGGCCGGGCTGGGAGCCCAGTGCATGGTCTGGCAGACCTCCCCGGCCGCCGCCGAACTCGAGGAGGTCGTCGTCGACTGGCTCCGTCAGATGATCGGACTTCCGTCCGGCTTTTCCGGAGTCATCCAGGACACGGCCTCGACGGCCACCTTATGCGCCCTCCTCACGGCCCGGGAAAAGGCGACCGGATTCGAATCGAACGAGTCGGGGCTCAAGGTCCCGTTGACCGCTTACGCATCCGAGGAGGTCCACTCGAGCATCGATAAGGGCGTCAAGATCGCCGGCTTCGGCAAAAAGAACCTCCGCCGTATCCCCACCGACGGCCGGTTCGCCCTCATCCCGGAGAAGCTCGATGAGGCCCTGGTCAGGGACAGGGAGGCCGGCCTCGTCCCGGCCTGCGTCGTGGCCACCGTCGGCACGACGTCGTCGGGCGCCATCGACCCCCTCCGGCCGATCGGCGAGATCTGCCGCAAGCACGGCGTCTGGCTCCACGTCGACGCGGCCTGGGCGGGGACGGCGGCCCTGTTGCCCGAGAAGCGCTGGATCCTCGACGGAGCCGAGCTGGCCGATTCCTTCGTCTTCAATCCCCACAAGTGGATGGTCACGAATTTCGACTGCTCGGCCTATTTCGTCAGGGACCCCGGGACGCTCGTTCGGACGTTCGAGATCCAGCCCGAGTATCTCAAGACCGGCGTCGACGCCAAGGTCAAGAACTACCGCGATTGGGGGATCCAGCTCGGACGCCGCTTCCGCGCCCTCAAGCTCTGGTTCGTCGTCCGGGCCTACGGCGTCGAAGGGCTTCAGGCCATGGTCCGCGAACACCTCCGGCTGGCCGGGCTCGTCCGGGACTGGGTCGAAGGGGACGCCCGCTTCGAGCTCATGGCGCCGGTCGAGCTTGGACTCGTCTGCTTCCGGCTCAACGACGGCCGGAACGAAGCCGCGCTCAATGAGCTCAACCGCGCGCTCCTCGCCCGCGTCAACGCCTCGGGATCGGTCTTTCTGACCCACACGACGCTCCGCGGCAAGTACACGATCCGGCTGGTCGTGGGCCAGCGGACGACCGAGGAGCGCCACGTCCGCGGCGCTTGGGACGTCGTCTCCGCGGCGGCCGGCGAGGTCCTGGCGGCCTGACCCGTCCCGTTCTCCGCTATTCCGGCTTGAGGGCGTAGCGCAGCTCACCCCCAGGATCGGCGAAGCGCAGATAGAAACCCCAGCCGCCGGCTCCCTGGAGGACCTTGATCAGGACCTTGTTCCACCCCTTCCTCAAGCGGATGGCGACCCGGTCGAGGTCGGGACGGGCGGCCCGGTAGACCGGGTTCGTGTGGACGATCCCGCCGTTGATCCAGACCCGGACGCCGTCGTCGCTGCCGACGAGGAGCGCCGCGTCGCGGTCGTCCGGGGAGAGGACGTAGGCGAGGCCGTAGACGATCGCCTGTTCGTTCGGACGGATGAGGTCGTCGAGACGGACGTGACCGGTGTCGTCCGCCCGGAACGTCCTCCAGGCGATCTCGGCGCCGCCCTTGCCCTTATAGGACTTCGCGGGCGCGGCTTCCTTCTCCGGCGGATAGACCGTCGGGAGATCGTCCATGTCGGCGGCGTGGAATGGACCGACGAGGTTCCATTCGCGGACGAACCGGCGGGCCTCGGGCCGGAGCCTGAAGCCGACGAGGAAGAGGTCGTGCCCAACGCTGCGAGGGTCTTTTCCCTCCGTTTCGAACGCCAGCGTGTTCTCCCCGGCTTCGAGGAGCAGGCCCTTGACGGAGACGGTCGCGAGCGCCGTCTCCGGGGCGTAGCCCTCCAGCCGGGCGAGGACCTCAAGTCCTGCCGCCGCGCCGCGGCTTCCGAGGACGCGCAGGTCCCCGGCGGACGGGGTTTTGAGAAAGTGGAGCTCGAGGGTATAGCGGTCACGGACGGCGGCGGGGAAGCGGAGCTCCGCCCTGGCGCCGGCGGCGGCCCCGTCGGTCCGTAAGAAGGGCAGTCTCGCCCCCGTCCGGTCGTAATAGGACGACAGGCCGGAGGCGAGCCGGGTCCCGGTCATGCTCAGGCCGGCGCCGCGGTCGATGAATCCGCCGGGCCCGCCCGGACCGGCCTCTTCCCATACCGGCGAGACGAAGCCCTCCGGCGCGTCGAAGGCGAAGGGGAGCCTGTCCTTGACCGGGGCGAGCCCGGGAAAGGGCCGATGAGGCTCCGCCTGGTACCAGTAGGCGACCGAGGAGAGGAAATCCTTCCGGTCGTTCGCGTGGCCGTGCTCGATCGTCACTTCGATAGACCGCTTGAACGGGACGGGGTCGGGAACGTGGAAGCGATAGACCGTCGCCTTGGACCCGGTCTGGAAATCCTCCTCCTGGAGGGGGCAGCCGTAGAAGAGGCTCTGCGACTCCCGCATGCCCCAGGCGTCGGAGAAATAATCCTCCGATCCGGTCCCGTGAAGGGACGGCCGGGGCTCTCCGTCCACCCGGATCATGTCGTCGCCCTCGCCCCACCAGCCCATGGCCCGCTGGAGGACGCTCATGTTGCAGCCGACATAATGCCCCGACCCCTCGGCGGAGAGGAGCAGGTAGCCGCGGCCCTCGTTCGGCGGGAACTCCTGCCGATACTGGGCGTGGAAATACGGAGTGCCCTCCGGCAGCTCGCCGAGCTCCCGGTAATCGATGTAGTAGTAGAAGGCGTCGACGGCCCGCGCCCCCTCGTTGGTCGCCGTGATCCGGCAGGACCGGCGGAAGGGCATGTACCAGTAGCAGTTCCGGGCCCGGCCTTCCGACGAGCAGATGATCGGCAGGGACGCGAAGTTCCTGTTGAGGCCGTGGCCGACGCCGAAGAAGTCGCCGATCGGCGCTTCGACCGAGGGCGATCGCTCGTCGTCCCAATAGACGCGGAGGACGACCTTGCGTCCGTAGAACGGCTCGGCGGCGATCGTCGTCCAGATGTGATGGATGGCGGCCGGGCCGTTGATCTCGGCCAGGACGGCCGTCTTCCCCGGCTCGATGGCGATCGAGTCGCGGTTCCCGCCGCTCCGGTCGTAGGACGAGATGCGGCGGCTCCGGTAGTCCTGGGTCCGTCCGAGGTCTTTGAGCAGGTCCTGGCCGGCCAAGGCCGCGGCGGCCAGGACGAGGAGGGCGATGGTTGTCGAACGCATGCGCATGTCCGGGACCTCCTGGATGTCGGTCCGGCCCCGCGGGGCGCTAGCGCGCGGGGCGCGGTTTTCCCTGAAGCCAGCCGGTCCGGATACGGGACTTCCGGTCCCGGGTGGTGTAAGGCTTGATATCGAGGACGGGCGTCCCGTCGATGATATCGACCCCCGCGACCTCGAGCCGGCGCCCGTCCCTCCGGAGGAGCTTGAGGACGCTCAGGCCCAGGGGGTTCGGGCGGTGCGGCGAGCGCGTGGAGAATATGCCCCGCGGCCGGGATTCGCCCGGGGGGACGGCCAGGAGCTTGGCCCTTCCGGCCCGGTGGAAATGAAAGAGGACGATGATATGCGAGAATCCCTCGATGTCGTCGAGGGCCTCGGCGAACTCCGGGAAGATCTCGATCTCGCCGAGAGACCGCTCGAAGAAACGCGGCGGGGCGAAAGCGGGGGGCGGCAGATCGGACGGTTCCTTGAATGGGGCGTGGACGACGCCGACGGCCCGGAAACGAACGCCGGGACCTATTTTCCGACGGTGGTCAGCCACTTCTCGTAGCGGGGCGTGCGCCCGGAGACGGCGTCCTGGAAGGCCTGGATGAGCCGCAGCGCTATCGGACCGGGCTTGCCCGCGCCGATCACGTGCTTGGTCTGCGGGCCGGCCGGATCGGAGCCGTCGGTCACCGCCACGATGGGGATGATCTCGACGGCCGTGCCGCAATAGAAGGCTTCGTCGGCGCCGAAGAGGTCCTCCTTGGTGATCGGGGCGATCTTCGTCTTGTAGCCCAGGTCGGATCCCATCTCGAGGAGGCTCGTCCGGGTGATCCCCTCGAGCACGGATTCCTGCCGGTCGTTGGTCACGAGCGCCCCGTTCTTGACGATGATGACGTTCTGGCCGGGCCCTTCGGCGACGCGGCCTTCCAGGTTCAGGAAGATGGCTTCGTCGAAGCCCTGCTCGCGCGCTTCGAGGCCGCAGATCGTCGACTGGACGTAGACGCCGCCGAGCTTAGCCGCCATGTTGAACTGGGTATGGTGGACCCGGCGCCAGGGGACGATGTAGGCGTGGACGCCTTGGGACGCCTTCTCGCCTAGGTAGGCGCCCCACTCCCAGGCGCTGATGGCCAGCTCGACAGGGCAGGCCTTGGGCACAAGGCCGAGGTTGCCGTAGGAATAGAAAAGGAGCGGCCGAATGTAGCAGCTCTCAAGCTTGTTCTCCAGGACGGTCTGCTTGATGAACTCCGCGATCTCGTCCTTGGTGTAGGGCGATTTCATCTTGGCCGCTTGGGCGGAGACGAGGAAGCGGTCGTTGTGCTCCGGCAGCCGGAAGACGGCCGGCCCCTGGGCGGTGCGATAGGCCCGGATGCCCTCAAAGACGCACGTGCCATAGTGGAGGGCGTGCATCATGGGATGGAGGCCGGCCTCCGTCCAGTCATAGAGCTTCCCTTCGTACCAGTACTTCTCGGCCCGGGGAAAGTGGGTGTTAAGAAACATGCCTCGCTCCTTCGCGGATATCTCCGGAGGTCGTCGGAATCGTCGGGGGGAATAGAGGACCGCGCCGTCCGTCGATGGCCGTTCCAGGCTTGTAGAAGGCACTACCTCGTCAGGCGCTCGGATTTCAGGCTCGGGCCTTCAAGAGAAAGGATGCTATCACAGCGTCGAGGTCAAGTAAAGGGCTCCCCGGGTGCCGCGGCGAAATAGGTCTTCCCTCCGTGGACGACGGTCCGGGCCCGCCCTCGGGCGGCGAGGGCGGCGAGGGCCTTGATGACCTCGCCGCGGTGCCGGCCGAGGGCGACGGCGATGTCCTCCGCCGTCTGCGGCCGCCGGCCGACCGTGGCCAGGACGGCGCGCTCGAGCGCTCCGGCCGCCGGGGCCTGTTTCCGCCGGGCGAACGAGGCGACGGCCTCCGCGCGCGGGCCGAGGGCTGCGCGGACCTTTTCGAGATCGGCGGGGCCGAGGGGAGCGGCCCGGCGGTCGGCGGGCGGCCGGACGACCGTGTTCAGTTCGATCCTGTCCGGGCGGATACGGGCCACCGCGGCCTTGAGGGCCTCGATATGGTCGGGCGAATCGTTGACGCCCCTGACGAGCATGATCTCCAGCCGGATCTCGCCCCGGTACTCGTCGCGGAAGCGGGCCAGGCCGTCGACGATCTTCGCGCTGAGGAGCGACGGGTGGGGCCGGTTGACGCGCCGGAAGAGCCCGGCCGGGACGGCGTCAAGAGAGGGGATGACGATATCGGCGGCGGCGAGATCGCGCCGGACGTCCCGCCGCGTGAGGAGCGTTCCATTGGTCAGGACGGCGACGGGGACCCGCGTCATCCGCTTGATCGCGCGGATGATCCGTCCGAGGTCCCTGTTGAGCGTGGGCTCGCCGGAGCCGGAGAAGGTGATGACGTCGATCCTCTGCCCGGAAGCCAGGGCCGCCCGGACCTGGGCCAGGATCTCGCGGGGCGGGAACCAGCTCCGGCGCCGGATGGTCGTCCGGCCCGTCGATCCGAGCTGGCAGTAGAGGCAGTCGAGCGTGCAGGTCTTGAAGGGGATGATGTCGACGCCCAGGGAGAAGCCTAGGCGCCGCGACGCGACCGGGCCGTAGACGAAGCGTCGCTCAGCCATCAGGCCTCGTCCTTGTAGATCTCGATGAACCGGCGCAGGGACCGGTCCCAGGTCTTCTCGACGGAGTCCGGGAACAGGCAGGCCGGCAGCTCCCGGTTCCTCCAATGGTAGGCCAGGCAATCGCAGCAGACGCCCTTCCGGCTGCACGGCTCGTAGGTGCAATTGCAGCGGGACTTGTTCTTCGCGCTCTTGCATTCGCTCATGCGGGGCTCTCTCGTTCCGGGCTATTAAGGAATATATCTCCTTTATTATAGAGGATTCTCCCCGTCCCAGGGAATGCCCGAGGAGAGGACCGGCGAAACCCGCCCCGCGCAGGGGTGTTCCTGGAGGAGGCCGGATAAGGCGGCGAGGAGGTCAGCCGAACCCGGTGTAGGGAAAGTTTAGCTGGGCCGCGTGGCGGACGAGGGCAGTTTCGGACGAAACCGCCAAAACGTGTTTGAGCGAGGCTTAGCGTAAGCCGAGCGAGTTGTTTTGGCGCCGAGTCC
>Ga0209253_10001812_pt1 | contig 18844 bp, 15 predicted proteins | sample FrelakmetBRP12BR_FD_187145 | JGI IMG/M metagenome (GOLD analysis project Ga0209253, IMG submission 187145) | Freshwater lake sediment microbial communities from the University of Notre Dame, USA, for methane emissions studies - BRP12 BR (SPAdes)... | ecosystem: Environmental > Aquatic >... | reverse complement strand
GTCGCGCGGGATTCCGCCGTATCCCTCGTAGCGCTTCTTCGACAGGATGGCGTGCAGCCCGTGGCCGAACTCGTGAAAGAGGGTCTCGACCTCCTCCGGTGAGAGCAAGGCCGGGGTCTCGCCTGCGGGTCGGGTGAAGTTGCAGGTGTTCATGACGATGGGGCGGACCTCCTTCCCGTTGCGCACGTACTGGCCGCGAAGGCCGCTGGCCCAGGCGCCGGAACGCTTGCCGGGACGCGGGTGGAAGTCCACCAGGAAGACGGCGAGATGGGAGCCGTCCCGGTCCTTCACCTCGAAGGCCCTCACCTCCGGGTTGTAGCGCGGGAAGTCCTTGATCTCGGTGAAGGTGATCCCGTAGAGCCGGTTCGCCACGTGGAAGGCGCCGTCGCGGACCCGGTCGAGAGGGAAGTACGGCCGCAACTCGTTCTCGTCGAGGTCGTAGCGGGAACGGCGAACCTTCTCGGTGTAGTAGAACCAGTCGAACGGCTCGAGCGGATGGTTCTTCCCCCCGGCGCGGATGGCCTCCTCGAGCACCTTGGCCTCGCGTGCCGCGGCGCCCTTGGCGGAACCCCAGAGCTGATCGATGAGGCCGTAAACCGCCGCTGGCGTTCCGGCCATCTGATCTTCGAGGACGTAATCGGCCCAGGTGGCGTGGCCCAGCAGCCGAGCCTTCTCGGCGCGCAGGGCCGCCGTCCGGGCGGCGAGCGCCTGGTTGTCGCCGGGCCCTCCCTGGTTGCAACGGGTCGTGTAGGCGTCGAACATCTGCTTCCTGAGATCCCGGTCGTCGGCGTACTTGAGGAACGGCCAGAGGCTCGGTGCGTGGAGCGTGAAGACCCATTTCCCTTCCAGGCCAGCCTTGCGCGCCGCATCGGCGGCGGCCGCCACCGCCCCCGGCGGCAGGCCAGCCAGCTGCTCCTGCCGATCGACGACCAGCTTCCAGCCATTGGTCGCCGCCAGCAGGTTGTCGCCGAACTTCACTCCCAGCGAGGTCAGCTCGCCGTTCATGGCCTTGAGCCTTTCCTTGCTGGCGGGGTCGAGGTTGGCGCCGGCGCGGACGAAGCCCTTGTGGCTGCGGTCGAGGAGGACCATCTGGTCCGGGTCCAGCCCGAGCGATTGGCGCCTCTCCCACAGGTCGTTCACCCTCTGGAAGAGCCGGGCGTCGAGGAGCGTGTCGTCGCGGTGGCGGGTCAGGCGGGGCGCCATCTCCCGCTGGATGGCCTGGATCTCGTCTGCCGACTCGGACGCCACCAGTGTTCCGAAGACCGCCTGCACGCGCCCCAGTCGCTCGCCGGCGGCGTCGAGGGCGGCCAGGGTGTTCTCGAAGGTCGGGGGGGCCGGATTCGCGGCGATGGCCTCGACCTCGGCGCGGTGGGAGGCCATGGCGTCCTCGAAGGCCGGACGGAAGTGCTCTGGCCGGATCTCGCCGAAGGGTGGGATCCCGAACGGCGCTGTCCACTCGACGAGGAGCGGGTTCGTGGCCGCGAGGGCGAGGGCGAGGGGGGCGATGGCGAGGTTCAAGGTTTCTCCCGGGATGAGGTGTCCAGATAACCCTGCAGTTGCGCGGCAATTCCCGGCGCGAGCGGTCGGATGGCCTCCACCTCGCGCCGAGCGGCGGCAAGATCGCCGAGCTGGGCGAGGGCGAGCGCCAGCTGGGCGCGGGCCACCGGCTGCTTTCGGATGACGTCGCGGGCGCCTTCGAGCAGGCGAACCGCGTCGGAGTGACGCCCGAGCCCGTTCCAGCAGGCCGCCAGGTTGGCGTACGCGTCGGGGTAGGACCGCCGGAGCGCGATGGCCTTCTCGAAAAAGGGAACGGCCTCCTCGTAGCGCCGGGCGTCGAAGCGGAGGGTCCCGAGGTTGAACCAGGGCTCGGCCAGCTTCGGGTCGAGCTCGATGGCGCGCCGGAAGTGCACCTCTGCCTCGACCGGCCGCCCGGCGTCCCCAAGCGCCACCCCCAGGCTCTCGTGACCCATGGCGTAGGCCGGGTCGAGCCGGACCGCGTCCATCAGGAAAGGCATCGCCTCGGCGCGGCGCCCGACCCTGTGGAGCGACACGCCCAGATTGTGCCGGGGGCGGGCCTTGGCTGGCGACTTGGCGACCGCGTCGGTCCAGAGCGCCACCTCGCTCGACCAGACCTCGTTCCGCCTCCAGGTGACCACGCCCAGCGCCGCGGCGAGGAGCAGGCCTGCGGCAGCGGTGACGGCGACGGTCCGTTCGGGCGCGATGCGGCGCGCGAGGAGAGCCAGAAGCACGGCAAGGGAGATCGAGAGCCCGGCGAAGGGGAGGTAGACGCGGTGCTCGTACATCACGTCGACGATGGGGACGAGGCTCGATTCGACCGACAGTGTGAGGAAGAACCAGGCGATCCCCAGGGCGGCTAGGCGCGCCGCCGGGTCCAGAGGGCGGGATCGGCGCGGCGAGGAGGCGAGGAGCAGCCACGCGGCGAGGGCGGCAACCGCGAGCAGTAGGGCGGCGGACCCGAGCACGGCGGGCTCGAGGAGGACGTGACGCACCGGCACGTCGTGGTCGATGGTCTGCCCGGCCGGGAACACGATCAGCCCGAGGTAACGGGCGATCACGGTGAACTGGGTGAGCAGGTAGTCGCCCCGGGACATGGTGGTCTGCACCCGGGTCGCTTCGGCCGGATCTCCCAGGATCGCCCCGGCCGGCGCCGAGGTGGCGAGGAGCGAGGCGGGGACGAGGGCCGCGACGACCGCGAAGGGGATGAGCCAGGCCAGGCGCCGCCTCCACGGCCCCTCGAAGAGGACGGCATCGAGAAGGAGCATTGCCGCGGGCAGCGTGAAGGCGATCTCCTTCGACCGCGTGGCGAGCAACGCGGCGACGAGCGCCCCGGCATACGTGGCGCGCGCCGGCCATCCCCGGGACCCGGCCTCCCCGACGATCCGCCAGCGCACGTAGAGGAGCGCGGCGAGCAGGTAAAAGAGCGTCGCCAGCGAGGCCAGCCGCTGGACGATGTAGGTGACCGCCTGGGTCTGGACGGGATGGGCGACGAAGAGCAAGCCGGCGACGAGCCCGACGGCCCACGCCTGCGGCGCGAGCGCGGAGCCTCGAAGACGCGGGGCCTGAAAGGCGGCCAGCGTCAGCGCCAGGACCAGGAGCGCGGCGGCGAGGTGGATCGCCACGTTCACCGCGCGAGAAAACGTGGGGGCGTTGCCGGCCACTGCCCGGTCGAGGGCGAAGGTGGCAAAGGTGACGGCCCGGCCGGGCTGGGCTGCATATCCTGGCCCGCCGGGCAGGTAATCGAGGAACCGGTCGAGCTGCGGGTTGCGGGAGATGTTGGGGGCGTCGTCGAAGACGAAGGCGCCCGGGAAGGCGCTCGAGTAGGCGAGCAGGCCGGCCAGGACGACGGCGGCCGGTGCCAGGAATCGGATGGGGCTCATTCCTCCGCCGCCCGTTGTACGCGAGCCTCACCGGCGAGTGAACCGGGAAGCTGGCGCAGCGCCTCGTCGATCAGCCCCTGCCAGGGAGCCCAGTCCCGGGCTGCGTGAGGGAGGTCCCAGGTCTCCCGGCAATCGCCATTCGCCCACGGCTCGAGCTCTCGGCACATCCGCGGCCGGCCGGCGAACGGCAACCGGCAGCCCGTCGCCTCGAGGAACACGCAGGGAGCATTCTCGGCTCCGGTGTGCACGGATCCGGTCGCTCGTTCGGAGGTCGTGGCCGGTCGCGGGTATCGGATGACGCGCCATCGCTCCGCGTCCGGAGGGGGAACTCCGTCGCTCCAGGCCACCCCGACGTGACGGGCCAGCACCCAGTCGCGGGAAGCGAGCGCACGGGAGAGCGCCGCGGCTGGATCGGCGTCGGCCAGGAAACGTTCCGGCGCCTCCACTCCGGGTCGGGTCCGGCAGCACTCGCCGCACGCGGCGCAGATGTCCGGCCGCTCGCCGGTCATGCCTGCGGAGAGGGCGTGCGCGCCAGGATGAGCTTCAGCACAGCGAACCCGATCACCCCCGACACCGTGGAGGCCGCCAGGATGCCGAGCTTGGCCGCCGAGAGCAGCGGCCCCTCCGGGAAGGCCAGGCCGCCGACGAAGATCGACATGGTGAAGCCGATGCCGCCGAGGATGCTCACCCCGTAGAGTTGCCCGAGCGTCACTCCGGGCGGGAGCTCGGCTTGCCCGGTCTTCACGGCGATCCAGGAGGTGAGCGTGATGCCGAGCTGCTTGCCGAAGAAGAGGCCGAGCGCGATGCCCAGGCTGACGGGTTGCAGGAGAATCCCCTGGATGCGCCCGTCCAGGCGAATGCCGGCGTTGAAGAGCGCGAAGACCGGCAGCACGAAGTAGGCGGTGACGGGATGGAGGTAGCGCTCGATCGCGAAGCCGTTGGGCAGGAAGTCGAGCGTGGCGATCCCCAGCTCCTCGATGGCCTCCATCTGCTCCGCGTCCCGCATCATGCTCTCCCGGGTCAGCGTCCCCCGCTCCAGCTTGCCGAGCTTCCCGCGCAGCGTGGAGAGGAACGTACCGGGCTCGATGCCGGCCCGCACCGGCACCGTCAACGCCACCAGGATCCCGGCGACGGTGGCGTGGATTCCCGAGCCGAGCATGCCGACCCAGACGCCACTGGCCAGGATGAAGTAGGCGCCGTAGCGGCGCACCGAGAGGCGCGTCGCCAGGTAGAGGAGCGCCAGGGACCCGAGCGCGACGCCCAGCCACGTCACGTTCACCCTCTCCGTGTAGAAGACGGCGATGACCAGCACCGCGCCCAGGTCGTCGGCGATGGCCAGCGCGGTGAGGAATATTTTCAGCCCGATGGGGACCCGCGGGCCGACCAGCGCCAGCACCCCCAGGGCAAAGGCGATGTCTGTCGCCATGGGAATGCCCCAGCCTCGCTCGCCGGGACCGCCGAAGTTCAAGGACGAGTAGATGAGCGCCGGAACGACCAGACCTCCCGCGGCCGCGGCCACGGGCAGGAGCGCAGTGCGGACGGTGGAGAGCTGCCCCACCAGCAGCTCGCGCTTGATCTCCAGCCCCACCACGAAGAAGAAGAGGGCCATCAGCCCGTCGTTCACCCAGTGTGCGGCAGACATCGAGAAGGTCCAGCTGCCCAAGGTGAAGCCGAGCTTGACGTGAAGCATGCGCTGGTAGAGATCGGCCCAGGGCGAGTTGGCCCAGGCGAGCGCGACGGCGGTGGCGAGGAGCAGGAGGATGCTCCCCGAGGCCTCGGAGTGGAAGAAGCGCTGGAAGACGCCGCGCGTCCCGGCGGCGGCCACCCTGGGTTCGCTCATGGACGACATCTTAGCGGGCCTCCCCGGAGCGGCTATGATCCATCGGGTGTTCTTCGCCCTATCCAAGTTCCTCGACCTGCTGATCGCCCCGCTCACCTGGACGCTGCTTCTCCTCCTCGCGGCGGTCCTTTGGCGGCGGCGGCGCGCCGCTCCGTGGCTCGCCGGCGCTGCCGCGCTGATCCTGTGCGGGTTCTCGGTCGAGCCGGTGGCCAATCGATTGACCCGCTTCGCCGAGGCGGCGGCCCAGCGCACCTTCCGGCCCGGCATGGTCTACGACGCGGCCATCGTGCTCGGCGGCGGCATCGACCCGGCGGCATCTAGCCTCACCGGGGAGACCGAGCTGGGACCGGCGGGCGATCGAATCGTGGCGGGGTACGACCTCTTCCGTTCCGGCCGCGTGCGCTACCTCCTGCTCTCCGCCGGCGGCCCGGACCCGTCCGAGCAGGTGGAGGCGGACTGGGGCGCTGCGCTCTACCGGCGCCTCGGGATTCCCGACGACCGCGTGGTTCTCGAGCGGACGAGCCGCAACACCCGGGAGAACGCCGAGGAGAGTGCCCGCATCGTCCGGGCCCGAGGCTGGAAGTCGCTCCTCCTGGTGACGAGCGCCATGCACGCGCCGCGCGCGCTCGCAAGCTTCCGCGCCGCCGGCCTCTCTCCGGACCTGCTCCCGGTGGACGTGCGCGGGAACGGGAAACCCGGCAGCTGGCTGCCGCGGGCCAACGCGCTCGACAGGAGCACCGAGGCGCTGCGCGAGCTGGCCGGCCGGCTGGTGTACCGGGTCGCGGGCTACGGAAGCTCGTGATCGTCGAGCGAGCCCCATCGCGGGGGCGCGGCCCCCGGGCCGCAGATCTTCACCACCACCCGCCGCAGATCCTTGAGCCCGAAGGGCTTGGCGAGGATGAGGTCGGCCTCCGCACCGGCGGTCCGTTCCGCCACCTCGCCCGGGTCCGCCGTCATGAGCACGACCGGGACCCGCGCCAGGACCGGGTCGGCGTGGGCGCGGAGGTCCGCCAGGAACTTCGCCCCGTCCATCACCGGCATCAGCAGATCGAGGAGCACCAGCGCGGGCCGGAACCCGTCTCGCATCAGGTCGAGGGCGGCACGCCCGTTGACGGCCGACCTCACCGCATAGCCCAGGTCGCGGAGCACCTGCGTCAACAGCTCGCGGTGGTCGTCGAGATCTTCCACGACCAGGATGGGGGGCGCGGGTGGGGCCATGGGAAGACGGAACTCTACCCGATCGGGCGCTGGGTTTCCCACCGGTTAACGAATCGACACACTTCACCACGAGATTCACCCGCGCGGCCTCAGCTCTTCCGGGATGGCCTTGCCGGGGCACCGGCCCCTTGCTTCACTCCCAGGAAAATGACGTGACGCGCCCCCCGGGCGCCCTGGCCGCGCGCCGGGACCGTCACCGCCCTGGCGTCGAGCCCGGCAGCCTCGAGCCTCTCGAGATAGGCCTCGTCCGGCCCGGCGGACCAGACCGCCAGCACGCCGCCGGTGGACAGCGCCCGGGCGCAGGCCCGCACCCCCTTCATCCCGTAGAGCCGGTCGTTCCCGGCCAGCACCATCGAGGACGGGCTGTTGTCCACGTCGAGCAGGATGGCGTCGAACGCTCCGCTCGCCTCCGCGATGCGCGCCACCACGTCGCCTATCTGGAGCCGGGTCCTGGGGTCGTCGAGCGGGCGGCCGGCCAGGTGGACGAGCGGCCCGCGGTTCCAGGCCACCAGCTCCGGCGAGATCTCCGCCACGACCGCCCGGGCGTCCGGCCCGATGCGGTCCAGGGTCGCACGAAGCGTGTACCCGAGGCCGAGGCCTCCGATGAGCACGGTCCTGGCGCCTCCCGGCCTGGCCAGGCGGGCCAGGGCCAGCTCGGCCAGCGCGTCCTCCGACCCGTGCTGGCGGCTCGACATGAGCACGCGGCCGCCGGCTCGCACCACCCACTCGTCGCCGCGCCGCGCCAGCGAGAGCTCGGTCCCGTCGGCGACGCGGGCGCGGTCAACGGTCTCCCAGGGCTGCATGCCGCCCTTGCTACCACGGAGGCGGAGTGTGCGCCCCCTCTGGCGGCATGGCCCCCGGTTCGGGTAAGGATCCACCCATGGCCTACCTCGTCCGATTCGCCTCCACGACCCAGGATCGAGACCTCGCCTACGAGCTCCGCCGGCAGGTGTTCGAGGTGGAGCAGAACGTGCCCCGTCCGCTGGACCGGGACGCGCTCGACTTCAACGCCGACCACGTCGTCGTCCTCGACGACCAGGGCAGCTGCGTGGGTACCGGCCGAGCCGTTCGGCTGGACACGCGAACCTGCCAGGTCGGGCGCATGGCCACCGCGGCATCGCATCGAAAGGGCGGCGTGGGCGCGGCGGTCCTCGAGGCCCTCGAGCGCATGGCCAGGCTGCGCGGCCTTCGGGAGATCACCGTGCACTCCCAGTTGCCGGCGGTGTCGTTCTACGGCCGCCGCGGCTACGTCGCCGAGGGGGACACCTTCCTGGAGGAGGGCGTCCCCCACGTGAAGATGCGCAAGATCCTGCCGGTCCCCTGAACCCTGCGAGGGCCCGTCCCTAGCGAGCCAGCCGGATCGGCTGGACCGCCCAGAACAGGGCTGGCTTCCCCTGGGCGTCGGTACCGGGAATCCACTCGCAGGCGAGCGCGGCGCGCCGGATGGCGTCGGCGATCATCGGGTCGAGCCCGCTCCCCAACACCTGGACCTGGGTGGGCACCCCGGTCGCCCCGACCGCGATGCGCACCGTGACGACCTCGGGCGCGTTGTCGTCGAGCTGGACCGGAAGGCGCAGCTTCTCGGCGATGCAGGTCCTGCTGGCGGGGCGAGGCGACTGGAACTTGTCGGCGACGTAGGTCGGTCCCGGAGCTGGCGCGGCCTCGGCGGGAGCCGCTGGAGCGGGAACCGGAGCGGCGGGAGCGAGGGCGGCCGGGGCCGGAGCCGGCTCGACAATCACGGGGGCCGCCGTGGTCGCAACCAGTTCGGACCCCTTTTCCGGAGGCGGTGCCGCGGCCGCCGCGGACTGGCGTGCAGGAGGGGGCACGGCCTCCGCCGGGGCCAGTTCGACCGGAAGGTCGCGAGCACCCTGCGGGCGCTCCGCCCTCGCCGTCGCTGGGCTCCGGGCCGGTGGGGACGCTGGAGAAGGAGCGGGCTTGGGCTTCTCGGAGGGGGCCGGCGCAACTGTCTCGGCCACCGTGGGCGGCGAAGTGGTGAGCGCGGCAGCTGGTTGCTGATCCGGTTGTGGCGCTACGGCCGGGACAGGGGTAGCGACCGCGGGCACCGGCTGGACGGGGGCCCTGTCGGGTGGTTTTGCTCGCAGGAAGAAGATCCCGCCGCTCAGGACGATGAGAAGCGTGAGCACCGCGATGGCCGGAATCAGCAGGGAGCGCCGGGGCGGAGGGGCCGCAGCGGGTTTCGCAGGCTTCGGAGGCGCAGGCTTCGGCGGAGCGGGCTTCGCGGGTGCGGGGGCCTGGGCGGGAGGCGGGGGGGGCGGCGGGGCGACGGCCCGCTCCACCTCCATCTCTCCCTCGAGGTCGGCAAACGGGTCGGAATCGGCTTCGACCGGCGGCGGCGGAGCCGGCGCTGCGACTGGGGGTGGCGGCGGCGGCGCGGCCTGTGGCGCCGGCTGCCCGGGAGGCGGGGGCGGCGGCGGAACCGGTGCTGCGGCCGGCGGGGGTGGCGGCGGAACCGGCGCTGCGACTGGCGGCGGTGGCGCCGCTGCCGGCTGGGGCTGCGCGACCCCCGTCGTCTCGTCCTGCTTTCCGGAGCCAGTGCCCGCGGGGCGCACGACGATCTCCTGGCCGCAGGCCTTGCACTTCATCTTGAATGCACGCCCCGAGAGCTCGTCGCTCACGGCGTAGGCACGGCCACAGTTCTGACAGGTGAAGCGCACGTGGTTTTCCTCCAACCCTTGCAGCCTATTGGGAAATGGGGCGCTTCGCGAATTCGCGCACCTCTCCACGGCCCCTCCGCGTTCGTTGCCGGGCGCTCCCCAACGGGTCGCCCCGCCGGGGGCCCTACCCAGCAGGGACTTGCCCTTGTGGCTGTCGTTAGGTACTATTCCTATCAAATTTGTAGGGATTCTATCGTGCGCTTCAGCCTCAAGTCCGATTACGCCCTGCGGGCCGCCCTCGACCTCGCGCTGCACGCGTCGCCGACCCAGCTCGCCCGCACCGCCGACGTCGCTCGCCGAACCGGGGCTCCGGCGAAGTTCCTGGAGGCCGTCCTCGGCCAGTTGCGGCGGTCGGGCATCATCGAGAGCCAGCGGGGGTCCCGCGGCGGCCACAGGCTCGGACGGCCCGCCGCCCGGATACGCGCCAGCGACGTGATCCGGGCCGTGGAGGGGCCGGAGGCCTTGCTCGCCCGCCCGGCCGGCCGGCGGTCAGGCTCGGGCGCCTCGGCCAGCGCCTCCCGCGCGCTTCACCAGGTGTGGGCGGAGGCAGAGCGCGCCATCGAAGCCAAGCTCGACGGGGTCACGCTCGAGGACCTCGCTCGCCGCGTCCAGGAGTCCTCGAGGGTCCCCGATTTCAACATCTGACGGGCCGCGCGCCCAGGAGAGAACGCCATGCCGATCTACGACGACAACAGCCGCTCCATCGGGAACACGCCGCTCGTCCGCCTGAACCGGATCTCGAAGGGGCTCCCGGCGACCATCCTGGCCAAGATCGAGGGGCGGAACCCCGCCTACTCGGTGAAGTGCCGCATCGGCGCCGCCATGATCTGGGACGCCGAGCAGAAGGGCATCCTCACCCCCGGCTCCCGCGACGTCACCATCGTCGAGCCCACCTCGGGCAACACCGGGATCGCGCTGGCCTTCGTGGCCGCGGCGCGCGGCTACCCGATCATCCTCACCATGCCCGACACCATGTCGGTGGAACGGCGCCGCATGCTGCGGGCCTTCGGCGCCGAGCTGGTCCTCACCGAGGGAGCAAAGGGCATGACCGGAGCCATCGCCCGGGCCCGGGAGATCGTGGCCAGCGATCCGAAGAAGCACTGGATGCCCCAGCAGTTCGAGAACCCCGCCAACCCCCGCATCCACTTCGAGACCACCGGGCCCGAGATCTGGAAGGACACCGACGGCAAGGTCGACATCTTCGTGGCCGGCGTCGGCACCGGCGGCACCATCACCGGCGTGACGAAGTACCTCAGGAACGAGAAGAAGAAGGCCGTCTGGTCGGTGGCCGTCGAGCCCACCCACTCGCCGGTGCTCACCCAGATCCGCGCCGGCGAGGCTCCCAAGCCCGGCCCGCACAAGATCCAGGGCATCGGCGCCGGCTTCAAGCCCGACGTCCTCGACCTGGGCCTGGTCGACGAGGTGGTGCAGGTGACGAACGACGAGGCGGTGGAGATGGCGAAGCGACTTCACCGGGAGGAAGGCATCACCTGCGGCATCTCCTGTGGGGCCGCAGTGGCCGCCTCGGTGAAGGTGGCCTCGCGCCCGGAGAACGCCGGGAAGTTGCTGGTCACCGTCCTCCCCGACGCCGGCGAGCGCTACCTGTCGTCGATCCTCTTCGAGGGCATCCCGGCGTGATCCCACCGCCGAGCTTGCTCGGCGGAATGTCCGAAGCAACGCCCGGGCGCGCCTCGGAACGGTTGACACCTGGGGCAGCGCGGCCATGCTCCTCGCATGGCACCACTCACCGCGCTGGCGTCTGCGCTCGGGATCGCCTGGTCCTCGAGCATCAGCCTCTACGCGACCGTGGCCTTCACCGGCGTGGCCGGCCGGATGGGCTGGGTGACCCTGCCGGAAGGGCTGCGCGCGCTGGAGAATCCGGCGGTCATTGCCGTGGCCCTGCTCCTCACCGGCGTGGAGATCGCGGCCACGCTCGTTCCCGGCATCGCCACCGCCTGGGAGGCGCTCCACGTCGCCATCCGGCCGGTGGCCGCCGCCGGCCTCGCGGTTCTCGCCACGTGGGGAGCGAACCCGGCACTCGTCGCCGTGGCCGGCCTGCTCGGCGGGGGCCTGGGCGCCGCCACCACGGTCACCAAGCTGAAGCTCCGCACGGCCATCGACGCCTCGCCCGAGCCGGTTTCGAACGCGGTGGCCACCGGCGCGGAACTCTCCACCGTGGCAGGCATGGCCTGGCTGGTATGGAGCCATCCGTGGATCGCGCTCGTCCTCGCGCTCGCGCTGCTGGTCGTGCTGGTCCTGGTCGCCCGCGCCGTCTGGCGTGCGCTGCGTCAGGCGGCGACCTGGGCGCGGGGCGGGTGACCCGGGTGGGGCCGTAAGGGTCCGGCTCCCCGATGGTTTTCCCGACCTGGCCGGTCCACTAGGCCCGGATTCCGCCTTGACAGTCCGTGCGAGACTTGGTGTTTAGCAGGGCTCCACGACCTACTCCCGGGGGGACCGGCGTCGATGTGATCCGCCCCGAGGCCGAAGAGCCCATGCAGGCTTCGCCGACCGGCACCCGAAGCCGGCCCAGCAACGGAATCCGCCGACCAGGAACGAAGGACCACACCAAGGAGACGGCATGACGACCAAGACGTCGAAGATCATCTGGACGCAGATTGACGAGGCGCCCGCGCTGGCGACCTACTCGTTCCTCCCCATCGTCAAGGCCTTCGTGAAGGGCACCGGCGTCGAGGTCGAGACGCGCGACATCTCGGTGGCCGGGCGCATCCTCGCCAACTTCCCGGAGAAGCTGAAGCCGGAGCAGCGCGTGCCGGACTACCTGGCCGAGCTCGGCCAGCTGGCAAAGACGCCCGACGCCAACATCGTCAAGCTGCCCAACGTCTCGGCCTCCGTTCCGCAGCTCAAGGAGGCCATCGCCGAGCTCCGGGAGCACGGCTACGACGTGCCGGAGTACCCGGAGGTCCCGAAGGACGACGCCGAGAAGGCGCTCCAGGCGCGTTATGCGAAGTGCCTGGGCAGCGCCGTCAACCCGGTGCTCCGCGAGGGCAACTCGGACCGCCGCTCTCCGCCGGCGGTGAAGAACTTCTCGAAGAAGCACCCGCACAAGCTCGGCGCCTGGAAGCCCGACTCCAAGGCCCACGTCGCCCACATGACCGAGGGTGACTTCTACGCCAACGAGAACTCCACCGTCATCGAGAAGCCCACCGACTACCGCATCGAGTTCGTCGACGCGGCGGGCAAGGTGACGGTCCTCAAGAAGAAGGCCGGCCTGCTGGCCGGCGAGATCATCGACACCACCAGGATGAGCGTGAAGGCGCTCCGCAAGTTCTACGCGGACCAGATCGACGACGCCAAGAAGAACGGCGTGCTGCTCTCGCTGCACCTCAAGGCCACCATGATGAAGGTCTCCGATCCCATCATGTTCGGCCACGCCGTCACCGTCTTCTTCAAGGACGTCTTCGAGAAGCACGCGGCCGCGCTGAAGCAGGCCGGCGTCAACCCGAACATGGGCCTGGGCGACCTCTACATGAAGATCCAGGCGCTGGCGGCGGACAAGCGGGCCGAGATCGAGGCCGACATCAAGGCCGCGTACGCAAAGCGCCCCGCGCTGGCGATGGTCGACTCGGACAAGGGCATCACCAACCTGCACGTCCCGAGCGACGTCATCGTCGACGCCTCGATGCCGGTGGTGGTCCGCGAGTCGGGCTCGATGTGGGGCCCGGACGGCAAGCTGGCAGCCACCAAGGCGATGATCCCGGACCGCTGCTACTCCACCATGTACCGGGAGATCATGGACGACTGCCGGAAGAACGGCGCGTTCAACCCGGCCACCATGGGCAGCGTCCCCAACGTCGGGCTCATGGCGCAGCAGGCCGAGGAGTACGGGTCGCACGACAAGACCTTCGTCGCCCAGGGCGCGGGCACCATCCGCGTCGTCGACGAGGCCAGCGGCGCCGCGCTTCTCGAGCAGAAGGTGGAGGAAGGCGACATCTTCCGCATGTGCCAGGTGAAGGACGTCCCCATCCGCGACTGGGTCAAGCTGGCCGTGACCCGCGCCCGCGCCACCGGCGCGCCGGCGGTGTTCTGGCTGGACCGGAACCGCGCCCACGACCGGCAGGTGATCGCCAAGGTGGAGCGTTACCTCAAGGAGCACGACACGTCGGGGCTGGAGATCCAGATCCTGGCCCCGGTCGAGGCCATGAAGTACACGCTCGCTCGCGTCCGCCAGGGGAAGGACGTCATCTCGGTCACCGGCAACGTGCTTCGTGACTACCTGACCGACCTCTTCCCCATCCTCGAGATCGGCACGTCGGCCAAGATGCTCTCCATCGTCCCGCTGCTGGCGGGTGGCGGGCTCTTCGAGACCGGCGCGGGCGGCTCGGCTCCCAAGCACGTGCAGCAGTTCGAGAAGGAGGGCTACCTCCGCTGGGACTCGCTGGGCGAGTTCTCGGCGCTCGGCGCATCGCTGGAGCACATCGCCGCGGCGACGAAGAACGCCAAGGCGGCCGTGCTCTCCGACACGCTCGACGCCGCCATCGCGAAGTTCCTCGACAACAACAGGTCTCCTGCCCGCAAGGTCGGCGAGATCGACAACCGCGGCAGCCACTTCTACCTGGCCATGTACTGGGCCGAGGCCCTGGCCGCGCAGTCGAAGGACGCCGAGCTGAAGGCCAGGTTCACCAAGGTCGCCACGCAGCTCCAGGAGAGCGAGGCGAAGATCAACGCCGAGTTGATCGGCGCCCAGGGCAAGCCGGTGGACCTGGGCGGCTACTACCAGCCGGACCGGGCGAAGACGGAGAAGGCCATGCGTCCCAGCCCGACCCTCAATGCCATCATCGAAAGCATCGCGTAGCCCGTAGCGCGTAAACCCGTTCCAACACACCAAAGGAGACGACCATGGCAAGGAAGAAGATTGCGTTGATCGGCGGCGGGCAGATCGGTGGCGTGCTGGCCCAGCTCTGCGCGCTGCGCGAGCTCGGTGACGTGGTGCTGTTCGACATCGTGGAGGGCTTGCCCCAGGGCAAGATGCTCGACATCGCCGAGGCCGCCCCGGTCGACGGCTTCGACGTGAGCCTCAAGGGCACCAACAACTACGCCGACATCGCCGGCGCCGACGTGTGCATCGTCACCGCCGGCCTGCCGCGCAAGCCGGGCATGAGCCGCGACGACCTCATCGCGGTGAACTCCAAGATCATGACCAGCGTGGCCGAGGGCATCAAGCAGTACGCGCCGAAGTCGTTCGTCATCGTGATCTCCAACCCGCTCGACGCGATGGTGACGCTCTGCCAGCGGATCACCGGGATCCCCCACAACCGCGTGATCGGCCAGGCCGGCGTGCTCGACTCGGCCCGCTTCGTCGCCTTCATCGCCTGGGAGCTGGGCGTCTCCGTTCGCGACGTCTCGGCCGTCACCCTGGGCGGCCACGGCGACGACATGGTTCCGCTCGTCCGCTACACCTCCGTGTGCGGCATCCCGGTCATGGAGCTGCTCGAGAAGAAGTACGGCGACGCGGCCAAGGCCAAGGAGGTCATGGACGCCATGGTCAAGAGGACCCGCGGCGCCGGTGGCGAGGTCGTGGCGCTGCTCAAGACCGGATCGGCCTTCTACTCGCCGGCCGCGTCGGCCATCGCCATGGCCGAGTCGTTCCTCAAGGACTCGAAGCGGGTGCTGCCCACCTGCGTGTACCTGAACGGCGAGTTCGGCGTGAAGGGGCTCTACGTCGGCGTGCCGGTGGTCATCGGCGCCGGCGGGGCGGAGCGCATCCTCGAGCTCAAGCTCAACGCCGAGGAGCAGGCCATGATGGACAAGTCGGTGAAGGCCGTGACGGACCTGGTCGCCACGCTGAAGTAGGAGGCGGCGTAGCACATCGACGGCAAGTGTCGTCCATGGGCCCCGGTCGCGAGAGCGGCCGGGGCCTTCGAATGTCCGGGGGGGCCGGGACCTTCGTGATCCCGGGGACGTTTCCGGTGAGTGGTTCTTGCGCCGGCTGAAGCCGGCGCTGCTAGACCCACGCGTTGTTCATGACCTCGCCGAGGCCACCGGCGCCGGGCACGATGTAGTCGTGCTCGTTCAGCCCCTTCTCGTCGTCCCAGTACGTCCCCGGAACGGTTCCATTCACCTTCTCGGGCGACAGGCCGCGGTCGAGCCGCACGGCGTAGACCACCATCTCCGGGTGGTCCTTCCTCATGCGTCGCAGGTACTCGGGCGTGACCACGAGGTGGAGCGCGATGATCTTGCGCGGCGTGCCGGGCACCTTCTTCTTGTACGTGTCGAGCGCCATGGACAGCGACGAGCCGGTGGCGCCCATGGGATCGGGGAAGAGCAGGTAGGCTCCGTCCACGTCGCCGCCGATCTTCATGCCCCCGATGCCGGCGCCCACCACGTGGTCGGTCTCGCCGAGCATGCGGCTCATGATGATGTGGTCCTGGCGCACCAGCTTCGGCTCCAGCACGGTGTTGAGCAGGTCATAGACGGTGTGTGAAGGTACCGCTCCGGCCCGGGCGATGTTCACCGTCACCGCGCGGGTGGCCGGCTCGAGGATCTGGCCGCGCCAGATGCCCTCGGGCGTGTGGTCGATCATCCGGGTGGGGACCTCGACCAGCTTGCGCGGGAACTCGGCGTTCAGGACCACGCGGGACAGGCCGCGGTAGATGTCCACCATGAGGTTGTTGACCGCCGGCTGCTCGGTCTCCTTGGCGGCCAGCTTGGCGAGCAGGTCGAGCAGGAGGGGATCGGCGAGCAGGTGGACGTTTCCGCCGTAGCGGTGCTCGATCTCGGGAACGCGGAAGGGCACTTCGTCGTAGAGGTGGTCGCGCACGGGCGCACTCTGCCAAGGGTGGCCGGGTGGCGCAAGGCGTGCGCGGGGGGACGAGGCCTCCCATCGCAAGCGGGTGCTGGCCTGGTGCTCGGCCGGACGAACCCGGTCATCGTCCCCGTCATCGCCCTTCAGGCAGAGCCGGGATGGGGCACGACGCAGGAGCCGTGTCCGCTTTGGCGGTAGGCAGGGGTCCTTCGAGGCTCAGGGGAAGGCGACGCGCACCGTCGTGTCCTGGACGAGGTTGACGTAGCAGGTGTTCGTCGTCGCGGACGGATCGGGGCAGCTCGTCCAGTCCCCGGGGGATGTGCTGGATCCGACCGGCCGCACGATCACCAGCCAGTTGTCGACGTCCCCGGTGGTGGTGTAGCCCGGCCCGCCGTCAGCGGTCGAGTTGGCGCGCATGAACCCGAACTGGATGGGCGATCCCTGCGCAGAGAAGTCAGGGCGATTCGCCAGCATCGTCGAGAGATCAGGCACCAGCTGGGCGAACCCGGTGGCGTCGATCCCGGAGTGGGCGAATCGGGTCCAGGCACTGCTCTCGGCCAACTCGAGGGTGGTCGTGTACACCTCGCCTCCCTGCTTGGCCACCAGCGACAGGGCCTGGGTTCGGAGCACTGACCTGGCGTCCTGGGAGAAGTCGAGCGTGGCGATGGCCCCGGAGGCGCTCGGAGCGTAGACCGCGCCGGACTTCCAGTGGAACGAGTAGACGGACGAGTTGACGCCCGGTGCCGCGGGCGTGGGCGAGTCGTTCATCGTCAGCGTCACCCGGCGGAGCGCGCCGGGGTCCCCGCCGGTGGTCTGCTGGGCGCCGAGCGCGGTGCCGCCATTCCCCTTCAGGTAGCTCTGGATCGTCCAATCGTCGTTGAGGAAGCCGCCGTCGAAGAAGAAGTTCGGGCCGAAGCCGGTGGCCTTCAGCGCGACCCGGGTGCCCGTGGGGAAGGTCCACGAGCACGGTCCAGCCAGGGAGTTGCAGGCCTGCCCCGCCGGCGTCGCGGACACCGAGCCAGCTCCGGTCACCTCGACGGTCAGGCGCGGCTGGGAAACCCAGTTGCAGAAGAGCTTGCCCACCAGACCGGTCGCCTGGGCACAGTCGATGGTGACGTTTACGCCGCGCAGATCGGGGCCAGCCACCAGCGACGCCGCCTGCGCCTCGGTGGCGGTGTTGCCCGGGAAGGGCGCCGGAGTGTAGGCGGTCAAGTCGAAGCCAGCGCGGAAGGTTGCCAGGCTGCAGCTGGTCACGCCGGGGATCGGGATGGCGACGGGACAGGCGCCGGTGTCCGCAACGAGCGTCGAGGAGACTCGCCCGGCGGTGGCGATCCAGATCTGGCTCGTGCCCTTGGCGAGCACCCCGAACGCCGGGGGGATCGCCCCTTCCGTCGACTCGGACCCGGTCAGCGCGATCGTTCCGGGCGGCAGCCAGGCGAGCGCGCCGTGAAGCGTGAGCGGAGCAGCCCGGCCCACCATGTTCCGGATCTCGAGCTGGTAGCCGACGGCTCGGGTCGCACCGACGACCGCGGCGGTCTGGAGTGCGCCAGCCCGCAGTGGCATACCCGTGGTGGTGACGGCAGTCATCTTGGCGCCCGACTGGAGGGCGAGCGCTGCGCCGTGAGCGGCGCGGGCTGCCTGCGCCTGGCCGGAGTCCATGAGCCTGGACTCCAGATCCAGCAGGGTTGCTACCAGTGAAGCCCGATCCTGTGCGGTCAGATCGACGTCGCTCGTCGAGGGCGGCGGATTTGCATTGCCACCATCCCCTCCGCTGCCGCCACCGCACCCGGCAAGCCAGAGCACGACCACCACCGACGAAATCCACCGGATCCACGTTCTCGTCGTCATCTCAGTCTCCCCTTGGGCCCGTCCACGTTGCGGTGGCGGCACGAAAGCGCGGCGGTCGGATCTGAAAGACTCTTGGCATCACAGGTGCGCCGGGAACAGGGTCCCAGTCGGAGCCCCTCCCTCGCGGGGCCTGAAGGCGGCATCCACTGCCTCCAGCTGCTGGTAGAATCCTCATTGGGACGCATGGTTGTGAGCAGGCACTCGTCGAACACGACCTTTTCGGGGCCCCCTTTTCGGATACACCGAGTCAGGGCCACCGGCGACCGTGCGCGGGCGGACGAGGTCAGCTCTTCTTTCGCGCCCGCGCGGCCCGTATCCTCGCCATCCGCTTTGCCCCCGACCTGCGCAGGAACGGGACCAACCAGAGCATCAGCCGCGGAAATGCCGCGGCCAGGCGGGCGGCCAGCCCGCTCGCGGCGGGCACCATCACTTCCGGGACACCCGTGCGAAGCGCCGCGAGCACCGCGCGCCCAACCTGATCGGGATGCAGCGGGGCGCTGGCGAAGGACAGCGACGCCTCGTCGTGAAGGAGCTCGGCCGCGAGCTGGGCCGTGTCCACCGAGTCGGGGGTGACGAGCGACACCGTCACGCCGCTGCCGGCCAGCTCCGACCGCAGCGACAGGGAGAACTGGCGCAGGCCGGCCTTGCTCGCCCCGTAGGCGGCTTCGAAGGGCATGGGCACGATCCCGCCCAGCGAGGCGACGTGGACGATGGCGCCCCGGCGGGCCCGCAGCGCCGGGAGCGCGGCCCGGCAGCCCAGCATGGCGCCGAGCAGGTTCGTCTCGAGGAGTGCGCGCAGCCGGTCCGGGGGAATGGCCTCGAGCGGCCCGGGGTCGACCATGCCGGCGTTGTGAACCAGCACGTCGAGCCCCCCGAGGTCGCGGACCACCGTGGCGATCACCCGATCCCACCCCTCGGCGTCGCGGACGTCGAGTGGAACCACGGCCGCTGGTGCGAGTCCCTCTCCCAGGTCGACTGCTCGCAGCGCCGCCTCGCTCCGCCCGGCGAGGACCACGCGCGCGCCGGCTCCGGCCAGCCCGCGGGCGATCGCCTGGCCGATGCCGCCCGCACCACCGGTGACGAGGACAACCTTTTCCTGGAG
>Ga0209253_10001811_pt1 | contig 18844 bp, 23 predicted proteins | sample FrelakmetBRP12BR_FD_187145 | JGI IMG/M metagenome (GOLD analysis project Ga0209253, IMG submission 187145) | Freshwater lake sediment microbial communities from the University of Notre Dame, USA, for methane emissions studies - BRP12 BR (SPAdes)... | ecosystem: Environmental > Aquatic >... | reverse complement strand
GGCAATCCGGCGATCTTGCAGGCCTGCTTGGCCGGGCCGTAGGGGAACAGCTCGTATAGGTACTTGCTGTTGCCCTTGTCGGGGCCGAGCTGCTTGCCGATCGCCTTGGTCAGCACACGCACGGCGGGCGCGATCTGGTACTCGTTGTAGTAGTCGCGCAGGAAGTTGACGACCTCCCAGTGGCTCGGGGTCATCTCGACGTTCTCGGTCTTCGCGATCACGTTGGCGATGTCCTCGTTCCAGTCGGCGAGGTTGACCAGATAGCCTTCCTCGTCGGTCTCGTAATTGGTGCCATTGACTTCGATGCCCATGAGGGTCTCCTTGTGTCAGAGCCAGGATTGGTTGTTCGGGTGCTCGGCGACGAGGTCGACGAATCCGCCATAGTCGACGGCGGTCACGCCGCCGACCAGCTTGCCGGCCATGCCGCGCGCGTCGATGTCGGGTTGCAGCGCATAGACCTTCAAGGTCTTCACCGCGCCGGCGATGCCGGACGAGGCGGCGACCGCTTGCGTGGCCGCGTAGATGGCGTCCTCGGTCAGCAACAGCGCATGTCCCGGCTTGGCCAGGCGTAGGCAACTGGCGAGCGAGTTCGTCTGCGCGTGGGACTTGTTGACGATGTGCAGCATGGGCATCTCTAGAAGGAAAGCACGACGTCCTGCTCGGCCATCAGGTCGGCCATCTGGGCGCTCGACAGCACCTCGACGGGCACCAGCAGGTCGGCCTCGGTCAGACCGCGCGCGTCCATCGATTCGCGCTCGACGTAGAGCTTCTCGACGTCGTAACCATCGAGCGCGCGGTAGGTTGGCGCGTGATTCTTGATGCCGATGCCCTTGCTGTTCTGGCCCTTGACGATTTCGTAGACACCGTCGTCGATGAAGGCCAGGCTCACGTCCTGATCGAAGGTGGCGGTGATCAGCACGACCTCGAGGCTTTCCAGCGCGTAGATCGTGCCGAAGGGTGGCTTGCGGTTGACGAACATGAACTTCTTGGCCATGTCAGTCTCCGAAGGTCACGAAGCGGTCGGCCTTGATGCCGCTGTCCACCAGCTGGCCGAGCCCCGAGATGCGGAAGCCCGGCGCCAGCACTTCGTCCTTGATGCCGCGACGCAGCGCGGCGGCCACGCAGACCACCAGATCCACCTTGTGTTCGGCTGCCAGCGCCGACCAGCGGTTGACGATGTGGCGGTCGTCCTGCGGCGGCTCGGTGAGTTTGGTCGCGTTGTAGACGCCGTCGTGATAGAAGAACACGCGCTGGATCTCGTGCCCTTTTGCCAGAGCCGCGGCCGCGAACTGGTAGGCGCTATCGCTGGCCTGGTGGGTATAGGGGCCTTCGCTGACGAGCAATCCGAACTTCATGACAGGAACCCTGGGGCTGGCTCAGAACCGGATGTGCGTGGAGGCGTTGAGGCTCGCTCGCGAACCGCGCCAGTCGTCGATCAGGTATTTCGTGAACGGCAGGTCGCATTTCTCGAAGAAGCGCGGCCAGCCGATGCGCTCGACCCAGTCGGACACCCGCTCCCAGGAGCGCGCGTCTTCCTTGTAGGTGTAGAGGATCTTCTTGACGATCGCCGACACCTCGGGCCAGCGCGGCGGGTTGTTCGGCAGGCCCGAGGCGACCATCTTCATGAACGTCGGCTTGGCGCGGGCATTGGAATTCTTGCCGCCGACCCAGATCGCCAGCTTGGTGTACTCGGGGTCGTTGATCTGCATCGGCGGGCAAGGCGGGTAGCAGGCGCCGCAGCACATGCACTTCTTCTCGTCGATCTCGAGCGACGGCTTGCCGTTGACCAGCGCCGGCCGGATCGCTGCCACCGGGCAGCGCGCCACCACCGCCGGGCGCTCGCAGACGTTGGCCACCAGGTCGTGGTTGATCTTCGGCGGCTTGGTGTGCTGCACGATGATCGCGATGTCGGCCTGGCCGCCGCAGTTGATCTCGCAGCACGAGGTCGACAGGTGCACGCGGTTGGGCATGTCCTCCTTGATGAACTCGCTGTACAGGTCGTCCATCAACGCCTTGACGGCGCCCGAGGCATCGGTGCCCGGGATGTCGCAGTGCAGCCAACCCTGGGTGTGGGCGATCATCGACACCGAGTTGCCGGTGCCGCCGACCGGAAAGCCGCTGCCGGTGAGGGCCTCGATCAGCGGCGCGACCTTGTTCTCGTCGGCCACCATGAACTCGATGTTCGAGCGGATCGTGAAGCGCACGTGTCCATCCGCATAGGTGTCGGCGATGTCGCACAGCTTGCGGATCGTGTAGACGTCCATCTGGCGCTGCGTCCCGGCGCGCACCGTCCAGACCTCGTCGCCGGTGTGCGACACGTGGTGCAGTACGCCGGGGCGGGGGCGGTCGTGCCACTTCCAGTTGCCGTAGTTCGCCAGCAACGTGGGGTGCATGTAGGGCTTGGGGTCGGGGCAGCCGCTTTCGATCGGGGTACGCATTTGGGCCATGGTCGGTGCTCCTCGCTTGGTCAGGCCGCGGCCTTCTTGGCATCGATGCGCGCCACTTCGTCGTCCCAGCCGTCGGTGCGAACGTAGGGATTGGTGCGCGGCGTGCCGACCATGTTCGCGTCGATGTCGACGCCGATGCCTTCGAGAAAGTTCACCAGGCCGATGCGCTCGATCATCTCGCCGGTGCGCTCGTGCTCGAGCGCGTTCTCGGCGAAGAAGTCGATCACCTTCTGGCCGAGTTCGACTAGCGCCTCGTAGTCCTCGTCGGTCTTCAGCGGCATGAAGGGCACCACCACGGTGCCCATCAGGTCGCCGATCTTCAGCGTGCGCTTGCCGCCGATCAGGATCGTCGCGCCGGTGTCGGTACCGTGGGCGAGCGCGCCGGTCATCACGTTGACGCAGTGCATGCAGCGCACGCAGTTGCTGTTGTCGATCTCGAGCGCGTGCGTGTCGCTGATGGCGACGCTGGAGATCTTGTCGCCCTTGGCGACTTGCCTGATCTCCTTGAGCATGATGGTCTTGGTCGGGCAACGCGAGATCACGTCGTTGACCAACTCGTTCATGCCGTGCTTGGTGAACCACTTGCGCGCCAGCGGCTCGTCGGTGCGCATGTTGTCGCGCCAGGTGCCGATGACGGCCATGTCGGCGCGCTGGATCGAATTCATGCAGTCGTTCGGGCAGCCCGAGAACTTGAACTTGAACTTGTACGGCAGCGCCGGGCGGTGGATGTCGTCGAGGAAAGTGTTGATCACCTGGCGATGCGCGCGCGACTCGTCGTAGCAGCTCTGCTCGCAGCGCGCGGCGCCGACACACGACATCGACGTGCGTACCGCCGGGCCGGCGCCGCCGAGGTCGAAGCCGAGTTCGTTCAGCTCGTCGAAGGCGTCCTGCACCTTGTCGGTCTTGGCGCCCTGGAACATGATGTCGCCCGACTGACCGTGGAAGGCGATCAGGCCCGAGCCGTGGCGCTCCCAGATGTCGGCCATCTTGCGCAGCACGTCGGTGGTGTAGTGCATGCCGGCCGGCGGCTGCACGCGAAGCGTGTGGAACTCGGCCGCGTCGGGATAGACGGGTTGGTTGTTCTCGTCCTTCAGTTCGGTGAAGCGCGGAATCACGCCGCCGCCGTAACCAAAGACGCCGACCGTGCCGCCCTTCCAGTAGCCCTTCTTCGTGCGGTACGACGTCTCCAGCTGACCCATCAGGTCGACCATGTAGTCCTTGTCGTTCGCCAGGCGCTTCAGGCCCGTGACGAAGCTGGGCCACGGCCCGCTCTCCAGTTCGTCGAGCATCGGTGTGGCATGCGGTTTCTTGGCCATGTCGCAGTCGTCTCCGGTGATGGTGCAAGGACGCACCGAACGGTGCGCCGGGCAACGTGGCGCGAATGGTGGCGGCGCAACGCCGCGCGCGCCATCACCCACGTGGGGTAGGCAACGATAGACCGGATAGTGGGTCTCACCATTACCCGGATGGGTTATTCAGCGCTCACCCGTACCGGGTATGGACGCTCCCCGCCGGCCCGCGCTCAATGCCGCATTCGGAACACCGCATGCCGCGCCTGACGTCCCTTGCCAAGCTGCGCGTGCCGTTGGGCGGCCAGGAAATCGAGTTGCAGCAGCTCGACCACGACGCAGGCGGCATGAGCCTGCTGCGAACTCGCATTCGCGAGAACAGCCGTTTCACGGTCTTCGACATCGATCCGCAGACGGCGCAGGAATGGGGTCAGGCGCTGCTGCGCTGGGCCGAGGCACAACCGAAGGTCTGACCGAATGTCCGAGTTCGCCGCATCGATGGTCGACGTCGTCTACCCGCTGGTCGGCGACGGGCTGCCGCGCGACCACCGACAGGCGCTGGCCGATGCGCTGGAGCGCCTGTTGCCCTGGCTGGCTGAGCATCCCGAGGCGGGCGTGCACCGGATCAACGTGGTGGCCGGGACCGGCAGCCAGGCCTTGCTGTCGCAGCGCTCGCGGCTGGCGCTGCGTGTGCGGCGCGAACATGTCGGTGCGCTCGCGACGCTGGAAGGCGCGGTGCTCGACGTGGGTGGCCATGCGCTACGGCTCGGCCGCCCGGTGCTGCGCGAGCTGCTACCGCATGGCACGCTGTATGCACACCTCGTGACCACCAGCGATGAGGACGAACTCGAGTTCCAGGCGGCCATCGATCGCGAACTGGATGCGCTGGGCGTGCGCGGTCGCCAGATCTGCGGCCGGCGCCAGGTGGTCTGTCACGACGGCGCGGAACTGACCGGATTCAGCCTGATGCTCGACGGCCTGTCGACGGCCGATTCGATCCAGGTGCTCGAGGCGGGATTGGGACGGCACCGTCGCCTGGGCTGCGGGGTGTTCGTTCCGCACAAGTCGGCAGCGGCATTGCGCGCTTGAGGTCCCGTGGCAGGCACCGCAGACAAAGGAGAACGCATCGATGGGTTACATGGTAAATGGCGCCGAGCTGCCGACCGACGATCAGGGCTATCTGCTCGAGCCCGACTACGGTGACGAGATCGTGCGGGTGATCGCGGGCGCCGAGGGCATCGAGCTGACCGACGCACACTGGAAGGTGGTGAGCTACCTGCGCGACGAATACCGCGAGCATGGCCATACGCCGAACTTCCGCAACATGCTCAAGGGCCTGGCGGCCAGTGTGCTGCCGGGCTGCGACAGCAAGTCGCTGTACGACCTGTTCCCCGCCGGCCCGGCCAAGCAGGGTGCCAAGGTGGCCGGCCTGCTGCAACCGCTGGGCAAGGGTGGATATTGATGTCATCCCCCGGGGCGTGGTGCAGCGGGTGCCGGGCATGAGCATGGCAGTCACGCCGCCTGCGATCCGCGTCAAGAGCCACTGGTTCAAGGCCGGCACGCCGAAGACACCCGAGCAGCAGGCGGGCGCGATGGCATTCATCGTCTGGCGCGCGGCGCACAACATGCTCAAGCGCATGCGCGGCGCCCGATTCGACATCGACGCCGGCGCACCGTACTTCGCCTTCCTGCGCGAGGTGCTGGTGTTCATGATCGCGGTGGTCGACCGCATCGCTTTCGTGCGGGTGAGCCCCGCGACGCGCGCTGCGTTCACGACCGCGCTGGTGCATCGCTGCGCCGATACCCTGGCCGACAACGAGACCGAGTTGCTGGGCCCATGCGCGGAAGGGTCGTCGTACAGGGCCAGCTTCATCGACCTGGTCAACGAGGTGACGCAACACTATGGCGAGTTCGGGGCCGATCCCCAGACCGCCGACCCGCAGGTCGGGTTCACGCCCGACTTCGCCTTCCTGCGTTACCTCGGCAGTCGGTTGGCGCAGACGCTGCCGCCCAAGGACCAGCACTGGGTGCTGGATCAGGTGATGGCCGTCGAGGCGCCAGCAGCGGTTGAAATCGTCCAGGGCGCGATGCGCAATCTGCTGTCGACCGAACCGCGCAAGACAAGGCGCACGGCTTTGAGTGGAGATTGAGGCAGTGAGCATCGCAAGCGAGTGCATCGACCAAGGCCAGAGGATCGACCCGTTCGACCTCGACGACGAAGCCGCGTACCAGCGCTGGCGGACCGGCAAGCTGGCGCTGCGGGCGCAATGCGTCGACGATCTGGTCGTCGATGTCGCCGATCCCAAGGCGCTCACCGACGCCGAGCGCCAGGCCCTGCTGCGGCGATGTGCCAAATGGAACATGGCGGTCTACCGCAGCGCGACGGGTGAACCGGACAAGGACATCGCTCGGACCCTCGGCAGGCAGCTCGGCCTGTGCCGGCTCGACAGCAATTGGCTGGCCGACGAGGACGGCATCTCGAGCATCACGGTGCACCGAACTTCGCCCTTCGAGGCGCAACGCGCCGGCGCCCCAGGGCCCGGTGCCAGCCCGGCGCCGAGCGGCTCCGACGACCGCGGCGGCTACATCCCATATACCGACCGGCCGATCAAGTGGCACACCGACGGCTATTACCACCCGCAGGACAGGCGCATCCGCGCGATGGTGCTGCACTGCGTGCGCCCGGCCCGCGCGGGCGGCGTGAACGCGCTGCTCGACCACGAACTGGCCTACATCGCGCTGCGCGACGCCTCGCCGCGCTGGGTCCGCGCCTTGATGGCGCCCGATGCGATGACGATCCCGGGCCGCGACGGCGAGGCGGGCGTGGCACGGGCGGCGCAGACCGGTCCGGTGTTCTCGGTCGATCCGGTCGACGGCGCATTGCACATGCGCTACACCGCCCGCACGCGCAGCATCGAGTGGAAGGCCGACGTCGCGGTGCACAAGGCGGTGGCGTTCCTCGAGCGCTATCTGGGCGATGACAATCCCTACGTCCTGCATCTGCGGCTCGAGGCCGGCATGGGCATCGTCGCCAACAACGTGCTGCACGATCGCAGCGGCTTCGCCGACGACCCGGCGTACCCCCGCCTGCTGTTCCGAGCGCGCTATCTCGACCGCATTCGCGATCTGGAGATGAGATGAACGGCCCCCAAGCTCACTTCGTTCGCGGGTCCACGGTCTGGCCTGCATGCCAGACTGCTTCTCCAGGCAGGCACCAGGCCGCAGGGCCTGCTGCCCGTCCAGGCTCAGCCCGCTTCGGGCGGCCGGGCGGACACTGAGATGTCCCAATGGGTCACTGTCTGGCGCGCCGCGCAACTGGTGGGCGTGCCGCGCGGCGTGCTGCAGCAGCGCGTGCGCTCGGGCGAGATCGAACTGAACGACGGTCTGGTCTCGACCGAGACGCTGCTCCGGTTGTATCCGCAGGCCGAGCTCGAGCAATCCGGAATGCTCGAACGAGTCGTGCGGATCAAGGACGATGCCTTCGGGCGGCGGGTGCGCGAGCGCTTGCTGCCGAGCCAGGAAGTGCTGGCGCAACGGCTATTCCGCCAGAGCCAGGAACTGGCCGACGTGCAACGCCACCTGCAGCGCTATCACGCGCTGGTGATCGGGCTGCGCGACGGTCTGAGCGAACTTCTGGTGCGGACCGGCGGCGACGAACCCCGGCTGCTCGCACTGCAACGCCAGCTGAACGACGGGCTGGCGCGGGCGCTGGCCACTGAATCGGTCGATGTGCTGGATGTCATGGACGACATGTTGAAGGTGGTGTCGGCGCAGGTCACGCTGCGGCCGAGCGGGCATCAGTTCGTCGTGGAGGGCCATGACTCGCTGCTGCAGGCGGGCCTGCGCGCGGGCATGAAACTCAATTACGGCTGCGGCAACGGCACCTGCGGCATGTGCAAGGTGCGGTTGATCTCGGGCGAGGTGGCCAAGGCGATGCCGTTCGACTACCCGCTGTCGGAGGCCGAGAAGCAGCAGGGCTACACGCTGATGTGCGCGCACACCGCGGCCAGCAGCGAGATCACGCTCGAGACGCTGGAGGCTCAGGGCCCGCAGGACATCGCGCCGCAACAGCTCGTGACCTCGATCCGTGCGCTGCGCGAACTGGCGCCGGACACGCGCCTGCTGCACCTGCAGACGCCGCGCAGCCACCGGTTGCGCTTTCTGGCCGGGCAATCGGTCACGCTCGGCCGCGCCGGCTCGGTCGACACGGCCGGCGACGATGTGCGCGCGACCTATCCGATCGCCAGTTGCCCCTGCGACGATCGGAATCTGCACTTCTTCATTGCGCGCGAGCCCGACAATGCGCTGGCGCGCCAGGTGTTCGATGGCACGCTCAAGGTCGGCGATCCGGTCAACCTCTGGGGGCCGATCGGGGACTTCGTGCTCGCCGACAGCGCCCATCCGCTGGTGTTCGCCGCCTGCGACACGGGCTTCGCGCCGATCAAGAGCCTGATCGAACACGCGCTGTCGCTGGACGCCGCACCTTCGTTGTCGCTGTTCTGGCTCGCCACACGCAGCGACGGGCACTTCCAGGCCAACCAATGCCGCGCCTGGTCGGAGGCTCTGGACCCGTTCGAGTACGCGCTGTTCACCGACAGCGATCTGGCCGCCGGCGCGCGCCAGATGGCCGCGGCCATGCGCGCGGATCTGTTCGACATCGACTGCGACTTCTACCTGGCCGGACCGGAGGTGTTCGTGGCCGCGCTGAGCACCGCGCTGCTGGAGGCCGGGGTTCCGGTAGCGCAGGTCATCGCGGAGGTGATGTGAGCGCCGTGCACGACGCCGCCGCCGGCTGCAGCGGGGGCGAGGTCTTCGCCCTGCGGGTGCTGGGCGACAGCATGGCGCCCGAGTTCATCGAGGGCGAGATCATCGTCATCGAACCCGACGGGGCGCTGCGCGAGGGCAGTTTCGTGCTGGCGCAGGTCGCCGGTGAATGGATCTTCCGGCAGCTCGCGCGCACCGGCGGCCGATGGCATCTGCATGCGCTGAATCCAGCCTACGCCGACCGGCCGCTGCCCGACCTGGCCGCAGTCCATGGCGTGATCATCCAGAAGGCGGTTCCTGGACGGCGTCGCCTGTCGCGGCGCTACATATGATTGATCGGCCATGCCGTATTTCGTGTTCAGCATCAGGCCATTCGCGCAGATCAAGAAGCTCGCCGAGTTTGCCGGCTTCAGCGAGGCTTCGGCGCGGGCAAAAGCGATGCGCGCCACGCAGGCCCCTGGCAGCGACGCGAAGATCAAGGTGATGTTTGCCGAGAACCAGCAGCTGGCCGAAGACCTGTTGTGCCAGATCCGCGACCCGGGCCCGCCCGGCGACGAATGACCTGCGCCGTTGCGTCATGACCCTGGACGCGCTGGTCGACGCCGTGCAGACCAACTGCCACATCGCGGACGCCCGCCATGCGGCCGATCTGTCGCTGTGCATCTACCTGCTGCAGATGCGCGAGTTCTATCGCTGGGAGCAGGGCCATGCCTTCGGTGCGGCGCTCGATCGCGACGACGTGGGGCTGTGGCTGGCTCGGCGCGAGGCGCTCTGGTCCGAGCTCGAGAGCCGATCGTTCGTGCAGTTGCCGTTCGGCGGTCGGCAGTTCGATCCGTTCGACGCGGACGCGCTGAATGCCGAGCTGTCACCGCACGGTCTGCACTACGGCGCGGGGTTCGCGGCCGCCGACCGGCCGGGTTTCTTTCTGGCACAGCGGCACCGGGCTCAGCGTTGCGACGATGGACTCATGCTGCAGGTGTGCGACCGCGAGCTGGCCCGGGGCCTCTTTGCCCCGCCGGCGGCGCTGCTGAACGGCCGCACGATCGTGCTGCGGCGCGAGTCGCTGGCGCGCTGGCTGTGGGAGAAGTTCGAGGCCTTCAGCCTGCGCCGCGCCGAGGGACCCTTCAAGGCGCTGGCCGATGCCTACGGGCTGGCGGACAGCGCGGCCTTCGTGGCCGCGTTGCCGCGCCTGGTCGACGATCAATGCGACACCCTGGTGCTGCACGAGCTGGGCGAGCATCGTGCAGGCCGGTGGCTCGAGCCTGGCTGGGCGGCGATGCGCCTGGCGCTGGACCACCGGCGCACCGATCTGCATGTGCGGGCGGTGCGCGACCATATCGCCGATCTCGAGGTCACGCTGCCGGCGCTGCTCGACCGAGGCGCCTCCAAGGCGCTGCACTTCTGGTTCGCCAACTACGAAGGAGTGCGCGAGCAGATGTTCCCTTCACTGACCGCAGCCTACGCGGCTTGGCGGGGTGGCGACTCCGGGCGAGCGCTGTTGCGTGCGGCCGGGGCCGGCGCGGCGCACTTCCGCGCCCTGGCAGGGCAGGTCCTCGATCTGCACGCACGCCTGGGGTCTCGAGCCGGGCCGTCGATCGACCGACTGCTGGCGGCGCCCGAGTCGGTGTTCGCGCTGCCGGCCTGAGGACGCCAGTCAGAACTCGATCTGATCGGCGATCGCCTTGACGCCGGCTGCAGCGCATTGATCGTCGGCCTCGGGCGTTGGCGCGCCCGACACTGCGATCGCCCCCAGCAAGGAACCACCGGCTTCGATGAGGAGGCCACCGCCGCCGGCGAACACGCGCGGCAATCCGCGCACGCCGCTCATCGGCTTGCCGGGCTGGGTTTCGGCGGCCACCGCGGTGGTGGGGGTGCGAAAGCTGGCCGCCGTCCAGGCCTTGTTCATCGCACCGTCCACCGTGTGCGCGCCGGCGAAACGATCGCGCAGCAGCACTTGCGTCAGACCCGCGCGGTCGACCACGGCGACCGCGACCTGCTGGTTGCTGCGCCGGCACTGTTCGAGTGCCGCACGCGCGGCGGTCAGCGCCGTTTCCGGCGTCAATGACCGGGTGGTGAACGTTCCCTGCTGGGCCCAGATGGCCATGGGACTTGCCAGCAGGGCGCTGAGGATCAGGATGCGTCTCATGTCGGGTCCTCGGTTGGCGCCTTCAGGGCGGTCGCAGCAGTACTGCTGCCGTTCGAAAAGCCTGAATGCTCAGAATATCAGTCTGCGTCGATCGGGCGCCCTGCATCTGAGATTGCGCAAACCCGCGCTGAATCGCGCCCCGGTCTTTATCAGTCGATGCCGATAGAATGAATCAATGAATCGGAGACAGCCCAAACCGGGCGCAGCGGGCATGCAGGATGCCGTCTTCGACAGCGTCGCCGAGTTGTTCTCGGTGCTGTCCACGCCGATCCGGCTGAAGATCATCAGCGCGCTTTGCAGCGGCGAGAGGAACGTGTCGCAGCTGCTCGAGCAGATCGACACCACCCAGCCGAACATGAGCCAGCACCTGTCCACCTTGTACCGTGCCGGCGTGCTGGGCAAGCGGCGCGAGGGCACGCAGATCTACTACCGGCTCGAAAGCGACCGCGTCGCGAGCCTGTGCCGCGCGGTCTGCAATCAGGTGTCGATCGAGATCGGCGGCAACGGCTCGATACGGCCCCACGAACGCCTGCTGCCGCGTAGCGCGCGTTGACGCAGTCGCATGAGCGGGAGCGGCCGGCGCCAGTCGCGTCTCAGTTCCGGTCGCAGGCGATCGAGGCCGTGGCCACCAGTTCTTCGAACAGGGCCATCGACACGTGGCCCGGCAAGGTGTACGGATCCAGCGTCGCGCTGGCCGAGTACTTGAGCAGCAGCGCGGGGTTGAGGCCGGCCATCTGCACCTGGCCCATGGCCCAGCCGGCAAAACGCCGTTCGTCGATCTCCTCGTAGACCAGCAACTCCACGTCGCCATGCCGCGGATCGGCCACGATTCGGTTGTACAGGCGATTGACCGCCGGGCGGCCGCCCTCGAGCACCTGCAGGAAGGTTCCCCCCGCATGGCACAGGATTCCAGTGATGCCGTGCTTGGGGTTGTTGGCCCGGCACTGCCGCAGCAGGTTGTGCAGTTCCTCGGCGTCGAGGCCCTTCGCGGATCGACTCGCGTACATCAGGCGGACCAGCATGTGTGTATTCCTCTCCCCATGTGACGGCTAGTTCTTCTTCGACAGCAGCGACAGGAACTCGCGTCGCAGGTTCGGGTCTTTCAAAAATGCGCCCCGCATGACGCTATTGACCATCGCCGAATCGTCGTCCTTGACGCCGCGCCAGTGCATGCAGAAGTGATCGGCCTCCATCACGATGCCCAGCCCGTCGGGTCTGACACGCTCCTGCAAGGCATCGGCCAGCATCACGACGGCTTCCTCCTGGATCTGCGGGCGGGTCATGACCCAGTCGCACAGGCGCGCGTACTTCGACAGACCGATCAGGTTGGAGTGCTCGTTGGGCAGGATGCCGATCCACACCCGGCCCAGAATCGGGCACAGATGGTGCGAACAGGCGCTGCGCACGTTGATCGGCCCGACGATCATCAGCTCGTTCAGGCGTGAGGCATTCGGAAACTCGGTGACCTTGGGCGCCGCGACATAGCGGCCGCGGAACACCTCGTCGATGAACATGCGGGCGACGCGCTCGGCGGTTCCGTGGGTGTTGTGGTCGCTCTCGGTGTCGATCACCAGCGCCTGCAGCACATGCTCCATGCGGTCACGCACTTCGGCCTTCAGTTCATCGAGCTCGCCGGGCTGGACGAAGGCGGCGATGTTGTCGTTGGCGTGATACCGGCAATCGGCGCCGATCAGCCGGTAGCGTATGCGCTCGGACGCCGGCATTTCGGCCAGGTCGTCCTCGCTGCGCAGGATGCGGGTCATCGTCGATGGCTTGTCGGGCATGCTGACCTCGAACCGGATGGTCGACGCATTGTGTCAGCAGCCCGAACGCCGTGCAGGCCATGGCCCGGCGCTAGACTGGTTCAATGACCACAGCGCCGCCGCTAGCCCGCCTGCTCGATCAGACGGCCGATGCGGTGGCCGCCGTGCGCGCGGGTCGTTCGTTGACCGAGACGCTCACCCGCGTGAGGCAAGATCTGCGGCCGGGCACGCAGGCCCTGGCCAACGAGGTGTTGCGCGGGCTGGGCGGCGCGCAAGCCGTGCGCGCCCTGCTGGCATCGAAGACGCCGCCGCCGAACGTCGATGCGCTGTTGTTGTGCGCATTGGCCCTGCTGTGGCCGCGCGCTGACACCCCGCCGTATCCCGACCATACGTTGGTGGATCAGGCGGTCAGCGCGGCGCGCAGCCGCACCCCTGCGGCGGCGGGATTCGTCAATGCCGTACTGCGGCGTTTCGTGCGCGAACGCGATCAACTCGTCGAGCAGGCGCGACACCAGCCGCAGGCGGCGTTCAACCATCCGCTGTGGTGGATCGAGCGCGTCAGGCAGGATTGGCCGGCCGATTGGCAGGCCTTGCTGCTGGCCGCCAACCAGCCGCCACCGATGGTGCTGCGGGTCAACGCCCGCCGATGCAGCGCACTGAGCTATGTGCAGCGGCTGGCGGCATTGGGAATGCAGGCGCAGGTCGTCGGGCCTCAGGCGGTGCACTTGATCCGGCCCTGCCCGGTGGCAGAACTGCCGGGCTTCGCGGAGGGCGAAGTCTCGGTGCAGGACCTGTCCGCGCAACGGGCCGCGCCTTGCCTGATCGGCGCCGGCCTGGAACCCCGGGCCCGGGTGCTCGATGCTTGTGCGGCGCCCGGCGGCAAGACGGCGCACCTGCTCGAAATGGCGGACCTGGATGTTCTGGCGCTCGATGCCGACCCGCTGCGCCTGGCCAGGGTCCAGGACACGCTGAATCGCCTGCAGTTGCAGGCGCGCCTGTGCTGCGGCGACGCGCGCGAGGTATCGCGTTGGTGGGACGGCAAGTCCTTCGATGCGGTACTGCTGGATGCGCCGTGCACGGCATCGGGCATCGTGCGCCGGCACCCCGATGTGCGCTGGCTGCGCCGGCCGGACGACCTGGTGGCGCTTGCCAAGCTGCAGTCCGAAATGCTCGACGCGCTGTGGCCGCTGGTCGCGCCGGGCGGACGATTGCTTTACGTCACGTGTTCGATCTTTCGCATCGAGGGGCAGCAGCAGATCGACGCTTTTTTGCAACGCCATGCCGGCGACAGGCCGCTATGGGACCCAAGCTCCCCGGGACACCTGCTGCCACTGCCGGACAATCCCGAGCAACAGGTCGCCCGACAGGTGGTGGGCGATGGATTTTTCTACGCACTGATCCGAAAGCCCTAAGGCCCGAACTTCCGCCATGCGCCGCGCGACGCTGCCGAGTTTTCTGCCGCGCCTGGCGCGGCTGCTGGTCGTGCTATGGCTCGCCGCGCAGGGTTTCGTGCAGGCGCAGGGCGTCGAACTCAGTGTGCTCGAGTTGCGTCTGTCCGAGGGTGCGCTGACGCTGGACTTCAGCGCCCGGTTGACGCTGTCGCGTCCACTGGAGGACGCGCTGCGCCGCGGTGTGCCGATGTATTTCCACACCGAAGCCAGGCTGTATCGGTCGCGCTGGTATTGGCGCGACGAACGCGTGGCGCGCGTGTCGCGCAGCTACCGGCTTTCGTACCAGCCGCTCACGGCCAGCTGGCGCGTCGGGCTGGGTGGCCTGGCACAGAGCTTCCAGAGCCTGTCTGACGCGTTGACCGTCATCGCGCGCTTGAGCGGGTGGCAGTTGGCCGAAGCGGCGCAGCTCGAACCTGGCGAGCGCTATTACGTGGAGTTCAGCTATCGCCTCGACAACAGCCAGTTGCCGCAGCCGATGCAGATCGGCCTGGGCAGCGAGTGGTCGCTAGGCATCGAGCGAACGCTGCGCGTCGACGAGCGGGTCCGGGAATCGGCCCAGTGATGAGCAATCACCAGGCCCCCAGCCGCCAGAGTCGACTGGCCTTCGCGCCGTCCCAGTCCGCGCAGGCGGACTTGGAGCCGCGGCGCTCAGTCCCAAGATTACGAATCCCCCTCGGGGGGACGGCGCTGAAAGCGTCTAGGGGGTCGGCATGAGCAAGCCGCTGCGCTGGGCGCTGGTCGTGTCGCTGCTGGCAGCGACGGGTGTTGCGCTGGTCATCGCGTTCATGCTGGCGCTGACCAGCGAGCGCGACCTGTTCGAGCGCAATTTCGTCTGGCTGTTCTGGGTCAACGTGGCCGTGGCGGCGGCCCTGCTGCTGGTCATCGCGATCGCATCGGTGCGGCTGCTGGTGCGCGTGCGCAAACGCAAGTTCGGCAGCCGCCTGCTCGTCAAGCTGGCCGGCATCTTCGCGCTGGTCGGCGTGGTGCCGGGCATCCTGATCTACACGGTGTCGGTTCAGTTCGTGTCGCGCAGCATCGAATCCTGGTTCGATGTCAAGGTGGCCGGCGCGCTGGACGCGGGGCTGTCGCTGGGCCGCGGCACGCTCGAGGCGTTGAGCAGCGATCTGGTGACCAAGACGCGCGTGGCAGCCGAACGCCTGTCGGAAAACCGGGCCTCGATCGGACCGCTGGCTCTGGAGCGCGTGCGCGAACAGATCGCGGCACGCGAGGTCATGCTGTTGGGGCCCAACGGACAGGTGCTGGCCAACGCCAGTTCCGGCGCCGGGGGCGGCGCCATCGCCCCCGAGCGGCCTACCGCGGCCCAGTTGCGGCAGGCGCGCTCGGCCGGCGCGGTCAGCCAGCTCGAGGGCCTGGACGACGAACCCGCGGCAGGAACCCGGCCCGCGGCGCGGGTGCGCGCCCTGGCATTGATACCCAGCAGCGACCTCAGCCTGACGCAGGGCGAGGATCGATACCTGTTCGTCGTGCAGGCGGTGTCGCCGCAGCTGGTCGGCAATGCGCTGGCGGTCCAGAGCGCCTATCGCGAGTACCAGCGCCGCGCAATCGCCCAGGACAGCCTGCGCCGGATGTACATCGGCACGCTGACCCTGGCGCTGGTGCTGGCCGTGTTCGGCGCCGTGCTGGTAGCTGCGGTGCTGGGCAACCAGATTGCCCGGCCGCTGGTCGTCCTGGCCGAGGGGGTGCGCGAGGTGGCCGAGGGCGACCTGACCGCCAAGCCGGTGTTCGCGTCGCGTGACGAGCTGGGCGGCTTGACGCTGGCGTTCGCACGCATGACCGAACAGCTGGCCGATGCGCGCAGCCAGGTCGATCGGGGGGTGGCGCAGCTCGAGGGCGCCCGAACCCGGTTGCAGACGATTCTCGACTCGTTGAGCGCCGGCGTGATCGTGTTCGATCGCCAGCGTTGCATCGACACAGTGAACCCGGGTGCCACGCGCATCCTGCGACAGCCCCTTTCGGCGTATTGCGGCCGCAGGCTCGACGAGGTGCCGGGCTTGGAGGGGTTCGCCCACGGTGTGTGGCAGCGCTTCGAGCTGCATCGCGTCAGCCCCGAGGCGGGGGAGCGCGATCATTGGCAGGATGCATTCGATCTGCAGGTCGGCGCGCAGAACACCGTCAATCTGCTGGTGCGCGGTGCGGCGCTGCCCGGCGAGGCGCGCCTGATGGTGTTTGACGACATCACCGAGGTGGTTTCGGCGCAGCGGTCGGCGGCGTGGAGCGAGGTGGCCCGGAGGCTGGCCCATGAGATCAAGAACCCGCTGACGCCGATCCAGTTGTCGGCCGAACGCATCAAGCACAAGCTCGAATCGCACCTCGGCCCAGCCGACCAGGCGATGCTCGATCGGTCGGTGGCGACCATCGTGGCGCAGGTGCAGGCGATGAAGCAGCTGGTCGACGAGTTCCGCGACTACGCGCGACTGCCCTCGGCCGAACTGACGCCTATCGATCTGAGCGCCCTCGTGAACGAGGTGTTGGCCTTGTACGGCGGCGCCGTAGAGCAGAGCCGCCTGGTGGTCGCGTTGGCGCCGGGTCTGCCGATGATCGAGGGCGATGCGACACAATTGCGCCAGGTGATCCACAATCTGCTGCAAAACGCGTTCGACGCGGTCGTCGATCGGCCGGATGCGCGGGTGGAGGTTCGAACGGAGCTCACGCAGAGCGAAGGTGACGAGGTGCGGGCCATCCGCCTGGTCGTGACGGACAATGGTCCGGGATTTGCGGAGAAAGTCTTGCGACGCGCGTTCGAACCCTACGTGACGACCAAGCCCAGGGGTACCGGCCTGGGCCTGGCGGTGGTGCGCAAGATCGCCGAGGAACATGGCGCGAGGGTGCGCATCGGCAACCTGCATGCCGACGGCGCCTCGCAGGGGCCGGTCAGGGGGGCGCAAGTTTCGCTATCATTTTCACGCTTGATACCCGAATCGCAGGTGGCGGCGAGCGACGTTGGCTCCAGCCGCGCAGTGGCCGGCGGTGTGTAGTCGAGCGGGTGCACTAGGGCCTGTTAACGCTATGGGGGGACTCGCGTGACCCAGGAAACGAAGGCCATCAAGGCGCAAAGCGCGGCCGTAGTGTCGACTACGGCGAGCATTTGCAACGCCGAGGGCGTTTGTTTCCTGGGATCACCCTGCGGGCCCGGGTCGCACAGGCCGCAGGGCGTCGTTGCTCACTCGTTGTGTGCGAGAGGCACACGGCCTCGCTCGCGCCTAGCCCTGCGGCCTGTGCGGCCCGGGCGCGAGCCCTCCCATAGCGTTAACAGGCCCTAGGCGCCAATGGCAACCATACTTGTAGTGGACGACGAGCTGGGCATACGGGGCCTGTTGTCCGACATCCTGTCCGACGAGGGCCACACGGTCGAACTCGCAGAGAACGCCGCCGAGGCCCGCACGGTGCGCGATCGCATGCGCCCCGACCTCGTGCTGCTGGATATCTGGATGCCGGACGTCGACGGCATCACGCTGCTCAAGGAGTGGGGCGCGGCGGGCTTGTTGTCGATGCCCGTCATCATGATGAGCGGGCACGGCACGATCGATACCGCGGTGGAGGCCACCAAGTTCGGCGCGTCGGCATTCCTGGAGAAGCCGGTCACGCTGCAGAAGCTGCTGCGCGCTGTCGAACAGTCGCTGGCCAAACCGGCGCCGCGCGCGGCGCCGGCACCGCCCGGCGCGACGATCTACCGGATGGATGCGGCGCTCGCCAACGATGCGCCGATGCCGGGTGCCCGCGTGATGCCGATGCTGGCGCCGTTGCCGCTGGGCCCACAGGCGGAGCAGTCCTTCGACCTCGATCGGCCTTTGCGCGAGGCGCGTGACTCGTTCGAAAAGAGCTACTTCGAGTTCCACCTGGCCAAGGAGAACGGCTCGATGACGCGGGTTGCCGAGAAGACCGGCTTGGAGCGCACGCACCTGTACCGCAAACTCAAGCAGCTCGGCGTGGACCTGACCCGCAACAAGCGCGGCAACGCGGCGTAGCGCAGCAGGCGCGCAGCGGCGCGCACCTATAATCTCCGGCTCTCGGCCGGGTAGCTCGGTGGGTCGCGGTGCCGACTCGTGAACGCGCAGTGTTCGCGACGTCGAAACCAAGGCCCGCGGCCGGCGAGACGATGGACAAGATGGCCTGGTAGCTCAGTTGGTAGAGCAGCGGACTGAAAATCCGCGTGTCGGTGGTTCGATTCCGCCCCAGGCCACCATTCTCGCGTTCGGGTGAATGGGGGACACGGGGTGCTGGTGCCCCCTCCGAACACTTGCGCGAGGCCCAATACCCGCCCCGTCTACAATCTCAAGTTGAGATATAGTTGTTGCATGCGAATCATCAGCAACAGCGCATTGCGATCGTTCGCTGTCGAAAATCCTCGAGCTGAGGGGCCGCTGCAAGGTTGGCGCCGGGTGATCGAGAAGAACCGGTTCGGGAACTGGGCCGACCTGAAGGCGGCCTTCAACACGATCGACAAGGTCGGCGACCTGACTGTCTTCGATATCGGCGGCAACAAGTACCGGCTCATAACCTACATCCGGTTCGAGAAGCAGATCGTCTACATCAAGGCGGTGCTCCATCATCGCGAGTACGACAAGGGAGCCTGGAAGTCATGAATGCACAGATCGAGTTGAAGCACCTGCTCCCAGCCTGGGAGCGCTTCCGCGAGGCGACCGATATCGCACCCATCCGCAACAAGACCCACTACCGACGCATGGTGGCCATGCTGGAGGCTTTGCTCGACGAGGCGGGCGGTGACGAGTCGCACCCGGCCATGGGGCTGGTGGATATCGTGGGTGACCTGGTCGAGGACTACGAAGCCGAGCACCGACCGCTGCCGCCCACGAGCGGCTTGCAGGCCTTGAGCTTCCTCATGGAGCAACACGGGCTCAAGCAAGGCGATCTGCCGGAGGTCGGCAGCCAAGGCGTCGTCTCTGAAGTCCTGGCGGGCAAGCGTGAACTCAACGTGCGCCAGGTCCGGGCGCTCAGCGAACGT
>Ga0209253_10001807_pt1 | contig 18864 bp, 17 predicted proteins | sample FrelakmetBRP12BR_FD_187145 | JGI IMG/M metagenome (GOLD analysis project Ga0209253, IMG submission 187145) | Freshwater lake sediment microbial communities from the University of Notre Dame, USA, for methane emissions studies - BRP12 BR (SPAdes)... | ecosystem: Environmental > Aquatic >... | reverse complement strand
CCGGCTTCGCCGGCCGGCCATCCTCCACCACGATCCTGAGCCCGCCCAGGGCGATCTCGTCCCCGGCGCGCAGCGGCCCGCGGCTCACCTTCTTCCCGTTCACGAAGGTGCCCTCGGCGCTGCCCATGTCGATGATCGACATGGAGCCGTGGGCCACCTCGATCACCGCGTGGATTCGCGAGACCCGCTGGTCGTCGAGGCACAGGTGCGCCGACGAGAGCCGCCCGATCTTGATGATGTCCCGGGCGAAGTGCTCGCTGCGGACGAGGTCGTCCCCGCGGTAGACGGTGAGCGTGAGAGGGACGGGCATCGGGATCAGAGGTCGTCGGGCGCCTGAAGCACCTTCTCGCGCCAGTCCTCGCGGACCTGGATGAGGTTGGTGTGGTTGACGCGCTTGCGCGCCTCCACGTACTCGCCGTCGGGGCGGGTCAGGTCCCCCTGGATGGTGTCGTCCTCGAAGTTGATCACGGTCTTCTTCTCGTACTCCACCCGCTGCTCCCCTTCCTTCTTCGGCTCGGCTGCATTCACCGAGAGGGGAAGGGCCACCGCGAGGAGGATCCCGATCGCACGCATGGTTCGCCTCTTTCGACGCGAGCTTATCACCGCATCGCCGGCGCTCGAAACTTCGGCCGGCCCGGCGCGTCGCACACTGTCCTACCGTTGCGCAGCGGGTGCGGGGGGCGCTCCCGAGGGCTCTACCGCCGCCGGGGGGGCCTTGGCCGCCGGTGGGGCGGCCTTGCGCGACGCCTCCACCTGCATCTGGCGCGCGGCCTCCTCGGCCTGCCTCGCGGCGGCGAGCTGCTGGGTGCACTCCCGGCGCAGCGCGGGCGCAGGCGAGTCGAGCGCCGTCGCCGGCCCCACCGCCGACTCGTAGCGCTCCAGCCACGGGAGCGCAGGCGCGCAGGCGCCCTTGCCGCGCGCCAGGGCCGCCCCGCGGGCCAGGAACACCTCCGGGAGCGCCGTCCCGCCGATGGACTCGGCGCGGTCGTACTCGGCGAGCGCCTCGTCCACCTTGCCCAGGTTGCGCAGCGCCACGCCGAGCGCGAGGTGGACGCGGGCGTCCCCCGGGGTCCGCTGCAGGATGGCGCGCGCCTGCTCGGCCGCGCCCTCCCAGGAGCGGGCCGCGAGCATCAGCTCGAGCAGCCGGTGGCGCGACGGCAGGTGATCGGGGTGCTTGGCGAGGGCGCGGCGGTACTGGGCCAGCGCCGCGCCCTCGTCCCCGCGCCGCTCCTGCACCGCGCCGAGGAGGTAGGCGATCTCGGGGTCGTCCGCATCCAGCTTGCGAGCCCGCACGGCGACGAGCTCGGCGAGGTCGAGGTTCCCCTTCTCGAGGGCCACCCGCATCATGACCGGGTAGGCGCCGGCCACGCCCGGGTCGCGCTGGAGGGCCTCGCGGGCGAGGCGCCAGGCCTCGTCGAGCTGGCCGGCCTCGCGGTAGAGGCCGGCGAGCCGCACGCGCGACGGCGCATCGTCGGGGAAGCGCTGCAGGACCTCGGCGTAGAGCCGGGCGGCCTGGCGCGGGTCGGCGCCCCCCGCCTCGACGAAGGCCAGGTTCACCGCCGCCTCGCGGAAGCCGGGGCGGAGCTCGAGCGCCTGCCGGTAGGCCGACCGGGCCTCGGCCGGCTTCCCCTGTCGCTCCAGGGCCACGCCGACGTTGAACCAGGCCTCGGGAATCCCTTCGGCGGCGGCCGCCCGCCACTTCCGCTCGAGGAGCTCCCAGTCGGCGGGGATCTTGAGCTTCTTCTGCTCCTCGCGCGAGGCGAGCGCCTCCTCGAAGAGGCGCTGGCCGCGCGCCGAGGGCGGGGGTGCGGCTTCCGGCGCCGCGGGCTGGGCCCGCGCGGGCGCCGCCGCGGCGGCAGGCTCGGGCGCGGCGTCGGCGGGGCGGACCGACGCGCTGCCGGAGGCGCACGCGGCCGCGAGCGCGGCCAGGCAAGCGAGGAGACGACTCGACGGGCGGTGGCTCATCGCAGGAGGTCCTCGTCCTTCTCCTTGCTCTCGGGGCGCGGTGCCGGATCGGGCGCGGCCGGTGGAGCGGCGGCGGCGGGCGCGGCGCGGGCCGGGCGCGGCGCGGCCTCGCCGGGCACCGCCGCACGGGCGGTCGCGGCGGGGGCGGGAAGGTCGCGCGGGGCGGCGTCGGCGCGCCGGGCCGCATCCGCCGAGCCGCGCAGCGGCGGCAGCGGCTCCGCCACCGGGTCGGCCGGGGCCGGCGCGGCCGGCGGCTGCAGGGCGGAGAGGAGGCCGTGGCCGGGGGCCGGCGGCGGCGCCGGCGGCGTGAGCGGGGGCAGGACCTCCGGCGGCGGCGCGTGCCGGTCCGGATCGATCTTGGCGAGCGCCTCGCCGGCGGCGCGGGAGCAGGCGTTCCAGACGCCGTACTCGCGCGCCTTGGCGAGCGCGTACTCGAACCCCTCAGCGGCCTTCTTGTTCGGGGCCTCGGCGAGCGCCGCCAGCTGGGACTTGTACTCGTCCACCACGTCCTGGCGCTTGAGGGCCTTCAGCTCCGCCGGCACCGGGGCGTTGGTGAGCGCGTCGGCGAAGCGGCGGTAGCCGTTGCCGATCTTGTAGAGGGAGCAGACCGCGGCCTCGGCCTGCTTCAGGTTCACCACGTCGGTGTAGGCCTTCTGCAGGTCGGCGAGCTTCTTCGCCTTCACCTGCAGCTGCGCCTTCAGGTACCTCGGCTTCACGTCGAGGGTGACCCGGTCGTAGCGCTCGAAGTCGCCGTCGAGCTCCAGGTAGCTCGCCCAGGCCACCACCGGCAGCGCCCGCTCGCCCACCTGGGCGCGGTGCCTCCGCCAGTGGTCGAGGGCCTGCTGCCAGGCCCGGCGCGCGGCCGGCGCGTTCCCGGCCCGCTCCAGCGCCCGGGCGATGCGCCCCTGGACAACGATCCAGTCGCCCGGATCGGTGGCGTAGCGGCGCTGGTAGGCCTCGAGCTGCGCGAGCTCCTTGGCGGTCGCCTTCTCGCGGGCGTACAGGTCGGCGAGCGACAGGAAGACCTTGCCGGCCTCCGGCGCGTCCGGCCAGGAGGCCACCCAGGCCAGCCGGTCCGCCTCGGCGCGCCGCAGGTCGCGCAGCCCCTCGCGGAAGACGCCGGCGTTGTAGAGCGCGTCGCGGGCCTTCGACTCCTCGTAGGCCCCGGCCGCCGACGGGGCCGGGGGGGGCGCGGCGGCGGCCTTCCCACCCGCCCTCGCCTTCCTCCGATCCGGCGCGGGCGCGGCGGCGCGGCGCTCCTTCTTCCAGCCCTCGTAGTAGCGCTCGTAGAACGCGGCCGCCTTCTCGAAGTCGGCCACGGCCTCGTAGTCGGCGCCGTTCGCCCACAGCACCTTGGGCACCACCGCGTCGCCCGGGTAGCGGGTGACGAGCTCCTCGCGGACCCGCGCGGCCCGGTCGAGCTGCCCGGCGAGCGTCAGGTCCACCGAGGCGTTGTAGAGCGCGGTCGGCGCCAGCCGCGAGGCCGGCCACTCGCGAGCGAAGGCCAGGTAGGCGTCCGCGGCCTGCCGGTGCTGCCGCGCCTTCTCCTGCTCCTCGATGACCTTGAAGGCGCTCTGCTCGATGACCCGCGCCAGGTCCTCCTTCAGGCCCGGGTGGGCGCGCGTCAGCTCGCCGTTGGCGTAGAACCGCTTCGCCCAGCCGTTCACCGCCCGCCAGTCGCCGAGCAGGTTGTAGGTGTCCAGCGCCAGGTTCGCCGAGTAGCCGGCGAGCTCGTGGCCGGGGTGATCCAGCGCGATGGCGGTGAATATGTCGGAGGCCTCGCCGAGGTGGTTGTACCGGTAGTAGATGTTGGCCGCCTTGTAGCCGACCTCCACGGCCTTGTCCCCGCTGGGCGCGTACTTCCGGTAGCGCAGCGCCGCGTCCAGCAGTTGCTGCTTCGGCCCGGGGATGGCGAGCTTCTGCTTCGGGTCGGCGGGCGGGCGCTTCTCGGTCTCCTCGAACTTCTTCGACACCACGTCGAAGGCGTGGACCGCGAACTCCAGCGCGTCGAGCTGGTGCTTGCCGCGCTTCTGGCCGGCCTCGGCGAGCTTGGCGTCCCGCAGGGCGACGCGGGTGTACTCCTCGCCGGCGGGCTGGTACCTCTCGAGCGCGTAGAGCAGCTCGGCATGGAAGAAGCGCATGTCGTAGGCGTACTGCGAGTCCGGGAAGACCTGCAGGTAGTCCTCGTAGACCTCCGCCGCCAGCCCGGCCACCGGCTCGTCGCGCGTCTTCTTCCACTCGGCGTGGTACTGGACCGCCAGGGTGCGGAGCGTGTTCTCGGCGGCGGTGCGCGCCTCCCCGAGCTGCGCCTTCCCCTTCTCGTCCCCCACCGTGCCCGACTCCTCGATCTCCTTCAGCATCTTCACGAAGACGCGGGCCTGCTGGACGGCCAGCTCCTTGCGCCCGAGCCGCCCGGCGGCGGTGACGATGCGGGCCTGGAAGAGCGCGGACTCCGGCGAGAGCGGCCGCTGCTGGATGAGCTGGCGGTAGACGAGGATGGCGTCGCGGTCCTTCCCCTCGGCGTAGTAGAGGTCGGCGAGCCCCTTCAGCATGTCCCACCAGCCGGCCTCGCCGCCGACCTTGCGGAAGTCCTGCAGGGCGGCCTCGGCCGCGCCCACGTGGCTGTAGGTGCGGACGTAGTCCTTGCGGGCCTCGCGAACCAGGGCCAGCCGCTTGTCGGAGGCCAGCGTGGTGGTGGGGAGCTCGCCGAAGAGGACCACCGCCCGGAAGAGGTCGAGGGCCTCGTTCCAGCGGCCGAGGTTGTAGTAGACCCAGGCCTGCTTGTAGAGGGCGTAGCCGTAGACCGAGCTCTCGGTGAAGGAGGCGGCCCGCTGGTAGGCCTTGAGCGCGTTCTCCAGGCTCTGGTTGCGGTTCCCCTTCTCGGCGGCGTTGAAGTAGTGCTCGCCGAAGGCCATCCAGGCGTCGGGCACGTAGCGCGACCTGTCGTAGCGGGTGACGAGCAGCTTGTAGGCGGCGAGCGCCTCCTTCTGGTTGCCCTGCTTCCACAGGTTCTCGCCGAGGAAGAAGAGGACCTCGTCGAGCCGCGGGTACGTCGGGTGGCGCTGGACGATCTCCTTGTACCGGGCGACCGCCTCGTCCTGGTAGGCGCGGGAGCGGGCCTCCAGGTCCTTCTTCTCGGACTGCAACCGCTGCACCTCGGCCACGGGGGCCGACCGGCCGAGCTTGAGCAGCTCGTCGTCGCGGCGGTTCGCCTCGAAGAAGAAGTACTGCGACTCCTCCCAGTAGAGCTCCGCGAGCCGGAAGAGCCACCCGGGCATCTCGGCCGGGTTGCCGCCCAGCGAGATGAGCTTCTTCAGGTCGGCGATCTCCTCGCGCCGCTTGCCCGAGACCGCGAACTCCACGCGGTAGCGGAAGGCCTCGTAGCCCAGCGCCGGTCCGCGCTCCACGGCGGCCGCCGCGGCGGGCGACTGCAGGCTCCCGGCCAGCGAGGCGTCCGGGGCCACCGACTTCTTCCTGCCGAGCCCGGCGTCCGGCGCCGGCTTGCGCTCGGCCGCGGAGGCCGCGTCGAAGGACGCCGTCCCGGCGGCGAGCGCCACGGCCACCGCGCCCGCGCAGAGCTTCCTCAGGATGGCCAAGGGTCGGCTCCTCGTCGCACCCGGCTCAAGGGGGCGGCAGCCTCGCCGCCCCTTCCCGGCAGCCGCGGGTGAGGGTGTAGGAATAGGTGCCGAGCTCGTCGCGCCAGGACTCGCCCTCGTAGGGCCAGTACTCGTGCTCGTCCGAGACCGCGGCCGAGTACCGGTAGGCGCGCAGCACGTTCACCGGGGCGCCCTTCGCCAGCGAGGCCTCCAGCGCCTCGCGCTCCCGGCGCGAGACCTCGATCTTGATGCGCAGCGCCTGCTCCAGGAGCCGCTTCAGCTCGTCGCGCTCGGCCTCGAGCTTCTGGCGGGCGCGCGCCCCGGCCTCCTGGACCAGCCGGGCCCGCTCCGCCTTCAGCCGTTGCAGGGTCTCCTGCGCCACCGCGGTCTGGCGGAAGGCAGCGCGCCGGCCCCCGACGCCTTCGTCCATCTCCCGCTCGATCTGGCGGATGGAGGCGTTCAGCCGGTCGATGGCCTTGTCGGAGAGGGCGATCTTCATCACCTTGCGCATCAGCGAGCCGCGGTCCTGGTCGCCGGCCTTCTCCGCCTGCTCCACCTCCTCGTAGAAGGTGGAGGGCGGAACCTGCCGCGCCGTGAGGCGCGCCAGCTCCCGGTAGACCGGCTCGTACCGGCTGGTGAAGTCCTCGAGGATGGCCCGGGCCTCGGGGTAGCGACAGTTCTCGAAGTAGATGACCGCCTTCAGGATGTAGGACTCCGGGAAGTACTCGTCGACGAAGAACGGGGAGTGGAGCGTGAGCAGGTTCCCGAGCGCCTTCTCGTAGTCGCCGATGCGGTAGTGGGCGTAGGAGGACTCCCAGAGCCCCTCCAGCCAGCGCTTCTCGCCCCAGGGCATCTTGCCGAAGTACCAGATGGCATAGCGATTCTGCTTGTACTCGTAGTGGATGCGGGCCAGCTGCAGGAAGGCGAGCTCGCGGAGCTTGGGGTCGCTCTGCCTCGTCTTGCGGGGGTTGGTCAGCCGGATGACCTCCTTGAAGGCCTCCAGCGCCGCCACCTTCTCGCCCAGCGCATAGAGCGCCGCGCCGTCCACGAAGAGCGCCTGCGCCGCCAGGTTCTCCTCGGCGCCCGCGCCTCCGGCCCCGAGCGACGCCGACGCCGCCCCGGGACGCACCAGCGCCGCCAGCCGCCGCGCCGCGTCCAGCTCCCGGCGCCCCTCGGCGGCCTGGCCCGCCTCGACGAGCGCGCGGCCGCGCTCGTAGTGGTAGCGGGCCAGCAGCACGCGGAGCCGGTCCTGGTACTCGACCGGGAACTTCTCGTTGGCGAAGCGCGCCGCTGCGGCCAGCACCAGCCGGTCGTTGGCGAGCCGGCGCCCCACCGAGAAGAGCCCCTCGAGCGCGTTGTAGTAGTACTTCGAGCCCTGGGGCCCCTTGGCGAGGATGTCCTCGTAGCGGGCGAAGGCCGAGTAGTCGAGCGACAGCTTCTCCAGGGCCTGGGCCAGGCGGTAGCGGGCCTCGTCGTGCTCCTCGGGGATCGACTTGTCGCGCAGGATCTCGTCGAAGGCCGAGGCCGCGGACTCCCAGGCCTGCTCGCTGGCGAGCTTGCGGGCCGCGTCCATCCGCTGGCGGCCGGCGCTCCGACCCGAGACGTCGATCCGGTCGAGCGCCATGGGGGCGGCCGGCTTCTCCGGGGCGCGGGCCGCCGGGGCGGCGGTCGCCTTCTCGGGCGGCCGCGGGGGCGCCTCCGGCTTCGCCTCCTTCTTGGCGGGGCCGGAGAGGTCGATGCCGAGCCCCTGACCCGGCGCCGCCGAGGGCGGCGCGGCCAGGGCCGCGAGCAGGAGCAGGTGGCGGGAGGCGGCGGACAGGGCGCAGGCGGGCCTCATCGGGCAGCCCCCCCGATGAAGAAGGAGAGGCCGAGCTCCAGGAAGAGCTGGTTCTGGATCTTCTGCTCCCCCAGGTTGCCGATGTCCGCGAGGTACAGGTAGTCGCGCAGCTGCAGCGCCAGCGCCAGCGACCGGCCGAGGAAGATGTGGCTGCCGATGCCGAGGTGGATGCCCGGGGCGCCGGTGGTGCCGGGGCTCCCGCCTGCCAGCGCCGCCGCCTCGGCCTCGGCGGAGGAGAGCACCTTCTGGAAGACGATCCAGTCGGCGCCGGCGATCAGCGAGAAGTCGAGGTGCACCACCGCGCTCGCCAGCAGGTTCACCTTGCCGTAGACCGGCGAGAAGGCGACCTCCGCTCCGGCGATCCAGCGGATGTCTCCCGGGACCTGCCAGAGCTGCGAGTCGGTGGGGTTGCGGCACCCCTGGTTGACGGTGCAGAGCGTGGTCGAGGCCGTCTGGCTCGAGAAGCCGGTCTCGAAGGCCACCGACACCGCCCACGCGTCGGAGAGGTGGTAGCCGCCACGAACGCCGCCGAAGTACTTGGCGTAGAAGGCGTCGTTCAGCGAGAGCGCGAAGAACGGCTCGAGCTCGAAGCGGCCCACCGTCTCGTAGAGCTGGCCGGAGACCGGCTCCACCTTGTTCTCGAAGGCGTCGGCCTCGCTGGCGCGGGGCGCCAGCGGTGCGGCGGCGACTGACGCCGCGCCGAGCAGGGCCAGGAGTCGTCCGTGGGCGCTCATGGGTAGTAGTACTCGAAGCGCGTCGGGAGGAAGAAGGAGACGCCCACCGTGAGCGCCACGACCTTCTGGATGGTGCCGGGCAGCGCCGGGTCCTTCTGGTCGGCGTAGAAGGTACCTAGCACGCCGAGCTCGAGGGACATCCAGTCGAGTGGATAGAAGCGGATCCCCCCGCCGAGGTCGCCGGCGAGGTGCGCCCCCTCGTTGCGGGGCGCGCCGCTGGTCGCGCTCCAGGCCGCCCCGGCGCCCACCTGGATCCAGGCGTCGAAGCGGATGATCTGCTTCCCCATCCAGGCGAACTTCCCGTAGACCGGCGTGTAGAGGAACTCGACCATGCCGGTGCCGTCGAGCTGGCTCGAGAGCAGCTGGCTCTGGAAGGCGAAGGCGCCCTGCTTCACGTACTGGGTCTTGAAGGAGAGCCAGTAGGTACCGCGCAGCGCCAGGGCGAAGCTGTCGTTGAAGTTGTAGGCCACCTGCCCGCCCAGGCCGACCTTCTGGTAGAAGGCGTCGTTGACGCTGGGCGCGGCCAGGGCTGTGAGCTGCCAGCGCCCGCGCTTCAGGAAGCCCTTGCGCTGGACCGCCTTCACCCGATCCTCGAGCGCGGCGTCGGCCTCGCCCGGCACGCCGACCGCCTTCTCCAGCGCCGTTCCGGGCTCGACGGTCGACTTCACCGGTGGAGGCTTCACTGGCGGCGTGGGCTTCTCCGCGGGGCGGTCCGCCGCCGGCGTGGAGAGGTCGAGGCCGGGTAGCGCCTGCTGCGCGCGCGCCGCGAGCGGCGTGGCGAGCAGGAGCAGCAGCGGGATCGTTCGCGTATGCGTGGCCATCGGCTCGCGGTCATCGTAGCCACAGAAAGTCCAGTCCCGCAAACTCGCGGGGTGCGAGCCATCCGCACGCGCGCGCACCCGCTCGCACCGTGCAACCGGCCGCTTCCTTGAAGGGGATCGAGGTCGGTGCTAACGATGATCGCAATGTCGCGCCGCTCCCCATCCCTCGCCGCCCTGCCCTTCGCCACGCTCCTCCTCGCGGCCGCCTGCCAGTCGCCCGACGTCGGCCAGGACTGCCGCATGAGCCTGAACAACGCCAACGGGACGCCCATCGACGTCACGGTCGACGCGGCACTCTGCTCGACGAACGGGTCCGACTTCTTCCGGTCGGGCGCCATCGAGTGCGACAACCTCATCTGTCTGCGCTCGGCCACCGGCACCTGCAGCGGCGGGGGCGCCGAAACTCCGCTCCAGGTGAAGAATTACTGCTCCAAGGCCTGCGTCTCCGACGCCGACTGCTTCACCTCCGAGACCGGCCTCGTCTGCCGCCGGGTGCTCCTCGACCCGAGCTTCATCGCCAGCCTGCCGGACGGGGGCGCGCCGTGGCTCCCGGCGGTGCTCGGCTCCAGCTACTGCGCCACGCCCGCCTTGCCGTGAACGCCTCCGCGGCGTCCGCCGGCACGCTGCTCGCCGCCCTCGCGCTCGCCGCCGCCCCGTCGTGCGCCCGAACGCCCGCCGGACCCCACGTGGTGCTGGAGGGCGGCGGCCGGTCTCACGTCGTCGAGGTGGAGGTCGCCGACGACGACGCCCGACGGGAGCGCGGCCTCATGTTCCGCAAGGAGATGCCGGAGGACCGGGGCATGCTCTTCGTGTTCGGCGAGGAGGGGGAGCACCCCTTCTGGATGAAGGACACCCTCGTCCCCCTGGACATGATCTTCATCGACTCGTCCGGGCGCATCACCGGGATCGTGGAGCGCGCCCGTCCCCTCAGCCTGGATCTGCGCTCCGGCGGCCCGAGCCGCTACGTGCTGGAGGTGGCCGGCGGCTGGACCGCTGCACGCGGCGTGAAAGCCGGCGACCGCGTCCGCATCGAGGGGCTCGTCCGGGCGGCTCCGCGCGGATGAGCCCGGCGCCGGCCGGCGGCGGCCAGCGCCACCTGCCGCGCCGCGCGCCAGCCCCGCCGTCCGCCCTCCTAGCGGTCGCCCCTCAGGAGCTTTCGCGCCAGATCGGGCCCCAGGCTGTCCTGCATGAGCCCCTCCACCGCGGCCTCGAATTCGCGGCGGCGCTCCTCGTCGCTCCAGACGAAGCGGATGCCCATGCCGGGCTCCTCGGCGGCCCGGGCCCCATCGGCCGCCGGGCCCTCCTCGACCACGCGCGCCACCAGGCCCGCCAGCTCGAAGGGCACCGGGCGCCCGGGCACGACCAGGCGGAAGAGGAACCGCGTTCCCTCGGGCAGGGGCTTTCGGGTCTTGATGAACGTCCCGCCCTTGGAGATGTTCTTGGTGTAGTCGGCGAAGAAGCTGTTGAGCTTCTTGTAGTCCACCTGCAGCTCGATGGGAGCCCTCCCGTGCTCGCGCCGTTCCACGACCGCATGCTACCGCGAGGGGCCCCGTGACGAGTAGGGACACCCTTCCCGTCGCGGTGTGGGCGAGTGTCGGCGCGGCACTCCTCGCCTCCGGGTTCGGGCTCGCCGGCCTGCCGCTGCTGGAGGCGCCGGGCTGGGAGCTCGCCATGGCCGGGGCGCTCGCCGCCGCGCTGGCCGGGGCCCCGGCCGGCATCGCCGCCGCGCGCCGGGAGCTGGCCGGTCCGGCGCCGTCCGCCGTTCGCGCCTTCGGCCGGGCCGCCACGGCCACCACCCTGGCGCAGGGGGCCCTCCTGGCCGGCGCCACGGCACGGACCGCGCTCCTCTCCCCGTGCAGCGCCGGCGCCGGCCTCGCCTTCCTGCCGGTGGTGGCCCTGCCGTCCGCGCTGCTGGCCGCGGCGCTCGGGACCGCCGCCGGGTTCGCCAGCGGCGGCCGCCGCCTCGCCGCCACTCTCCTCTACGCCGTCGTGGCCCTGGCCGGGCTGGGCCTCTCCCTCTGGGAGGCCTGGCGGGGACCGGCCGCCTACGTGCTCGACCACCTGCTCGGCTCCTGGCCCGGTCCGCTCTACGACGAGGCGCTCGCCGTGGACCGCCGCCTGGTCCTCTACCGCCTCGGCACCCTGGCCTGGACCGCGGGGGTGGTGGCCGCGGCGGCGCTCCTGGCGCGCCGTCGCCCACCTCGTCCCCGTGCCGCCGCCGCCGCCGCGCTGGTCCTCTCGCTCGGCGCGGCCGGCGCCCTGCGCCTCGTCGCCACCTCCACCGGCGACCGCGCCGACCGCACCGCCCTCGACCGGATCCTCGGCGGCCGCCGCACCGGCGCGCGCTGCGACCTCCACCATCCGGCCGAGAAGCCGGCGGCGGACGTGGAGCGCGTCCTTCGCGACTGCGAGCTCGACGCCACCGAGGTGGCCGCGGCGCTGGGTCTCGAGCACCCGCCGCGGATCGCCGTCTGGCTCCACCGCTCCGCCGGCGAGAGGCAGCGGCTCACCGGGGCCGGGAGGACCGACTTCACCAAGCCCTGGCTCGGCGAGGTCCACGTCCTCGACGCGCCGGGCGGCCCGTCGGCGCTGCGCCACGAGCTGGTGCACGCGCTGGCTGGCACCATCGCCGGAGGTCCGCTGGCCGTGCCGGCCCGTGCGGGACTATGGGTGAACATGGGCCTCGTGGAGGGCCTGGCCGTGGCGCTGGAGCTCCCCCGAGGCGAATGGACCTCGCACGAGTGGGCCCGGGCCATGCGCGAGCTGGGGCTGCTCCCCGCGGCCGCCCGGCTCGTCGAGCCCGCCGGCTTCTTCGCCGCCCCGCCCTCGCGGGCCTACGCCGCCGCCGGCAGCCTGCTCGAGTTCCTCCTGGCGCGGTACGGTGCGGCGCCGGTGCGCCGCGCCTACGCGGGGGCGACCGTCGAGGAGGCCTTCGGCCGGCCGCTCCCGGTCCTGGAGGCCGACTGGCAGGCCTTCCTGGACGGCATCCCCGTCCCGCCGGAGCTGCGGGCTGCCGCGCAGTCCCGCTTCGGTCGCGGCGGCCTGCTGGCCCGGCGCTGCGTCCGGGAGGTGGCGGGTCTCGAGTCGAGCGCGGTCGCCGCGCAGCGGGATGGGCGCTCCCTCGACGCCGCCATTCTCTGGCGACGGGCCGCGGCCCTCTCGGGGGACGCGAGCCACCTCCGCGCCGCCGGCGACGCCCTGCGCCTCTCCGACCCTGCCGCGGCGGAGCGGGCCTGGACCGAGGCGCTCGAGGCGCTGGGACCCGGCGGCGACCAGCCGGCGCTCCGCGCGACGCTCCTCGAGTCGCTCGCGGACCTCGCCTGGCGCGCCGGCGACGGCGCCTCCGCGACGGTCCGGTACCGGGCGGCGCTGGGGCTCCGGCCCGACCGCCCCCAGGCGCGCCTGCTGCAGGCGAAGGTCGCCGCCGCCGGCGACCCGGCCCTGGCCGGCGCCGCGCCGTGGCTGCTCGCCCAGGGCGACCCCGGCCTGGCGCTGGCCCGCCTGGCCGCCCTCGACCACCCGCTCGCCGCCTACCTCCTGGGCCGCGCCGCGCTGGCCCGCGGCGCGCCTCGCCTCGCCGCCGAGCGCCTCGCCCGGGCGATCCAGGGAGACCTCCCGTCACCCGCCTTCAGGGTCGAGGCGCTGCGCTCGCTCGGCGAGGCGCGCTGTGCAGCGGGCGACCCGGCCGGCGCGGCGTCCGCCTTCGACGAGGCGGGACGAACCGCGGAGCGGGAGGCCGACCGGGTCCGCGCCCTGGCCCTGGCCCGCCGCTGCGATGCCGAGTGGCGCACCTTCGGGCCTCCGCCCGCGGGACCGTCGGACGGGCTGCCCGCCGACCCGGCGCGGTAGCCCGGCAGCGGAGACGCGGCGGTGAGGCCACCGCCCCGGCCCTACTTCCCCCGCAGCCGGTCGATGGCCGCCCTGGGGTTCTTCACCCCGTTCTTGATGAGCCAGAAGGTGACCTTCATCCCGCCCAGCGCCAGCACGCCCAGGTAGCCGTGGGAGAGGAGCCGCGGCGTCGAGGCCTGGACGTGGATGCGCACCTTCGTGTCCGGCTCGCGCGAGAGGACCAGCTTGAAGAACTCGATGCCGAACTCGCCGACTTCATCGCTCTTCAGCGAGGTGATGCGCTTCACCGCGCCGTCGGGCAGCACCAGCGTGAAGTCCGGATCGGGGGAGGCGCCGTCGAGCACCTTGGGCGATCCGCCCGCCATGGTGAAGTGGGCCTTGCCGCCCGAGAGGTCGAGCCCGACCTGCGCCTCCCTGGCGAGCGGGCTCGCCGCCTTCCGGGCGGCAGGGGCGGTCTCGAAGAAGGTCCGCAAGGCGTCGAGGCTGGGGCCGGACATGCGGCGAGTGTAGCGCCGCCGGCGGGCTCGGCAAGCCCATGCGCGGCCCGTGCTCCGTCACCACAGCCGATTGACTGGCGGGGGCCCCCGTGGTTTGACCTCCCGCATGCGCATGGCCCTCACCGCAGCCCTCGCCGGCCTGACCCTCGCCGGCTGCGTGCGGAACATCCCCAACACCGAGATCCCCGAAACCGTCGACAACCGCGCCGTCATCCAGGTGGTCGACGAGTACCGGAAGGCCTTCGACCGCCGCGACGTCCAGGCCGTCCTGGCGCTGGTGTCGCCCACCTACTTCGACGACGCCGGCACCAGCGAGAAGGCGGACGACGTGAACTACGACCAGCTGCCGAAGGTGCTCACCGAGACCTTCGCGCGGCTGTCGACGATGCGGCTCGAGCTGGGGGTCACCGCCGTCGTCGTCAAGGGCAACATCGCCACCGTGGACCTGTTCTACGACGCCCTCTACAAGGTGATCACGCCGCATTCCGAGATCTCGAAGCGGGACTCCGACGTGCAGCGGCTGGTGCTGCGCCGCGACGGGACGACCTGGAAGATCGTCTCCGGGCTCTAGCCGGCCAGGAGCCGGCGGAAGCCGCCCTCGCCCATGTCCCGCAGCGCCCGCAGCCGATCTCGGTAGCGGGACCAGTCCTTCCAGGCGAGGCGGTCCTCGCCCAGCTCGGCCAGGTGGAAGGCGTGGATCCGCGAGGCCGTGTAGCGGAGCGCCACGTAGCGCGCGGTCCGGTAGAGCGCCGCCTCGGTCTGGCCGTCGAGGGGTGCCGCGGCCCGATAGCCCTCGAGGAGCGCCCGGGCGCGGTCCGGCAGGAAGCGGTCGGTGTAGCACCACGCGTTGAGGGCCACCGCCAGGTCGTAGGCGTAGGCGTCCAGGCAGCTCATCTCCCAGTCCAGCACCGCCGCGACCCGGTCGCCGTCCCAGAGCACGTTGTCGATGAAGAGGTCGCCGTGGACGAGCCCCCGCGGCGCCGGCGGCACCCACTGCACCTGCGCCAGCTCGTCCTGGAGCATGGGGAGCGCGGCCCGCACCGCGTCGTCGCCGTCGCCGTCGGGCCCGAGCTCGCGGATCCACGGCCCCACCCGGTCCGGGCCGTACGGGTTCGGGCGCGATCCGCGAAAGCCCGGCGCGAGCGTGCGCAACCGCCCGAGCTGCTCGCCGATGCGCCACACGTGCACAACGCCCACCGCCTCGCGCGCCAGCTCCTCGCCGGCGACGTGGACGAAGAGCATGGCCTGCCGCCCGCGGACCGGGACCCAGGCGCGACCGTCCAGCGCCGGCTGGAGCCGCGCCGACGGGAAGCCCGCCCCCTCGAGGAACCGGAGCACCGCCGTCTCGAACTCGACGTCGGCGTCGGACTTGCCCTCGTTCACCCGCAGGAACCAGCGCCGGCCGCCCGCCCACAGATGGTAGTTGGTGTTGACGCTGCCCTTGGGCTCGGGGACGACGCGCTCCGGCGGCGGCAGGCCGAAGCCGGAGGCGACGGCGGCGAGCTCCTCGGTCGCGAGCGGGGTGTAGAGGGCCATGGGGCGCGGGCGTCGAGGATGCTTCGCCGTTCCCGGTCCGTCAACCACCGTGCCCGGCCGCGCCCGGCCGGTCGCCGGTCCCGCGGCGGCCCTACGGCGGAGGCCCGGCCAGCGCCTCCTCGGCGGGGAGCGGCCGCCAGCGCGCCGACGTCACCATCCAGCGCCCGTCCTCACGCTCCAGCGCCGCCTCGATCCGGTAGGCCGAGCCGGCGGCGGGCATCCGGTCCGCGAGCGCCGGCCCGCGGCCGCCGCGCAGCAGGGCCACGTCCACCACGGCCTCGGCCCCGGCGCCCTCGATGCGCCAGCGCGTGCCGAGCAGCACCACCGCATTCCAGTCGCCGCGCATGGCGTGAAAGGCGACGAGCTGCTTCAGGCCGCGCCGATCGAGCCCCTCGCCCTGGAAACGCTCCGACACCCGCTCGACGGCGTCGCCGACGCGCTTCTCCTCGGCCGCCCGGGCGGCGTCCAGGAAGACCTGGCGCACCTGGTCCTCGTCGGAGGGTGCCTTGCGCAGAAGGCGCCAGGCGGCGACGGCCGAGACCCCGGCGACGAGGAGGAGCCCGAGGGCGGCGGCGCGGGAACGGGTCATGGGGCTCCTTCCATAACCGGCGCACCGGCCGGGGCACGTGCGGAGGACTCCGCCGCCCCGGTGCCCGGCGCGGCCGGCCCGGCTGGGATAGACTTTCCCCGTGCCCCGCGACAAGGACCGCCCGACGCTCTCCGACGCGCACAACGAGCGCGGCATCGAGCTGGCGGACCGCGGCTGGCTCGACGAGGCGATGCGCGAGTTCCGCAGGGCCATCGAGCTCGACCCCGAGTCGGCGCACGCCCACGACAACCTGGCCGCCGTCCACGCCGAGAAGAAGCAGTGGCGCGAGGCGCTGCGAGAGTACCTGACCGCCCTCGACCTCGAGCCCGATGGCGCGGCCGCCCACTACAACCTCGCCTCCTTCCTCTACACCCACGTTCCCGAGATCGCCGCCGCCGGGTTCCGCGAGGCCATCGCGCTCGACCCGGAGCATGCCGATGCCCATCTGAGCCTGGGCCTGGTGCTGGCCGACGAGGGACGCGCCAAGGAGGCCCTCCCGGAGATGGAGGAGGCGGTACGGCTGGCGCCGGAGGACGCATACCCGCGCCACGAGCTGGCGTCGCTGCTGATGGACGAGGGGGACTACCGCGCCGCCATCGGCCACCTGAAGGAGGCGGTGCGGCTCGAGCCGGATGCCCATGAGGCGCACCTCGACCTCGGCATCTGCTACGCCCACAAGGGCTTCTACGCCGAGGCCGAGCGGGCCTACGCGCGAGCCGCCGAGCTGAAGCCCGACGACCTGCTCGTCAGCTACAACCTGGCCGCCCTCTACGCGCTCTGGAAGCGCCCCGAGGAGTGCCTGGCCCCGCTGCGGCGCGCGGTCGCCGCCGACCCCGCCAAGGTCCGGTCCTGGATCGCCTCCGACCCGATGTTCGAGGGGATGGCGGGGAACGACGAGTTCGACAGGCTCGTCCGCGGCTGAACGGCGGGCGCCTCCCACGCCCGCGGGACATCGCTCGCCGGCGCCCGCTCGCCCGGTGGCACCGGGTCCGAGACGCCTCATTCACCGGCGGCACGCCTCTCGCTTACGCTCGAGTCTCTCCATGCCCGAGCTCGCGTTCTATCGACACGGTGAGGAGTTGCTGCGCGTGGCGCTCGGAGAGCGGACGACGGTCGGCCGATCGGCGGACTGCGATGTCTCTCTCCCGGACCCTGCCCTCTCCCGGGTTCAGGCGACGGTGGAGCGCCGCGGCGACGGATGGATCCTGCTCGATGGCTCGGGGCGCGGCACCCGGGTGGGGGCGGCCGACGTCGCAGAGGCCGCGCTCGCCGACGGCACCGAGGTGGCGTTCGGCACCTGGCGGGCCCTCTTCCGCGAGGCCCCGCCGGGGGGCCACGAGGCCACCGCCGGGGGTGGCCTGACGGGCATCCGCCCGGTGGAGGCGGCCGTCCCGGCGCCGGCGCGGCTCCGGGTCCGGGAGCGGGGCCGGGAACGGGCCGTGGCGCTGCCGGTGGACGGCCTCACGGTCGGGTCCTCGTCGGACTGTGGGCTGGTGCTCGACGACGGGTTCGTCTCGGCCCGCCATCTGCGGATCGAGGCGCGCCGCGGCCGCTGGCAGGTGGCTGACCTGGGGTCCACGAACGGCACGGCGCTCGGCGGCGTCCGCGTGTGGCGCGCCGAGCTGCCGCCGGGGCTGCCGCTGGCGGTCGGCGACTGCGAGCTCGTCCTGGAGGTGGGCACGCCGCGCGAAGGACGGCCGCCCGGCAGCTACGAGGGGATGTTCTCCCTCGACGCCGCGATGCGCCAGGTGTTCGACCTCGTGGACCGCGTCGCCGCCAGCGACGCCGCGGTCACCATCCTCGGCGAGACCGGCACCGGCAAGGAGCTGGTCGCCCGCGCGCTTCACGCCCGCTCCCCGCGCCGGGACGGCCCTTTCATCCCGGTGAACTGCGCCGCCATCCCCGAGTCGCTCATGGAGAGCGAGCTCTTCGGCCACGAGAAGGGCGCCTTCTCCGGCGCCGACCGGCTGCGCAAGGGAGCCTTCGAGGAGGCGGACCAGGGGACGCTCTTCCTCGACGAGGTCGGCGAGCTGCCGCTCGAGCTGCAGGCCAAGCTGCTTCGCGCCCTGGATCTCGGGGAGGTGAAGCGGGTCGGCGCGTCGCGGCCGCTGCAGGTGACGGTCCGCGTCCTGGCCGCCACGCACCGCGATCTGCGTGCCCAGGTGCGCGCCCGCAGGTTCCGCGAGGATCTCTTCTACCGCCTGTGCGTGGTGCCGCTGGCCCTGCCGCCGCTGCGGCAGCGTCAGGGCGACGTGCGCGCCCTGGCGCAGCGCTTCCTCGAGGCGATGGCGCCGAGGGGCCTGGCGCTCCGCTGGAGCGAGGAGGCGCTGGCGAGGCTGGAGGGCTACGACTGGCCGGGCAACGTGCGCCAGCTCCGGAACGTCGTGCAGCGGGCTCTGCTCTTTCGCGGCGAGGGGCTGGTGCTGCCGGGCTCCACGGTGACCTTCGAGGACGCGCGCCCGGTGGCGCGCGACGGCGACGACGCCACCCTCTACCTGCCGGGTCTCTCGCTGGAGGACATCGAGCGGGAGTCGATCCGGCTGTCGCTGCGCCGGCACGCCGGCAAGCGCTCCGCGGTGGTGAAGGAGCTTCGCATCGCCAAGAGCACGGTCATGAAGCGAATCTCCCAGTGGGGCCTGCAGGACGAGGGGCGGGACGCAGCCGGAGCCGCGCCGGAGGAGGACGAGACGGCGGGCGGGTAGCCGGCGAGCCGGGCCCCGATTCGAGGCGGGGCCTAGGCGGGGAACGCCGCGGCGAAGTCGAGCTCCAGGTCCTCCATCGACTCCGGAGGCAGCTCCACCGGCACCCGGAACTGCCAGCCGTCGAGGTGGCGCGCCAGCGCACGGTCGATGTCGCTCGCCGGGGCCAGCAGCGGGCGGACGGCCCGTCCGCTCGCGAAGGCGACATCGTCGAGCAAGGCCACGTCGAGCGGGTCCGAGGTGGCGAGGAGCAGCGTCCCGCGCCGCGGCTCGACGAGCAACGCGATCGGCAGCACCCTCCGCTCCCGCAGGATTCGCTCCGGCACCAGCCGGATGACCTCGCCCGGGACCTCCCTCCCGTTCACCACGACCTCCGGGATCCCCAGCTGGCGGGAGAGGACGCCCATGAGCGAGCGCTCGTCGAGGTAGCCGAGGGCCAGGAGCGCGCTTCCCAGCTTGACGCCCCAGCGCCGCTGCCAGGCGATTGCCGCCCGCAGCTGCTGGAAGTCGATCCGCCCCTCGCGGACGAGGATGTCGCCGATGAGCTCCTGCCGCTTCATGCCGGTCTCCCGCGGGCGCCGTCAGGGCACGCATGCCCCTTCAGTGGCACCTCTTAGGAGGTATATTACCCGACACCCGACCCTTTAGGGATAGTACCCCTTACAGGGTACCCCAATGGGGGCCGCAGCCGGGCTGGGGCGCTGGGCGGCCCGCGGGCCGGCCTCATCGCAGAGGGCCGCT
>Ga0209253_10001806_pt1 | contig 18866 bp, 20 predicted proteins | sample FrelakmetBRP12BR_FD_187145 | JGI IMG/M metagenome (GOLD analysis project Ga0209253, IMG submission 187145) | Freshwater lake sediment microbial communities from the University of Notre Dame, USA, for methane emissions studies - BRP12 BR (SPAdes)... | ecosystem: Environmental > Aquatic >... | reverse complement strand
CAAGCCGGTTTTCCATGACTTCTGGTTCGACGGGTGAGCTGGCTGCGCTGCAATGAATGCGGGTCCGTATTCAGATGAGAAGGTTCAGACGTTCATTGAGGAGGAGTACATCCCCTTAAAGAGCCAGTGTTTCTGGAAGGAACGGACGGAACTTATGAAACAGTTCGACATCGCCTGGACTCCTACGTTCCTCATTCAGGACTTCGGGGGCAGGGTACACAGAAAGCTTGTCGGATACATTCCAACAGATGACTTTCTCGCAGAGCTGAAATTCAGCAAAGGCATGCTCTTTTTCGAGAAGGAACGTCATGAGGAAGCTGCAAAGTGGTTTACGAAGGTCATTGAAGAGCATACCAACGCAGGAGTGGCTCCCGAAGCGATTTTTTTTCTCGGCGTCGCAGAATATAAAAAGACTCACGAGGCAAGTGCGCTACGCCGGGCATACGATGCACTTTCGGAAAAACATCCTCAGAGCGAATGGGCGCGCCGGGCTCAGCCATATTCAACGATACCGAAGTAAACGAGGGTCCCTATTTTCGAGGGCTATACAATCAGGTCTTGAAAAATAAGAATATAAGTATAAGTATAAGTATGAGTAAGAGTAAGAGATAAGCATTCTAATTGACGAGTTTCCACAGAAACACAATTTTATCGTGATAGGCATATACGATCCTTATTCCAGACTGTGCACCTTTCCCCTGCAGTTGCTGCACAATCCTGCATTCGAGCTGCTGTTATGCAGGCATGAAACTATAAGGCTCTCACAGGCGTTGGCGTTATAAGAATGCGCTTCTATGTCCCGAACGTCCCATCACAAAGAACGGTGCATGGCTTGAGGTAAATATCGGAGGTTCGTTTTTGAGGATTGCCGAAACTGCCGGGTGTCGTTTGAATTCATTTTCAAGGAACAACCGCACGCGCCTTCTGTCCCATCCATATGGGTGGGTAAAGTCAGTGTAAAGGGAAAGGTCTCCTTCATAGAACCCTCTCGTCTTGAGTCCCGGGTCGGTTATCCCACAGACGGGCATATTAAATATAGCGAGATTCAGGAAGTCTATGCTGTTGCTGAGCTGAACAGTGAATTCAAGGGTCTTCTTCGCGCTTTCCTCAGTCTCCACCGGTGTGCCGAAGATGAGGTACACATAGGCAGCGATCCCTGCTTTTTTTAGGTTCTTCAGGACAACAGAAGCTGTCTCAACAGTGATCCCTTTCTGCAGTGCGTCGAGCACTTTCTGATCCCCTGATTCAATACCAAGTTTCAGCATGACACATCCGGCCCGTTTCAGAGCCATACAGAAATCAGGATCAGTCAGATGGTGGCCGATGCGCGTGAATCCGTACCAGGGAAAATTTATGTTGTCGCCGGCAAGCGCATTGAGAAGAGCCGGACTTATAGCATTGTCGAGAAGGTGGATAAGCACAGGATGGGTCTTTTCTGTAAGGGTCTTTAGATCTGAAATAACCTTCTGCGCTGGGATAGGAACATAAGGATTGCCTTCTGCTTTCTCAGGGCAGAAAGCGCACCTGTTCCAGTAACACCCTGCAGAGGCGCTATAGGGCAGGATAAAACCGGGTGAAAGGTAACTGTCACAGGGCAGGTCATGATAATCAGGCATCGGCATTTCTTTTTCAGCAGTATCAATCCCAAGGAGTGATAGGAGCTGATACTCGCCAGGCCCTGCTACAAGATGATCCACCAGTCCGGAGAAGGGGTTTTTCCAAAGGGGACCTTTTAACCATGAGGTGATAAGCCCTCCTCCCAAAATTACTTTTATCCCCGGAAATTCATGCCGTATGAAACCGATCATCGAAAAGGCAGATAATGCCTGGCTCAGATAGTTGAGTGAGATGCCTGCCACCGATGGCTTCTTCTCGTGGAAAAGTCCTTCAAGTCTCGACCGGAAATACGGATAGAAGGGATTCAGTTCAGGTCGTTCCGCAGCAGTCAGTAGGTCGCTGCTCCTTAATGGAGAAAGCCCATCATGCTCGTAATTCACCAGCCCCACTGCAGTCTCAGCCGGAGAAATTTTACCGAGGGCCCTGCCTGTATCCCTGACTGCCCTCTTGTAACGGTCGATATGCCGGTATAAGACAGGGTCTCTCATGGAAGAAAGGTTGCGGTCACGATTGCGGAATGCCCTCCTCGTCCATGCATCATGCGCTTTTTCAGGGGTGAAAGGTCTCCTGAGGAGATAGAGAAGTCCCTCTATATTCGCATCAAGGAGCTGGTGATCAACTCCGTTTTTCCGAAGTATGCCTGAAAGCCTCGCGATGCCTGCAGGCGGTTCGCATGGCTTTGCAACCGGAGGGTAAATGAGGATTATCAAAGTTCAGAGCGTGTTTAGTTCATCGTAAAGGGGAGACGACTTGGAGTAATACGGGACCTTTTCTCCTTCGGTAACGTACTGATAAACCCCTGCGACGACAGAACCTGCAACAACGCCTGCAGCTGCGCCGAAGAGACTGCCTTTTGCAGGGTGTTTCCGGTCAGCAAGCATGCCAAGGACAGTACCTGCAGCAGCAGAGATTCCGAGCCATAAAAGGTAATGTGACTTTTTCATGGAATAAGTATCTTTTTGCAACATAATATAATACCACGAACTGCTGTTGGTATAGGAATAGTTAACATCATAAGCAAAAAAGGGTTCTCAATTTACTCGCAGGGTTCAAAGCTGATATCTCAAGGCATGAAACCAATTGCGTTTAACGAATATCTATGAAGTTGGAAGGATTTCGTATATAATTATTTAAAGGCTTTTATTTTCTATTGATGCTTTGTTTAAGTCAAATTGAGAGAAAGAAGTAAATGTCAGAGATTAATAACAGACTGAAAGAAATATCAGACAAAATGGAAGAACACATAACAACTGTTAAGGGAACGCTGGAACTTTTGGATGCATCTGTTTCAGAGGATGATTTACACAGCCTTATTCTCAAGTCTATAGAGAGAATGGAGAAGATGCAGAGATTGTCTGATGAATTGTTTGCAGTGTTTACGCAGGTATTGGAGAAACTGAATGAAGCAAAAGGCAGCAAAGGGGCAGATGATTCCCAATAAGATAAACAATGTCTCTGTTATCCTGTGAAGGAATGAACAGGATGACAGATGATTTATGCTATCATCTGCGTGAGGAGATTGCCCATAGCATCATTCACGGTATAGGCGCAATTTTGGCTATCGCAGGTCTGGTCATACTGATAGTTAATGCTGCCACATTCGGGAGTGCACGCCAAATTGTCAGTTGCAGCATTTTTGGCGCTGCGCTTGTTCTTCTCTATTCTGCATCCACCTTATATCATGGTATTCAGCATCCGAAAGCAAAGAAGGTTTTGAGGGTAATAGATCATTCATCCATCTATCTGCTCATTGCAGGCACGTATACACCTTTTACATTAATAAACATGCAGGGGACATGGGGCTGGTCCCTTTTCGGTATTATCTGGCTGGCTGCTTTTCTTGGGATTGTCCTTCAGTTTTTACCTCTGCGACGATTTTCTTCTGTAAGGCTCATCCTCTATGTAGCTATGGGGTGGGCGGCATTAGTGGCTATCAAACCTCTGTCTGCTTCTGTGCCGGTAAGTGCGCTCACGCTTATAGTGGCTGGAGGATTGTCCTATACTGTCGGAATAGTTTTTTACCTGTGGCATCGATTACCCTATCACCATGCCATCTGGCATGTGTTCGTGCTGTCCGGCAGCGTTTTGCATTATCTCGCGGTTCTTTTGTCAATGAAGCCGCACGCAGTATGATTATGCAGTCAGACTATAATTGACAATGGGTGAGATGTCTGATAGGATGATTCAATGCGCAAAGATTTCGAATACATCATGAAGATGTAAATATTTTATAGAAAGAGGTAAAAATGAAAATCAAGGCAATTGCCAAGAAGGTGAAGAAAGTTGAGAAAAAAGTTGCCAAGCAGGTAAAAAGCGTAAAGAAAGATGTTGCCAGGAAAGTAAAGAATGTAAAGAAAACGGTTGCCAAGCAGGTAAAGGTCGTGAAGAAAACGGTTGCCAAACAGGCAAAGGCTGTAAAGAAGCTGGTCTAAAAACTTTAGTTTGCGCGGAATATACGCAGGCTATTGCCCCAGTCGATCCGCCGAGGCGGAAAGCCTGCGACTACCACTTTGCTTTTTTACATAAACTCTATAGCTTCTTGCCCTGAGGGCAGGCATATTTCCTGCATCGCAATGGACGTTTGTCATGGATGCCGCACTTAAAGGTTGTGCGGTCGAGATACGGGCAGTATCCATCCGCGTCCCGGGCAATGTAAAAGGGTTTTTCAGCATTGTACTTGTAAAACCCTTTTTTAGCTTCCTCTTGTGTCAGGGCAAAGACATAAGTGCAGCAGAAAGCCTTGCATCTTGCAGTTATCGATGCACAATCGACTACTGCATCCGGCTCTGCATCGTCCTCCAATCCATATACCTTACCATTGATCATGACCATACGCTCAAGTGCGGTTTCCATAATTTTCTCCCTCTCTTCTTTGGATAGAGGGAGGGAATCAGGTGTCTTGCGCGTGAAGGTTTCATTATCCTTGCTCATGGTAATTACCCTGCAATATCTATTTATGAACTCAAAACAATGGAATTATATCTTAACCGGAATAATGCAATTAACCACAGAGCACACGGAGAAACATTTTGATAATAAAATAGAAACTATCAGTTTCTATAATTTTCTCTGTGCACTTTTTTATGCAGTATTGAGTCTTAATTGTTTTCAAAAAATAACATGAGTACACAGAGAATTGCTTGAAATTAAAAGCCTTTTTAAAGTTTAAAATACCTCTGTGAACTCTGTGGTTTTATCCAAATGCAATTTTTGGATTAAAAGTTTCCACGCGAGAGACCCCGGATGATGCGAATAGCATCCTCAACCGTGTTTGCTCCATGGATCAAATCCATGTCCTCGCTGCTGATGGTGCCCTCAGCCAGCATGGTGTCGTTCATGAACCGGCGGAGATGGTCCCAAAAGTCCCTGACCATACCTACGACCGGAAATCGCTCAAGTTTTCCGGTCTGAGCGAGAGTGATCACTTCGAAGGCCTCATCAAGTGTACCAAACCCGCCCGGCATCACGACGAATGCATTAGAGTATTTTACGAGCATTACCTTGCGCACGAAAAAGTGCTCAAATTCGATAAACTTATCGAGGTATGGATTTGGTTTCTGCTCAAAGGGGAGCTTGATATTGCAGCCGAGGCTTAAGCCCCCGCCCTCTTTGGCGCCCCGGTTTGCAGCTTCCATGATACCTGGTCCGCCTCCTGTCATGACAGCATAGCCAGCATTGGCGAGCGCACGTCCAAGTTCGCGTGCCAGTTCGTAGTAGCGATGTCTTTCCTGAAAGCGCGCTGATCCAAAAACCGTTACGCATGGACCATCAAAATCAAAACTCTCAAAGCCGTGCAGGAACTCGAGAAAGAATCTCACTGCGCTCTCGAGATCTTCTCCCCGTTTCCGGCGGCCCGAGAGAAAGAGTTTCTCTGCACCTACGACCTGACCAAGCAGTGAAGAGGACTGCAAGACTTCCGACAAACCTTTGTTATTCATAAAATGCTCCTTTATGTATTCTCGATGTTGATTTTCAGTGGTGCAGCGTGCCATATTTTTTCGTTGTATTCACGTATGGAACGGTCTGATGAGAACTTTCCCATCCGCGCAACAGTCAGGATCGACATCTTTGTCCACTTTTTCTGATCTTTGAATGTCATACTCACTCTATCCTGGCATTGAATATAGGACTGATAATCGGCAAGTACCATGTGCTCATCGCGGCGAAGCAGTGAGTCAACCAATGGCTTGAACAAGTCCGCGTCTTTTTTGGAAAAGAAGCCGGAACTGATAAGATCGATCACTTCTTTCAGGTCAGGATCAGCATTATAGTAAGTCATTGGATTATAGCCATGAGATTTCATCTGATTGATCTCTTCAGCATTCAAACCACAGTGGAAGAAGTTTTCGGAGCCCACCTCTTTACGTATTTCGGAGTTCGATCCGTGTAAAGTACCTATTGTCAATGCTCCGTTCATAGCGAATTTCATGTTCCCTGTACCCGATGCCTCTTTCCCTGCTGTAGCGATTTGTTCGGAGAGGTCTGCAGCCGGATAAACCCTTTGACCATTTTTTACGGTAAAGTTTGGGAAAAATACAACTTTCAGACGTCCTGCCACATCAGGATCACTGTTTACGACTTCGGCAACAGAATTGATCAGTTTTATGATAAGGTTTGCCATGAAATAGCCGGGAGAAGATTTGCCCCCGAAGATGAATGTCCGGGAAGTGATATCTGTCCGGGGATTTTCCCTGATCCTGTTATATAGTGTGATTATGTGAAGAACGTTAAGAAGATGGCGGTTGTATTCATGGAGGCGCTTCATCTGAATGTCAAAGAGAGTATCAGGATTAGTCGGAATTCCAGTACGGTCATGAATGATCCCGGCAAGATCCAGTTTGTTTTCATGCTTTACCTGCTGCCATTTTTTTATAAGGTTCGGATCATTGGCAAAGGCTTCAAGCTGTTTTATATCATCCAGTTGCTTGATCCAGCGCTCTCCGATTGTATTTGTAATAAGTTCAGTGAGTCGCGGATTACTGAGTACAATCCAGCGTCTTGGTGCAACTCCGTTTGTTACATTAAGAAACCTTTCAGGATACAGTTCGTGAAGATCGGAGAGGATGTTATTCTTCAGGAGCTCAGAATGGATTTTTGAAACTCCGTTGACTGCATGGCTTCCTAAGGCTGCAAGCTGCGACATACGGACATATTTCTGATCACTCTCATCAATGATAGAAATACGGGATAGAATATCATTATTGCCAGGATACTTTAACCATATCTCGTCAAGAAACCGCCGGTTTATCTCATAAATGATTTCAAGGTGTCTTGGGAGAATGCCCGAGAAGAGGGTTAATGACCACTTCTGGAGGGTTTCAGGTAAAACGGTTTGGTTTGTATATGAGAAGGTGTTTTGTGTGATGTACCATGCCTTGTCCCAGCTTACGAGATGTTCATCCACCAGGAGTCTCATCAGTTCAGCAACCGCGATTGCGAGATTGGTATCATTAAGCTGTACAGCAAAGGAGTCAGAGAAGGCATGGATGCTTTTCCAGCGCAGGAGATGCAGGCGGATCATATCCTGGAGAGCGCAGGAGATAAAAAAATACTGCTGTGCAAGCCGCAGCTGTTTGCCTGCATATGGTTCGTCATCAGGATAGAGTATTTTGCCGATCGATTCTGAGGCAATTTTCTCGTTGACTGCGCCGAAGTAATCACCGGTGTTGAAGGCCTCAAAATCAAAGGATTCGACGGCCTCGGATTTCCAGAGCCGCAAAAGGTTTGTTGTTCCAACTCTGTATCCAGATACAGGGGTATCATATGCAACCCCTTTGAGAGAGAATTTGGGAATCCATCGCACCCGGAAAGTGTCCTGCTTGTCATAATAAGACTCGGTGTGGCCGCCGAGAAGCACATTGTAGGTGATATCAGGCCGCGGGATCTCCCATGGGTTGCCAGGCCGAAGCCACTTGTCAGTCATTTCAACCTGCCAGCCGTCCCGGATATCCTGATGAAAGACGCCGAATTCATATCGCACCCCATAACCTATTGCAGGGATTTCGAGCGTTGCGAGTGAATCCATATAGCAGGCTGATAGCCTTCCAAGGCTGCTGTTGCCAAGCCCGGGTTCTTCCTCCTGTTCGCTCAGTTCTTCTAAATTAAGGCCTAACCCTTTGAGAGCCTCAGAGACCTTGTCATAGATGCCGAGGTTCAGGAGGTTGTTTCCGAGTTGCGGCCCCATCAGAAACTCGGAAGAAAGATACGCAACTACTGTAATATCTTCTGTAAAATTATGGAGTGTTTTGATCCAGCGCTGTATCATCCTGTCCCGGACAGTATATGCAAGCGCCAGATACCAGTCGTTCCGGGTTGCGGTGTGCGGAACCTTTGCGAAGTGGAAGTAAAGATTATCAAGCACGGATTGCCTGATCGCTTTCACGCTCAGCCCGGTGCGGGTCTCTTCACGCTGTTCATTCGATGGCGTGGGGATTACATTACTTTCTTCTTGCATAGCATATCTCCAAATGATATATGAGCACTTACATTATACCTCATTTCAGCATCCCTCAGAACGTCAGCCCATATCTGATTTCCAGATGTAAACGGCGGACAGTATATTTTCGCTCATTCTCGTCCGCCTCGGCGGACTCCGAGGTAAATTCTGTTTCGAAAAATCTTCACAGAATTTAAATCCGCGAAAATATACTGTCCGCCATTTAGTTTTATCCGGGAATTTCCCCAACAAGAGGGGAAATGCGAAAACGGTATATAATATGGAATATGTCCATATTAAAGGCGGTTGGAAGGAATTGCTAAGGGATAAAAAGACTCTGATTCAAAAGGACGTTGTGATCATAGGAGCAGGAGCTGCCGGCCTTATGTGTGCAATAGAGGCAGGCAAAAGGAACCGCTCGGTTATTGTGCTTGAGCATATGAATAAGATTGCAAAAAAGATCAGGGTTTCAGGGGGCGGGCACTGCAATTTTACGAACATAAATCTGCAGCCCGACAATTATTTATCCGCCAACCCCCATTTCTGCAAATCCGCCCTCGCACGTTTTACTCCTCATGATTTTATAAACCTGGCAGAAAGGTATGGGATAGAATATTACGAAAAGGAAAAAGGACAGCTATTTTGCCAGGGGACTTCAGGGGAGATCATCAGGATGCTCTATGCGGAATGCCGCAAAGCAGGGGTTGAAATTCGCGTAGGTTGCAGAATCAGAAGTATAACAAAGGCCGGTCACTTCTCCGTTTCAACGAATTTAAATAAAATAGAAGCATCTGCACTTGTTATCGCAACAGGCGGTTTATCTTATCCTGAACTTGGGGCATCGGACATGGGATTCCGGACCGCTCAAAGATTTGGGCTGAAGGTTACTCAGCTAAAACCGGCATTGGTCCCGCTTGTATTCAGCCGGCACGATCTCGAAAAGTTCAGTGAACTGAGCGGTGCTTCGTTTGATGCCATTGTTGGCTGCAGAGGCAGGCAGTTCCGCGGGGAAGTCCTTTTTACCCACAGGGGGCTGAGCGGGCCTGCTATTCTTCAGGTATCATCGTATTGGGATAAAGGGGATGAAATCACTATCGATTTGATGCCGGACAGGAACGCTTATGAACTTTTCATGTCGAAGCGCAGGCGCAGGACTGAGTTGAGCAACCTTCTCTCAGAATACCTTCCAAGGAGATTCAGCCACAGGTGGTCTGAATTAAATGCACCTATACGGCCTCTATGTCAATATACAGAAAAAGAGCTTAAGCATATAGCTCATCAGCTTCACCACTGGACAATAAGGCCTGCAGGTACCGAGGGCTATGGAAAGGCAGAGATTACAGCCGGCGGAATTGATACCGATGAACTGTCATCCAGGACGATGGAAGTAAAGAAGGTGCCGGGTCTCTATTTTGCGGGAGAGGTTATCGATGTTGCAGGACAACTCGGTGGATACAACCTTCAATGGGCCTGGTCTTCGGGCTTTATTGCAGGCCAATATGCTTAACCTTAAAATTGCAATTGGATAAAACCACAGAGTTCACAGAGGCATTTTAAACTTTAAAAAGACTTTTAATTTCAAGCAATTCTCTGTGTCCTCATGTTATATTTTTGAAAACAATTAAGACTCAATCCTGCATAAAATAGTGCACAGAGGAAATTATAAAACTGATAGTTTCTCTTTTATTATCAATATGATTCTCCGAGTTCTCTGTGGTTAATTGCATTATTTGGATTAATATGAAAACAATCATACTTGCATCAGCTTCTCCAAGGAGAAAGGAGATACTCGAAAAGACAGGACTGAAATTCAAGGTCGATAAGAGCGGCTGCGAAGAGAAAACAGATCCTGGCATGAGGCCTCATGAGATCGCCCGGTTCCTTTCACGCGAAAAGGCAAGGCATGTTGCCGCTAAATACAGGAATGCCCTCGTTATAGCGGCTGATACCCTTGTTGTTTTGAGAGGCAGGCTTTTCGGCAAGCCCCGCAATGAAGAAGACGCAAAGGAGATGCTGAAGGCCCTGAGCGGAAAAGCCCATTCCGTAATCACAGGATTCACAATAATCGACACAGCCTCTAATAAAGAGCTATCCAGATCAGTACAGTCAAAGGTCTTTTTTAAGAGGCTGAGCAGGGATGAGATAGCGGCATATATCAGATCCGGCGAGCCTTTGGATAAGGCCGGCGCGTACGGAATTCAGGGGCTTGGCGCTTTGCTGGTCAGAAGAATAGAGGGGGATTTCTTTAATGTCATGGGGCTGCCCTTACACGCCCTGACCATCAGCCTGAAGAAGTTTGGCGTAAATATATTAAGTAAAAATATTCATACCAAAAAATTTCCTTAATAACCTCTTGATATTTCCGTGGAGTTTATATATATTAAATATAATATATATAAACTAATCTATATAAACAAATTTTATGAAAGGAGTCTGAAATGGGAGAGATGATATTAAGTCTCGAAGGATTAAAACAAGAGAGAAAGCTTATCAATGAAATTGACTGGGAAATGACACCTGAGATGGCTGTGCGCATGTATTTGGAGTGGGGTAATATCTGGGCACATGGGGATCGGAGACATGTAGTGCGCTCAAAAAAAGATTATTCAGTCTATTTTGTGGTAAATTGCTGGGCCAGTCCTTCTTACATAAATCTCATCAGGATGAATTCTGAGGAAGCAGTGGATCTTGCAAAATTTGAATTGCCAGAAGCATTTAAAAAGCCGGCATGCAAGGTGAAGGGGATATATGCGCTTGAAGGTGAACTCAAAGACTGGATGAGAAAAGAATTAAACGCTGCATGAAGTAAGCCTGAAGAAGCTACATATTGATTCTTTAATGACGAACATGCGCTTCCGCTGCTTTAAGGATTCACTGTGATTCAGGTATAGTATAAGACGTGAGATTTGAAGAACTGCAAATTCCCGGAAAGGTTCTTGAAGGAATCAAGGCCGCAGGGTTTACAGAGTGCACGCCGGTTCAGGCCTTAACTCTGCCCAGGGCATTGTTAGGAAAAGACATCGCAGCCCAGGCCCAAACTGGCACAGGCAAGACAGCTGCCTTCCTGATTGCGATATTCTCCCGTATGCTCTCGATGCGTTCGGCGGGGCGGGGACCATCACCACGGGCGCTTATCATAGCGCCGACAAGGGAACTCGTGATCCAGATAGACACTGAGGCAAAACTGCTTGGCGGTCCTTCCGGATTCAGGATCCTCCCTGTATACGGCGGCATCGACTATCTGAAGCAGCGGGAAGATATTGCTGAGGGCGTTGATATGCTTATAGGCACGCCTGGCCGGCTTATTGATTATCTCAAGCAAAAGGTATACAGTCTGAGAAATACCCAGTTTCTCGTGATAGACGAGGCTGACCGGATGTTCGATATGGGCTTTATCAGCGATCTCCGGTTTCTGCTCAGGAGGATGTCTCCTTATAACAGACGGCAATCCATGCTCTTTTCCGCTACCCTCTCGAACCGCGTTCTTGAGTTGTGCTATGAACATATGAATATGCCTGAGCAGTTTTCAGTGTCACCTGAGAGCGTCACAGTGGAAAAGACTGAACAGGAGATTTATCATGTCGGCAATTCCGAAAAATTTGGTGTTCTTCTCGGAATCCTCAGACGTGAGCCCGGAGGCCGGTATCTCATATTCTGCAACACAAGGGTTGCATCCGACCGGCTTGAGGTCATTCTCAAGGCGAATGGTTTTGCAGCTGCTGCCATAACCGGAGACCTGCCTCAGGAAAAGCGTATGAAGGTGCTCTCCCGGTTCAGGGATGGTACTTTGCCGATACTTGTGGCCACGGATGTCGCGAGCCGGGGGCTCCATATCGAAGGTGTAACGCATGTGATCAACTACGACCTTCCACAGGACCCGGAGGACTATGTGCACAGGATCGGCAGGACTGCACGGGCTGGGGCTTGTGGCAAGGCGATAGGACTCGCCTGTGAGCAATACGTCCATTCCCTCCCGGATATTGAGGAATTTATCAGGCAGAAAATACCGGTCATGCCCCTAACAGATGAAATGATTGTTACCGGTTATCGAAGGAGGCCGGCGCAGGCCGGGAAAAAAGATATACAGCCACATGGAAAACCGTCTCCATATAAAAGAAGGCATGGAGAGGGAGAGGGACAAGCGCCTCGCCAGGCACCGCAGAGAGGAAAACCCGGGAGAACAGATAATGTTTCCCGTGGCACAGGGGCGCACCGAAGCCGTCATCCCGGTGGAAAAAGGCCTTCAACTTAATTCTGAGAGGTGCTATTTTCATAACAATGTTCACTTTGAAAAGGTGGTTACCTATACCAGTTGAATTAATCAAAGAGAAGTACTTCCCGGAGCAGAGTCGGGCTTAAACACCTATCAGGCCATTAATTAAATCCTATAATGCAGTACTTAAGTTGTTCCGCTGAAAATGTCCGGTTTATCGGTGGCTATGCCGTCGACGTCTTTTGCAATAAAGTTCTGGACTTCTATTATCGTATTAACTGTCCAGACGATAACCTTGAGATTGCTCTTGTGCGCCTTTGCTATATCCCTCCTGTGAACGAATCTGTACAGAGGGACGAGGTACTGGGCATTCAGCTTCAGGGCCGCATCGATAGGCTTTTTGAACTTCGTGTAAATGAGGCCGGTTTCGATTTTCTTGTCAAGTTCCCTGACATGAGCAAGGGCCTCTTCATGGAAGGAAACGACTATGACCCTGTCTTCCAGTTTTTCTTTTCTGATTATATCCAGGACATCCCTTTCATAACCGGTCTCTTTTAATTCCACCAGTATTTTTTCAACCTTTCTGTCGATAAAGCGCAAAGCTTCATCAAAGGTAACAATCCTGTTATCTGTCAACTGCTTCAGTTCCTCAAGCGTTGACTCTTTTATCCGAACATCTTTTCCAAAGACTTTTTTCAGATTATCATCGTGAACAACAATCAATTTCGAATCGCCGGATATTCGCACATCGAGTTCGATGGCATTTGCACCCAATTCGATCGCCTTCCTGAAACTTTCGAGGGTATTCTCGGTTTCATAAGCCTTGGCACCGCGGTGTCCAACTTTGAGGAACATAGATACTTTCCTTTCTCAATTCAATCAGATCTTAAAACTGCTACAATATTTTATGAATATGCCGAAGATTAAGCAAATACCGAAACCGGTTTCAGGGGGATTGATCCTTTCATATAAATGCTCTGCTTTCTTGTGATCGGATCATTCCTTCAGGTAGAACCAGCAGCCGGTATAGATATTCTCACAGAACTAAATACTCTCGATCATCCGGACCATTCTGTGGAGTACAAGAGGTAATTGTAACAAAGGCACAAATGCGAACCATGCTCCGACTGCAAGAATAAAGACCTGATGGCTTACTTGCAGTTATCCGGAATTTCCGGATAACTGAATTCTCCGGGAAAATAGTATTCCTTTAGTATAAAATGTTCTCAAAGTAAATAGTTTAAAGGCAGAAGAGAGATCTATTAGATCGTGTGGTTTCTATATCTTGACGAAAGTGGTGATCTCGGTTTCGATTTTGTGAATAAGAAACCGTCCAAATTTTTCACTATAACCATACTGGCTATAAGAGGCCCAGCGAATAACCGGCAGCTAATCAAGGCAGTTAAGAAAACATTAGCTCGAAAACTTAATCGAAAAAAATCAAATGCCGAAGAGCTAAAAGGTACCAAGACAGTCCTTGAGATCAAGAAATATTTCTACACCCAAACCAAGAATCTAAAATTTGCTATTTATGCACTGACACTCAACAAGAAGCGGGCCTATGAAAGGCTTACCAAGGATAAGGAAAGGGTTTATAACTATATTTCACGTCTCGTGCTCGACAAAATCCCTTTTGAGAAAGCCCATGAACCAGTTATGCTTATTCTTGATAAAAGCAAAACGCAAAAACAGATATGGGATTTTAATCAATATATTTTTCGACAATTAAAGGGGCGTCTGGATCCCAAGGTACCACTAGATATCAAACACCAGGACTCGCGGCAGTATTATGGACTTCAGGCCGTTGACCTTTTCAGCTGGGGAATATTCAGAAAGTATGAGAAAAAGGATTCGAAATGGTTTGAGGTTTTCAGGGAAAAGGTAGCTTTTGAAGAACAATACCTATAAAACAAAAAAGAGCGTGCCTTACAAGCTTCTTGAGTCGAGGCTCATGCCAACCTATGGAAGGGAACACCCCGAACAGCCTGCAACGGTCTTACCGCTCATTTTTAGGTTATCAACTACAGATAAGAATGTCAAGTGCAGTGCAATCCACGCCCCTTGCGCGAGGGGCGCCAGATAAATAGCAAAAAACTGGTATGAGCGCTTTATTTCACACAATCGATGAGTACGAACAGTAATCTTCAATAATTTCAATAGATTTAGGTTGCAGAGTAGCAGGTGAACCAAATCGGTAGTTACCGTATTTTATGCAACCTGTGAATATATCCTGACTCCTTAATGGTAGTCGGTTATTTCGACATAAACAGAAAATTAACAGGGATGTAACATTATTGTAATAATCAAAGAGTATTCTAAAACAATAGGAGGCATGTAATGAAAAAAATATTCAGTATCTTGATTCCAATTTTATCAATGTTTGCAATTATGGGAATTGCTTATGCAGAGGATTTAAGGATCGACGGGTCTACAACGGTACTGCCCATTGCCCAGAAGGCAGCTGAAGTTTTCATGAAGAAAAATCCAAATATCAAGGTATTCGTTTCGGGAAGCGGTTCAGGAAACGGCATTAAGGCACTGATTGATGGGACGACCAATATCGCAACAAGTTCAAGAGAAGCAAAGGATAAAGAGGTTGCTTCTGCAAAAGAGAAAAAGGTTAACCTTGCCGGCCATAAGGTTGCGCTTGACGGAATCGTCCCGGTTGTCCACCCCTCTGTAAAAATCAATGATATCACTGTGGAACAGCTCAGAGATATCTTCAATGGCAAGATAAAAAGCTGGAAAGAACTCGGCGGACCGAACCGGCCCATCTCTGTTGTTTCCAGGGATACCAGTTCCGGAACCTATGAAGTCTGGGAGGAGAAAGTTTTGAAAGGGGACAGGGTTCGGGCTGACGCACTCCTTGTTGCTTCAAGCGGACAGACTATTCAGACCATTGCACAGAATAAATTCGCCATTAGCTATGTGGGTATAGGATATCTTGACAAGTCTGTTAAGTCATTGAAAGTAGGCGGGAAGTCAGCCTCTGCAGACAGCGTGCGTGACAATTCATGGCCGATCGCAAGGCCGCTCTTCATGTATACGAAAGGAAAGCCCTCAGGAACTATCGCGAAATTCATCGACTTCATGCTGTCGAAAGAAGGCCAGAAGGTTGTGAATGAAGTCAAATATGTGAGCATAAAATAAAAACTCTAAATACTATGAAATGGCAGACTAAGGAAAAGGCAGTTGAGGTCATAGTCAGCGGTATCGGGCTGTTCTCTGTTGTTATTCTGCTGCTGATCGGTCTTTTTCTGTTTAAAGAGGCTTTTTACATTTTTTATAAGGCAGGTGTTCTTAAGGTCATCTTCGGTTCAGATTGGTATCCCACGTATGATCCGCCAAGCTTCGGAATGTGGCCTCTTATCATGGGCACTGTTGCTGTAACCTTTCTTACCTCAGTCATGGCAATTCCCCTCGGGCTTGCAACTGCTGTCTACGTGGCGGAAGTAGCCCATCACAGGGTCAAGGAATATCTGAAACCGCTTATCGAAATGCTTGCAAGTTTTCCATCTGTGGTACTCGGCTTTTTCGGAATGGTAATTATTGCACCAATGCTCTCCAACTGGCTTTCTCCGGCACTATCGGAAAAACTCCCGGAATTTCTGAGAAGCCTGAATATCCTGTTTATTTCTACAACACTGGCTGACTTCTGTTATGACAGATTGTTCATTGCATCCGGACTGAACATACTGACAGCATCTCTGATGCTTACGATAAGGGCTATTCCTGTCATAGCGAGCATCGCAGAGGACGCACTGACTGCTGTGCCCCGTACGTATAGGGAAGCGTCCTACTCGCTCGGAGCCGATAAATGGGAGACGATATGGAGAGTAGTCATTCCCTCCTCTGTTTCAGGATTAAGTGTGGCAGTGATCCTCGGGATCGGCACTATCATCGGTGAGACCATGATTGTTCTTATGGTTGCAGGTGGCGCTGCAGTCGTGCCTCACTGGATCTTTGACGCTGCAAGGCCGATGCCTGCGGCTATTGCCGCTGAAATGGCTGAGGCGCCTTACAGAAGCCTGCATTATCATGCTCTTTTTGGTGTCGGTGCAATCCTTCTTATCTTCACATTTATCTTAAGTCTTATTTCTGATTTCATCTCTAAAAGATACCGTGCCGTCAGAATCGGGGAGAAAGTATGACACAAGGGTCAGAAAGCATACATAAACCATTTTATCTGACCCGCAAAAAAAGATTTAACCTAAAACAGGGGCTCTTCCTCTCCCTTATCAGGACATTCGGTTTTGCCGGGGCAATAATCCTGTTTATCATACTGTTTTTTGTCGCGTATAATGGCATCAGTGTTCTAAGCTGGGAATTTATAACCCAATCTCCGACCGAGGGCATGACAAAGGGTGGTATTTTCCCTGTTATCGTTGGGACCATATTGCTGACTGTTTTCTGTATGGCAGCAGTTATTCCTATCGGCGTTACTACTGCCATATTTCTCTCAGAATATTCAAAACCGGGATTCCTCCTCAATATGGTCATGATGTCAATATACACACTCTCGGGTGTCCCTTCGGTAGTCTTCGGGCTCTTTGGCCTCGCGGTTTTTGTCGTGGCGTTTCAATTTGGGATGAGTTTGCTCGCAGGTGCATTGACACTTGCCATCATGGTACTCCCCTATATTATTTCAACATCGGAAGAGGCTATTAAGGCGGTGCCATACAGCTTCAGGGAGGCTTCACTCGCATGTGGCGCTACAAAGTGGCAGACCATAAGAAAAGTGGTTTTGCCGACAGCTATGCCAGGGATCCTCACCGGTGTAATATTAGGGACTGCAAAAGTTTCAGGTGAGACTGCTCCGATTATGTTTACCGCTGCGGCATTTTTTACACCAGGGGTTCCAAAAAGCCTGTTTGAACCTATCATGGCATTGCCATATCATATTTATGTATTGGCAACGGCAGGAACACATATCGAAGAGACCAGACCAATTCAGTATGGAACCGCGCTTACCTTAATCCTGCTGGTATTGGGGATGAATTTTCTGGGGATAATTTTACGTTCCAGGCAAAGGAAGAAGAAGACATGGTAGAAAACAAGCACGTCTTTGAGATAAAAGACTTCAATATCTATTATCGTAATTTCATGGCTGTAAAAAACATCAACCTCAATATCGAAATCAATAAGATTACAGCCGTCATCGGCCCGTCCGGTTGCGGGAAATCGACCCTGCTGAGGGCTCTGAACAGGATGAATGACCTTATAATTTATTCAAGGGTTGAAGGGCAGGTGCTTTTTCAGGGGGTTGATATTTATGATAAGGAAACTGATGTTATTGAGCTGAGAAGAAGGGTTGGCATGGTATTTCAGAAACCTAATCCCTTCCCGAGTTCCGTGTATGAGAATGTTGCATATGGCCCCAGGATCAGAGGTATTAAAAAGAAATCCCAGCTTGATGAGATCGTGGAGAATGCCCTTGTTCGGGCAGATTTATGGAAAGAGGTGAAAGACAAGCTGAATGAATCGGGAATGAGCCTGTCGGGTGGACAGATGCAGAGGCTCTGTATTGCACGCTCCCTCGCCCAGGGACCTGAAGTTCTGCTATTTGATGAACCAACATCTGCGCTGGATCCGATTTCAACAGCCAATATTGAAAACCTTCTGCAGGAACTGAAAAAAACCATTACAATAGTCATTGTAACCCATAACATGCAGCAGGCTGCGAGGATATCAGATTACACGGCGTTTATGTACCTTGGAGAATTAATAGAATTTGGGCTTACTGATAATATATTTGTAAATCCTCAAAACAAACTTACAGAAGAATACATTACAGGGAGATTCGGATAATGAGTATCTTTGATGTCGAATTAAAGGAATTGAGGGAACGGGTTTTAAAGCTCGGGATTATGGTCGAAAATGCCATACGCGATTCGGTAAAAGCACTTATTGAAAGAGACAGTGAACTGGCCAGAGAGGTAATCAGGAAAGATCATCTCGTCAACGCACAGGATGTTGCAATCGATATCGAGTGTATCAGGCTTCTGGCATTGAGACAGCCGATGGGAAGCGACTTGCGATTTATTACGACCACCATGAAGATTACCACTGACCTTGAACGGATGGGGGACCTTGCTGTCAATATAGCTGAACGCGCTCTGGAACTGAATGAAGAACCACAACTGAAACCGTTTGTGAATATTCCCAAGATGGCCGAACTCGCACAGGCAATGGTAAAGGATACTCTTGACGCGTTTGTTGCCGGATGCTCACGTCTCCCTTATGAAGTCATCAGGAAAGATGACGAGGTTGATGATCTCACTGTCAAGAACTTTGAAGAACTCCTCGGCCTTATGTTACAGGACCCCAAAATCATTCCATTAGCCATAAAAAGAACATATATCGCCAAATACCTCGAACGGATAGCAGACCACGCAACGAACATCGCTGAAATGGTCATCTATATGTGCAAGGGCAAGATGATCAGACACACCACGATTGAAGAATGAGATAATGCCTGAAGAACTATCAGGGAAATTGAGGGAGTATTCAAAACTCTAATAATTTTACAGGAGGATACTATGGATGCAATTGAATGCATTAAAACGAGAATGAGTATAAGGAAATTCAAACCTGCCCCTG
>Ga0209253_10001805_pt1 | contig 18869 bp, 18 predicted proteins | sample FrelakmetBRP12BR_FD_187145 | JGI IMG/M metagenome (GOLD analysis project Ga0209253, IMG submission 187145) | Freshwater lake sediment microbial communities from the University of Notre Dame, USA, for methane emissions studies - BRP12 BR (SPAdes)... | ecosystem: Environmental > Aquatic >... | reverse complement strand
CATCGAGGATGACTGCCCCATACCACGCCCGTGAAAAGCCCGTCAAGAAGCCAGGCCGAGAGCACGACCGGGGGAACGGAAAAGAACGCAGCGATTCCAAGTACTTGGGAGTTCCGTCCGGACGCCTCGCCGGCCTCTCAAGAAGCCAGGCCGCGGTCACGGCCGGGCGGAGGGGAAAGAACACAGTGATTTCAGCTATTTGAGGGCTTCCATCCGCATGCCTCATCCGGTCACGAGGCGCTCTCACGAGGCGGCAGGCTGGGGTCGTCGGCGTGGAGCAGCTTGCGCGGCTCCTCCCCTCACGAGGCGGCACGCTGGGGGGACCGGCTCGGTGTCACCGCCCGCTCGAATGCGAGCACAACCGGGCTGGCGATGAAGATGGAGGAGTAGGTGCCCACGGTGAAGCCGACCAGGAGCGCGAAGGCGAAGCCGTGAATGACGTCGCCGCCGAGGAAGTAGAGGGCGACGATGACGAGGAGGGCCGTCCCGGTCGTCAGCACCGTGCGCGACAGCGTCTCGTTGATGCTCTGATTGATGATCGTGCCGAGGTGCTGGCGTCGCGACTTGCGCATGTTCTCGCGGATCCGATCGGACACGATCACCGTGTCGTTCACGGAGAAGCCGACGATCGTGAGGAGCGCCGCGACGATCGTCAGGTCGAAGTCGTAGCCGAAGAGGATGAGCACGGCCGTGGTGACGATGACGTCGTGCAGGAGCGCCACTGCCGCTCCGATGCCGAAGCGAACCTCGAAGCGCACGGCGATGTACACGCCCATCATGAGGGTCGCGAAGAGGACGGCGAGGAAGGCTTTGCGGCGGAGCTCCGCTCCGACACGCGGACCGACGGTCTCGGTGCGCAGGATCTCGAAGGACGATGCGCCGCCGAAGCGCTGCTCGAGCGCCCTCCTGATCTGCTCGCCGACCTTGCCGGGCTCGGTCGCCGACTGCGGCACCCGCAGCAGGTACTCGCCCCTGGTCGTCCCGAACTCCTGGACGGACACCTCGGGCCCGAGCTCGCCCAGGGCCGCCCGCACCTGCCCGATCTCCACCTGCTGCTGGAAGCGCACCTGCAACAGGGTCCCGCCGGCGAAGTCGATCCCGTAGCGCGGCCCCGGTCGCACCAGGAGAACGAGGCCGAGCAGGCACAGGAGCCCCGAGGCGAGGAGCGCGTACTTCCGCTTGCCGACGAAGTCGATCTTGGTGTCCGGCTTGATCAGCTGGAGCATGGCGACCTCCCCTTCAGATGCTGATGCTGCTCAGGCGACGACTCGCCAGCAGGTAGTCGTAGATGATGCGCGTGCACACGACGGCCGTGAAGACGGTGCTCACGAGGCCGATGCACAGCGTGACGGCGAACCCCTTCACCGGCCCGGAGCCGAACTGGAAGAGGATGACGCCGGAGAGGAACGTGGTGATGTTCGAGTCGAGGATCGCCGGGAGCGCGCGCTCGTAGCCGGCCTCGATGGCCGCGCGCACGGTCTTGCCGAGCCGGAGCTCCTCCCGGATGCGCTCGTTGACGAGGACGTTGGCGTCGACGGCCATGCCGAGCGTCAGCACCAGACCGGCGATGCCGGGGAGCGTGAGGGTCGCCTCGAAAGCGGCGAGCGCCGCGAGGATGAAGAACACGTTGAGGACGAGGGCGAGATCCGCGAGCACGCCGGCGCCCCGGTAGTAGACCAGCATGAAGGCGACGACGAGGAGACCGCCGACCACGAACGACAGCATGCCCTTGCGGATCGAGTCGCGCCCGAGCGTGGGCCCGACGGTGCGCTCCTCGGCGAGCGTCACCGGCGCCGGGAGGGCGCCTGCCCGCAGGACGATGGCGAGATCACGCGCCTCGCGCAGGTCGAAGTTCCCGGTGATCGAGGCGCGGCCGCCGCCGATGCGCTCGCGGATCACGGGCGCGGAGTAGACCGTGTCGTCCAGGATGATCGCCAGCTGCCGGCCGACGTTGGCGGCGGTGAGCTCCTCGAAGAGCCTCGAACCCCGGGAGTTGAGCACGAGCTCGACGTACGGGCCCTCGAGCTGGGTCGCCGGCCGCACGCGGGCGTCGGCGATGACCTCCCCCGTCATCAGCGTCTTGCGCTCGAGGGTGTACGGCACCTTGCGGCGCAGCTCGCCCGTCACCGGATCGCGCTCCTGGCCGTGGAGGACCTCCGTCCCCGCGGGCGGGGGCTTGCTCGGGTCGGCGGACGACGCGGCCACGAGCTTGAACTCGAGCACCGCGGTCTTGCCGATCAGGTCCTTCGCGCGCTGCGGATCCTGGATGCCCGGGAACTGGACCAGGATGCCACCGGTGCCGCTGCGCTGGATCACGGGCTCGCGCACGCCGAACTGGTCGACCCGGTTGCGAATCGTCTCGAGCGACTGCTCGACCGCGAACTCCTCGATGCGGCGCACCTCGCGCTCGTCGAACCCGAGCACGCTCTCGCCCTCCTGGCCGCCCGCCGCGGAGCGGAACACCAGGCTCGGGAACTGGTTCTTCATCAGCTCCGAGAGGGCCGAGCTCTTGCCGGGATCGCGCAGCTGGAGGCGGATACGGTCGCCCTGCCGCTCGAGGCGGGTGGTGCCGATCTGCGCCGCGCTGAGCTCGCGCTTCAGGTCCTCCATCGCCCCGCCGAGCGCCGTCTCGACGGCCTTGTCGACCTCGACCTCGAGGACGAGGTGGATCCCGCCCTGGAGGTCGAGGCCGAGCCGGATCGGCTCGCTCGGAAAGAACGACGGCCACCACGAGGGCACCGGCCTCACCAGGGTGGGCACCAGGTAGACGACGCCCACCAGCACCAGCACGCCAAGGAGCGCCAGACGATAGCCGATCTTCATGTCCTCTCCTTGTCCTTCTCTTTCTCTTTTTCACGCTCCTCCGGCCGTGCGCCGCCCACCACGCTCGCCACCTGGTCGCGATCGAGGCGGATCCTCACGTTCGGTGCGATCTCCACCACCAGCACCTTGTCTGCGATCGACTGGATGCGACCGTGGATTCCGCCGCTGGTGACGATCTCGTCGTTCCGCCTGAGATTCGCCACCATCGTCTGGTGCTCGCGGGCTCGTGTCTGCTGCGGGCGGATGAGCAGGAAATACAGGATCGCGAACATGAGGACGATGGGCAGCAGGCTCACGAGCTGGCTCGGGCCGGACCCGCCCGGTCCACCCTGAGCCCAGGCTAGAGAGGGCATGGGGCAACTTCCTCCTCGCAACGCGTCCCGAGCACCGTGGCCGCGAAGTCGGCGAACGTGCCGGCCGCGATGGCGGCCCGAACCTCCCGCATGAGGTTCTGGTAGTGCGTGACGTTGTGGATGGTGTTGAGCGTGACCGCAAGCGGCTCCCGCGCCATGAAGAGGTGCCGCAGGTACGCCCGGCTGAAGTGCGCGCAGGTGTAGCACGTGCACCCCTCGTCGGGGGGGAGCGGATCCGCCGCGTAGCGCGCGTGACGGATCACGCGGACGCCGGCGCGCGTGAACAGGGTCCCATTGCGGGCGTGGCGCGTCGGCACGACGCAGTCGAAGAGATCGATCCCGGCGGCCACCAGGGCGACGAGGTCCGCGGGCGTCCCGGCGCCCATGAAGTACCGCGGCCGGTCGCCTGGCAGGAGGGGAGCCGTCGCCGCCGCGACGGCCCACGTCTGCGGGCGCGGCTCTCCCACCGAGAGCCCACCGAGCGCGTAGCCGTCGAAGCCGAGCGCGATCATCGCCCGCGCGCTCTCGGCGCGGAGCGCGAGATCGGTCCCGCCCTGCACGATGCCGAACACCGCCTGGTCGGCCCGCGATCGCGCCGCGACGGTACGCTGCGCCCAGCGCGCCGTCCGCTCCGCCGCAGCCGCGACCCGCTCGCGGGAGGCGTCGCCGGGCGGGCACTCGTCGAGGATCATCGCGACATCGCTGCCCAGGCGCTCCTGCGCGCCGATCATGTCCTCCGGCGTGATGAGGTGCGCGCTCCCGTCGAGGTGGGAGCGAAACCTCACCCCCTCGTCGGTGACGCGCGCGAGCGCCGCCAGCGAGAAGATCTGGTAGCCACCGCTGTCCGTCAGGATCGGCCCATCCCAGCCGGTGAAGCGGTGCAGGCCGCCGAGCCCCGCGATCACCTCGCAGCCCGGGCGCAGCCAGAGATGGTACGCGTTGGCGAGCAGCATCTGCACGCCGCAGCGGCGAAGCTCGCGCGGCGTGAGCCCCTTCACGCTGCCGTGCGTGGCCACCGGCATGAAGGCCGGGGTCGCCACCTCGCCGTGGGCAAGGGTGAGCGAGCCGACCCGCGCGCGTGTGCCCGCGGCCTGATGGACGAGCCGGAAGCCGATCACAGGATCAACATCGCGTCGCCGTAGCTGTAGAAGCGATAGCCTTGAGCGGTCGCCGACCGGTACGCGGCGCGCGTCGCCTCGACGCCGGCGAACGCCGCCACCAGCGCGAGCAGCGACGAGCGCGGGAGGTGGAGGTTGGTCAGGAGGGCGTCGACCGCGCGGAAGCGGTGCCCCGGCGCGATGACGAGATCCGTCCGCCCGCTCCCGGCCGGCACCGTGCCGTCGCTCTGCGCCGCGCTCTCGAGGGCCCGGACGCTGGTCGTGCCGACGGCGACGATGCGGCCGCCGGCGGCCCGCGTGCGTGCGATCGCGGCTGCCGTCGCCTCCGGGATCACGTAGCGCTCGGCGGGTACCCGGTGCGCGGCGAGCGAGCCCGTCCTAACCGGCAGGAACGTCGCCGGGCCCACGAGCAGCGTGAGGGCGGCGTGCTGGATGCCCTGGCGGGCCAACCGCTCGAGCAACGCCGCCGTGAAGTGCAGACCGGCCGTGGGCGCCGCGACCGCTCCCGGCACGCGCGCGAACACCGTCTGGTAGCGCGCGCGGTCCGCCGGCTCCGGTCCCGACGGGCGCCGGATGTACGGGGGCAAGGGGACCTCGCCGTACCGCACGAGCGCCGCCGCGAGGTCGCCGTCCGCCCGCAGCTGGACCTCCCGGTACGGCCCGCCGGAGCGCTCGCCGAGCACGCACTCGAGGTCGGGACCGACCTGGATGCGCTCGCCGGGCTGCGCCCGGCCGAGATTGCGGGTCAGGCACCGCCACCGGCCTTCTCCCTCGGCCGGCTCGACCACCAGCACCTCCACCGCGCCGCCGGTGGCCCGGCGCCCGCGCAGGCGCGCCGGCACGACCGCGGCGTCGTTCGGCACCAGCAGGTCACCCGCGCCGAGCCACGCACCGAGCTCGCGGACGCTCGCATGCGCCCGCACGCCCTCGTCGCGCCCGACCACGAGCAGGCGGCCGCCGTCGCGCGCGGCGAGCGGACGCTGCGCGATCAGCGCGGGATCGAGCGTGTAGTCGAGCGCCTCGAGGTCCATGGAAGCCGGGTCGTGTAGCCCGGAAGCTGCGCCGCAGTCAAATCATGCGCGCTCGGCCTTCTTGAGGAAGGCGCCCAGCAGATCGATCGGCACGGGAAAGATGGTCGTCGTGTTGTTGCCGGTGGAGACCTCCACCAGCGTCTGCAGGAAGCGGAGCTGGATCGCCGTCGGGTGGGCCTCGAGGATCTGCGCGGCGTCGGTCATCTTCTGCGCCGCCTGGAACTCGCCCTCGGCCGCGATCACCTTCGCCCGCCGCTCACGCTCGGCCTCGGCCTGGCGCGCCATGGCCCGCTGCATGGCCTCGGGCAGATCGATGTGCTTGAGCTCGACCAGGACCACCTTGATGCCCCAGGGATCGGTCTGGGCGTCGAGGATGCTCTGGATCTTCGCGTTGACCTTCTCCCGCTCCGCCAGGAGCTCGTCGAGCTCGGCCTGTCCGCAGCTGCTGCGCAGGGTCGTCTGCGCGAGCTGCGAGGTCGCGAACAGGAAGTTCTCGACCTCGACCAGGGCGCGGTTCGGGTCGACGACGCGGAAGTACAGGACCGCGTTCACCTTCACCGAGACGTTGTCTCTCGTGATGACGTCCTGCGGCGGGATGTCCATGGTGATGGTGCGCAGGTCCACCTTGACCATCTTCTCCACCAGGGGAATGATGAAGATGATCCCCGGCCCGCGATGATCGACGAGACGCCCCAGCCGGAAGATCACCGCGCGCTCGTACTCCCGCAGGATCTTGATGCCACTCGCCAGCAGCACCACCGCGAACAGCAGCGCCGTCAACAACGGACTCAGACCGAACATGCAACCCTCCTTTGGGCCCCCGGCCGTGGCCGCGGGCTCGTCTCGCCGCCTATGTCCCCCCGCAGCGCCGCACGCGCAGCCGCATGCCGGGCTCGACGCCCACGATCTCCACCTCCTCGCCGACCTCGATCGGGCCGTCGCTGACCGCATTCCAGTACTCGCCACGCACGAAGACCTTGCCGACCGTCGCGACCCGCTCGCGCACGACGGCCCGCTGGCCGACGAGCCCCTCGACCCCGGTCGTCACGCGGCGCCACTGCGCGCGCACGATCAGCCATCCGACCGCGAGCATGAAGCCGCCCACCGTGACGACCGCCGCGGCGATGATCGAGCGGTCGACGGCGGCGGTGGGATCCGCGGTGTCGAAGAGCAGCAGCGATCCGAGCACGAACGCCACGATGCCGCCGACGCCCAGGACGCCGAAGCTCGGCACGAACGCCTCGGCGAACATGAGCCCGGCCGCCAGCAGGATCAAGAGGATGCCGGTGGCGTTGATCGGCAGCACCTGGAAGGCCGCGAGGCTCAGCAGGAGACAGATGCCGCCGACGACGCCGGGAAACACCACGCCCGGGTTGGCGAACTCGAAGTAGAGCCCGAGCAAGCCTGCCATGAAGAGGATGTAGGCCACGTTGGGGTCGGCGATGAGATTGAGGACACGCTGCTTGAGGCGCATCTCGAGCCGCGTGACCTCGGTGTCGGCGCCGAGACCGAGCACGACCGTCTGGTCCCCGACCTGGACCTTCCGGCCGGCGGCCTGCTGCAGCAAGGACCGGAGATCCTTCGCGACCAGGTCGACGACCTTCTTCTCCACGGCCTCGCCCTCGGTGATCGAAACGCTCTTGCGCACGGCCTCCTCGGCCCACTTCACGTTGCGGCCTCGCCGCTCCGCGATCGATTGGCCGAAGGACACGGTGAAGTTCTCGATCTTCTCGCGCATGTCCCCGCCGACGTCCGTGCCGCCGGCGCCGACCGGATGCGCGGCGCCGATGGTGGTGCCCGGTGCCATCGCCGCGACGTGGGCCGCCATCGTGACGAACACCCCGGCCGACGTCGCGCTCGCCCCCGCGGGGGCGACGTAGACGATGACCGGCACGGGGGCCCCGAGGATCTCCTTGACGATGCTCCTGGTGGCGGTGAGGAGGCCGCCCGGCGTGTCGAGCTCGATGACCAGGGCCTCGGCACCCTGCTCCTTCGTCGCCAGCAGGCTCTCGCGGATGAAGTCGTGGACGGCCGGATTGATGCTGCCGTCGAGGATGATCAGGTTCACGCGCGCCGTCGCCGGCGCGGGCACGAGGAGCCCCAGCAGGAGGAGCGCGCACGCAGCGCACACCGGAAGAGGGCGGGATTGCCGCCGTGCCACGACGCCCGGGAGCGCGCTCATCGGGGCAGGCCGAGCGCCGCCATCACCTGCTGGATGTCCTGCCAGACGAGCCTCTTCTCGGCCGGGTTGCGCAGCAGGTATGCGGGGTGAAAGGTGGGCATGAGCGGGATGCCGTGATAGTCGGCCCACACCCCGCGCAGCCGGGTGATCGGCGTGCGGGTCTTGAGCAGCGTCTGGGTCGCGAAGGTGCCGAGGGCGACGATCACCTTGGGTCGGATGAGCTCGAGCTGGCGCACCAGGAACGGCTCGCAGGCCGCGATCTCGTCGGGCTCCGGGTTGCGGTTCTGCGGCGGGCGGCACTTGATGATGTTGGCGATGTACACATCCTCGCGACGGAGCCTCATGCCCTTGACGATGATCTCGGTTAAGAGCTGCCCGGCGCGGCCGACGAACGGCTCGGCCTGAAGGTCCTCGTCGCGTCCGGGCGCCTCGCCGACGAACGCGAGCTGCGCCTCGGGATTCCCGACGCCGAACACGAGATGCGTGCGGTGCGGGGCGAGCTTGCAGCGCTGGCAGTCCCCGATGGCCTCGCGCAGCGCCGGCAAGGAGCGTGCGGCACACACCTCGGGCGCGACCAGGGGGTCGGGACTCGCGTTCCGCTCGGGGGCCAGTGCGGCGGCCTCACCCGCGGCGTCGCCGCGGCCCGGGCGCCGCGCCGCGGCGGCATCCACCGCTCCGTCCTGCGAGCGGCGGCCGTCCCTGCTGTCCCCCGTCGCCGCCTCGACGGCCATCGCTCCGTCCTGCGAGCGGCGGACGTCCTCCGCCACCGCGCGGGCGGGCGCGGGTCGGTCCGGCAGGTCGGCGGCCGGGGACGCGGTGGCGTACTCGAGCCCCGACTCGCGCAGCCACTCGAGACGGGCCCGGAGCGCGGTGACGAGATCGAGGAGCGCCTGATGATCACGCATGGGCTTCAGATCGACTCGCCCCGCAGCGCTCCACCTCGCCGTCCTGGCAGGCGCGAGCGCCGATCGGTCGCGGGTTGTCGCACCCCCCCGCCCAGGGGTAAGGTCTCCGCAATGGCGCTCGTCGTCCTCGGCGTGATCACGATCGTGCTGCTGCTCGCGCCCAGCGAGGCTCTCGCGTGGGGGCCGGTCACCCATCTCGTACACGGTGCGGGTGTCCTCGCAAGTGTTAGCACCCTCCCCGCGGCGCTTCAAGAAATCCTCCGCGCCCATCCGGAGACGTATCTCTACGGCTGCGTGGGCGCCGACATCATCCAGGCGAAGAAGTTCGCACGCGACATCCTCTCGCACTGTCACTCGTGGACCGTGGGATGGCAGGTCCTCGAGGCCACCGGGAGCGACGTGGAGCGCGCCTTCGCCTACGGCTACCTCACACACCTCGCCGGCGATACGTTCTCCCACAACTACTTCGTGCCGCTGCAGCTGATCGTCAGCTTCCGCACGCGCACGCTCAGGCACGCGTACTGGGAGGCGCGCTTCGACGCCCTCCAGCCCGCGCACGACTGGCGGCGCCTGCGCGCGGTGGTGAGCCGGGCCTACCCCGCGTGCGACGAGCTCATGGAGCGCGTCGTCGAGCGCACGCTCTTCTCCTTCAACACCAACAAGCGGATCTTCAACTCCATGATGGCGCTCCATCAGGTGGAGCAATGGCGGCACCTGATGCACGAGGTGGGGAGCCTGTCCCGCTACGAGCTCGCCGTCGCCGAGGTGGCGCGCTACAACGGTTTGTGCGGCGAGGCCGCGCTCGACATGCTCCGCAACGGCATCCGCGCCCGCTGCGCGGACCTCGACCCCACCGGGCGCGAGAATCTCGCCCGCGCCGAGCACATTCGCAAGCGCCTGAAGGCGTTGCGGCGCCGGCGCCAGCTCACGCCCGGTCTCCTGGAGGCTCTCGTCTCCCGCATCGTTCCCGAGCTGAAGGCCCAGATCGCGGCGGCCTGACGCCGCCGCGACGGGCGGATGTCCCGGACGATCCGGGCACACGGCTCAGCGCAGGCGCGGGAGATCACGGCCGGCGAGCGCCGGCGAGCGACGGGCGCCGCGCAGGCGCGCCACCCGATCGAGGATCGCGCTCGCGACCGCCTCCTTGGTCATCCTCTCGAGACGCTCGACGCGACCGCTGCGATCGAGCAGGGAGACGATGTTGGTATCGACGTCGAAGCCCGCACCCTCGAGCGTGACGTCGTTCGCGACCATCAGGTCGACGCCCTTCGCCTGCAGCTTGCGCCGGGCGCTGGCCACCAGATCGCGCGTCTCGGCGGCAAAGCCCACCAGCACCCTCCGCCCCGGGAGCGCGCCCACCCTGGCGAGGATGTCGGGATTGGCCACCAGCTGCAGCGCCAGCTCGCCGCGCCCGCGCTTGATCTTGTGCCGCGCCGGCTCGGCGGGACGATAGTCCCCCACCGCCGCCGCCATGACGATCACGTCGCAGGCGGGCGCCGCACGCAGCACCGCCTCCTCCATCTCGCGGGCGCTCGTGGCGGCCACCACCTCCACCCCCCGCGGCGGAGCCAGCGCCGTGGGCCCGCTCACGAGCGTGACCTGCGCGCCGCGCCGCCGCGCCACGCGCGCGACGGCATACCCCATCTTGCCGGAGGAGCGGTTCGCGATGTGCCGGATGGGGTCCAGGGCCTCCCACGTCGGGCCCGCGGTCACCAGCACGCGGGCTCCCGCCAGGTCCTTGGCGCTGAGCACCACGCGGACCTCCTCGACGAGGACCGGCGCCTCCGGAAGCCGCCCCACCCCCTCGTAGCCGCAGGCCAGGGACCCCGCGTCGGGCTCGATCACGATCCGTCCGAGCTCCACCAGACGTGCGAGGTTGTGCTGCACGGCCGGGTTCGCGTACATGTGCACGTTCATGGCCGGCGCGAGGACGACGGGCGCTCGGGTCGCGAGCGCGACCGTCGTCAGCAGGTCGTCGGCCATGCCGGCCGTGAGCTTCGCGATCAGGTTGGCCGTGGCGGGAGCGATCAGCAACACGTCGGCGCTGTCGGCCAGGCGGATGTGCCCGATCTCGGACTCCTCGGTGAGATCGAACGTGTGTCGCGAGACCGGCTGGCCGGAGAGCGTCTGCAGCGTGAGCGGCGTCACGAACTCCTCCGCACCGCGCGTGAGGACGACGCGCACCGCCGCCCCGTCCTGGACCAGGAGGCGCACGACCTCGGGCGCCTTGTAGGCCGCGATGCCCCCGCTGACGCCGACGACGACCGTCTTCCCCGCGAGACTCATCCGTGCGCTCTCCCTGGAGGCGTGCCCGCCTCCGGCCCCTGGATGTCGCGGAAGCTCACGTTCTCGCGCAGCAGGAACACGACCCCGAGGACGATCTGGGTCAGCCACTGTGCCGCCCACACCACGAACGAGTACGGGACCGCGTCCGCCCGTCCGACACCGAAGAGCGCGAGCGCCACGATGCAGCCCGCCTGGAAGGTGCCGATGAAGCCGGGCGCCGAGGGTGCCGAGACGGCACCGGCGACCACCGTCACGAGCGCGAGCGCACCGCTCACCAGCGGCACCTCCAGACCGCAGGCGACGAACCCCAGCGCGAACACGCTCGCGATCACGGCCCAGAGGTAGAAGGAGTAGCCGGCGATCCGCAGCAGCGTCCCGCCCCCGCTCAGGCCCTGGAGGCCGTCGATGAAGCCGTGCAGCGCGGCGTCGGCATGGGTGCGCACCGTCGCCGGCAGTCGCCCCAGCATCCACTGCGTGAGCCCGAGCGCGGCGCGGTTGCGGCGCTGCAGGGCCAGCACGAGGGTCACGGCCGCCGCAGCGAAGACGAGGAACGCCATGCCGCTGCGGCGAATGCTCTCGGACACCGGCACCAGGGTGATCACCACCCCGAGAAAGAGCAGGATCGTGACCATGTCGAGCAACCGCTCCACCAGCACCGAGGCGAGCACGCTGCTGACCGGCAGGTCGGTGCGTCGGCCGAGCAGCACCGGGCGCACCACCTCGCCGACGCGCAGCGGCAGGACCATGTTGCAGAAGAAGCCGATGGAGGTCGCCGAGAAGAGCGGCAGCAGCGGGACGTCGCCGACGGGCCGGAGCAGCAGTTGCCAGCGCTGGCAGCGCACGAAGACGCTGTAGGCGGAGAGGAGCGCCAGGGGCAGGACGTATCCGTACTGCACGCGTGCGAACGCGGCGCGCACCACCGCCCACTCGCTGCGCGGCGGCAGCGCGAGGTAGAGCGCCAGCGCCGAGATCGCGACCCCGATGGCGATGCGGGTGCTCCGTCTCACCCGCGCCTCACGCGCGTCGCGTGCCGAGCAGCGCTGCGGCGAGGAGCGCCACGCCGCCGGCCATCAGGAGGCCGCCACGCCAGGTCCAGTCGCCGTCGAGGATGAGACCGGCACCCAGGAAGAAGGCGAAGACGCCGGCGACGCTCGCAGGTCCGTGCCCACGTCGCATGGTCGTCACGATAGCCGACGGAGCACGAACACGGCGCGTTGCAGGGCCGTGGCGTTGGCGAGCACGGCGACGACGCACACGCTGGCCGTGAGCAGCACCCGCTCCGGCACGGGGCTGCAGGCGAGGTGCGAGCCCAGCGCGCCAGCGATGGAGCCGGCTGCCAGCAGCACGTAGCGCTCCGGTCGTTGTGCGAGACCGACACGACACTCGGTGCCGAGACCCTCCGCGCGCGCCCGCGTGTAGCTGACCATGAACGCCCCGACGAACGCGGCGAGCACCGCCCAGAGCGCCCAATCGTCCCGGTACAGGACGGCGAGGCCGGCGCACACGGCGCCGTCGGCGTAGCGATCGACGACGGAGTCGATGAAGGCGCCGCGTGGGTTCGCCGCCCCGCGCTTGCGCGCCATGCCCCCGTCGAGCACGTCGAGGGTTCCGCAGCTCAGCAGCAACCATCCTGCGGTGAACAGCCATCCGGCGCCGAATGCCAGACCGCAGAGTGCGCTCGCCAACAGCTGGAGCGCGGTCACGACGTTCGCGGAGAGCCCGGCGGCGAGCAGCGCATCGACCACCGGCTCGACCCAGCCGCGGAACCACGTGCGCAGCCGCACGCCGAGCAGACCCGTGTCCGCCGCCCGCGCGCCGCCTGCCGGCCCGCGCACGACCGGCCCGAGCTCGCGCACGAGCACGAGCGCGAGGACGCAGGTCACACCCGCGGCGAGCCAGGGATGGCACATGACCGCGGCGGCACCCGCCTCAGTGGTCGATCTCTCCGCGGATGAACTTCTCGACGAGGTCGCGCGCGAGGTCGTCGGTGATCTGCGTCGGGGGATGCTTCATGAGGTAGGCGGACACGCTGCGCAGCGGACCGCCGACGCCACGGTCGCGCGCGAGCCGGCAACAGCGAATGGCATCGATGGCGACGCCAGCCGAGTTGGGGCTGTCCTGCACCGAGAGGCGGAGCTCGAGCTCCAGGGGGACGTTGCCGAAGGCCCTGCCCTCCATCCGCAGGAAGCAGATCTTGTTGTCGCCCTGCCACGGAACGTAGTCGCTCGGGCCGATGTGCACGTCATGGGCGGGCAAGCGCTCCGGCAGCACCGACTGCACGGCCTCCGTCTTCGAGATCTTCTTCGAGCCGAGGCGATGACGGTTCAGCATGTTCAGGAAGTCGGTGTTGCCGCCGGTGTTCAACTGGTAGGTGCGCTCGAGCTTGATGCCGCGGTCGGCGAAGAGCTTGGCGAGCGCTCGGTGCACGATCGTCGCACCGAGCTGGGACTTGATGTCGTCGCCCACCACCGGAACCCCCCGCCGAGCGAACCGCTCTCCCCAGGTCGGGTCCGACACGATGAACACCGGCATGCAGTTGACCAGGCTCGTTCCCGTCTCGAGGCAGGCGTGCGCGTAGTGCTGGGCCGCCTGCTGGCTCCCCACCGGCAGGTAGCTCACGACGACCTCGGTGCGCGTCGCGCGGAGCACGGTCGCCACGTCCACCGCGGGACGATTGCCGGGGAGGAAGGTCTCGTCGGGCGGATAGTCCGCCATGTGCTCGGACACACCGTCGAGGATCGGACCCATCTGCACCGTGACGCCGTAGTCCGGCAGCTCCGGCCAGATGTCGATCGCCTTGTTGGGCTTGGCGAAGATCGCCTTGTGGAGGGGCTGCCCCACCTTGCGCTCGTCGATGTCGAACGCGCAGACGATCTCGATGTCCTCGGGGCGATGGCCGCCGAGATCGTAGTGCATCAGACCGGTCTGATCGTGGGCGCCGCCGCTCGCGTGCCGGTAGTACTCGACACCCTGAACGAGGCTGCTGGCGCAGTTCCCAACGCCGACGATGCCGACCCGGATCTTGGTCATGGCCTCTTTCCCACCCCGCGCTCACACGACCGGCCTGCGACCCGGTCGCAGCGCTTTCCAAGGTCGTGAAAAGCCGGGCAAAATAGGCGCATGTATAGCGAGCGGCGCCGTGGTTGTAAAGGGTGGAGCCGACGTCGACGTGCACGGTGCGCGCGCCCCCACGGCTGCGCCAGGTCCCGTCGCATGCCGGGGATGGTGTTCTCGACGCTCACGATTTCCTGAATCGAGACGGGAAGTCGGGCCCGAGCGCCTGCTCCGGATGCAGGATCTTCGCCTTGGCGAGGAGCTGCTCCTCCGTCTCCGGGTCGTTCGGGTTCGGCACGCAGCAATCGACCGGGCACACCGCAGCACACTGCTCCTGGTCGAAGAAGCCGACGCACTCCGTGCACTTCTCCGGCACGATGTAATAGATGTCGTTCGCCAGGGCCGGATGCGTCTGGCCATTGTGCTCCCACGCGGCGCCACCCTCGTAGATCGCGGTGTTCGGGCATTCCGGCTCGCAGGCACCGCAGTTGATGCACTCCTCCGTGATCATCGTGGACATCGACGTTCCCTCCGCTGGCGGTCCGCCACGGCTAACACGGCCGCCGGGATTGGTAAAGGCGCGTGCGACCGTGCGTGACGGTACGGCGTCCCTCCGCGGCTGCGTCGACCCGCGGCTGCGTCACGCGGCTGCGTCGACCCGCGGCTGCGTCACGCGGCGACGGGGCGCGCAAGCTGCGGCGTCGCGCGGACCCACGCGTGCGTGCGCGCCATCGGCCGACTCAGGCTGGGTGTGCGGCGCTTGCGCGGTCGAGAGCGCGCATGACCTTCCCGGCGAGCGCATCGAACAGCGCCGCGACGGGATGGGACGGTGCGCTCACCACGAGTGGCGCCCCACGATCCATGCTGGCGCCCACCTCTGCGACCAGCGGGATCTCGCCGAGGAGCTCGATCCCGAGCGCGTCCGCCTCGCGCCGGCCGCCGCCAGCGCCGAAGATGTCCTCGCGCCTGCCGCACCTGGGACAGTCGTAGTGGCTCATGTTCTCGACGACGCCGAGCACGGGGGCGTGCACGGTGGCGCACATCGCGATGCCCCGCCTCACGTCCTCGAGCGCGACGTCCTGCGGCGTCGTCACGATCAGTACGCCGGAGACCGGCACCTGCTGCACCAGCGTCAGCTGCGCGTCACCGGTTCCCGGCGGCAGATCGACGACGAGGACGTCGAGCTCGCCCCAGACGACGTCCCTCAAGAACTGGCGCACGACGCTCATGACCATCGGCCCCCGCCAGATCACCGGAGACTGATCATCCAGAAAGAAGCCCATCGACACCAGCGCGACCCCGTGCCGCTCGATCGGGAAGATCGTGTTCTGCTCGGCCATGCGCGGCTGGGCATCGGGCACGCCCATCATGAGCGGCACGCTCGGCCCGTGCACGTCGGCGTCCAGGAGCCCCACCCGCAGGCCCCGCTTGCGGAGCGCCAGTGCGAGGTTGACGGCGACGGTCGACTTGCCGACGCCGCCCTTTCCGCTCGCCACCGCGAGGATGCGCGCGACCCCCGGCAGCGGCGCGCGCTCGTCGAAGGGGGTCGCCGTGGCGGCCTGGCTCTGCTCGGCATGCGGGAGTCGGACCTCGACGGCCACGATCCCCGGCAACGCACGCAGCTCCCCGTCGATCCGGCGCCGCAGCGTCTCGAGCACCTCGGGAGGCGTGCTTCCCGGCGCGAGCGTCACGACCGCGTGACCGTCGCGCACCGCGATCTCGCGCACCATGCCGAACGCGACGATGTCGCGTTCGAAGCCGGGGTAGCGCACGCGGGTCAAGCGGTCGCGGATCTCGTCGGTGGTCGGCACGCGCGTTCAGCCTACTGGCGGGCCAGAGCAGTTGCAACGTTGCGCGCAGGGAGCGCGGCTTCGCGCAGAGGTCGTGACGGACCCCCGGACCCAGCCGGGCAGTCGAGCGGAAGCAGGCGCTCTCGGGCCGTACCTGAAAGGTGCGGCGAGGAGGAGCAACGCAGCGCTGCGCCGCGGATCGGCCGTCCGGCGACGGGAGCTCTGCACGGCCTCTCAGCTTGACAAGGAAGAGGGTTTGCTCTTTACGTGGCCAAGCTTGCCGCCGGCGTTGCAGGTCCCAAGGAGACGGGAGTGAGCGCTTCCCACGATTCGGCCGAGCGCAGCGCCCCCTTTGGCTCCGCCGGCGCCGCCGCTCTCGAACTCATCGCTGCCGACCTGGCGCGGGTCGAGGACAAGCTCGTCCGCTTGCTGGTCTCGCGAGAGCCGCTGCTCTCGGAGATCGCCCTCCATCTGATCGGGGGTGGCGGCAAGCGCGTGCGGCCGGCGGTGTCGCTCCTCGTCTTCAAGGCCTGCGGCGGCCGTGACGTCGCCGACATGATCGACGTCGGGGTGGCGCTGGAGCTCATCCACTCCGCCACCTTGCTCCACGACGACATCATCGACGGGGGGGAGACGCGGCGCGGGCGCGCCTCCGCCTTCCGGCGCTTCGGCCTCGCCAACACCCTCGTCACCGGGGACTTCCTCTTCAGCAAGGCCTTCGAGCTGTGCGGACGGTTCGAGGAGCAGATCGTGCGCTGGGCGGCAGATGCGTGCATCAGCCTCACCGAGGGCGAGGTGATGCAGGGTCGCTTCCGTCGCAATCCAGCGGTGACGGTGGACGACTACCTGGAGATCATCGCCCGCAAGACCGCGTCCCTGTTCTCCCAGGGCGCGCGCGTGGCCTCGCACCTCGCCCGCACGGGACCCGAGATGTGCGAGGCGATGTGGACCTGCGGCTTCAACATCGGCATGGCCTTCCAGATCGTCGACGACCTTCTCGACGTCGAGGGCTCCGAGGCGCGCACGGGGAAGCCGGTCGGTATCGATCTGCGCGACGGCAATCCTTCGCTGCCGCTGGTCCTGGCACTCGACGACGCCGACGTGCGCCGTGTCTTCGTCACGCCGACCCCGTCGGAGGCCGACATCGCCGCGGCGCTGCAGCGCGTTCGCCACCTCGGCGTGACCACGTCGGCGCGCGCGCTCGCCGAAGACTACTCGGAACGCGCACGCGCCCTGCTCACGGAGCTCCCGTACTCGCCCTACCGGCAGGCGCTCGCGGACATCATCACGGAGATCGAGGAGCGCCGGCTCTGACCCGCCTCGTGCGCACGGGTTTTGCCTTGACACGGTCGCGCGGCGACGAAACAATCCGCCCCCCGTGCTCCGCGATCGCTTCGGCCGCGAGATCGACTACCTGCGAATCTCGCTCATCGACTCCTGCAACCTGCGTTGCGTCTACTGCATGCCGCTGGGGAGGATCAGGCCGATGCCGGCGGCGACGTTGCTGTGCCCAGAGGAGATCGAGACGGTGGCGCGCATCGCCGTCGCGCTCGGGTTCGGGAAGATCCGTCTCACGGGAGGCGAGCCCACGCTCAGGCCGGATCTCCTCGAGGTGGTCCGCCGTCTCGCCGGCATCCCGGGCCTCCGTGACCTGGCCCTCACGACCAACGGCATCCTTCTGCCGCAACTCGCGCCGGCCCTCGCGGACGCGGGGCTGCGCCGCGTGAACGTGCACCTGGACACGCTGAAGCCGCGCCACCTCTCCCGTCTCATGCGTTTCGGCAGCGTGGCGGAGGTCTGGGCGGGGATCATGGCCGCAGAGCGCGCCGGTCTGGACCCGATCAAGCTCAACACGGTGGTGACACGCGGGTTCAACGACGAGGACGTGGTCGAGATCGCCGCGCTCACCCGTGCGCGAGCCTGGCACACGCGCTTCATCGAGCTCATGCCGCTCGGCACCGGCGAGCCGGCCGAGGTTGCGCGGCTCGCCTTCGTTCCGAGCGCCGAGACACGCCGCCGCATCGAGGACGCCCTGGGGCCGCTGACGCCGCTCACACCGCCGGATCGCGCCGAGGAGTCGCGCAACTACCGGCTCGCCGGGGCGCCGGGCACGATCGGGTTCATCAGCCCCGTGAGCGAGCCCTACTGCGGCCTCTGCAACCGCCTGCGCCTCACGGCCGACGGCAAGCTCCGCCCCTGCCTGCTGAACGACGACGAGCTCGACGTCCGGCTGGCGCTGCAGAGGGGCGGCGCGACCGCCGTCGCGGCGGTCCTGCGCCGTGCGATCGACGTCAAGCCCACCGGTCATCGACTCGGCGAGAACCACCCCGTCGAACGTCGCGAGATGTTCCAGCTCGGTGGATGAGAGCGAAGGCAGGCCAGTGACCATGACCGCCGCCACGGCACTCGCCGAGGCACGCCCCCTCTTCGGGCAGGATCTGCTCGGGCCGGAGGAGCTGCGACGGGTGCTCGGTGCCGATCCGCACGCTCTCGTCGGAGGGGACGCACGACTCCTCTCCGAGGTGCCGTACGACGCGGCGACGCTGCGCGCCGCGCACGGGCGCGGCGAGCTGCTCGTGCTGCGCGTGCCGACCGACGGCCATGCGCCGCTCACGACGCTCCGCCTGCGCGCGCGGTTTCCGAACGCGATCCAGGAGAAGCTGATGAGGGGCGTCGGCTACCAGCTCAAGGACGAGTGGACCCTGGAGCGAGAGCGCTTCGCCGCCAGCGCCACGTGCAGCCTGGGGTGGCGGCTCGCCTTCAAGGCGCCCATCCCCGCCACCTGCAACCTGAGCTACGGACTTCAGGACGAGGCGCTCGGCGACTATGCCGCGAGCGCCGGTCTCGCCGGCGTCCTGCGTCGCCGCAGCGCCATCGAGATCCTGTACGACACGATCCTCTACGAGCGCGCGACGGGCGTGCGCCTGCTCGAGCGCGAATGGGACTGGTCCGACACCCCGACTGCCGACGGCGGCTTCATCACCGCCGGTGCGTTCGCGCCCGACGGACTGTCCGTGCTCGGATACTCGCGAGCGGTCCGTTTCGGCACCCTCGGAATCTGCGGCCAGCACTGAATGTACTTCGTCACCAGCAAGAAGGCCGGCTACGTCCTCTTCTGCATGACGCCGAGCGGCCGGGCCGCGATCGGGCTCACCGAGGGCCAGCGCGTGCACCTGTTCGAGCGTGTGGGCGGCGGGGAATGGCTGACCTTGCGGGAGTGGGACGCGGCCGTCCTCTCGCACACCGACGTCATGATCGCACTCGGCGAACACGTCGAGCCGGAGGATCCGAGGCAGCTGCTCGATCTGCTCCCCGAGGCGGCCCGCC
>Ga0209253_10001804_pt1 | contig 18871 bp, 16 predicted proteins | sample FrelakmetBRP12BR_FD_187145 | JGI IMG/M metagenome (GOLD analysis project Ga0209253, IMG submission 187145) | Freshwater lake sediment microbial communities from the University of Notre Dame, USA, for methane emissions studies - BRP12 BR (SPAdes)... | ecosystem: Environmental > Aquatic >... | reverse complement strand
GGGATTCGAACCCTCGGTACGGTTTTACCCGTACAACCGCTTAGCAGGCGGTTGCCTTCAGCCGACTCGGCCACCTCTCCCACAAGCCGCAGTGCGGAAGGTTTCTGCTCTTCGGTTGCAAACCTTCCGCGAAGGCGGGTGGCGGAGGGAGTAGGATTTGAACCTACGGAGCGTTTCCGCTCAGCGGTTTTCAAGACCGCCGCCTTCAGCCGCTCGGCCATCCCTCCACGAAATAGCTATATATACCAAAGAACGGGCCACCGCGGGAGGAAAAAAGGGGGCCGGGGACGTCGGCGGGGCCGGATGGTATGATACAGGCGCGGACGGGAAACGCGTCCGCGTATCCGGGAAAGGGCGGAATCTTCATGCATTTCATCGGCCTTCCGGGGTCGCTGCTCGTCCGGGCGACGAACTGGCTGGGCGACGCGGTGATGACCACCCCGGCGATCGCGGCCCTGCGCTCCGCCTTCCCGTGGACCCGGATCTCCCTTCTCGCCAGGCCGCTCGTGGCGGAGCTGTTCCGCCACCACCCGGACGCGGACGAGGTGATCGTGTACGAGCGTCCCGGCCGGCACGAAGGGGCCATCGGGCGGCTCCGGCTGGCCCGGCAGCTCCGGCGGCGGCGCTTCGACGGGGCGGTGCTGCTGCAGAACGCCTTCGATGCCGCCCTTCTCGCCTTCCTGGCAGGGATACCGGAGAGGGCGGGGTACCCCACCGACGGACGCCGGATCCTACTGAACCGGCCCGTCCCCCTGACCCGGGAGATCCTCTCCCGCCACGAGGTGGAGTACTACCTTTGCCTTCTGGAGGGCGTCGGGATTCCGCGTCCCGCATCCCCCGGGCTCCGCCTCGCCGTGACGGCGGAAGAGCAGGATGCGATGGCCACCCGGTTGGCGCGGTTGGGGATCGGGAAAACCGTCCCGTTTCTCGTGGTGAACCCCGGGGCAGCCTACGGCTCCGCGAAGCGGTGGTACCCGGAACGGTTCGCCGCGGTGGCCGACGCCTTGTCGGAGGAGTGGGGCGCCCCGGTCGTGGTGGCGGGGTCTCCCGCCGAGGCGCCGCTGGCCGGGGAGATCGAAGCCGCCATGAAGCGCCCGCCTGTGAACCTCGCGGGGAAGACGACGGTGCGGGAGCTGATGGCTCTCCTGTCCCTGTCCCGGTTCCTCCTGACCAACGACTCGGGGCCGATGCACATCGGGGCGGCGTTCGGCGTCCCGCTCGTCGCGATCTTCGGGCCCACCGACTGGAGGCGCACCTCCCCGTGGACATCCCTTGCCCGGATCGTGCGGGTTGAAGTGGACTGTTCCCCTTGCATGCGGAGGGCCTGCGACCGGGGACACGAGTGCATGCTGGGGGTCACGCCGGGGATGGTGATCGACGCCGCGCGGGAGCTGCTCCCGCGGGGGATGTCCCCGGATGGCTGATTTCCGCCGTGTCCTGATCGTGAAGCTATCCGCCCTGGGGGACGTCCTGCACGCCCTCCCGGCGGTCCCGTACCTGCTCCGGGCCGCGCCCGGCACGGAGATCCACTGGGCCGTGGACCGGCGGTTCGCGGATCTCCTCCAGGGGAACCCCGGGATCTCGAAGGTGATCCCGTTGCCGATCCGGGAGTGGAAAGGGCGGATAGGGAGCGTCGGGACGTGGCGCGAGGCGCTGGCCGCCGCGAAGGCGCTGCGGGACGGGCGGTACGATGCGGCCTTCGACGTCCAGGGGAATCTCAAGAGCGGGGTGGTGGCGTTCCTGTCCGGCGCCCCGCTGCGGTACGGTTTCGATCGGGCCGGGGCCCGCGAGGCCCCCAACCTCGTTTTCACGAACCGGAAGGTTCCTTCCCGGGAGGAAGACCGGCACGTGATCCGGAAGATCCTGCGCGTGGTGAGCGCCCCGTTCGGCGGGGAGTTCGACCTCGCGTCGCTGCGGGCGGAGATCGTCCCGTCGGAATCCGAGGCCCGGACCGCCGACAGGATCGTTTCGGGGATTTTCCCGTCCGCCGCGCCGATCCTCGTCGTGCACCCCGGATCGACGTGGGAGACAAAGAAGATGGACCCGGATTTCTGGGTGCGGACGGTGCGTCTCCTGAAGGGGCGCCTCCCCGGGATGGGTGTCCTCCTGTCTTGGGGGAACCCGGAGGAACGGGCGGAGGCCGACGGGATCGCCCGGGCGATCGGGGAGGGGACGGCCCTGCTCCCCCCCCTCACGCTCCGGGAGCTCGCGGCGGTCTACCGCCGTTGCGGCCACCTGATGGCGCCGGACACGGGGCCCCTCCACGTGGCAGCGGCCGCCGGTGCGAGGACGGTCTCCGTGTTCCGGGCGACCGACGGGAACCGGAACGCCCCGCCCTGGCCCGGCCACCGGTTCCTCCAGGCGCCGCTTCCCTGCACCGCCTGCCTCCGGCGCCGGTGCGAACGGGACGCCGAATGCCGCCGGGCCATCGCGCCGGAAGCCGCCGCGGAGGCGGTGGCCGCCACCCTGGAGGGAGCCGCGTGAGCAATATCAGCGCGATCCTCATCACGAGGGACGAGGAGCGGAACGTGGCGGATTGCCTCGCCTCCCTGGTCTTTGCGGGCGAGATCGTCGTCGTCGACTCGGGGAGCACGGACCGGACGGAGGAGATCTGCCGGCGGGACCCCCGGGTGCGATGGCACGCGGAACCGTGGGCGGGGTTCGGACCGCAGAAGAACATCGCCCTCGACAAGGCAACCGGGCCCTGGGTTTTCAGCATCGACGCCGACGAGCGGGTCACCCCCGGGCTCGCCGCGGAGATCGCCGCGCTGGACCTGTCGAACCCCCCGTTCGACGCCTACCGGGTACCCCGAAGGAACTTCTTCGGCAGGCGGTGGGTCCGGCACGGGGGGTGGTACCCCGACTCCACCGTCCGGCTGTGGAGAAAGGGGAGCGGGCGGTTCGAGGACCGCTCCGTCCACGAGGCGGTCCGCGTGCAGGGGAGGACGGGAACGCTCAAGGGGGATCTCCTGCACTACACCTACCGGGACACCGCGGACTTCCTGGATCGGATGAACCGGTACTCCACCCTGGGGGCGCGGGAGCTGCGGCGGGCCGGTCGACGCGCCTCCTGGCTCGACCTGCTGGCGCGGCCCCCGTTCACCTTTTTCAGGATGTTCGTCCTGAAGCGCGGGTTCCTCGACGGAGGTTTGGGATTCCGGCTGGCCGTCCTCTACGCCTTCTACACATTCGCGAAATACGCCAAGCTGGGAGAGCCGGATGGGGATTGACGTGCCCCGGGAGGCGGTCCGCTCCGTCCTGGTCTTCAAGCAGCGCAACATCGGGGACGTGCTGCTCGCCACGCCCGCCATCCACGCCTTGCGCCGCGCCTTCCCGGGGGCCCGCCTCGCGGTCGCGGTCAACTCCGGCACGGAAGAGATGGTGGCGGGAAATTCCGACATCGATCGCGTCATCGTGTTCGACCGGTCAGCCCGGGCGGCGGGCGGCGCGCGGCGGTGGAGGGAGGAGGCGCGCTTTCTCGGCGAGATCCGTCGTCACCGGTCGGACCTCGCGGTGCAGCTGACCGAGGGGGACCGGGGAGCCATCCTGGCGTTCCTCTCGGGGGCCCGGTTCCGGGTCGGCGTGGCCCCGGGCCGGGGGGGGCTGGCGGGGAAAGAGCGCCTGTTCACCCACCTGTGTCCTCGCCCCCCCCTGCTGCGGCACGCCGTGCTCCGGGATCTCGACGTCGTATCCGCCGCGGGTATTCCTCCCGCGGACCTCCGGCTGCGCTTCCCCCTCACGGATGCGGACCGGGCGAGGGCCGCCGCGATGCTGGCCGGGGCGGGGGTCCCCGCCGGCGCGCCGTACGCGGTCGTGCAGCCCGGCTCCCGGTGGAAGTTCAAATGCTGGACCGACGCGGGAAACGCCGGCCTGATCGCCCACCTTGCCCGGCGGAAACTCGTCCCCGTGGTCACCGCGGGGCCGGACGGGGAGGAGCTGGCGCAGGTGGACCGGATCCGGGGGTTGTGTACGGTGCCCTTCGTGTCCCTGGCGGGACGGCTCACGTTCAGGGAACTGGGCGCCCTGGTGGCCTCGGCGAGATTATACGTCGGGGTGGACTCCGCCCCGATGCACCTCGCCGCGGCGGTCGGGACGCCGACGGTGGCGATCTTCGGCCCTACCGGCGCCTTCAACTGGGCTCCCTGGGAGGGGATCGACTGGGGGTACACGGAAGCGCAAAGCCGCGGGACGCGTTCCGTGGGGCGCCACGCGGTCATCCAGAAGGAGTGGGAGTGCGTGCCGTGCGGTGAGGACGGCTGCCCGGGAACGAAGCGGAGCCGGTGCATGGAGGAAATCCCGGTCGAGGACGTGGCGGAGGCAGTCGACCGGGCCCTCGTCCGCCCGGCGGGGTAGTGACGGTGCGTTCCATCCCCATCAGGGAACGGTCCGAAGGCTTCGGAGGAAGGAACGGCGGATCGCTATGACAGATCGGGTGACGGTCCTGCATACGGAGTCCTCCCTCGGCTGGGGGGGGCAGGAACAACGGACCCTTCGGGAATGTCTCGGGATCCGGAAGCTGGGGATGCGCCCGGCCGTCCTCTGTCCCCCGGATGCGGAGCTGGGCCGGAGGGCTGTCGCCGCGGGGATCGAGGTCTTTCCGTGCCCGATGCGCAAGAGCTACGACGTGGCCGCCGTCCGGACCATCCTCCGGGTCCTGCGCGAGGAGGCCGTCGACGTCGTGAACACCCACAGCAGCCGGGACAGCCTGCTGGCGGGGATGGCAGCCCGCCTTTCGCCCCGGCGTCCCGCCGTGGTCCGCACCCGTCACCTCGCCTTGCCGATCACTTCCCGGATCTCGTACTCCTATCTTCCGCACCGGGTGGTCACGGTGAGCGGGTACGTCAAGGAGTACCTGGTCCGGGAAGGGGTTCCCGGGGAGCGGGTGGTCGTGGTCCCGACGGGGATCGACGCGGGGAGGTTCGCGGACGGCGCGGCGCCCGGGAACCTGCGGGAGGAGCTGGGACTCCCGCAGGACATCCCGCTCGTGGGGTCCATCGCGGTCCTCCGGATCAAGAAGGGGCACCGGTCCCTGCTGGAGGCCGCGCCGTCCGTCCTTGCGGCGTTCCCCGGCACGGTGTTCGTGATCGTCGGGGCGGGGCCCCAGGAGAAGAACCTCCGGAACGCGATCGATTCCATGGGGCTGGCCGGATCGGTCCGGATGCTGGGCCACCGCGAGGACGTGGCCAACGTGCTGCTGTCGCTGGACCTCTTCGTCCTGCCCACCGTGGAGGAGGCGCTGGGCACCGCCTTCGTCGAGGCGATGGCCGCCGGGAGGGCGGTGGTGGGGTGCCGCGTGGGGGGTGTCCCCGAAGTGGTGGAGGAGGGAAGGACCGGGTTGCTGGTGCCTCCCGGGGACTCCGCGGCACTGGCGGACGCGATACGTTCCCTCCTGGCCGACGGGGAACTGCGGCGCAGCATGGGGGAGGCGGGACGGCAGGCGGTCCGGACGCGGTTCTCCGCGGAGGAGATGAGCAGGCGGATGTGGGAGCTGTACCGGTCCCTCCTGTCGGAGCGGGGGAGGGGGTGACCCTGCCTTGAAGGTCGCCCTCGTCCGGTACCGGTACAATCCGCACGGCGGCGCGGAACGATACCTCGACGGCCTCCTTGCCGGTCTTCGGGCGGCCGGGGCGGAGGTCGCGCTCCTCGCGGCGTCGTGGGAAGGGGAAGGGGCGTCGGGGATTCCCCTCGTCCGGATCCCCGTGCCGCACCGTCCGGTCCCCCTCCGCCTTTTCCTCTTCGCGCGGGCCGTCCGGGAGTGGGGCCGGGCCCACCCCGACCGGCTTCTGTTCTCGCTCGAACGGGTCCCTGGGGCCGAGGTCTACCGGGCGGGCGACGGTTGCCACGCCGAGTGGCTCGAGCGGAAGCGGTTGCTGCGTCCCCTCTCGTGGCCCCTCGACGCCTTGCGTCCCCTGAACCTCGCCTACCTGCATCTCGAGAAGGCGATGTACGCGTCGGGGCGGCTCCGCGCGGTCATCGCGAATTCCGCACGGGGACGGGAAGAGATCATCCGCCGGTTCGGCCTTCCCCCGGAGCGGATCTCCGTGGTGCGCAACGGCGTCGACGCCGCTCTCTTCCCCCTTGATCGGCGCGAGGCGGCGGCCGCCGCGCTCCGCGGGAGGCTGGGGATCGCGGCGGTGGAGCCGTTGTTCCTCTTCGTCGGCTCCGGCTTCGCCCGCAAGGGGTTGGGTGTTCTCGCGAGGGCCGCGGTCCGGCTGGCCCGCGCGGGACGGGTCTTCCGCGTCGTCGTCGTCGGGAAGGGGGATCCCGCTCCGTACCGGCGCCTGCTCCGGGACGGCGGTGCGGAGGACCATTTCGTCTTTACCGGGCCGGTGGCCGGGGCCGCGGAGTTCTGCCTCGGAGCCGACGCCTTCGTGTTCCCGACGGTGTACGAGCCGTTCAGCAACGCCTGCCTCGAGGCGATGGCCGCGGGACTCCCGGTGGTCACCACGGCGGTCAACGGGGCCGCCGAGGTGATCCGGGACGGGGAGTCGGGGTTCGTCCTCCCCGATCCGCAGGACGACGCCCTCCTCGCGGAGCGGATGATGGCCCTCCTCGACGGGGACCTGCGACGCCGGATGGGGGCGGAGGCCCGGCGGGCGGCGGAATCGTTGACCCCGGAGCGGAACGTGGCGGAGACGCTGGCCGTCCTGGCCCGCGCGTGGGCGGAGAAAACCGCCGCCGGGACTTCCCCCGGGGGAATGCCGCGGTGACGCCGATCCCCGTCCTCATGTACCACCACGTCGCCCCGCGCCCCGGGGACATGGTGACGGTGACGCCGGAGACGTTCGAAGGGCAGATGCGCCACCTCGCCGGGAACGGATACGCCGTCCTCTCCCTCGATGGGCTCCTCTCCGCGATCGGGAATGAGCGAAAGCCGCCGCGGAAGGCGGTGGCCATCACCTTCGACGACGGGTGGCTGGACAACTGGGTGCACGCCTTCCCGATCCTGAGAAAATTCCGTCTCCGGGCCGCCGTCTTCGTCGTGACAGACTGGGTGGAGCGCGCGTCGGCGGGTGGAGCGCCAGGCGGGACCGCTTCCGGTGTGCCCCACCGCGAGGCCCGGCGCCTTGCGGAGCGCGGGGAGACGCGGGGGCTCGTCCTCGACTGGGACCGCATCGGCGAGATGCAGGCCTCCGGGCTCGTGGATTTCTATTCGCACACGGTCCACCACGCCCGGTGCGATCGCCTCGCGCCGGAAACCGCGGCGGGGGAGCTCCGGGAGTCGAAGCGGGTCCTCGAGGAGCGCCTCGGGCGCCCGTGCCCCTACCTGTGCTGGCCGTTCGGAAAATTCTCGGGGGAAGCCGTCTCGCACGCGCGGGAGGCCGGGTACCGGGCCCTCTTCACGACGCGCCACGGCGTTGCGGGCCCCGGGACCGACCCGTTCGACATCCCGCGGATCGTGGTGAAGGACGCGGTTCCGTGGTTCGCCCGCAGGTTGCGGGTATACACGAGCCCCCTTCTTTCCCGCGCATACCTCGCGGTGAAGAATTCGTAGGGGGCGGATCGCTTCGCCGTTTAGAATGGTAGGTCGGGTCCCCCGGTGAACCACGGGGGACGGGAGTCGAGGAGGATTCGATGGAGGTGGTCTACTCGGTCTCCACGAGAATCGGCGCCAGCGGGCTGGGGGTCGACAGCTTCGAGGCGCTCAAGGGAATCCATGCCCGGGGGTACCTCAAGCGGGCCGTTGCCTACGAGAACCGGCAGAAGGAGATCCCCTCCTCCCTCATCCGGTGTCTGGGCATCGGACCGTACAAGATCTTCTCCAACCTCCCGTCCCGCTACTACTACCCCATGAAGATGAAGGCGTTGGACCGCGTCGCGGTCCGTGTCCTCCGGGAGGGGGCCGACCTGTTCCACGGATGGTCCGGCAGTTCCCTCCGATCCCTCCGGTATTGCCGCGAGGAGGGGATACCCTCGTTCATGGAAAATCCCGCCCCGCACTTCCGCTATTCGGACGAGACCATGGGCGCCGAGTACGACTCGCTGGGAATCCGCTGGAAGAAAGATCCGGAATTTTTTCCGAGGTTCTTCGGCTTCGGGCCCGAATATCTCCACGGGGAGTACGAGGCGGCCCGGTACCTCATCCTGGAGTCGGAGTTCACCCGCGATACCTTTCTGGATCAAGGGTTTCCCGCAGGCAAGCTCGTTGTCCTTCCCCGGGGGGTGGACACGGTGCGGTTCCGGCCTCCGGAAGGCCCTCGGCCCGACCGGCCGTTCCGGGTGGTTTTCTTCGGCCCGATCGGGGTGCGGAAGGGGGCGCGCTACCTTCTGGAGGCCTGGAAGAAGTTGAGGCTTCGCGACGCGGAACTGGTCATGTTGGGAAGCATGCAGAACGACGTGCGGACGATCGTCGAGCGGATCGCCGCCGCCGACCCCACGATTCGGCTCGTTGGATTCGTCAAGGATTACGCGCGCTTCTACCACGATTCCTCCGTCTTCGTTCTCCCGTCCCTTTCCGAGGGGAGCGCCAAGGTCACGTACGAGGCGATGGCGTGCGGGCTTCCGGTGATCGTCACCCCGAACGCCGGGTCCGTCGCCCGGGACGGGGTGGACGGCTTCCTCATTCCGCCGCGAGATTCCGAAGCGCTTCAGGAGAAGCTCCAGAAGCTGTACGAGGACCGGGGGATGCGGGAGAGCATGGGGCGAAACGCCCGAAAGCGCGCCGAGAAGTTCACCTGGGACGCGCACCGGAAGGAGCTGCTGGCCGTCTACGAGGCGGCGTACGCCGGGCAACCGGTCCTATCCGGCGCTTTCCGGGAACCGGAGTCCGGGACGCGGGAAGATCCGGCGTGAAGATCGCCCTCTACGAGTTGCTCGTCACCGTCAGCTACGGCGGGATACAGACGACCTATTGGGAAACGGCCGGCCGCCTGGCCCGGATGGGGCACGAGGTCCACCTGTACGGCGGGGAGGGGACGATCCGGCGGGAAATCCCCGACGGGGTGAAGATCCTCACGTTTCCGTACACCGACCGGGAGAGGTTCCCCGACCTGGGCTCCCGGTTCCGGAAGTTCGCGGAGCGGCTCACCTTCGGGCGGAACGCCCTCGCCACGCTGCTGCGGAACCGGTACGATGTGATCTACATCCGGAAGCCGTACGAGTTCCCGATCTCCCTCTACGTCCGGAGGAAGACGGGGGCGAAGGTCGTCTACCGGAGCGGAGGCACGGAGTTCTACCCGGGGTACGGTTTCCTCGCGTCCCGTCTCGACGCCCTCCTGGCCTGCAGCCGCTACAACGCGGGCCAGATCCGCGCCTATTGCGGCCTCGAGCCGGAGGTCCTCCACAACGGGGTCGACACGGAGCGGTTCGTTCCGCTCCCCCGTTCTTCCGGCGTGATCCGCCGGCTCGGACTTTCGGACGGGGACGTCGTCGTGATGAGCGTGGGCCGGCTCGTCGGGTGGAAGGGATTCCAGTATGGAATCCGGGCCGTCTCCCGGCTGGACGACCGGCGCGTGAAGTACGTGATCGTCGGGGACGGGGAGTTCCGTCGGGAGCTGGAGCGGGAGGCCGGAGAGCTGGGAATGGGTGACCGGGTCGTCTTCACGGGGGTCGTGGCGGCCGGGGAGATGCCCGACTACTACTCGGTCGCGGACGTGGTCCTCTTCCCGACGATCGGGGACGACGACGCCTTCCCCAATACCTTGTGCGAGGCGATGGCCTGCGGAAAGCCGGTCGTCGGGACGCGCAAGGGCGGCATCCCGGAGGGGATCGAGGAGGGGAAGACGGGACTCGTGGTCGAGGCCAGGGATCCCGGGACGATCGCCGCGGCCCTGGACGACATCCTGCGCGATCCGGAACGCCGGGGATCGATGGGGCGCCGTGCCCGGGAGCGGGCGGTGGAGCAATTCTCCTGGGACGTCATCGTGAAGCGGCTCGAGGCGATCTTCCGGGATATCCGCCGCTAGGTTCGGGACGGATCCTGCCCGATCGGAAAGGTTTCAGGTCCGATGAACACACTCGTACTCGGCGGAAACGGGTTTATCGGCTCCCACCTGGTGGACCGCCTGCTGTCGGAGGGCCACGCGGTGCACGTGTTCGACCGCCAGCCGGAGCGGTACCGGAAACCGCTGGCGGGCGTGGCGTACCACATCCAGGATTTCGGCAACCGCGCCTTCCTCGCCGCCGTGCTCCCGCAGATGGACATGGTCTTCCACCTGGTGAGCACCACCGTGCCGAAAACGTCCAACGACGACCCGGCCTTCGACGTGATGTCCAACGTGGTGGAGACCATCTATCTGCTGGAAGAGTGCGTCAAAGGAAATGTGAAGAAGGTCGTATTCGTATCCACCGGAGGCGCCGTCTACGGAACGCCGGCGGCGCTGCCCGTTGCGGAGGACGGCCCCGAAAGCCCGGAATCCTCCTACGGGATCACGAAACTGACTATCGAGAAATACCTGGGGCTGTTTCATCGGCTGTACGGCTTGAATTACGTGATCATACGGCCTTCCAATCCGTATGGCGAAAGGCAGAACCCGGACGGAGACCAGGGCGTCATCGCGGTATTCCTTGGAAAAATCGCGAAGGGCAAGGCCATCGACATCTGGGGGGACGGCGGCAACGTGAAGGATTATGTTTACATCGGGGATCTGATCGACGGAATCTACAGGGCGGCGTTCCGCGACACGGTTCATCGCGTCTTCAACATGGGCAGCGGCGTCGGTCATTCGATAAACGATATCGTGAAGATGATCGCCGGGAAAGTTGACCGGCCGATTTCGGTTGCCTATGGCCCCAAAGGGACGTTCGACGTTTCCAGGATTTACCTTGATATTACCCGTGCCCGGAAGGAACTTGGGTGGGAGCCCAGGGTTTCCCTAGAAGAGGGGCTGCGTCGGACGTGGGAGTTCGTGAAGAATTTAGGCTCTCTTCGCGATTGAGTCAGGAAACGGCTCGAAAGGATCTTCCATGACATCGCCGGCTGATTTCACCTGCTATCTGTGCGGTGGCCGCGAGAAGGTGCCGGTGATCTCCATCGGGATCCATGCGGTTTCGGCCTGCTCCGCCTGCGGACTCGGATTCCTCGACCCGCCTGCCCCGCAAGGGGAAGGGGGCGTTTCCTACGAACAGGATTTCTACACAGGGCAGAACATGGTGAAGGACCCTGCCGAAGGGGTACGGGAAAGCCTGTCGAAGGTCCGTTTCGTCCGGCGATTCCGGAGAACGGGGAAGATCCTCGACATCGGATGCGGCCTCGGTTACTTCCTGGAGGCGGCGCGTCGCGAGGGGTTCTCCGCCTGCGGCATGGAAGGGTCCGGGTTCGCCATGGAATATGTCCGCAAGGAGTTCGGCATCCCCGTGGTACCCGCACCGGTCGAGAGTACCACGCTGGAGGAGAGCACCTTCGACGTGGTCACCCTGTGGCACGTGGTCGAGCACCTCCCGGACCCGCTCGCGGCGCTCCGGAAGATCCGGTCCCTCCTTCGCGACGGCGGGATCCTGATCATGGAGACCCGGAACTACCGGGGCTACGACGCCCGGGCCCAGGGGGAACGGTGGGGCGGATGGGCCCTTCCCCATCACCTTTGGCACTTCGACCCCGGGAGCTACCGCCTCCTCGTGGAGAAGGCGGGTTTCCGTGTCGTCCGGCTCAAGATCCACAACTCGGACCACGTGAAGAAGGCAGTCCGGAAAATCCCTTTCCTCGGGTGGCTGAGGAATCCCGTCGCAAGCATGTTCGCGGGGAGCAACCAGACGATCGTGGCGGAGAAGCGATGAATCCCGAGGAATACAAGGAGATCCTCAAGACCCTCTACGACCGGAGCCGGCCTTACCACGACCTGATCGCGCGGAGCGAGAGCGATGGGCTCACCCACGACGATCTGCTCGAGGAGGTCGTGGACAGGGCCCGGTCCGGGGTGGGAACCCGGCTGCGCGTTCTCGACGTTGCCTTCGGCACAGGGCATTACCTGAAAGTCGCGAGGGAACACGGGGCGTTTTCCTGTGGGGGCGACCTGTCCCTTTACGCCTGCCGGCTGGCGAAAGGGGCCAACCCGGACATCCCGGTCTTCCAGTCCGATGCGGAGTGCCTGCCCGTCCGAAGTTCCACCTTCGACGTGGCTCTTTGCCTCCAGGTCCTCGAGCACACGCCCTTCCCCGAGCGGATCGTCGCAGAGATCGCACGGGTTCTCCGTCCCGGAGGGTATCTCTTCCTGGCGGCACCGAACATGCTGGGAAGGAGCGGGTTCTCCCGCACGCTGCGCGCGGCCCGGGGGATGTTCTCCGGGGAATTCAAACACCTCCGCCCGCTACCGAAAGGGATCGTCGAAAAGTGGGAGTCCGCCGGATCGGCCGCCGACATCGCCGATATGGACGCCTGCAACCGCACTACCATCTTCCAGGCGTTCAACCTGCTCCGATCGAACGGAATGGAGGTCGTCCGGTTCGACACCCTTCGCCACCCGAAGAAGTACCGGCCGGGCCGGTACGCACTGGCGCGGGCGATGCAAAGGGTTCCCGTGCTCCGATACACCGGCGTCAACTTCAAGATCATCGCCCGGAAACGCTGATGTGCGGGATCCTGGGGTGGCAGGGCGGGAACCGGGCCGCGCTTCCCGGCGCCCGGGTCGAAGAGGGGCTGTCCACCCTGCGTCTGCGGGGTCCCGACGGGAAAGGGGTTTATGAGGAGGGCGGCACCCTCCTCGGGCACACCCGTCTCTCCATCATCGATCTCTCCACCGGCAACCAGCCGATGACGAACGAGGACGGGTCCCTCTGGATCGTCTTCAACGGGGAGATCTACAACTATCGCGAGCTCCAGGAGGACCTCCGGTCCCGGGGACACGTCCTGCGGACCGCCAGCGACACGGAGGTAATCCTCCACCTGTACGAGGACCACGGAGCGGAATGCCTCCGGGACCTCCGGGGGATGTTCGCCTTCGCGATCTGGGACCGGCCCCGGGGAAGCCTGTTCCTCGCCCGGGACCGGCTGGGGGTCAAGCCGCTCGTGTACCACGAGGGCGAGGGCGGGTTCTTCTTCGCGTCGGAGATCCAGGCCCTCTGCGCGATGCGGGGGGATCTTTCCCGGGAGCCGGACCTGGCCGCGATCGACGCGTTCATGACCCTTCAGTACATACCATCCCCGATGACCGGCTTCCGCTCCGTGCGGAAGCTCCCACCGGCGCACTACATGGTCGTCCGGGACGGAAAGGTCGAGCGCATCCGGCGGTACTGGGACATCCCCTACGGGACGCCCTGCGACCTATCCTTTCCGGCGGCGTGCGAGCGGCTGCGGGAAATCCTTCTCGATGCGACGCGGATCCGGCTGCGAAGCGACGTTCCCCTCGGCGCCTTCCTGAGCGGTGGAGTGGACTCGAGCATCGTCGTGGCGGCGATGAGCCGCCTCCTGGACTCCCCGGTGAAGACGTTCACCGTCGGGTTCGGGGTCCGGGGGTACGATGAGACGGACCGCGCCCGGGAAGTGGCGCGCCGGTTCGGCACCGACCACTCGGAGTTCCGCGTGGACGGGGACGTGAGGGAACTCCTTCCCCGCGCGGCGCGGGCCTTCGGCGAGCCGTTCGGCGACTCCTCCATCGTGCCCACGTATTCCATCTCCGAGGCGACCTCGAAGCACGTCAAGGTCGCCCTCACGGGAGACGGCGGCGACGAGACGTTCGCAGGCTACAAGCGCTTCCGCCAGCTCTCGTTCCTGGACCGGATCGACCGCTACGGGCTGGGGAGGGCATGGGGCCTCGCCCGCCGGACGGGCCTTCTCGCGGAGCGTCTCGCGAACCCGGGACGCAGCGACCGCCGGTTCCCTCATACGCGGATGGACCGGGCCCTCCTTCTGCGGGGACCGGAGCGCTACGCACAGTTCGTCGACATCTTCGACGAGGCGGCGAAGGAGAAGATGTACGGCCCCCTCCTCCGCGAGAACCGGTGGGGCGCAGCGGACTTCTGGGAGCCGAGGCTCCGCCATGCGGGAGGCCTGGACCGGTACCTGTACGCGGACCAGACGAGCTTTCTCCCGGAGGACGTTCTCTTCAAGGTGGACATCTGCAGCATGATGAATTCCCTGGAGTGCCGGTCTCCCCTGCTGGACCATAAACTCGTCGAGTTCGCGGCAACCCTGCCCGCCACCTACAAGTTGCGCGGGAAGGAGGGGAAACACATTCTGAAGGAGGCGTTCCAGGAGTGGTTCCCCCCGGGCTTCTTCGGAGGGCCGAAGGTGGGGTTTGCCGCGCCGACCCACGCGTGGCTCAAGGGGGATCTGAAGGAGTGGTGCCGCGGGGCGATCCTCGGGTGCGGGCCGCTGGGACGGCTCCTCCGGCGGGAGGCGGTGGAGCGGCTCTTCCGGAACGAGGACGCCCACCACAAGCAGATCTGGTGCCTCCTCGCGCTTGCGGAATGGATCGACGCGATGGGTGTCCGCTTATGACGGTACTCTATCCGGTCCCCGAGATCCTGCCGGATCCCCGGGCACGGTTCATCCAGATCCTGCACACCTGCCACGCCATGGCTACCCGTGGCGTGCGGGTTCGGCTCCTGGCGGGTATCCGGCGCGGGTGCGACGGCGAAGATCTGCTGCGGGCCTACGGCCTTTCGCCTTCCCCGTTCCTCCGGATCGTGCCGATGCCGGTCCTGCGGGGCAGGATTTCCTGGCACGCACCCTTCCACGCGGCGCTCCTCCCGCGCGCGCGGAGGGAAGCCGGCGGGGTGATCTTCGCCCGGTACCTGAAGCTCGCCTGTTTCCTCCTGCGCTGGCGCCGGATCCATCGTCTCCCCGTGATCTTCGAGGCCCACGAGATCTTCCACAGGACGACCGAACGGCCGGAGAAGGCCGCCGCCCTGAAGGCGATGGAGTCGTTCGTCTACCGGGAAGCCGACCGCCTGATCACGATCTCGAACGCCCTGTCGGAGGACCTGCGGGAGCTGTTCGGGCGTCCCGCGGACGCGGTCATACCGGACGGCGTTCCCCCGGAGTTCCTGGAGATCCGAAGGGATGTACCCGGGAACGGGATCCTGTACATGGGGCAGCTATACCCCTGGAAGGGGGTGGACGTGCTCATCCGCGCGATGTCCCGCATTCCGGACGAACGTCTCATCGTCGTGGGCGGGAGCGGGGAGTCACTCGACCGGGCGAAACGGATTGCCGGAGACGAGGGGGTCGCGGAACGAGTCGATTTCCGGGGCACCGTACCGCACGTTGAGGTTCGCGGTTTCCTGGCCACCGCACGGGTTGCCGTTGTCCCCAACCGGGCGGAAGGCGTGTCGAAGTACACATCTCCCCTCAAACTCTTCGAAGCCATGGCGGCAGGTGTCCCGGTAGTCGCCTCGGACCTCCCCTCGCTTAGGGAGGTATTGCGGGACGGGGAGAATGCCCTCCTGGTTCCCCCCGGGGACCCGGAGGCGCTGGCAGGCGCCATCCGCCGGCTCCTGCAGGATAATGGCCTGGCCTCCCGTATCGCCGCCTGCGCACGACGGGACGCGCGGATGTTCACCTGGGCCGGGCGGGCCGAAAAAATCGCTTCGTTGCTCCACGAGACCGCATCCGGACAGCCGAGGGAGGGGAGAACATGAGGGGATGGATCCGGAACCGAATCCGGGCCCTTCGCTTTTTCTACAAACCCGACTGCAGGGAACTGTACCGGAGACACCTCGCAGATCCCTGGCGCGCGTTGCTCTTTCCCGTCGCGGGAGACGGGAGATTCGTGTTCCGGGACGGAACCCCCCTCTGGCTTCCCCCCCGCTATTTCGGGATGCTCTCCACCGCATGTCGCCTGAAGGAGCTCGGGGCCTCCATGGAATGGAGCCACGACGAGATGAACGTCCGGTTCCGGGACTTGCGCTTTTTCGCTCCCCCCGACACCAAGCTCGTCCCACTCTCCCTGCAGAGTTTTCTGGTGGAGGACGTCTGGCGGACCGGCAGGACCGATTTGGAAGGGAAGGTCTTGCTGGATGTGGGGGCACACGTCGGTTTCTTTTCGGTGGTGTGCGCAAAACGCGGCGCCACGGTGCACGCCTTCGAGCCGTTCCCGTTGTTCCAGGAGTTCATCCGCCGGAATGCGGTGGAAAACGGCGTCGCCGACCGGGTCATCGTCCACGGTGTCGGGCTGTCCGACCGCGACCGCTCCGTCGACAGCGCCGAGTTCCTCGACTGCATGGCTTCCCCGACGCACGGCAGCTGGAAGGGGGGGGCAGAGGTCCCCCAGGTATCCCTTGTGGATTCGGTCCGGTACCTGAAGCACCACGGGATCGGTCCGGTTCACTTCCTCAAGTTGAACTGCGAGGGGTGCGAGTATCCCTTGCTGCGGGACACGCGCTTTCTGGAGTGGCTCCGGCCCCGGTTCATCTCCCTCGAATACCACGATGGGGGAGCTCCCCTCTTCGGGATTCTCGATCAGGCCGGATACGAGGTGCAGTGGGGCAGCGACGATCCGGATTTGCGGGCCCGCAAGAAGGGCAAGATGTTCGCGGTACGGAGGGAAGGGGAGAGGCCGGTGACGATCCGGCCGGCGGGATCGGAATGACGGACCGGGTGAAACCTGCGCACCTCCGGCCGAACGTCCTGATCGTCGACCCGCCTCCCGGCAAGGGATCTCCGGAGGCGACGAAGTTCATCGGGGCCCTCCTGGGCTCCCGCATCCGGGAAGGGTTCGAGCTGCGGGTGGTCCCGGGAGGGACGGCCCGCCCGGACGAGATCCGCCGTGAGTTCCCCTTCGCGATCGTCCACACCTTCACCTGCGAGGACCAGAAGGTCTTCGCGGAGTGGAAGCGGCGCTCCGGGGCAGCGGTCTTCCTGCTTCGCACGTGGTTCGCCCCGGAGGCGATCCCCGAAACGCGGGAGAACCGTCTCCTTCACAGCCGTGCCACGGACGTCAACGTGGTCGTCGGCCACGAGACGCTCCGCCGGATGCGGGAGGACCGGCCGAAGGGGACCCTCCTGCTCGACAACCCGTTCGTCGTCGACGAGGCGCCGGACCTCGCCGGGATCTGGATCGACCGGCTCGAGCACTGCTACCTCGCCCTCACCGCCCCGACCCGGCGCCATCCGGTGGGCGGGGAGATCGCCGACTGGTCCCACATCCGGCTGACCTACATCACCCACTTCTACCTGAACCAGGGCTCCCCGGACCCCGTCCTCGACCTGCTCCGGCGGTACGAGCGGTACGCCCCCGACCTCCTGGACCGCGTCCACTTCGTCATCGTGGACGACGGGTCCCCCCTGCCGGTCGAGGTGCCACCCTTCGACCTCAACCTGACCTGGCTGAGGATCGACGAGGACATCCGGTGGAACCAGGCGGGGGCCCGGAACCTGGGCGTCGTCTACGCGAAGGCCGACAACATCCTCATGACGGACCTGGACCACGAGTTCCCGGAGGCCACCTTCCGGCACATGGCGGAGGCTTCCCCCTGCGGGAAGAACATCTACAAGGTGCGGAAGGAGGACCGAGCGACCGGGCGCGTCGGCAAGGGACATTCGAACACCTTCTTCATGTCCCGGGCGCGGTTCTTCCGGTTCTGGGGATACGACGAGGAGTTCGCGGGGCGGTACGGCGCGGAGGACGTGCGGTTCGCCAAGTTCCAGAGGGCGCAAGGGTCGAGGGTCCTCTACCTCCCCTCCCCCTGCGTCTGCTTCCACCGGGACGACATCGACCGGGGGCGGGGGTACCACACGCTCCGGCGGGACCTGAGCCTGAACACGCCCGTGGACGCGAGGAAGCGGTTCGAGATGGAGCGGTACGGCCACGAGGCGGGGCACAGCCGGATGTTCCTGAACTTCACGTGGACGAAGGTCCGCGAGAGCCGCCGGGAGGCGGACATCCGGCGGAAGGTGGACCGGAGGTGGAAGGCGCTCTGGATGGGGAGGTGGCTCGCGGGGGGGCGGTAGGCTCCGCCCGGGCCGGCATCCCCAGCACCTCGTCGGCCGCCTCGCGCAGCATCTCCTCGTAGCGGGAAAGGTCCGGCGACTCGCTCCCGTCGAGGAACCCCGACGCCCGGCCGTGCTGCTTTTCTCCGCTCCGCGCGTGCCGCGCCGCCTTCGTCGGGCGCTTCCCCCCGTCCACCAGCAGGTACCGGATGCGCGACCCCGGGCGCAGCGCCACGCCGCGGCCGGACAGCTCGCGCGCGACTTCCGCGGCCGCCGTCCCCGCGACGTACCGCTCCGGCTCCTTCGACAGCCGCCGCGCGATCGACAGCGCCTCCGGCTGGACGCGCCCCTCCCGGATCTCGAGAGCCGCGGCCTCGACCGCCTCCCGCAGCGCCGGCAGCATCGCGCGCAATTCCGCGACCCCCCGCGCCTCCGCCATCCGGAGCAGGAGGTCCCGCTGGAAGCGGGCGACGAAGGGCGGGGTGTCCGAGCGGCGCATCGCCACGCCGCGCGCCTTGACCGTGCCGTCGGAAAAGGCGCCGACGAACCGGTTGGGGACGCCTACGCGCGGGTTCCCCTTCGACGGCAGAAAGGCGATCCACCGGTACACCCCCTCCAGGGCGATCGGCATCCCCGTCCCCTCCGTGATCGCGTCCGCGAGGCGCCGGTAGTCGTCCTCCGTCGCCCCTTCCCGCTCCACCCAGAGGGCGTCGGTGAGCCCGTGCAGGAAGGAGAACCCCGCCGCTTCCGCGATCTCCTTGGCCGACAGGAGCTTCTCCCGCCCCCACGCGGTGGTCGCCTCGTGCGCCTCGATCCGGCCGAAGCGGGCGTTCCTGTAGCCGAGGAACCCGAAGCAGACCACCAGGAGCCATTTGAGCGCCGTCTGCCTCCGGCGCATCGCCTCCCGCTCCGCCGGGTCGCCGGCGGCCTTCTGCCGGCTCTTGAGCAGCGCGCGCTTGGCGAGCACCGGGGCGATCGTCCCGGGGACGAGGCCGCGGCGGCGCCGGCACGTGCGCACGGGGATGCCGGGGACGGGGAGGGCGTCGTCCGGGCAGCAGCGGCAGT
>Ga0209253_10001803_pt1 | contig 18875 bp, 12 predicted proteins | sample FrelakmetBRP12BR_FD_187145 | JGI IMG/M metagenome (GOLD analysis project Ga0209253, IMG submission 187145) | Freshwater lake sediment microbial communities from the University of Notre Dame, USA, for methane emissions studies - BRP12 BR (SPAdes)... | ecosystem: Environmental > Aquatic >... | reverse complement strand
ACCCGGCGGCGAGAAACTCGTCTCCATCATCACCAATGCCTCTGTTGCCTCTCTTGGCCTTAAAAAAGGCAAGGATGCGGCCAAAGACCAATCCTATTTCCTCTATTCCCTTACCCAAGACCAGCTATCCCGGACTTTGATGCCGGTCGGCAGCTTAACCAAAAGAGAAGTCAGGGAGATGGCCAGGAAGTGGGGCCTTCCTGTGGCGGCCAAGCCAGAAAGCCAGGAGATCTGCTTTGTCCCCGTCGGGCGGTATCCGGAGTTCTTAAAAAAACGGATTCCGCGGGCTTTCCGGCCCGGGCCGGTCAAGGATACGGATGGCCGGGTTCTGGGCGAGCATAAGGGCATCATCAGCTTTACTATCGGGCAGCGCCGGGGGATGGGAATAGCGGCACCGCGGCCTCTCTACGTTATTTCCATCGATGGGAAGGAGAACACGATCGTTGTGGGCAGCGAGGGCGACCTCTACCGGAAGAAGCTCCTGGCGTTGTCGGTCAACCTGATCTCGATGGCAAAACTCAAAGGGCCGGTCAAGGTGAAAGCAAAAATCCGGTATAAGCACGAAGAATCGCGAGCCCTGGTGATGCCGATGTCGCGCGGCCGGGTGATCGTCGAATTTGAGAATCCCCAAAGGGCCGTCACTCCCGGCCAGTCCGTCGTCTTTTACGACCGTGATACCGTGATCGGCGGCGGAATTATAGAAAAAGCCCTTTAGGTAACAAAGCCAGAGGTCTGTTTTCAGTTGACTATCCGCCCCATTCCTTGATAATCTTTAGCCACATCTGATAAGAGGGACCAAAAGTGGTCATCACGTGCCCGAAATGTCATTCTGACAACACCGATACCGCCCGGTTCTGCAGCAACTGCGCGACATCTCTGACTCCCGCTAAAACCGCTCAACCTTCCGTCACCAAGACTCTCGAGTCGCCTATCCATTCAGTCGCCCCGGGGACTGTTTTTGTAGGCCGCTACGAGATTCTGGAAAGGATCGGCTCAGGCGGCATGGGCGAGGTCTATCGGGCTTTGGATAAAAATCTCGGCCGGCAGGTCGCTATCAAGGTCCTCCCGGCGGCCTTTGCCGAGGACAAGGAGCGAATGGCCAGGTTCGAGCGAGAGGCCAAGCTCCTGGCCGTCCTGAACCATCCCAATATCGCCGCGATCCATGGCCTCGAGGAGTCCGAAGGAAGGCGATTTCTTGTCCTCGAGCTTGCCGAGGGGGAGACGCTCCAAGCCCGCCTGGATCGAGGGGCGCTTCCGGTTGAAGACGTCCTCGAGACCTGCCGCGGGATAGCCGATGGACTTGAGGCGGCGCACGAGAAAGGGATCATCCACCGGGACCTGAAGCCCGGGAACATCATGATCACGCCCGGGGGAAAGGTCAAGATCTTGGATTTCGGACTGGCCAAAGCGTATGGGGGAGAGACAACCCGCGTCGATATCGAGAAATCTCCGACGATCACTGCCCAGATGACCGAGCCGGGGGTCATCCTGGGGACGGCGGCCTATATGAGTCCGGAGCAGGCGAGGGGACGAGCGGTAGACAAACGGGCCGACATCTGGGCCTTCGGCTGCGTGCTCTATGAGTGCCTCGCAGGGTTCCGGGCGTTTCATGGGGACACGGTGTCGGACACGCTTGTCCATATCCTGAAGGGCGAGCCGGATTGGAGCAAGCTACCCTCGGAGACTCCGACGCGAATCAAGACGCTCCTCCGCCGCTGCCTCGAGAAAGACCCCGGGAGACGCCTCCGTGATATCGGCGATGCGGGGATCGAAATCTCGGAGGCAATAAGCCAGCCATCGGCGCCGGAGGCGGTTCCGGTCCGAAGGCCATTTCGCGCTTGGATTCTCGGCGCACTCATCGGCGGGCCGATCCTTGCGGCCGCTTTGGCAGCTCTCATCACCTGGCATCTTAAGTCGGCGGCGCCGTCCTTATCTTCTGTGCGATCTGTGCTGAAAATTGAATCGGGGCAGTGGCTTGAGGGAATGCGCTCTTCTTCCGAACGTCCAACACGAACTGCCATTGCCGCTTCGAGTGACGGACGCTTCATCGTCTATAGCGCAATCCCTGAGAGTCCAGGGCCGCAAGCAAAGCCACAGATATATCTTCGCAGATTGGAACAGATGGATGCGGCACCGGTCGCGGGAACGGAGGGAGGCATCAGTCCTTTTCTCTCGCCTGACGACCGATGGATCGGATTCTGGGAAGGCAGCAAACTGAAGAAGGTGGCAATCAGCGGAGGAGTCCCTATCACGTTATGCGATATATCTAATCCGTATGCTTATGGAGCGGATTGGGGCCCTGACAATGCGATCGTTTTTTGCCCTGGTCAGGACCTCGGTCTTGCAAAGATTTCGGAGGTAGGAGGTAAGGCAGAAGTCCTGACGGTCCCGGACACGGCTAAGGATGAACACGGCCACCGCCTACCCCATTGTCTTCCCAGGGGCAGGGGTGCACTGTTCACCATCGCGGGACATTGGTTTGACAATCATCCTCGGCTTGCGGTTTTGGATCTCGGGACGAGGAAATGGCATGTGATAATGGAGGATGCGGCTGACGGCCGCTACCTCCGGACAGGGCACCTTGTCTTCCTCCGCCAGGGAACGCTGATGGCCGCTGCTTTCGACCTTGACCGGCTGGAGGTCAGAGGTCAGCCTGTGCCCGTCGTTGAGAACGTGATGCAGGGATTGAACGTTAGCGACAGCGGTATGACCATTGGCGCGGGTCAATACAGTATATCGAATTCGGGCTTTCTGACCTATGTGCCCGGGGGCATCTTTCTTGACAAGGAGAATTCTCTCGTGCGAGTAGACCAGAAAGGCAATGTCCAGCCTGTCGGTGATTTCAAGGCTCCTTTTAATTATATCAGTTTCTCTCCCGACGAAAGGCGGATCGCCTACCAAACAATAGGAAAGGAATGGGGGATTTGGATTTATGACCTCAATCGCGGCGCAGCGAGCAAGCTGACCGGAGAAGGGTTTGCAGAAGGCTTCTCCTGGACGCCCGACGGGAAACGTCTGGTCTTCAGTTGGTGGAAATCGGGCCAACCTAATCTCTGCTGGCAACCCGTGGATGGAAGCTCACCCATGGAACGGCTCACGACGAGCGAGAATTGGCAGCTTCCCGGTTCGTTCACTCCCGACGGCTCAACTCTGGCGTTCACAGAAATTCACCCAGACCCGGAAACCGGCTGCGACATTATTCTTTTGGACATGAAGAGCCGCCGAGTGAGATCCTTCCTGAATACGAAGGCCTATGAGGCAACCCCAGAGTTTTCCCCCGACGGACGCTGGCTGGCCTATGTTTCAGACGAATCTGGGCGCAAAGAGGTGTGGGTGCAACCGTTCCCGGGCCCTGGCGGCAGGTGGAAGGTTTCGAAAGAGGGAGGCCGAGGGCCTCTTTGGTCCAAAGACGGGAGGCAATTGTTTTATCACCAGGCTGACGATCAAATATGGGTTGCGGATATCCGCACGGAAGAGGGTTTTGCCCCCGGCAAACCGCGCCTGCTATTTGAGAAGCGGGGATTCATTCTGAATCAAGCCCCCCTCCAGACTTGGGCCCTATGGCCTGATGGTCAAGGATTCCTGATGGTGAAGCTCGAGGAGCCAAAGCCGCAGCCTGCGACCGAAATGATCATCGTCCAGAACTGGTTCGAGGAGCTCAAGCGATTGGTGCCGCAGGGGAAGAAACAAAAAAGAGGTCAGACATGACCATCAAGTGTCCGAGATGCCATTTTGACAATCCCTCTGATACTCGCTACTGCGGCCAGTGCGCGGCGCCGCTTCACCCGGTGGAGGAAGTCCCCGTTTCTCAGACCGAGACTCTTCAGACTTCCCTCAAAGAACTCACCACCGGCTCAACCTTCGCCGGTCGATACCAGATCATCGAGGAGCTGGGAAAAGGCGGAATGGGCAAGGTCTACAAGGTCTTCGATACCAAAATCAAAGAAAAAATCGCCCTCAAGCTCATCAAGCCCGAAATCGCCTCGGACAAAGAGACGATCGAGCGCTTCTCGAATGAGCTCAAAATTGCCCGGGATATCCTCGGGCCTACCCGAAGTCGAGGACGCGAAGAAACGACTGGCTCCGCTTCAGCCCGATTATTAACCTGAACTATTCATAAAAATGAGAGAAAAGACACTCCTCTCCCTTGAGGGGAGAGGGTCGGGGTGAGGGTGAAAAGAATTCAATTCCCCCGCCCCTATCTCCCCTCCCACCAGGGGAGAGGGATTGACTTGTCTAGAATTAACGAGTAGGTCAGGTTAAGTGAATCCATTGATCGTTGACCGTTTTTGACACCGAATATTGTGTGTGCTATAAAATGCTTAGTTGAAATTAATATAACGGGAGAAATTACAAATTAGAGCCAAAACACCTATTTCTATTCCTCCAGAATTTTCAGCCTATCAAAAGGTATGTCCCCAGACAGAACCTGTCTATCTTGATATCTTGAGAAAGATGACGGGCGAGAAAAAGCTCAAGATAGCTTTCCAGCTTTATGAAATGGCTTTGAGCTTATGCCGGCAAAGCATAAGGGAGCAAAATCCAGATATCAAAGATAAGGAATTAAAAAAAATTCTATTCCAAAGGTTCGGCTATGATTCAAGAAGACCTGCTCGTAAAAGTCACCGCTAAATTACATCGGCTCAAAATTCCCTATATGATAACGGGAGGAATTGCTGTTATCTTTTATGGGAGGCCTCGGCTCACCCATGATTTCGACCTTGTGGTGGCGATAAAACCCGAACAGATTCCCAGCCTCATGAAGGCTTTCCAAGATGAGTTTTACATCAGCCAGGAAGCCATCCAGAATGCTCTCGATACGAAGAGTATGTTTAATATGATCCATTTTGATTCTGGAATCAAAGTCGATTTTTGGATAATCCAGGCGAGCGAATTCGATAGGAAGAGATTTGAAAGAAGGCAAAAGCATAGATATGGAGGGAAAGAGATTTGTTTTTCTTCTCCGGAAGACGTCATCTTAATAAAGATTCTTTGGTTTAAGGAGTCAGAGATTCAAAAGCATCTGGAAGATGCGCTCGGGATCTTAGAAATTCAGCGGAACCTGGACTTTGATTATCTAAAAACATGGGCAGACAAGTTGGGGACTCAAGGTTTGCTTAAGGGACTTCTAAAAAGAATCTCTAACTAAGATTTAAGACAGCGAGGGTCAAGCTAAACCTCTGCCGGTCGCTACCAGATCATCGGGGAGATGGAAAAGGTGGAATTGTGTCCAGGTTCAGACCGGCCGGGTTGCCTTCTTGAGCCAGGCCAGCTCGGCGCTTCCCAGGCGCGGCGTCAAAGCCTCCCTGACTGTTCGGTGATAGCCGTCAAGCCACCGGATTTCTTCAGCTGTAAGCACGCCTTTTTTGATGAGCCTGAGGTCGATCGGGCAGAGGGTGAGCGTTTCGAAGGTGTAATAGGAAAAACTCTTGGTTGACCTCGATAGGTCTTTGACGACCAGGACCAGGTTTTCCACTCGCAGGCCGTATTCGTTTTCCTTGTAGTAGCCGGGTTCGATGGACGTGATCATTCCGGATTCGAGTCCGACCCCGAAACCGCGCGCGGGTGCGACACTCTGCGGCCCCTCGTGGACATTGAGGTAGGCGCCGATACCGTGGCCGGTCCCGTGGCCGTAATTCAAGCCCTTCTCCCAGAGGGCCAGCCGGGCGAGGATGTCCACCTGGGTGCCGAACGTGCCCTGGGGAAACGACAGTCTGGTCAGGGCAATAAGGCCCTTGAGAACCCGGGTGAAACGGTCGCGCTGCTCCTCAGTCGGCCGGCCCAGGCAAACGGTCCGGGTGATATCCGTCGTTGCCTCCTTATACTGGCTGCCCGAGTCGATGAGGTAGATGCCCTCCGGTTTCAGGGGAACATCCGTTTCCGGGCTTACAGCATAATGGACCACAGCTCCGTGGCCCGCGTAGGATGAGATCGTCTTGAAGCTCAGCCCCATGAAGCGGTCCTGGCGGCGGCGGAATTCTTCCATTTTTTCGGCCGCGGAAAGCTCGCTGACCCCGCCCTTAGGTACTGCTTTTTCCAGCCAGCAGAGGAAGTTGACCATGGCCGCTCCGTCGCGGAGATGCGCAACCTTTGAGCCGGCGATCTCAGTCCTGTTTTTGACGGCCTTGAAAAGATGGACCGGGCTTGGCTTAAAGATTGGTTTGGCACCGGGGCCCAGGCTGCGCACGATCCACTCGCCCGCTGAGGCCTCGTCGAGCCAGATCCGCATCTTCTTTTTCCCGAGCTCGCACAAACGCGAACAAAAATCCTCATAATTCTCAATCGTCACATTTCGGGCGAGAGCCTGCGGCACCTTATTGGGAACTTTGTACCTCTCGACAAAAAGCGTGGCTTTTTTCCTGCTAACGATGGCGTAGGCAACAGCCACCGGGTTGAATTCCACATCAGAGCCGCGAACGTTAAAGAGCCAAGCGATAGCGTCGAGCTGGGTCAGGACATGGGCGTCCGCGTCTTCCTCGGCCATTTTCTTCCGGAGACGCTCGAGTTTTTCCCGGACACTTTCGCCCGCATATTTTTTTTCGAGGATCGAGATTGCCCCAGCAGGAGCCGACGGCTTCTGGCGCCAGATCGCATCCACGAGATTTTTTTCAATAGCCTTGAGAAAAATTCCTCTCCGCTGGAACTCCTTTTCGAGCTTGACAAAATCCCGATGGGCGATGAGCTTCGGGTCGAGTCCGAGCGCCTGCCCTGGCGAGAGTCTCTTGGCGATCCATTCCTGCCAGGAGGGAACACCTGGCGTCCCGGCTTTGAAAAGCGTGAACCCGCTATCTTTAAGCTCCCGCTCGGCCTGAAGGAAATACCTTGAGTCTGTCCAGAGTCCGGCTTGGGTGAGGGTAACGAGGGCATCGCCCGCCGAGCCCGTGAATCCGGTGATGAACTGCCGCCTTTTCCATACTTCCGGCAGATATTCGCTCTGGTGCGGATCTGTGCTGGGGATAAGATAGGCCTCGACGCCATGTCGTTTCATGACCTTGCGCAACGCTATAAGTTTGTCTTTCATTCTTTTCACCTCTTTAAAATATCAAAGGATCAGGGCGATCAAGGTTATGCTGCATCCGGCCACAAAGAGGGCGCCCAGGAGCCCAACGATCAGGGGTTTTGCTCCCACGGACTTGAACGAGCTGAAGACCGTGTTGAGGCCGATCCCGGCCAACCCGAGAAGGATGAAGAATTTTCCCGCATCACTAAAAGCCTTGATCCCCGCTTCTGAAAGAAAGCCCAAGGAATTAAAGGCGGCCATGAAAAAATATCCGAAAAGAAACCAGGGAAAAGCCCTGGTCCATTGGAGGCGAATCCCGTTTTCTCTTTGCCCTTCTCGTCTTTCTTTAGTGCACCAGACTGAGATCAAAAAGGCCAAGGGAACCATGAAGCAATTGCGGATGAGCTTAACCGCCGTGGCCGTCTTTCCCGCCAACTCCGAGAAAATAAACCCGGCGCCGATAACCTGGGGTGTAGCATGAATGGCTGTCCCGGCGAAAATCCCAAAAGCAATATCCGTCACTCCGAGCAACTGGGCCAGCTTGGGATAGAAGAGAATCGCCACCAGCCCCCAGAGAGTGATGGTCCCGACAGCATAACTTATCTCTTCCTGCTTGGCTTTTATAAGCGGCGCGGTAACGGCAATGGCTGAGGTCCCGCAGATTGTTGTCCCCACCGAGAGCAGTATAGAGAGGCCCTGGGGAAGCCGAAAAAGTTTTCCCAGGAAATAGATAGCCAAGTAGCTGATTCCCATGGTTGTCAGGATAATCAGGAGAATCCGGGGCCCCTGAGAGACGATGTTCCTGAAGTTGAGAGAAGCGCCCAGGAGAACGATGCCCAGGATAAGGATTTTTTCAAAGGCTTTGATGCCCGGCTCGAAGACCTTTGGCACAAGCCCGGTATTCCTGAGGATAATTCCAAGGATAACGGCCAGGGCCGTGGCCTCGATCGGATTCTTGCCTCCCACGACGACAATCTTGGCCAGTTGTGCTGCAACGAGTCCCACGAGCAGCATGAGGATCCAGCCCGGTATATTTTCTTTTTTCATCTCAGGCAACGTCCCGGGGAACGATCACCGCGGGGAGGCTCCCAAATCCTGAAGGCAGACAAGGGACGGGGCCGCCTTCTTTCTCATTTCGATCGCCTTCACGGCGGCACTTGCCGAGGGAATCGTCGTATAGCAGGGGACGCGGTAACTAAAGGCCGCGCGCCTGATCTTCTGGGCGTCGCTCCTTTCCTGCGTTCCGGAAGGGGTGTTGAAAATCATCTTGACCTTTCCCCGGCTGATGTCGTCCAGGATATTCCGCCTTTCTTTATAAACCTTTCCGATCGTGTCGACCGTGAAGCCGTGGCGCCGCAGATAGAGGGCGGTACCCTCGGTGGCCAAAAAGGTGAATCCGAGAAGGCTCAACTTCTCTATTAGAGGCAAGATTTTGGGCTTGTCTTCATCCGGCACGCTGACGAATATTTCCCCCTCTCGTGGGAGGAAGAACCCCGCTCCCTCCTGGGATTTGAGGAAGGCCAGGGAGAAGTCGGGGTCGATGCCGATGGACTCTCCGGTCGAACGCATTTCCGGGCCGAGAATGGGATCAACCTCGAGGAACTTGTCAAACGAGAAGACCGCCTCCTTGACCGCGTACAATTCGTGAGGCCTTCGAGGGATCCGGATATTCCTGAGCTTTTCACCCATGATCAGCCGTGTTGCGATCTTGGCCAGGGGAACTCCCGTGGCCTTGGAGACAAAAGGAACTGTCCGCGAAGCCCTGGGATTGACCTCAAGGATGTAGATTTTCGTCCCTTTCACCGCCAGCTGGACGTTCATGAGCCCGACGATCTTGAGCTCTTTGGCCATGAGCTCGACCTGTTTTTTCACTGTCTCAATGACCCGGTCGGCCAGAAAGTAGGGAGGGATGACCATGGTGGCGTCTCCCGAATGGACGCCCGCTTCCTGGATGTGCTCGAGGACGCCGCCGATATACACATCCTTGCCGTCAGAGAGAAGGTCGACATCGAGCTCCATGGCGTTGTCGATAAACTCGTCGATGAGCAGAGGGAGGTCCTTGAAGTATTCGCGGATGGAATTGACGTACCGGGCGAGCTCTCGCTCGTCGTGGATGACCTTCATAGCCCGGCCTCCGAGAACGTAAGAGGGCCTGATGAGCACCGGATAGCCAATCCTGTCGGCGATCCTGAGGGCCTGAGTGGAATTCTTGGCCAGCCCGTTTCGCGGCCTGAGCAGGCCGAGCCGTTTCAAGAAACGGTCGAATCTCTCCCGGTCTTCGGTTTCGTCGATCGACTCGGAGCTTGTCCCCAGAATGCGGGCCTTGTTCTGGTGAAGCCCGACCGAGATCTTGAGCGGGGTCTGGCCCCCGAACTGGACGATGACGCCCTCGGGGCTTTCCTTTTTGTAGATGGCCAGCACGTCCTCAAGGGTCAGTGGGTCAAAATAGAGCCGGTCGGAGATGTCGTAGTCGGTCGAGACGGTCTCCGGGTTGGAGTTGATCATGATGGCCTTATACCCCGCGTCCTTGAGGGCAAAGACGCCGTGGACGCAGCAGTAATCGAACTCGATTCCTTGGCCGATGCGGTTGGGGCCGGAGCCGAGGATGATCGCTTTTTTCTGCGTCATTTCCGGGACCTCATCCTCGTCTTCGTAGGTGGAGTAGAAGTATGGCGTTTCCGATTCGAACTCACCGGCGCACGTGTCGACGACTTTCCAAACAGGGCGCAAACCGTGTTTTTCCCGCCTCTGGCGCACCTCATCTTCTCCGAGCCCGGCCAGCTGGCCGATGCGCCGATCGGAAAACCCGAGCTCCTTGGCTTTCCGGAGGAGCTCCGGCTGGAGGACCCGGCTCCGTTTGGCGGCTTTGAGCTCCGCCTCGAATTCGACGATCTCCTGGATATTCCGGAGGAAAAACGGGTCTATGCGTGTCAGTCTGGAAATTTCTTCCACGGTGAATCCCTGCCTGATGGCGTCGGCGATGAGCCAGAGGCGGTCGGCACTGGGCTGGCGGAGATTCTCTCCGAGGGACCGGCGGTCCTGCCTCTTTCCGGTCGTCTCGAACCCGCTGCGGTCCGATTCAAGAGAGCGGATGGCCTTCTGGAGAGACTCTTTGAAGGTCCGGCCGATGGCCATGGTCTCTCCGACCGATTTCATCTGGGTCGTCAGGTGGCGATTCTCCTCGGGGAATTTCTCGAAGGCGAAGCGCGGGATCTTGACGACGACGTAATCGATGGCCGGCTCGAAACACGCCGGCGTCTTTTTGGTGATGTCGTTAAGGATCTCGTCCAGGGAGTAGCCGACGGCGAGCTTGGCGGCCATCTTGGCGATCGGAAATCCCGTGGCCTTCGAAGCCAGGGCCGACGACCTGGAGACGCGCGGATTCATCTCGATGACCATCATCCGGCCGTCCTCGGGATTGACGGCGAACTGGATGTTGGAGCCGCCCGTCTCGACGCCGATTTCGCGCATGATGGCGATGGACGCGTCCCTCAACCTCTGGTATTCCTTGTCGGTCAAAGTCTGGGCCGGGGCAACGGTGATGGAATCCCCGGTGTGGACGCCCATCGGATCAAAGTTCTCAATCGGGCAGACGATGACCACGTTGTCCTTCTTGTCGCGCATGACTTCCAGTTCGAATTCCTTCCAGCCGATGATCGACTTTTCGATGAGGATGCGCGAGACCGGGCTTATGGCCAGGCCGAGCGGAACAAAGCGGTAGAACTCTTCCCAGTTGTTGACGATATTCCCTCCCGTTCCTCCGAGGGTGAAAGAAGGCCGGAGGACGACGGGAAAATGGATCTGCTTGGCGATGTCCACGGCTTCTTTAAGGCTCGAGGCGTAGCCCGAATCGGGGACCTCAAGGTGGATCCTTTCCATGGCCTGCCGGAAGAGCAGCCTGTCCTCGGCCTTGCGGATCGAAGCGGCGGTGATCCCGATGAGCTCGATCCCGTGCTTTTTGAGGACACCTTCATCGTCGAGCTCCAGAGCCAGGTTAAGGGCTTTCTGTCCGCCGAGAGTGGCGAGCAGGGCGTCAGGTTTTTCTCTCTCGATAACTCTTTCGAGGTAGCCGGCAGTCAATGGCTCGAGGTAGGTCCTGTCGGCGAATTCCGGGTCGGTCATGATCGTCGCCGGGTTGGAGTTGACCAGGATGAGCTTGAAGTTCTCCTCTTTCAGGGCCTTGAGGGCCTGCGTTCCCGAGTAATCGAACTCGGAGGCCTGGCCGATGATGATCGGTCCCGACCCGATGATCAGGATGGAGTGGATATCTTGACGCCGTGGCATCCTATTTTCCCTTGAACTCTTCGATGATGCGGCCGAACACTTTGAAGAGATACCGCGAATCGCGGGGGCCCGGGGAGCTTTCCGGGTGATACTGGACGGCGAAAAGGAACTTGTCCTTCAAGGAGAATCCCTCGGAGGTCAGGTCGTTGAGGTTGATGTGGGTCAGCTTGGCTAATCCCCTTAGGGATTCAAGATCGACCGCGAAACCGTGGTTCTGCGAAGTGATCTCGATCGCGCCCGTCTCCAGGTTTTTCACCGGATGATTGGCGCCGTGGTGGCCGAATTTGAGCTTATAGGTTTTACCTCCGAGGGCCAGGGCCAGGAGCTGATGACCCAGGCAGATCCCGAACAGGGGAACCCTGCCGACCAGAGTTTTTATGTTTTCGACGGCGTATTCGAGCGGCGCCGGATCGCCCGGGCCGTTCGAAAGGAGCACCCCGTCAGGTTTCATTTTTAGAATCTCCTCGGCCGGGGTCTTGGCCGGGACGACGATCGTTTCCATTTTCTCTGAGGCGAGGCTGCGGAGAATATTCTTTTTGATCCCGAAATCGTAGGCCGCCACCAGGTATCTGAACCGCCGTTTTTCCGGATATCCCCTGGGCCACTCAAAAACTCCCTCGCGCCACCTGTAGGGCTTGGACGTCGTTACCTCTTTCACTATATCCAGACCGACGATGGAGGGAATTTTCTTGACACGCTCCGCGAGGATTTGTGGGTCCGCCACCGAGGTCGAGAGGAGGGCCCTCTGGGCGCCTCCCTGGCGGATGATCTTAGTCAGCTTTCTGGTGTCGATGCCCTCGATGGCCGGGATCCTGTGGCGCTTCAGGAACTCGGTCAGGCTTTCGTTGGCTCTCCAGCTGGAGGGTGAAGCGGCCATTTCTTTAAGGACGAATCCTTCCACCCAGGGTTTTCCGGATTCGATATCTTCAGGATTGACCCCGCAATTGCCTATGAGAGGGTAGGTCATGGTCACGATTTGTCCTTTGTAGGAGGGGTCGGTCAAAATTTCCTGATATCCCGTCATCGAGGTGTTGAAGACGATTTCGCCCTCGGCGTCCCCCTCAAAACCGGCGCTCCGTCCTTCAAAGAGCGTCCCGTCCTCCAGGACAAGATAAGCTTTCTTGGAGGCTTTCCAGTCGGAATTTTTGGTTTGAGCTCGGGAGCGCATTTGGGCTATTTTACAGTTTCCATGAAACAAAGAGAAGGGGGATTGGCGCCCTATTTTTTCAGGGCGTGGCGGAGGGACGTAATAAATATCCGGAAAAGAAGGCCGATATTCCTGGTTTCCTTCCAGGTTCTTTTGTAGGTCTCCTGGCCTGAGACAACATTGAACATGGCCTTTCTCAGGGCCGGCTCTTTCTTGGCCGCCTCCAGGACCCCGTCCATCAGTCCATATTTTGAGAATCGGATGGTGAGGGCCCTGAGGATCCTTCCATAGGGGATGTCGTCAGTCAGTTCGCAACAATCCCCCAGGTATCCCTCGAAGGCGGCGCGGGTCAGGCCTTTGGAGGCGATAGCCTGGGCCGCTTTGATCCCCGTGATTACGGCTGAATTGATGCCTTTCCCTTTGAACGGCCGGTTGAGCCCCGAGGCGTCGCCAACCATCACATATCTTTCCCCGATCTGCGCTTTGGCCGGGAGCGTCGGGAACTTGCCCTTGAAATAGGCGAGTTCGGGGAGCACGTCCTGGACCTGCCTGGGCAGAGACTCTCTGACTTCATCGAGCCGGAGGAATTTGTCCATGGTCGTGGCATCAACCTCCTGTCCGGCGACGTTGATGCTCAGATGGTTGGCCTTGGGTGTCACGGCCCCGAACTCGACCGAGGCCAGAGAGGACGGAAGGAACGCGTGGATCGAGTTGCCGAAGCGGCGGATGGCTTCCTCTCCCGGATGGATCTTTGTCACCACCGAAGAAAGGAACTTTGGCTGCCGGTAGGCCGTGACCCTTTCGAAAACCTTGGCCATGCCGTCGTCGAGCCCGAAGGCCCCGACGATCATATCGGCTCTGAGGTTGTTGCTTTCGCTGTAGACCATGACCCCGTCGGCCAAGAAGTCCATGTCGGTAACACGCGCCGGGACGACCTCGACCCCGGCTTCCTGGACCTTCTGGAAGAGATAGTTGTCAAACTCGACCCTCCGGCAGGCGTAAGATGGCGCGTGTTCGCCCGCTAGGTTGATGACGCTGCGGCCGGCGTGGATGACATACCCGTCGATCTTCTTTTGGACGATCGGCCAGGGGAAAGGGATCTCCAAGTCCTCTTCCATGATTTTTTCTAGGGGCGGGGAGAGAACCCCCAGGCATTGATTGTAGTGGCTTTTCTTCTCGAGCGGCTTTCCCTCGTAGACAACGATACGCGGCTTCGTTCCCGCGCCGTCGGTCAGTTTTTTCAATTTAATGGCGCAGCTTGCGCCGGCCGGCCCGCAGCCGATAATGATGATCGTGTTATTTTCAGCGAGCGGGGGGAGGGAAGCGGCCACAGGATCTCTTTAGGCCGGGCGTGCCAGGAAGGTTTTCATCTTTTGGACCAGAAGCCTTATTGTATTCACAAGGAGGGCGGTTTGCAAACGGACATCGAGGGCCAGGCAGAAGATGTCGCGATATGGGATATCCCCCGTGAACATGCTCCAAAGGATCCGCCGGAGCCTTCGTGGGGCGCCCGACCGGTTGTCCCTTTTAGCCAGAGAGAAATGTGCCTGAGACAGAAGGGGAACCGAGGTCAGAACATCATTGAGGCGGATAAGGGCCTTGCCGTAGGAGTTATCGCGGACGATAAGCCTCTTGGCGGGTCCATAATAAGCCCGGGAGAGCGTTTCCCGGTCGACGGCATGGTTAAAGGCTGCCTCCGCGGCCAACTTGGCTGTCAGGAAAGCGGATTCGATGCCGTTTTTGTAGTGCCGGGAGAAGCTGGCGTCTCCGATCAGGACCAGCCGGTCCGAGAACGGATTCCTCGCTGCGGAGACGGCAATCTTGGGGAAGCAAGAACAGTGAGGCCGGGACGGCGGAAAGATTCCCTTGATCTCCTCCAGACCCAAGAACTCCCTGATCAGGTCCGGCGTCGCCGCTTTCTTACCGACGATGGTCACCGTCACATAATCGCTTTTGGGAATGACCGTGGCATAACGGATCGATTTGGAGCGCGGCCAATAAACGTGGATGTCATTTTGAAAATGTTTCTCGGTCTCCTCTGAGCCCAGCCTGAACTCGGCCTGGAAGGTCGTCAGTGTCGAAGGCGGTTTGTAGTCGAAGCCCAAATTCTGGACCAGTTTGAGGAGGTGCGTGTTCACGCCGAACGCCCCCACGACCAGATCCGCCTCATAGCGCTGCGGAGAGAGCCGTTCTCCGAAGTGCAGAGCGACCGGCCCGCCCCGGCTCGAGGGCAGCTGGATCTTCCAGACCGGCTGGGAGATGACCTGCGCTCCTCTGTCCGCGGCGCAATGGAGCAGGTAGTCATCAAAGCTGATGATGTGAGGAAACTGGGAATAGCGCGGGCCGTTCCCCCGGAAAACAGTGGCGATGGGTCTTGAGCCGTTTTCGGCGCAGGGGAGACGGAGGGTTTCTTTTTCGATGTGGAGCGAGTACCCGCTGATCCTGTTGACGATCCTCTGCTCTGGCAGAAACAGGCCTTCTTCGCGGAGCCTGGCTTCCAGGGCTCCCGATATTACGCCCGCGCAGAGGTTGCATCCGCGGGGTCCGCGCTGGAGAAAGTCCTTTCCGTCAAAGATGGCAATGGAGACGGCCCGGCCAATTTTCTCGGCGTGTTTTAGGGCCAAGTGGGCGAAGAACGAACCGGCCGGACCGCCGCCGATGACGGCGATCCTCGAGCCGGACCCGAGATGGAATGCTCCAGCCACGCGGGAATTATACTACTAAATATATATAATTTATAGAAATAATATAAATTGGCCCCGGAGAAAGAGGCGGGATCTAGAATTCGTCGCGCAGGCGCGAACAAACCCGGTTCTTGCCCAGCGACTTGCCGTACTGCATCCGCTTTCTGGCCCGGTCGGTCAGGCTGGCGGCAGTGTCTTGTCTTCGCGCTTCGGCGCTGCCGACGGTGATGGTCACGCCAACATGCGAATCGTCGACCTCGAACCCCGACCCCTGGATGAGAAGCCGGAGCTTGTTGGCCACGACATCCAGTTTTGATTCCCCGGCATTGAGCAGGATGACCAGGAAGCGGTCCTCCTCCCATCTTCCGGCGACGTCGGTGAAACGGATGTTGCTGGCCAGGGCCTTGGCGACAATCCTGACGACTTTATCCCCGACGAGGTGGCCGTAGGCTTCATTGACCTTGGCCAGGTCATCGATGTCGACAAAGAGGAGGCCCAGGGGAAGGTCGTATTTTCTCATTTCTTCGATCCGGGCTTCGAGATAGATCTCGAGAAATCGCCTGTTGCCGAGCTCCGTGGGAAGGTCGAGGAGGTTCAGCTGCTCCAGGTCCTCTGGTTTCGGAGGCATAGAGACGCGGGGAGAAATATCGGAGAACACCTGGGCGATCCCGATGATCTTGCCGCTGTTATCCCGGCGGGGAAGCAGGCGGGCATAGACGGAGACCCGATAGCCCTCCTTGTGGAGAAGAGAAGAGCTGAATTCCCTCGGCCGGCCGTCCGCCAGGCACTCGCTCGCCGGGCAGCGGTCTCCGCAGAGAATGGTCCCGTGTTCGTCGAGATGCATCAGGATGTGGTCAGAGCAGCACTTGCCAAGGACCTCCTGTTCTGTGTGGCCGGACATCTTCTCCGCGGCTTTGTTCCAGAAGAGGATTTTCTTTTCTTGGTCGGCAAAACAGACTCCTTCCTCGAGCCTGTTCAATAGAGCCTTGAACGTGTCCGCAGAGACCTCGAATTCCGAAAGAGAGATTTTCTCGTCAGTCATTGAGTTCCCTTATTCTATCTTTTCTCAAACCCACACTTTATATATCAAAGCAATAACGCAAAATCAAGCAAAAAGGTTTTAGGAGGAGAGGCTTTTTTCCCGCTCCTCATAGATCTTCCGGTATTCGAGAGGATGGAGCAGCCGGAGCTCTTTCCCGGTGATCTTCCCGTTGAGCCAGATCTTGCTCATCGGGAAGACCTCGGGGTTGAGGTGGACGTTGTACATGTGCCAGATGATGACCGCGAGGAAGGCGAGCAGGGCCTCATAGCCGTGCGCCATGACGATGACATCGTGAACCCAGAGGGGGAAAAGCCGCAGCGAGAGCTCGACGTTCCACATGAAAAAACCGCTGACGATCATCACCACGGAGCCCCAGCCGACCGCCCAGTATTCGAACTTCTCGATAAAATTATAGCGGCCAAAGAGCGGCTGATCCTTGAACAGCCAGTAGGGGTGGGTTTCAAAGAACTTCTTGAAGATCCCCAACCGGTAAAGCAAGCGAGTGAAACCGACGTTGTGCCAGAAGAGCTCGAAGGCGTCCTTGATGTCCCGGGGTTTGGGGATCATTTCTTTGAAATTGTTCCGGCCCCGGGCCGTGCAGGTGGCGTAGAAGATGTGCCAGACCAGGTTTATGATCAAGACGACGGCGGCAACGCGGTGGATGATCCCCCGGACATAAAAAACCTGCTCGGTCGGGAAGAACCACTTAAAGGCCTTGAATTCATAGAAGAAAAGGGGAAGCCCCGTGATCATGAGCAGAAAAAAAGTGCTGATGAGAAGATAGTGCTGGATCCGCTCGGCGAGATTCATCCGCAGGAAGATCTCATCGTCGCGAATAAGGGGCGGCCTATCCATGTTTTATCTTCCTGATGGCGCGCCTGAACAGGTCCGCGGCTATAAACAACAGGAACACCGAGATGATACCAGCGATCGCGATGATATAGATGTTCTTGACGAGATAGGCGGACTTGTATTTGGCCGTGACAACCTCTTCGGGGATGACGTGGATTTGGCCTTCGGCGAAATGGCGGCTGGCGCCGGGATGGCATTTCCCGCAGGTTTTGGGCAGATTTTCCGGGTTGATGGACGATTTCGGGTCGGAGGACGGACGGATGCCGTGGAAGCCGTGGCAGGAGGCGCAGTTGGCCACCCGAGTTTCTCCGAATTTTGAGGCGGTCCCGTGAAAGGTTTGGTTATAAGTCTTCAAACGCGAAGTCAGAAACCCGTATTGCCGGCTCAGGATCATATTATCATGACAGCGCGAGCAGACCTCCGCAACCTTGGTTGTGTAGACGGTGGAGTTGAGGTCTCGCGGAGAGAGAATATCGTGCTCGCTGTGGCAGTCCGTACAGACCGGCACATCCTTGACGCCCTTGACGTAATCCTTGCCGTGAACTCCCTCCAGGTAGTCCCGTTGAATTCCGACGTGGCAGAGGCCGCATGTCTGAATGATATTCCTTCGAGCGACCAGGGCGAGAGGGTCGGAGACTTTTTTGATGTCATGCGCTCCGTGGCAGTTGCTGCAATTGGCCGACATCGTCAACCCGGATTTCTCGAGGGCCTTAAAGTGGACGCTCTCCTTGTACTGGCCGATAAACCCCGGACCCTTCTTGGCCGCGACCTTTTCGAGGTGGCATTTTTCGCAGGTCGTGGGAAGATTGATGGGGAAGATGGTTGAATCAAAATCGGCCTTGCCCCTGATATCATGCGTCCCGTGGCAATCTTGGCAGTTTACAGTAACGGTGTTTGGCCCGGTTTCTTGGGCCGAATAATGGACGCTCCTCTGGAATTCCAGGGCGGCCGTTTTATGGCACTGGCTGCAAGCGACAGGTTTCAATGGCGAAGAGTGGGGGAAATCCTTTGTCTTGGCCAAGTCGGCATGACAGCTGACGCAGGAGACCTCCGCCCTGCCGTGGCCTGAGGACTGGAATTTTTCGGCGTCAACGAAGAGGGATTTCCCGGCCTCCGACTTGAGGCTGGAATCTCCATGGCAGGTGAGACAGTCATCATTCGACTGGGAAGAGAGAAAGGGTAAGTCCAAGAACAAGAATAGAACAGCGGCAGCGAGAAGGGCCGTCCTGCTTTTAGCCATGGCGCTTTTTCTTCAGGAGTTTTGTCTTCTTGATGAAACCGGGAATAAACCAGAGAACGGTGATCAGAAGAAGGACGATGACGAGGATGAGGAGGACCCTCTGGATGTAAAAGAGAGCAGCGGGATTTTTTTGGGCCGCGCCGATATGAATCTTGGCCGTGGCGATCTTTTCGGGCATATTCGGATGGCAGTTCGTCTGCCCGCAGGTCTGGCGCAGGTTGGCCGGGTTGACCTTGGACAGCGGGTCGGCAGCCGGCCTGATATCATGGACGCCGTGACAGCTCGTGCAGTTGGCCGCCGCCTTGTATCCGAATCCGACGGCGATCCCGTGCAGGCTGTCGATAAAGGTTGCGATCCGGTCTTCAGGAATCCCGTATTTCTGCATAATCTCCGGCCGGGCATGGCAGGTGGAACAGGTGTCGATAACCTTTCCGGCGGAAGCAGGGGAACCCTCGTCCTGGGGCGAAGCGATGCCATGTTCGCCGTGGCAGTCCACGCAAAGAGGGGCATCGGCATTTCCCTCCAGGGCCTGCTGGCCGTGAATGCTCAGTTTGTATTCATCAAAGATGAGTTCGTGGCAGCGGCCGCAAGTCTGGGGCTGTTTGGCCATGAGATGCGGCTCGCCG
>Ga0209253_10001802_pt1 | contig 18877 bp, 19 predicted proteins | sample FrelakmetBRP12BR_FD_187145 | JGI IMG/M metagenome (GOLD analysis project Ga0209253, IMG submission 187145) | Freshwater lake sediment microbial communities from the University of Notre Dame, USA, for methane emissions studies - BRP12 BR (SPAdes)... | ecosystem: Environmental > Aquatic >... | reverse complement strand
GCCATTCATAACGAGACCGCCCTCGTCGTGCCTTTTTCCCACCCCGTTTTGTTGCGCCGCCAGATAAAGCGCCTGATCGAGGACCCGGCGCTGCGGGAGCGCCTGGCCGCAGCGGGGCATGCCAAGATCGGCGAGTTCACCTGGGATGCCCTCGCCGGCCGCCTCGAGGCCATTTTCCAAGGCGTCTTAGCCGATACGGGTATTCGTTAGTTCTCCAAGGCGAGGGGCATAGGCGCAGAAGGCCATCCGAAGGCAAGCTGGCATGCGTCTCGCAAATTACCTAAGGCGAAGGGTATGGATGAGGAAGTCCGTGGACGACTGAGCGGGCACGGTTTCTCGACTGAGATGAGTTTGCTGATTTGCGGCAGCAAAGCAGCGGGGGTTCCAAGGGGGATGGCCCTCTTGGTCGCAGGACGGAGTCCGAGAAGGGGAGGCAGGGAGCGAAGCGACCGTTGGAAGGGGGAAAGCGCAGCTTTCCCCCTCCAAAGGGACGCTGTGGGAAACGAGCGGGCTGACGAATCCATACCCGAGCCTCTGCAAATTGAATTCGCCCCCCGTCTTATGATATTCTGAGCGATGGAGGCGTCTTGAATGGATGAAAAAGCACTGAAGGAGCATCTGCTCCGGGAGAACGCCGAGTTCCGGAGGCTCCACAAAGAGCATCAGTCCTGCGAGAAAAGGCTCGAAGACCTCCAAGACAAGGGTTTCCTGGCCGAAGAGGAAAAACTCGAGGAGCGTGAGCTGAAAAAGCGCAAGCTCGCCATCAAGGACAGGATGTACCTGATGATGGCCGAGTACCGCAAGGCGCGCTGAGACTCCGCTCCGGAAAGCATCCGGCATGGCCACCAAAAAGAAATTCCGGGTCGCCCTGATCGGCACGGATTCGCTGCGCGGCAAGGAGATCAGGAAGATCCTCAGCGCTAAGAAATTCCCCCTCTCCCATATCGAATTCTTCGATGCGGACGTCAAGGAGGAATACGGCAAGCTCGCCGAGTTCCAGGGTGAGCCGCGCGTCATCCATCACCCCACTCCCTCCGCCCTCGAGGGGTTGGACCTGGTCTTCCTTGCCGCCGACAGGGAAACCAGCCTGATTTTCGGAGGGCTGGCTGCCGAGAAGAAGTATCAGGCCATCGACCTGACCGGGGCCTTCAGCGACCAGGCCAACATCCCTCTTGTTGTGGCGGGGGTAAACGATTCGGTCCTCGCCGACCGGCAGTTTCCCTTGATCGTCAATCCCCATCCCGTGACCATCATCCTTTCCTCTCTCCTGCACCGGCTCATCGCCAAGCTCGGCCTCGCCAAGGCTGTCGCCTTTGTCCTCCAGCCTGTCTCGGCCTTCGATGAATCGGGGATAGAGGAGCTGGCCAGCCAGAGTACCGCCATGCTCTCCGGCGCCTCTCCCAATAGGGAGGTTTTCGGGCAGCAAATCGCCTTCAATGTCCTTTCCCATACAGAGCCGCCGGACGCCAACGGTTTTTCTTCGGGCGAGAGAAGGGTCATCGGCGAAGTCAAGAGGGTTCTCGGTCAGCCCGACCTGCCTCTTTCTCTGTCCATCATTCAGGCACCCGTTTTTCATACCTATTCCATCATGGCGTACGTGGAGCCGGCTGTCGAGACGAACATCCAGGACCTCGAACGCATCTACCGGGAGAGCCCGCTCTTCAAGATCGCCGCACCTTCGCCTTCCTGCTCGGTCACCTGCCTGTCGGTGGCCGGGAAGGAGCAGATCTTCATCGGCCAGATCAAAAAGGAGGAGTCTTTCCCCAACGCTTTCTGGATCTGGACGGTGACCGATAACCTGACCTGCGGCTCGGTCCTCAACGCCCTGGAGATCGCGCGGACTATTCACAACCGAAAACCTGGAGAGCGCGCCTCGAAATGAAAGACATCCTCGCCCTCTTCCAGCTGGCCAGGCGGGAGAAAAAGCTCCTCGTCCTCTCTTTTCTCTGCTCCGCCTTCGTGGGTTTTTTCACCTATGTTTTCGTCAACCTTGTCCAGCCGATCATGGACAACCTCTTCCAGCTCGGCCCCGGCCAGGCCGGGCCTCAAAAAGCCCGCTTCATGGATATCGTCTTCCGCGCCCTGAACATCAATGAGACTCAGCTCGTCAGATTCTTGCCCCTGCTCGTCCTGCTGGTAATCCTCGGCAAAGGGCTGTTCACTTTTCTCTCCTCATATTTCATGAAGGCCGTCGGCCACCGGGTCGTCAAACGCCTGCGCGACGACCTCTTTTCCGGTATCACCTACCAGTCCAGCGAGTTCTTCGACCGGATGCCAACCGGGGACCTGATGTCCCGGTTGACCAACGACGTGGACAAAATCCACCAGGCCATCTCAGGCAGCATGGCCGACTTCATCGAGGAGCTGTTCATCCTCGTTGCCCTCCTTGTGGGTATCTTGGTCATCGATATCCGCCTGGCCGTCGTCTCCTTTGTCGTCACTCCGCTGGCGGTCATACCGCTGGCCCTGTTCAGCCGCCAGCTCAAGAAAAAGAGCCTCGTCGGCCAGAAAAAGATGTCCCAGATATACGGGCTCCTCCACGAGGCCATCGCCGGGAACATGATCATCAAGGCTTTCACCTCCGAGGAGTTCGAGGCCAAGAAATTCTTGCGGGCCACGGCCAGCTATCTCCGGACAAACATGAAGCTGGCTTGGATCGGCAGCCTCTCTTCGCCGTTCATGGAGTTCATCGGCGGTGTGGTCGGGGCCTTTATCCTCTATGTGGGAACCCGCCGCATCGGGCAGGGCGCCATAAGTCCGGGCGATTTCGGAGCCTTCGTCATGGCCCTATTCATGATGTACACTCCCATCAACCGCCTCAACCGGGCCAACAACGTCATCCAGCAGGCCGTAGCCTGTCACCAGCGCGTTAAAGAGGTCCTCTTGGCGCCGCCCCAGATACAGGACGCGCCCTCGGCCTATCCCTTGCCGCCCGTCCAGGGCCGCGTGGCCTTTGACCTGGTCTCTTTCTGCTACAATGAGACCCGGCCGACCCTTATTGACATATCCTTCGAGGTCGGCCGCAACGAGACGGCCGCTTTCGTCGGCCTGAGCGGGGCCGGGAAGACGACCATCATCAACTTGATATCCCGTTTCTATGAGCCGACATCGGGAACGATAAAGATCGACGGCGTCGATGTGCGCGAGGTCACGCTGGCATCCCTGCGCGCCCAGCTGGGGTTGGTGACGCAGGAGACCATCCTTTTCAGCGACACGGTGCGCAACAATATCGCCTATGGCCTCGGGGATGTCCCGTTTGAGAAAGTCGTTCAGGCCGCCCAGGCCGCCCAGGCGCATGACTTCATCAACGCGCTTCCCCAGACTTATGATACTCCAATCGGGGAGAGGGGAGGCCTGCTTTCGAGCGGCCAGCGCCAGCGCCTGGCCATTGCCCGGGCTCTTCTCAAGAATCCACCCATCCTCATCCTCGATGAGGCCACGTCCGCTCTGGACACCGAGTCCGAGAGGCTCATCCAGATAGCCCTGGGCAATGTCATGAAGGGCCGCACCACTCTGGTCATCGCCCACCGCATCTCGACCATCCGCAACGCCGACCGGATTTTTGTCGTGGACTGCGGCCGCATTGCCGAGTCCGGCACGCACGAGGAGCTTTACGGCCTGAACGGGATCTACCGGAAGCTCTATGACCTGCAGTTCCCCGAGGGGGAGGAGAGCATTCCATGAGGAGCATGACGGGCTTCGGCGAGAAGAGGTTTTCCCGGCCCGGCCTTCGCGCCAAGATCGGCATCAAAAGCCTCAACCATCGTTTTTTTGACTGGAACTATAAGGGCACGCCACTCGGCGAAACCGAAAACAGGCTCCGGGCGCTGGCCCAGCGGAAGCTGCTGCGCGGACGGATCGAAGCGTCGGTCGACCTCGATTTCTTGGACCCTTCGAGCTGGGAGATCGCGATCAATGAAGCCCTCCTGGAAAAAGTCCTGGCGACCATGGAGAAAGCCTCCCGGCGGATAGGAAAGCCTATCCATCTTGCGGTCGACAACATCTTCCGGATTCCCCAGGTGGTCGAGATCCGCCGGCGCGAGCTGACGGCGGAAGTGAAATCCTTCCTGGAGAAGGCCTTCGATGAGACTCTGGATGAGGTTCTCAAAGAAAGGCGCCGCGAAGGCCGGGAGACCGCCCGTCAAATCCGGCGCCACCTGCTCTCGATCAGGCGTTCCCTGCTGCGGATTGTCAGCTTGGCCCGGACGCAGCCCCGTCTCATCCGCGAGAAATTGACCCAGAGGATAAAAGAGCTCAACGGCGACGGGCTGATCGGCGGGGAAAAAGTCGAGGGGGAAGTCGCCTTCCTGGCCCAAAAGGCCGATATCGCCGAGGAGATTGTGCGGCTGAGAAGCCATATCGACGCCTTTGACCAATGGGTCCGGGAGGGGCAAGAGGAGCCGGCCGGGAGGATGCTGGACTTTCTTTCTCAAGAGATCGCCCGGGAGGCCAACACCATTAACTCCAAGAGCCAGAATATCGCCTTGACCAAGGAGAGCCTGGTCATCAAGGGAGAAGTGGAAAGCATCCGCCAGCATATTCAAAATATCGAGTGAGGGCAAAGAGAAGATGGTCTATGTGATCTCCGGACCTTCAGGCTGCGGGAAATCAACCCTCATCCGGCGCGTCGTCGCCCGCCTCGACGGCGTCCGTTTCTCAGTCTCTCACACAACGCGAGAAAAGCGAAAGTCGGAGACCGAGGGAAAGGATTATTATTTTGTCAGCCGGGAGCGTTTCCTTCGTCTGGTCGAGAAGGGCGCTTTTGTGGAGTGGGCGCTCGTCCACGACGCTTACTATGGGACTTCCCGACAAGAGCTGGCCAAAGGGAAAGACCGGGACGTCATCCTGGACATCGATGTCCAGGGCGCTGCCCAGGTCCGGAAAAAGGTCCCGGCGGCTGTCTTCATCTTTGTGCTCCCGCCGAGCTTCCAAGAGCTCCGGAAAAGGATTAAAGGAAGGGGCTTGAACAGCGCCGCGGACATCCGGAAGAGGCTGGCCATGGCCAGAAAAGAGGTCCGCGCCTACAGCTCATTTGATTATATTGTGGTCAATGATGATCTCGAACCGGCCGCAACCGATCTCGAATCCATCCTGCGGTGCCGGCGGGCCCGAGTGGCTGCCCGGAAAAAAAACATCGGTCCAATCCTCCAAAGCTTCCGCAGCAAGGGGTGATAACAACCATGAAAAAGATCGCCTTGGGCGTCACTTCCTCCATCAGCATCTACAAGGCCTGCGAGGTTCTCCGCGGGTTCCAGAAGAAAAACGTCGATGTCCGGGTTGTCATGACGCCTAATGCCGCTAAACTCATATCGCCCCGCCTGTTCAGCGCCCTCTCCGGCCATCCCGCTGCGGTCGACCTCTTCGAGGGTGACGGTCCGGACCGAATCGCTCATGTCTCTCTGGCCGAGGAGATCTCCCTCCTGGTCATCGCCCCGGCCACGGCCAACATCATCGCCAAGCTGGCCGGCGGAGTGGCCGATGATTTTCTGTCCACCTTTTACCTGGCCGTGCGCTGCCCGGTCCTCATCGCTCCGGCGATGAATGCCGCCATGTATCTCCATCCGCAAACTCAAGCCAACATCCTCAGACTCCAGGCTGCCGGAGTCGAATTCATTCTGCCCGAAAAGGGATATCTGGCCTGCCGGGAAGAAGGATGGGGCCGTCTGGCCGCTCCCGAAAAAATCATTGAACATGGCCTGGCCATTCTCGAAAAGAGTGAAAGCCTCAAAGCCCGGACTGTCCTCGTCACGGCCGGGCCGACCCGTGAGCCTCTTGACCCGGTCCGCTTCCTGTCCAACCGGTCCTCGGGGAAAATGGGGTACGCTCTGGCTGCCGAAGCCCTCCGGCGCGGAGCCAGGGTCATTCTCATCTCAGGGCCGAGTTCTCTCTATCCTCCGCTTGGCGCTGAGCTTCGGCCGGTCGAGACGGCCGCCGAGATGTCCCGGGAAGTGAAAAGGTTCCTTCCCCGGGCCGATGTCCTGATCATGGCCGCGGCGGTAGCCGATTTCCGGCCCGCCGGAAGGTCGGAAAAGAAGATCAAGAAAAGAGAAATCCCGCCGGCCCTGAAGATCGTTCCCACGGAAGACATCCTGGGTTCCTTGAGCCGGCTGGCCGGCCGGGCGAAGAAGGTCATCGTCGGTTTCGCCGCCGAGACTGGCGACGTGATCGCCAATGCCTCGGGGAAGCTCAAGGAAAAGAAGCTCGACTTGATGATCGCCAACGATGTCTCCCGGGAGGGGATTGGTTTCGATTCTGACCTGAATCAAGTGGTGATCATCGACCGGAAAGGGGCGGCTGTCGAATCGCCGACCGCGAGCAAGAGGGAGATCAGCCGCCTGATCATGGACCGGGTTGAGGTTTTGCTTGGCGGGAAAAAATAAGCAGCTTCTCCGCGGCCTGGAGCAGGAGCTCCGGTTTCTGACCGAGATCGGAGCGGAATTCATCTTTGCTCCGGACGGGAGCGATCAAGCCGGGCCGGTTCTCCGGGTCGCGGCCGGAAAGCAGGAAATCCTCCAGGCCCTGGAAAAAAGAATCCTTCGTTGCACTCTCTGCCCCCTTTCTCGGGGGAGAACCCGGGCCGTGCCCGGAGAAGGAAATTATTCCACCGCGCTCATGTTCGTCGGCGAGGGCCCCGGAGCCGACGAGGACATCCAGGGGCGGCCTTTCGTGGGAAGGGCCGGCCAGCTCCTGACCAAGATCATCGCTGCCATGAATTTCAGTCGGCCGGACGTCTATATCACCAACATCGTCAAGTGCCGGCCTCCTCAAAACCGGACACCGGTCCGGGAGGAGATCGAGAAATGCCGGCCTTACCTCCTTGAACAGATTGAGAACATCGGTCCGCGGGTGATCGTGTCCCTGGGGAAGGTGGCCACGGACTTCTTCCGTCCTTCCGCGGCCGGGATGTCGAGCCTGCGGGGGAATTTCATCGAGTACGGGAATATCCTGGTCATGCCGACCTTCCATCCCTCCTATCTCATCCGGAACGAGGGTAACAAGGAGATCAAGAAGCTCGTCTGGCAGGACATGCAGAAAGTCATGGAAGCCCTGGGCCGGAAATGACGCTGTATGCCGACGTTGTCCTGCCCCTTCCGCTCGACCGTCCCTACACCTATTCCGTGCCTCCCGAGCAAACTCATAAAATCCAGGTGGGTTCGAGGGTGCTCATCCCTCTGGGCAAACGCTGGCTGACGGGCTTTGTCATCCGGCTCAAGAAAAAAAGGCCGGACCCAAAATTAAAGTATAAGCCGATCGCTGAGGTCCTGGATGACACGCCGTTCTTTTCCCCGGCGATTCTTTCTTATACCGAGAGATTGAGCCGGTCCTGTTTCATGCCTTGGGGGGAGATACTTCAGGCCGCCGTGCCGCCATCGATGCTCCCGAGAACGCGGGCGGCCGTCTCCTTAACGCCAGGAGGGAGAGAAGCCCTGGAGCAGGGGACTCTCAGCACCGAGGAGCGACAAGTGGTCGCACTGCTGGCGACGCGTCCGCATTCGCCCCTGTTTCTGCAAAAAAAGGTTCAGGCCAAAAATTTTCCCGGCCTCCTCGCCAGGATGCAAAAAAAAGGACTGGTCATCATTGAAAAAGGGCTGAAGCGGGTGAGCCGGAGGAAGAAGGGGGAGCTTTCTACAGTGCCGGCGCAGCTCGAGCTCGACTTTTCTCTGGACGATGGTCTCCGAAAGGCGGCCGGCCCGATCCTGGAGGTAATCGCGAAGCAGACTTTTTCCCCTTTCCTTCTATTCGGGCCGGCGGGCCGAAGGGAGGCCGTGTATTTTCATCTCATCCGGGAAGCGGTTGCGAGGTCGGGCCGAGTGCTGTATCTTGTCCCCGAAATCTCGCTGGCCCCCGCCCTGATAGATAAATACAAGAGGAAGATCGGGGATGGCCTGGCCATCCTCCACAGCCGGCTGACAGACAGACAGAGAGAGCTCGAGTGGCAGAAAATAAAGGAGGGCCGGGCCGAAGTCGTCATCGGGCCCCGCTCGGCCCTTTTCGCTCCCCTTTCCGACCTCCGTCTGGTCATTGTTGAGGAGGAACAGGACGAGAGCTACGCGCAGCAGGAGGGCCTTCCGTTTGATGTCCGGAAGGCGGCCCGGATCCGGGCGGAAGAGGAAAAGGCCGCTTTTGTGCAGGGGAGCGAAGCGCCGACGGTCGAGTCGTTCTACTCGGCCCGAAAGGGCCGCTTCCTTATCGACCTCGGCCGGGAGACGGCCGCAGCAAACGTAAGACTGCTCGTTTTCCGCCGCGCCTCGGGCCTGATCGATCCCCGGCTGAAAAGAGCTATCCAGGACAGATTAGAGAAACGGGAGCAGGTCATCCTGTTTTATAACCGACGCGGCTATGCCTCCTATCTCGTCTGCGCCCTGTGTGATCACGTCCCGCACTGCGACCGCTGCGACCTTTCCCTGTCATACCATAAAAAGGAAGGAAAGCTGGTCTGCCATGCCTGCCGCCGCGCCGTCCCGGCCGTGCTCGACTGTCCGCGCTGCGGAGGCCGCCTGATCGTCAGGCTGAGCGCTGGTATCGAGGCCGTGGCGGAGGAGTTGAAAACAGCATTTCCCGAGGGCCGGATCGAGGTTTTTGCCGCCGATGAAGCGGCTCGCAAAGAAAAAAAAGACGCCCTCCTCAGAGGGTTCGAAGCAAAAGAAATCGATATCCTGATTGGAACACAATCCCTGGGCCGTCAACCAGGCCTGTCGCCCGTTTATCTGGCCGGAGTTCTCCATCCGGAGATGATCCTTCATCTGGCCGATTTCCGGTCGGGGCAGAAAGCGTTCCTTTTGATCCGCAGCGCCTTCGGCTTCCTGCAGGAGGGAGAGAGGTCAGAGGTGTATATTCAGACTTCCGCGCCCGATCATTACAGCATCCGGGAGGCGGCCAGAGGGGATTATCTGGGTTTTTTTGAGCGGGAAATCAAGCTCCGCAGGCTTCTGGATTACCCGCCCTTCTGCTTCTTGGCGCAGGTCTTTTTCAGCGGCGAAAAGGCGCGACACGTGGCGGCTGCGGCCCGGATGTTTGTCTCTCGGGTAAAGAGCTCGGGAAAAAACGTCCAGGTCTTTGGACCCTCGGTGGCATCAGTGGCCAGAAAGAGAGGGCTGTTCCGAGTTCAGGTGAGCCTAAAAACTCGGAGACTCGAGACTCTGAATGGAGTCCTCGGTCCGAGCCTCAAGGGGATTCGCTCGGGAAAATCCATTTTTCTCTTTCCGTAAGGGGAGAAGCTGCCGGCTGGCGGCGGGAGCGCCGCTCACTGTCACAAGTCTTTTGATCCAGGCCTTCGGTTGCGCGTCCCCCGGCGCGGGGGATGTCCGGGATCACTCCCGCTTGAAAGGCAGTCTAGTTGGAGTCTCGGATGACATAAATCTGAATCGCGTCTTGGATATGTTGGTCGTCGTCCCAAACGACGGTGGCCCGTACGTAAACATCGGCGTTGCCCCTAATCTCGCTCTTCAGAGGCCCGAAGTAGCGGGTCCTGGCCGTGCCGCTCGAATCGGTGACCACCGCCAACATGGAAGCCTCCCCATCGAGATAGCCAATGTTCATCCGCCTCCCGGTTCCGCTGACGAGCTCGAATAAGATAGTCCTGCCGGAGATGGGGATGCCGTCGTATTTCGCTAGGGTAGCCGTGAGATCAGATTTCTGCCGGACCAGCTCGCCGGCGAGGATCACACTGGGCTTGGCCGACAGGCCGAGAACGACCCCAATCGAAGAAGGACCCAAGGGAGAAGGTTCGGTGATGGTGCCGTTTTTACAGCTGATGAGGGCGAAAAGAGCCAGGGCCGTGAGGGCCATGAAGGAATAATTTTTTTTGTTTTTTTTCATGGTGGTCACCTTTTCTCGTTTATCGTCACGGCATTCACCGGGTTTCCGTAGGCGGCGCCTCTTCTTCGTCCGCGTAGTTGGCGAAGTAGATCGTCAGATAGCCGGTGGCCTTGACTGTCCTGTTGGCCGTGTCATGGCCGTAGAACTCAACCTTGGCCGTGCAGGTCAAGACGACTTCCGCTCCAAGATCGACGAGCTGGATGAGCGGAGGCTCCATCTTGGCGACCTCTCTGACAATGACAAAGTAGACCGAGGACGTCGCTCCCACCCGGACGACCGTAGACAAAGACCCTTCAAAAGGATAGGGTACGTCGACGCCAGGGACGCCCTTGCCGTCGGTCCGGGAGTACGTCACGAGATAGCGGGTCACCACGACGTCATTGTACGTGGAAGTCCCCAGGATAGGGTCGGGGTCTAATGTCTCGGCCCTGAGGGAGGCCGTTGCGGAGTCCGACCGGATGGTTCCCGACGACATCCTAACATCGGACTGCAGGAAGTTCGCGCTTGTACCTTCGGCGTCCGTGCCCAGCATGTTATCGACGACGAGCATGCTGGGCGACTGGGAATCGTCCTCGACCGGGTTACAGGAGTAGAGGACCACGAAGGCCGAGAGGATAACCACTAGGCGCAATGTCTTCTTCATGTTGTTCATTGTTGCACCCCTTATTTAATGATTCGGGGAGTGATGAAGATGAGCAACTCCCGATTCTGTTTCGTCCGGGCGAATGATTTGAATAGATTGCCCAGGATAGGGATCGTATGCAGAAACGGAACCCGGTCCCGGGTGACGGAATCTTCCGTCCGGTAGATGCCCCCGATGACCGTTGTCCCGCCGTCGGGAATCATGACGGTGGTCTTGGCACTCTGCGTCGTGATGGGGGGGATGCCGTTGACCAGGTTGGCAAAATCGGCCGCGTTGTTCTGGATATCGATCGTCATGATGATCGTTCCCTCGGCCGTGATCTGCGGCGTGGCCTTGAGCTCCAGGGCGGCGTTGACATACCGTGTCGTAACCGTGAAGTTGGCCACGGTCTGGACCGGTATCTGCCGCCCCTGGATGATCTCAGCCGGCTGGTTGTTCTGGGTCGTCACTTTGGGACTGGAGATAATCCGGCCCTCCCCGGCGGTTTCTATGGCAGTGAGGTAAACATCCAGCCGGAAGGTGTCCAAGATGTTGGCAAAGGAGAAACCGACCGCGGTGTTGAAGGCGGGCGCCGGCAGGTTGATGCCGTAACCTCCGAGAGGACCCCCGGTCCCCTTGGTCACGATGCCTTGGGGGATCTGGCTGCCGTCAGCGAAAATCTTGTTGGGGAACTGAAGGCTCGTCTGGTTGCCGTAGAACGGATCGGCGATGCCTCGCCAACCCCACTGGATGCCGATGTTGCGGATGAAGGTCGAGGTGGCCTCGACGATCCTGGCTTCTATCGAAACCTGGGGCGTGGGCGTGTCCAGAACGGAGAGCAGTTTTTCGAGCAAATCCAGGCTTTCCCGGACGTCGGAGATGATCAGCGTGTTCGTCCGTTCGTCGATGGTGATCTCGCCACGACCGGACTTCTTGGACGCCAGGAGCGGCACGACGTCCCTGGCCTTGGAGTAAGACAGGGTGATGGTCTTGACGATGAGAGGCCCGGCCTGTTCCTTGCTCTCACGCAGTTTCCTTTGCTCCTCGTCCTCCCTCGTGAGCACACTGACGGGAGCGATGCGCAGGACGTTGCCCTCCAGGACTTTGCCGAGCTTGTTGTTCCGGAGGAGGATATCGAGGGACTGATCCCAGGGGACGTCCTCCAGGTTGCAGGTGACCACACCCCTCACCTCAGGGTCGAAAACGACGTTCAATTTGGCGAAGTCCCCGAGATAGAGGATGACGTCCCGAAGGTCGGCATCCTTGAACTTCAGGGTGATGATCTCGCCCGTGTACTTAACCTCCCTTTCCGTGAGAACCCTGGGCTCGTACCTCTGCTCCTGCTCCTGGCCGACGTTCAGGTCCTCCGGAACTGAGGCAGGCGTTTCCTGGGCCGCCTTCCCGTTCTTGCCGTTCTTCCCGTTGTCCGCTTTAACCGGGACGACGGGGACGCTAACCTGGATTTCCGTTTTGGGAGCCTCTTCCGGCTTTGGCGCGGCCATGGCCGGCGGAGGAGGAGGCGGTGTGAGGGCCTTCCGGGGCGTTACGCCGCCAGCCGCGGCGATAAGGGGATTCTGTTCCTTGAAGAACGAAATAACGATTCCGTCCTTGTCCGAGTGGATGTTATAGTACTTGGGCTCGTTGAGGTCAAAAACCAGCCTGGTGACGGAGCGGGGGTTGCTGAGCTGGAACTGGGCGACCCTGGCCTTCTTCAGCCCATATTTGTCGATCGGCAGCTCAGAAGCGGGTTCTTCATAGACGGCGTCATAGACATCAACGACCAGGCGGAGGGGTTTCTCCAGGGTGAAGACCTGGGAGACCGTGGCGTTGCTGAGCTTGGCCCAAAATTGAATTTCGCCGTCCTTCTCTTCCATTCTCAGCTTGTTCATGAAGACGCTTGTGCCGGCGTTCCGGTCCAACTGTTGCTGGACCTCTGGCTCTACCCCGAGTTCCCCGATTCCTCTCTGGATCCTGTTCAGCTGGATGACCGTCCGGTTGCCCTCGGCCGTCACCGTGTAGGGTACGGGCTCTTGAACCTGGATCTGCAGCCGGGCCTGCTCCGGTCCCGTCTTTTCCAGCTGGATTCCCGTCACCATCTGGGCATCGGCTGTCTCGATCGGGGTTTGGGAAGTCACGTTGACCTGGTCCAGTTCGAGGACGATCGTCTTGGCCGCGTAGTAGGTTCGGGACAGCGTCGGAGCCGTATCGGTCTCCAGGATGACCCGGGTGTTCAACTTTCCCGGCTGAGTTGTGATTCTATTTATCGTGGCCGCCGAGGAAGAACCGAGCTCGGTGCCGGCGAAAACGACCAAAAAGCTCACTGTGGTGAAAAGCAGCCAAAAAGCTTTCCTTTTCATGTTTTAACGCTCCTCCGGGTTTATTTCTTTGATGATATCCTTGGGCTTGGTTAAGGGGATACCGCGCTCGTTGGTCTTGCGGAAGATCACTTGGGTATCGGCAATCGAGAGGATGAATCCATCCGACAGCTTGTCGCCGACCTCGAAGTAGTACGGGAACCCCTGGGGGCCGCTGAGGATGGCCGTGAACCGGTTCTTAAACTTGACGATCCCGATGAGGTTGATGTCATCGATGTAGAGCTGCGGGGTTCCTCCGATCGTCGTTTTTTCCTTGAGCTCTTTTCCTCCCAGAAGGTTCTTGAAAGGGTCCCTCCGGCCGGAGGCATCGTAGGTCGTCTGTTCGGCCGGGATGTCGATGAGAGTTTCTCTCTCCGGCGCTTCCTTCTCCTCCTGGGAAAAGAGGAGGATGCCTCCTCCGAAGAAGAAGCCCAGGCAGACGAGCACAATAGCTAGGTGTTTCATGTCGCCCTCCTCTTGGGCTGAGGCTTCGCCGGCGTCTCCTCCGCTCCCTCTTCCAGGAACATGTAGGTCTTGGCCGTGAAGGTGGACGAGATGGTCATGTCTTCTGTCTGGTTGCTCAGAGCCTTGATGGTGAAGTTCTCGATATTGAAGATCCGGGCGAACTTGCTCAACCGGTCGAAGAACGAGGCCAGGTTGTGATAGCTTCCACGGATCTCCATCGGAATCGGCCATTCCGAGTAGAATTCCCGGTTGATCTCTCCCCGGGGAGTGAAACGGACGAGGTCCAGCCGGGAATCAAAAGCCATCTGCTGGACCCTCCGGAGGATGACATCGGTCTCCTTCCTGAGCGGGATGATCACTTCCAGTTCTTTCAGGGTTTGAGTAAGCGAAGCCAATTCGGCTTCGATCTTGTCGAGCTGCTTTTTCTTCTCCAGGAGCCCCTGGACCTCGCTTTCCACTTTCTGCCTTTCCGCCTTAATCCGGTTGAGCTCGGCCTGCTGAGGCTTGAAGTAAAGGAAAAAAGCAGCTCCGAGGATGACGACCGCTAGGATGATGTAGCCGTACCAGGGCATGTTTTTCATGGTGCTCACCCTTTCTTGACCTTGGCCTTCGGAGTCGGCTTGGCGGCCGGCTTTTGGGGAGGCTGGGCTCCCTCGGGCAGGACGTAGCTCAGGGTCAGCGAGAACTCGAGGAACTGGGTGCTCCGTCCCGTTCTCTGGGTCGAGGAGATGAGGTTGACGTTGGCGAAATGGGCGCTGTTCTCCAGGTTGTAGATGTAGTCGGCGACGAGGTTGTTGGAAAGGGCGTTGCCCTTGATCTGGATCACCTGGCCCTGGGAAGAGACATCCGTCAGCCAGACCCAATCCGGGAGGCTCTTGCTGAGCTCGTCCAGGATGACAACGGCGCTGTCCTGCTGGGCTCGCAGCTGTTTGATCAGGCTGATCTTGCGTTCGAAGACAGCCTTTTGCTTTTCGAGCTCGGCCAGCTTGGCGACGACGTACTCGAGCTTCTTCTTCTCAGCCTGGGCGGTCTGGAGCCGGTCGTTTTCCCGGCTGATCATCTGTTTCTGGAGGAAGAAGCCAACGGCCAGGACAGCGATGAGGAACAGGATGAAGACCGAGGTGAGGGGGAAGGCCTTTCTGGCCCTGATCTCCGGCCCGGGTGCAGCGGGCCCTTCCTTAAATTCCTTGCTTTCCGGCTTGAGGAGGTTGATTCGGATCATGTTATTTTTCCATTTTCCGGGTGGCGAGTCCGACCGCTACGCCGAAGAGGGGGGCCATCTCCTGCGGATAAGCGGGGTCGAGCTTTTTCTCGTCGAAAAACACGTTCCGGAAAGGATTGAACGTCTCCGTCTTGATCCCGAACTTCTGTTCGAAGGCCTGGGTGATGTTTTTGAGCTGGGCCAGCCCGCCACTCAGATAGATATTTTCAATTTTCTTTTCTTTCTTCTCTCCGGCCTCATAGAAGGAAAACGTCTTGTCGACTTCATCGAGCAGGTCCTTGATGTTAAAGCTGACCAGCTCATCCACTTTTTCCGGGGATATGTTCTTTGCCGGAATACCCTTCAGCAGCTTCTCGGCCTCGTCGAAACTGAGGTTGAGCTCCTTGCGGATGTTCTCGATGAAGAAGAACCCGCCGAGCGACAGGTCGCGCACGAGCTGGGATGTCCCCCGCTCGACGACGGCCACGTTCGTAATGTTGGCCCCGATGTTAATGACGGCTAAGATCTTGGATTGAAACTCGTCCGGGTAGTTGACCTCGAGGGAGTTCTGGAGGGCAAAAACATCGACATCAATGGCCACGAGGTTCTTGCGCGTCTGGTTGACCACGTTGCTGTAATTGGCGATCTTGTCCTTCTTGGCGGCGACCAGGAGGATGTCCAGGCTCCGCTCCTCCGAGCCCCGGGGCGGCCGGAGGATGGCATAATCCACGTTGGTCTCCTCGTAGGGATAGGGGATGTTGTGTTTGGCCTCCCAGACGATGGATTCGGCCAGCTCCTCCTTGTCCATGGCCGGCAGGGCGATCTTCTTGATGATCACCGAGTTCCCCGAAATGGAGATGGCGATGTTGCGATTCTTGAACTTGTTCTCTTCGAAGATCAGCTTGATCGTTTCGACGACGGCGGTGGAATCGATGATCGTGCCTTCGACGATGGCATCGTGGGGGAGGAGTTCGTACCCGATCCGGACGACCTCGAAGACGTCCCGATCCCTCTTCTTCTTAGAGGCGAGCTCGACGGCTTTGACGGCATGAGAGCCGATGTCCAATCCGACGATCCCTTTGTCTTGGTTAAAACCCAGCATGTTTGCGCCTACCTTTATTGAGGTTATTTGCCAACCGATAGCCTTCCCTGTTTGAGTTTTTCCCGGAGCTTCCTTTCCACGATCTTCGGAACGAGCCCGGCTACGGAGCCGCCCAGCGAGAACACCTCCTTGACCACACCGGAGTTCAGGAAGGAATAATTGACGCTGGGCATCATGTAAAGTATCTCAATCTCGGGGTCGAGCTGGCGGTTCATGAGGGCCATCTGCAGCTCGTACTCGAAGTCGGAAACCGCCCGCAGTCCCCGGATCACGATCCTGGCCTTTTGGCGTCTGACGAAATCGACCAAAAGGCCATCAAAGGCCTTCACCTCGATGGCGGGCTGATGAGCAAAAATCTCCTGGATCATGGCCATCCTATCTTTAGTCGAAAACAGGGCCTGCTTTTTGGGATTTTTCAGCACGGCAACGACAATTTGGTCAAAAAGCCTCAACCCTCTGAGGATAATATCGACATGCCCGTTGGTTATGGGATCAAAGAATCCGGGATATACGGCTATCTTCTCCATCCAAGGCACATCACGCTCAGGCTCAACCAGGTTAGTCATGTCATTATCAGAAAAAATTGCCTTTGTCAACACAAAAACTCTCGGCTCAAAGATTTTTTTCCGTTTCCCAGAATCCCACAGCTCCTCAGGGGCGTCAATCACCTTTAGAGAGGAGATCGGAGGTGAAAAATCGCCGACCGTCTCATCAATAAAGGGGAGAAGCTTTGAGGGCGGTTGATTTTGCGCCCGGGTTGGGGGAAAATGAAAATGAGAAGCCTTAATGCGAAGGTATCTTCTTCCCCCGCTCATGGTCTGGGTTTCCTGCGTGGCTATCTCTTCTCCGCGGACGAGGGGCCAGGCGCCCGATGTCTATGTCCAGCAGCGGCGGGAGATGGTGGCTGAACAGCTCGCCGCGCGCGATATCACCGACCGCCGCGTTCTCGAAGTCATGGAAAGGGTGCCCCGGCACCTTTTTGTGCCGCTCCCCTACAGAGACCAAGCATACGAGGATTATCCTTTGCCCATCGGCGACGATCAGACAATCTCCCAACCCTATATCGTCGCCTTGATGACCCAAAGTCTGGCCTTGCAGGAAGGCGAAAAAGTCTTGGAGATCGGGACCGGCTCCGGCTATCAGGCCGCCGTCCTGGCCGAGCTTAAAGCCCGCGTGTTTACGATCGAAATCAATGCCCAGCTGGCTGAGAAGGCCGCCCAAATCCTTCAGGAGCTCAATTATCGGGAAGTCCGGGTCAAAAGTGGAGACGGATTCTTCGGCTGGCCCGAGGAAGCCCCCTTCGATGCGATCATCGTCACCTGTGCCTCTCCCCGGATTCCGCCTCCCCTCATCGAGCAGCTCAAGGAAGGAGGCCGGCTCATTCTCCCCTTGGGAGACGTCCGACCGTATCAGGTCTTGACATTGGTGACAAAAACGGGAGGGAAGCTGAGGACGAGGGAGATTTCCGGCGTTCGCTTTGTGCCGATGACAGGGGAAGCGCAGAAAAAAAAGGATAGCTAGCGTCATTTGATTTTTCATCCGTTCTTGTGCTAATTTTGGCCCGGGACAGAGATGATAAAATTCGGGACCTCGGGCTGGCGGGCGGTGATGGGGGAGGAGTTCACTTTCAACAACGTCCGGATTGTCGTTCAGGCCATCGCCAACTATCTGAAGCAGCGGTTCCCCGACCGGACCATCACCGTCCTGGTGAACTACGATACGCGTTTTCTCTCCGAGCGGTTTGCCAACGAGGCGGCCAAGATACTTTCCCATAACCAGATCCAGGTGCTGCTCGCTGACCGGGACGCTCCGGCCCAGGCCCAGGCGCTTCAGATTATCAAGCGGAAGGCGCAGGCGGGCATCAACTTCACGGCCTCTTTCAATCCCCCCGAGTACAATGGGCTGAAGCTCAATCTTGAAACCGGCGCTCCCGCTCTCCCTTGCGAGACGGACAAGGTTGAGGAGGAGGCGCGGCGTCTCTCGAGGGCCCCGGTCTTCAATCCCTATTACCCGCGGCCGGAGTTCGTGCAGAAGATCGACCTGCAGAGTGACTATCTGGAATTCCTCCAGAAGAAGATCGATTTCGCGTCCATCAGAAAATCCAAAATCCGGATCGGCGTGGACCTCTTGTACGGAACGAGCCGTGAGTATCTGGACGAGATCATCGAGGACAACGGCGTCCCGGTCGAGGAGATCCATGGCTACGTGGACCCCTACTTCGGAGGCATCACGCCTTCTTGCAGCCAGGAGAACCTCCGGGAGCTCAGCCGGCTCGTCCGGGAGAAAAAATGCAGCCTGGGCATTGCCACCGACGCCGACGGGGACCGCTTCGGGATCCTTGACCAGAATGGGCAATTCATCGTTCAAAACATCATCCTGGCCTTGCTTCTGGACTATCTCGTCCGGGTGAAAGGGTGGCGGGGTGGGGTGGCCCGCTCGGTCTCCACCACCCACCTGATTGACCGGGTAGCCAGGAGTTTCGGCCTGCCGCTTTTCAAAACCCCGGTGGGCTTCAAGTATATGGCCGAGCTCTTTCTCCGTAAAAAGATCATCTTTGGAGGAGAGGAAAGCGCCTGCATCGCCGTGAAGTCACACCTCCCCGAAAAGGACGGCATCTTCGCCGGCCTCCTTGTGGCCGAGATGATCGCGGCGACGGGCTTGAACCTGACCGAGCTGCGCCGGCATTTCTTCCGGAAGTACGGCAAGAAATTCAGCGGGCAGAGGAGTGTGCCCCTCCATCCGAAAAGCGAGCGGGCGCTGAACGACCTGGTCATCGCTCCGCCCGATCACTTCGGCGGACGACGGGTTCTGGCCGTCGAACGGATCGATGGGATCAAGTTTGATTTTGACGATGATGACTGGCTTCTCCTCCGGCTGTCCGGGACCGAACCTCTCATCCGCTGCTACGCCGAGGCCGAGTCGAAGGCGGACCTGGAGAAGCTTCTCAGTCAGGGAGTCAGGAGGCTGGACTGATGCCTCTCGAGGAACGGAAACAGACTTCGCTCCGGAGGAAATTGGCTCTTGCGGCCGTGGCCTTTTTCTTCCTGGTCATCCTGATCTCCTCCCTTTTCGGGAAGAAGGGGCTTATCGAGATCTACCGGGCAAAAAGCAATTACGAGGCCCTGCTCCAGGAGATCCGGAGCCTCGAGGCCAGAAAGAGCCAGCTCCGGAAAGAGATCGAAGCGCTCCAGAATGATCCCCGGGCGGTGGAGAAGGAGGCCCGGGAGAAGCTTTGGCTGATCAAGCCCGACGAGAAGGTCATCGTCAAGAAAAAAGAAGAGAAGCGTTGAGGCCGCCGCTCCAAGAAACGCGGG
>Ga0209253_10001801_pt1 | contig 18887 bp, 11 predicted proteins | sample FrelakmetBRP12BR_FD_187145 | JGI IMG/M metagenome (GOLD analysis project Ga0209253, IMG submission 187145) | Freshwater lake sediment microbial communities from the University of Notre Dame, USA, for methane emissions studies - BRP12 BR (SPAdes)... | ecosystem: Environmental > Aquatic >... | reverse complement strand
TGACGGGGGTCCAGGCCAATTTTGATTTTCACCAGCTTCATCCCCAGTGCGACTTGGGCTTCTGCTTGCTTGACGACGTCTTTCGTTTGTCCGATTCCTATGGAGTGAATGGGAAGCGACACTTCCTCCCTGTAGAGCCCGCCCATAAGCTGGTATACGGGGACGTCGAGGGCTTTTCCCATGATGTCCCATATGGCATATTCGATTCCGGCCTTGGCCACAGGATTCCCTTTGATGACCTGGTCAAGCCGGGCCAGAATGAGTTCGATATCGAATGGATTCATGCCCAATAGCGCCGGCGCCAGGTACCGGTCCGTTACGGACTTGACCGTTTCGACGCTTTCCTCGGAATAGATGGGTAATGGAGCGGATTCGCCGATACCGACGACGCCCTGGTTAGTATAGATCTGGACGACGACATAGCTCCGTTTGTCCACGATGCCGAAAGATAGTTTGACGGGCCTGTGAAAAGGTATGGTGATGGCGGTCGATTCTAACCGGGTGATTTTGAATTCTTTCATCTCTGAGATCCTTTCCTCCGAATATGGATTTAAATAGGAGAAGCCCTATCTCCCAAAACAATCGTTCCGATGTCCGGGCTCTGCCGGATATGTTGTTCAATATGCCACCAAGCTGTGTTTTTTTAGATCCGCGAGCAGCCTCTTATAGAAGCCTTTTTCGCTTCGGCCCAATTCCGCGCTGACGGCATCATAGATATCGAGAAGGCTGCGACGGCCGTCCATGAAATTCAAGATTTCCGCTCGCCGGTTAATCCAGTCCGGGTCCTTTTGACCATAGGCCGCATACCAGCTCATGTCCTCTCCCAAAAGATCCTCAAAATAGTACTGGGAGAGCGGTCCTCGGAAGAGGCGCCTGGGGACGATTTTCTTAAAGTCACCTTCCTCTTCGGTTAGTCCTGCCGAAAGCGGCCGGACATTTTTTAAAGCGCAGAGTGTCTCATAATAGCCTCGCAGCCTGGCTTTGTCCAATTCAGCAAGACGCTTTAAGTCCTGTCTGAGTATCGCTGCAAATTTTTGAACTTGAGGATTCTTCGAGAGATTCTCCACTGATTTAACGGCACCGATTTCCGCTTGGGCATGAACGTCCATGAAGGTCAGCGCTTCTTCAAAGCATTTGGCCATGACAAGGCTTTCCGGTTTGTCCCTGGCGACATTATCGAGCTCCAGCATCTGTCTCTTAGTCCGCTCGGCAAGTCTTATGATCCCCTGTTCGGCGACTTCGAGTGCCAACCTCAAAGCTTCCGCGTCTCCGGCGTTGACCGCAAAAAGGAGGGTCCCCAGGGCGATGACCCCAGATTTTTTTAGTTCAGAGACGTCGATTTTGTCCAGATCATCCATGCTGGTATGATGAAAGACATCGCCGTCATGTCCGAGGTTGACAGAGGGAACGCCAATCGTGGGATCACTCAACAGGAAATGGTCGCTCCCGCTCTTGAACGTCAAAACTCTGAAATGAAGCCGGTCGCCCTCTCCAAGAGAAGATGAGATCTTCATCGCGTCCACCCGGGTCATCATGTGCTCCACTAAATCGCCGATATAGCTCGGGTTGGAATAAGGCGGCCGTATCAAGGTCATGACGGAATGGGTCTTATAAATATCTTCGCCGACCATATCCATATTGAGGCCTGCAATACCTCTCCTCCCGATCGAGAGATCCTTCGATAGATATCCCGCCAAACCGTGCATTTCTCCTACCCATAAAAACCGGATGGAGCGCTTTGGCTTTTCGATGACTCCGCGGTCAATGAGGACCGCCAGACTCCTGGCGATTTCTAAAAGCGAGGCGGAACCGCTGGCGTTATCGTTGGCTCCGGGACTGTAATGATCTAAATGAGCGCTCAGAATCATTTCTTGCTCGGGAAATTGACTACCTTTATAAAAGGCCGAAACGGTTTCCATATCGGCATCATATTGATGGGCATCGACCACAGCTCTCAGGCAAGCTCCCTTGTTTTCCTTAATGGCCTTCAGTAGTTTCTGAAACTGCGAATAAGACAGGGAGAAGCCAAACCGGGTTTTAGCGCGAAGGGATTTATTGCTTCTCAAACTGTACATCCGGACGAGATTCGGATATTGCCTGGAAAGGGTATCTTCCTCAGAAGGGCCCACTACAACGCCGCTGGCGCCACGTTTGAGGACGGCCTCGCGATGAACGTCATTCCCCTCTCCGGTAGCCAGGACGATCTTCCCCGTAACATCGATGCTATCGTAGTCCTTATCCGATATCCCTTTTCCTACAAACACCGCCGGGGCGGACAAATCAGCGCCGTTGCTGTATTCAAACAGGCTCACGGGGGTATCGGCATACCTGGCCAGAACTTCTCCCGTGTTTTCCAGCCGGAGCTCCGCCTTTTGGACATCCCAGCCAGGCATCGACCGCCATTGAAGGTACATCTGGTCTCCGTCCGAAAGATGCTTGTCGATGTTAACCTCATAGCAGCTTAGGGGCTTTATAACGCCGGCGACATATTCCACGGCGCTATGATAGCCGGGGCTTCCTCCGGCGATCCGGTGAAATCGGCTGAGTTCCAGGATATGCTTGGCCGCCAAGTCTCCGGAGTACTCATTGATGACGGCCTCCCAGAGGCTGTCGCTGAGGAACGACCTTCCCTGGTTTCGTCCTTCTGTCTGACTATGACTCGTCGCTGCCATTCCTATTAAGAACAACACGACGGCAGCCATCGTCCCGAGAGAAATCCTCAAAGATTTCACTTTCAACCTCCCTCCGAGCGCTGCGTCAAAAGCGGTTATATTTGCATTCCGGACAATTCCGGTCGCCGCTGACGGAGAGATTCATCAGAGCATCATAATTCTCGATGTCGAGATCGTCCTGGCTATCTTTGCCGACGCCTATAACATAAAGCCTATTGGGAGGCGGAGGAGTACCACCTCCCGCATCGCGCTGGAAACTGGGGATCTTTAGAATCCTCAATTTCAGCATGTCGGGATTGACTTCTTGGCCGTCCAGGTTGAAAAAGATTTCATACCGGATTTCATCATTTTCGCTGTAGGGATTGTAATACGTGCAGTTCACCAGCGCCCACCGACCCTCAATTTTCACCAGCGCGAAGAAATGCCCGTTAATCGTAATCTCAGGCTGGCGCGGCTGGCCTTTGGAAGGACAAGCCAGGTTGTAATCGGGCACATTTCCCGTGGCAACATACCGGGTTTCCTTAAGACCCGCTGCTTGGGCTAAAACAATAAACGTCTTTGCCGCCGTCGTGCAGCCGTCACTGATACCATAGACCACGGCCTCAGCGCCGCTCACGGCGAAAGGGATATCCTGCGGAGAGATGTCTTTTTCCCGGATAACCTCGTTAAACACTCCGAGATCGTGCTCTCCTATAAAAACCGCTTGCTGCGATTCTTGGCGTAGCTTGTCTTCCGCTCCAGACAGAAGATGCGTGACTCTTTTTTCATACAAGCCTCTGAGGTCGGCCTTTTGTTTTTCTAACGAATTCCTGAATTCCTCAGCCTTGCCGGGATTCTGGAGCCAGGTCTCCATCCGCTCTCTGTCGACCCTTGGAAATAGAAACTTATCATGCGTGATCTCGATGATTTTATGCACCTTCTCCAAATCCGACCCCGTGATGCAGTGCCGCGCCACAAACGCCTCTACGTCTTTGGTCACCTTTAACGCTTCGTCCCGATAATCTTTCGCTCCGATCCCGGCCGCCAATAGGGCCAGGCCAAAGAGGGCCGCCACCGCCAAGTGTGATCTATCCCGCCGTTTTTGCATGTTTGTCCTCCTGATTATTCTCAACATTCTCATTGATCTCCTCCTATCCATAGACTCGTTTCAAGAGAATGACACAATGGTCATTTTGTCGATTGGTTCCCTAAAAGGGAAACCCGGGCGTGCGATTGTTCGGGTGTCGTCGGCTCGGTTTCTTTGAGGCCATAATGCGCTTTCCGGATCTCTCCGACGCGCACGGATTTGGTGACCAGGCAGTCACGATGATATAGAGTTATAGACACGATGCCGCCGATTTTTTGCCGGTTCAACAGGTCTGGCCAATTATCATAATTAACCCGTTCATCGTTCAAGGCCAGGATGATGTCGTCGATATCCAACCCGCTGTCGTATCCGGATGTCCCCGGAATGACATTGAGGATCCGGACGTGATCATCGAGCGTCTTTTGAGTCTCGATGCCCAAATAGCCCACCGGGGGATCCTGAACACAGATGAGCCCTAAACCGAGGGACGAGACGTAATCGTTTATCGGAAGATCATCCGTGCCGGCTACAAATCTCTCATAAAATGCGGAAAAATCACTTCCCGATATTTTGTTGATCGTCTGAAGGAGTTCTTCATTCTTGTAAGCAATGTTTTTCTGACCAAAAGACTGGTCCAGGTCGCGCATGACGTCGTCCAAACTTTTCCTGCCGCCGGTCCTTTTTCTGATCTCAAGATCAAGCATAAAGCCGACGACAGCTCCTTTAATATAGTAAGAAATGGTGGTATTCGCTGAATTATCTGGTTTGAGCCAAATATTCCAGCTCGCCTCTTCCAGGCTCATCAGTTTCTTCCCGACCGCGAGTTCATGGTCGGAGATCTTGGTGGCCATATCCTGATAAAACTGCTCTTTGGTCCAGAGTCCAGACCTTACTAGAATCAGACCGGCATAATAGGTCGTTATCCCCTCGGCAAACCAATGGCTCTTCGTGTATGCCTCTCGGCTGTAATCAAATGGCCCCCACCCCTGCGGGTGGATGCGCTTGATGTTCCAGAGATGGAAGAATTCGTGCGCCGTGACATTGAGAAAATCATCGTATTTCCGCCGGGCCTGAAAGTCGAGTTGATTAAAGATAATGGCAGTGGAGTTGGCGTGTTCGACGCCGCTCCGCCGCTCCCGGTCGATGAGGTGGTAGATAAATGTATAGTCCCGGTAAGGCAGGCCGCCGAAAAGCCGGGAACATGCCTGGACGATCTTGGAGATATCCGCCACGATGAACCCGGCATCGAAGTCTTTCAGCCCATAGATGGCGATATGATGAGGGATCCCATCCACAGAGAAATCATATTGAGTGAAAGTGCCGATCTCCGTCGGACAATCAACGAGGATATCATAGTTGCTAGCCTGAAAAACGTCGGCTTCCGCCGTTTTTTCGAGACCTGTGGCGATTTTCCAATCCGCTCTTTTTTGGATCCGGAGAGTGACGGGTCGCTCTTTGAACCCGACAACATAGCAAAAAAGAGCGGCTCCATTAAAGAAGGCATGCGTCTCATCGAGATGGCTGGCAATATTGATGTTGGCCAGATTATTGGCAAAGATTTTGTACGCCACTTTGATCGTGCCGTCCACGCCTCTTAAAACTCTCCAGGTCTGCTTGTCAACCTTGAAAAACTGAAGCTCTTGGCCTGTTCCATCGTAGGCCCTGAATTCTTGGACATTCTTGGCGAAGTCAAGAATCTTGCTGTATCCCGGCATCCAGGCCGGCAGTGAGAAATCCAGGGACCTGGCTTTGACCCCATCCACCGAAATGGAGACCTGAAACAAATGTGTCGCAGGCTGGCGGGCATCGAGTGTATAAGCAATTTTCAGCTCCTGCGGGGATGCAGAAAATGCTGGAATGAGGCCTAAGGTCAGAAATACCAGCAAAAGAGATCCATAGATTCGTGCTTTCTTGGGGAATCCGAATCGCGGCATTTTGCGCTCCTGCGTATAGTTTTTTCTTATTTTTTCTCCGGCAGCGTCCATCGGCACGTTGAATCCCGGGGATCTCCGCTCACGGACAAATTCATCAGAGCCATATGGTTCTCGACCTCAAGATCATCGTCAGGATTCTTTCCAACTCCCGCTATGAGCAATTCGCTCGGCGGAAAATTTTCTTTTTGAAACGAGGGGAGCCTCAGGACCTTACCCCGGAGCTCTCCCGGCCGAATTTCGTCTCCCTCGAAGGACGTCAAGATTTCGTACCGTGTGTTATTGTCCAGGCTGTAGGGTTCAAAATAAGTGCAGTTCACGAGGACCCATTTCCCGTCGATCTTGACCAGCGCGACCATGTGGCCGTCGATTTCTACATCCGAGATGCGGCCTTGGTTAAGGCAAGGGCAGGCCTTCCTGAACTCGGAGACGTTCGCGCCGACGACGAAACGGACATCCTTCAACCGTGCGGCTTTGGCCAGGGTGATAAAGAGATGGGCCATCGTTGTGCAGCCATCTCGGACCTGGTGCTGGATGGCTTCGCTGCCGCTAACAACAAAGGCAAGGTCTTCAGGGCGCATCTTTTTATTCTTGAGGAGGTTTTCGTAGATCCGGAGATTATGGTTTCCGAAGAAGATGTCGCGCCTAAGATCCTGGCGCTCCTGATACTCCTTCTCTACGAGAATTCTTTTCAGCCTTAACCTATCTAGCTCCGCCAGTCGCTTCTCCTTCACGGCCAAATCGGTCTTGAAAGTCTCCGTGAGCGTCGGGTTGCGAAGCCAGGCCTTCAAAATTGGCCTGTCGATCTTGATGAACAGGAACGGATCATGAGTAATTTCTATGATTTTATGCACGATCTCAAGATCGGAACCGCCAATTTGGTGTTTTGCGACAAATTCCCGAACTATGTCAGTCACTTCAAGCGAATCCGCTCGATACTCTTCTCCAAACAGCCGAAACGGCAAAAAAAGAACCAGGCAAAAGACGAGCCTTACTGTTCCCCCTCTATCCAAGGCCTTTAACACTTGCTCACCTCGAGAGATGCAACAAGAATGACCGATATTCAATCCGCAGGGATCTTAATGAGAATCCTGCCCCTCGGGTACGATTATGAAAAATATAGCAGGACAAGCTCCCGTTCGATATCTCATTGTATAATGTATTTTTTATACAATTCAACTAACCCTGTCAAGCTAATTCTCAGCGGTCCGCCCAAGCGTACACGCCCCTTAAAACCAGGCGGGCACAATCCGTCATGATTTCAGGATTAATGCGGTAGATCGTGTCTCCCGGCTTATGATAATCGAAATGAGGTCCATTTGAAGAGAGCACAATGCACATTACGCCCTTCCGGAAAAAAGGAAGATGATCCGATACTTGAGACGCACCTTCAATCGGCTCGATCTTTCTCAAGATGTTTCGTTCGACATCCGCACGGTCGAAAGCATCTTTTAAATTAAGAGCATTGGCTCCATAGGCACAATTGATTCCATCCCCCTCCCCCACCATGTCGAGGTTAATCATTCCGTCCATTTTTTCGAATTGGGGCAGCCCGCGTCCGGCGAAATATTCCGAGCCCATGATCCGCATTTCTTCTCCTCCGAAGAGGACAAAAAGGACTGACCTTTTTGGCTTCCTTTTTAATTTTGAAAAGGCCTCGGCCAGCCCAAGAACCACGGAGCTTCCGCTGGCATTATCGTCGGCGCCGGAATAAAGAAGCCCCATGTGGAGACCGCAGTGGTCCAGATGAGCACCGATAAGCAAACATTCTTTCCTTAGCCCGGGATCCGATCCTTCAAAATACGCGGCGACGTTGTAGCCGATGCCTTCCGGGAAGTGCCTTGAAATCACGGTGTACCTAATTCTCGCCCTTAAGCTAAAGGAAAGAGGGTTGCCGCAGACTGTCAGCAACTTTCGCAATTGTGCACAAGTCGCCCCGTTTCCGCTTAGAATCCTATCCCCGGTCTCTACGCTGATGATGGCATGGGTAAGGCCTTCTTTCCATAAGGAACTGGGGTTGGCCAGGGGCTCAGGAGCAACAATGAGCAGGCCCAAAGCTCCTTTGTCGATGGCGTTCTTGACGCGATGAAAAAGATGGTTATAATCGTCGAAGCGGCGGTCCCGGTCATCCGGCGCACCCCGTAGGCAGAGAGCGAATTTGCCTCGGACGTCCACTCCCGTATAATCGTCGTAACCCAAGTCCGGGGCGCTGATTCCCCATCCGACAAACACGACCTCCGCTGTCTTTTGTCCGCTGTCACTGAAAAAACAGGGTAAAAAGTCTTTTCCCAATATGAATTCTTGAGAGGACACATCTTTCGGAGAATCAGTTTTTTCTTTGCCTATGATCATCACCATCTCGGCTTTATCGACGATAGTATAAGGAGACGGATATGGCTGGAGAAAGCCGGTCATTTCATCGAGAGGCCGCAGCTTCCATTCCCGGAATCTTTCGGCCGCCCAATTCGCGGCATCTCGATATCCTTCCTGGCCTGTTAACCGCCCTGAAAACCGGGCCGAAGACAGTATTTTACAGTAGCCGTAGATGTTTTCGGGCTGAATCGTGACGAGCGCTCGCTCCAAGTCTTGATCCCGGTTTTGGGAGAGAAGCCAAAACGATGGGTACAGAAGCACGATGCTTAGGATAAAAATTTTATGGATCCCGTGTTTCATCTCGGCTTCCGTAGCGACCTGTGGAATTCATTTGATCTTGCGGATCTCGTCAAGAAAGCTGCTCATTCGGTCGACTGCCCTGCGATTATTCTCCAGGAGATCTTCTAAGCGCTTGAACTTCGGCCATTCGATAAACTTGTCGATGCCGTAGAAATCCATCTTAATGTTGCCGAAATCTCGATAGAGCCGGCTGATTTCTGGGGAAACGAGATTGGTCAACCGGAACGATACTTCCGCCTCCTTGACGCGGAACTCCTCGAACTGATCCAGCATGCTTATAAAGAGCGTTTTCCGCGGCGGAATCTTTCCTGAAAAATGAGATAAGGATTCTCCGATGACCCGTCCTTGAGACGTTTTCGGAGGGTCTGTTTCTAAAAGAGCGCATATCGTTGGGATAACATCGATTTGTTCAGCGTAGGGAATTTTGACGCCCTTCTTAATCCCGGCTCCCCAAAGAACGATAGAGGTGATAGCGGCATCGCGACTTTCGGGAGGGTGATACCCGGTGTCCGCTTCTCCGTGGTCGCCCATAATCACCAGGGCCGTCCTCTCCAGGATGCCCTGCCCCTCTAGGCCGCGCAGGAAACGTCCAAGAAGATCATCCGCCTGCTTAAGCATTGCCAGATAAGGTGAGCCTTTAGCCCAAATATTCCTCCTCCAGGGGACAACGTCTTTTAGGAATAGAATCTGAAAGCTGGCTTCGCCGACTTCTTGAAGATGGAGCCGCATGAACGTCGGCCGGCCCAGCTTCATGAATTCTAAAGCCATATCAATCCCTTCAGGATCCGGTCCCAGCTTCTGGTAAGAATAGTGATAGAAGCGATTGAGACTGCTGTAGTTCTCTGTGTTAGCGACGAACGCCGTCGTTCTTTTGGGAAAAAGGCCTTGAGGGAAATATTCCGTCTCTTTAGTCAGGAACAGCGTCCCGGCCATCATGACAGGATTGGGAATAGAGCACGAATGGATTTCGGCGTAAGGCCCCTGAACAGGATGTTCCGAGGGAGGAAGATAACTTTTTTCGACGAGAGCACCGCTGCCGATCATTCTCTTTAGGATCGGGAGGTCTGTTCGCGCCCAAGTCTTATAAGAAAGGCCGTCGATGATATAGAGAATGACATGTTCGGGTTTTGCGGCAAACTGAACGCTGAAGGGATCGGTCGCTGCCAGAGCCGGCCCGAGTGCGCAGAAAACGCTCATTCCCACTGCCAGGACAAAGCTGAGGACAAGACTTGCAAATTTTTCCTGAGAGAATCGGGATTCCCGAAAAGAAAGAACCGGGAGACGGGGAAACTGCATCTTTTAAGCTCCTTCTTTTAGAATTAGCAAACGAATCTAAAAAAAACGACGCAAATCATTGAAACCCGGGATTGACAATGAACTCAGCCGGTTGATTATTTCTAATGAGTTGAAAATTTTTGTAAGAGATCCGCAGCCGTCTTGCCCAGGTGTCGAGAGTAGCGCCGGCCATGTGAGGCGTGACGATCACATTGTCCAAGAGGAAGATAGGATCATCGGGATGGGGGGGTTCTGAGGAGAAGACATCCAAGGCGGCTCCAGCAATCCTTCGCCCGGCCAGTCTTCTGTAAAGCTCTGTCTGATCGACGACCTCTCCCCTTGATGTATTGACCAGAATCGCCGTCCTTTTCATTAGATCAAACTCTTTTCGGCCGATCAGATCCTTCGTTTGCGGCGTCAAGGCCGCATGAAGGCTGATGATGTCTGACCTTGTCAACAGCTCGTCCAACGAAACAAACTGGACTCCCAGATCTGTTTCTTCCTCGCCACTCAGCCTTCTAATGTCATAATAAAGAAGAGAGAGGTCAAAACTTCTGGCTCGTTTAGCGACCTCTTTTCCGACATGGCCCAGGCCCACTAATCCCAAGGTCCGTCCCGACAGTTCACCGAGTTCGGCCATTAAGCGATGTTCAAGCCAGCGGCCGTTGCGGGTCGTTTGATGATGAATGGGCAATTTCTTTAAGAGCGCCAGCATCAACAAAAGCGTGAATTCCGCTACGGCGATAGAATTCCCATGATTATTGGCCACCGGAATCCTCATTCTGTTTGCCGTTTTCATATCAAATTTATTATATCCCGCGCTAAGAAGCTGAATGAGCTTGACGCTCTTGAGGGCTTCGAATTCTTCCGGAGTGGGGTCCGCGGAAAACAGCATGAGAAAATCGGCTTGCTCGTACAAAGAGAGCTTTTCCTGCCTGGGGATATCTTTTTCGATCGAGGTAACCCGAAAGCCTTCGGGAAGCTCTCTCCGAGCCAGATCAACGACTTCTTGCGTGACATAAACCGGGTTAAAACAAAAAACGATCTGATATTCTTTATCCATCCCTTCCTCCATTCTATCACATGGAAAATCTCTTCCAAGAAAATGGCACTGACCAGCAAGGGTTGCCCTCATTCCCGGGATTCCCTCGGATCGAGGGAGATTCCGGCCCATCTCTATGAATTGACATTTTTCTTAAAATAATCCTTGGTCAAACGAGCTACGACTCCGCTCAGCCCGATCAGGCCGATCAGATTGGGAATGATTTTGAGTCCGTTGATGATGTCGCCCACTGACCAGACTGACTCCACCCTCATGACTCCGCCGACAAACATCATCCCACAGAGAATCCAGTAATAAACCTTTTTGGCCCGAGATCCCAAGAAAAATTCGCAGCTTTGTCCCCCCGTATAGGCCCCGCTAATCAATGATGTGTAACCGAAGAGAACCAAGCTGATCACAATGATATATCCCCCGATTCTAGGAAAGGCGGCGTTGAATGCCGAAGCCACCAAAGCCGAGCTGGTCATTCCATTCGACCACTTTCCCGAAACGATAATGGTGAGTCCGGACATAGAGCAGATGACCATCGTGTTGATAAAAACTCCCCAGAGAGAGATTAATCCCTGTTGGACTGGATCCTGGGTTTTGGCCGCGCCATGAATGATACCCGCCGTTCCGATCCCCGCCTCGTTAGACATCACTCCGCGGGCCACGCCAAATCTCAAGGTCCGCCTGACCGCCGCACCGGCGAAAGCCCCGGTGGCCGCCGTGGAGGTGAAGGCATGGGTGAAGATCAGCTCAAAGGCCTGCGGAATCGCGTGGGCAAAGCGAAGAAGGACCGCGATCGATCCTCCAACGTACAGGATAACCATAAACGGAACCACCTTGGACGAGAACTTGGCGATAGATTTGATCCCGCCGACGATGACGAGCCAAGAGACCACGACAACCAAGATGGCCGTAATATAGCGTGGCACTCCGAATTCTGTCTGAAAGACCAAGGCGATGGAATTCGTCTGCATCAGCGGGCTTGTAAAAAAATTCCCGACGACCAGCATAACGGCGAAAGCACCTCCCAGGAGGGGCATCTTCAGCCCATACTTGAGATAGTACATGGGGCCCGCCGCCGTCGTTCCATCCTTTGCTTTAATCCGGAATTTCACGCCTAAAAAAACTTCGGTGAACTTGGTTGCCATGCCGAAAATCCCGGAGAGCCACATCCAGAACAGCGCTCCAGGGCCGCCGATAGCGACGGCCGTAGCAACACCGGCGATAGTTCCTGTCCCGACGCAGCCCCCGACCTCAGTGAGAAGCGCTTGGACCGGAGAAATATCGCCTTCTATTCCGAGTTTGGCGCTTCTGCCCTTTCCTTTGAAAATGAGTCCCGTAGAAACGCCAAACTTGCGGATCTGGATCCACCCCAGTCTAATAGTCAGAAATATGCCCGTACATACGAGCAATATAATCACGGGCGGCCCCCAGACGATGTTATTGATTTTTTCGATCAAACGATAGAATAGTTCTAGGCGCATATTTGTTTTCCACTCGAATTATTGCCTTGTGGCTCTTTGATTCTTGAGATAGGGTTTGGTCAAGATCATTCACCTCACCTTCATTGTTTTTTATACAATATGGCGGCCTGAATCAAGAAAAATATGTCAATGACCTGCCCTTTTGAGGCGGTTTAACCACCAGTTCTCAAACATTAGCTTGGGTTGGCTAAGTTTTCGCGAAACCTCTCTGCGCCTGCTGGATCAATGGCCACTTTGCAGAGAGCGAGGCTAGAGAATCTGGAAGCGGAATTTGGTCGAGTATCTAACCTTGTTAATGCCAGTTTGTTCAGACTGAATAAGTGAGGCCTACCCACGCTTGCCGCCGGAGCTTCACTGGAACTGGGCCTAATATTGAGAACTAGAATCTAAACCTGGCTCCTAAGTATATCCTCCGGGGGTTTAGCACTCGATTGACCTGCTGGTAATTCCACTGGGTGTTGTTGCGGGAAGGCTCAACAAAATAACCGTTCTGATTATCGGTCAGGTTGTAGATATCAAAGAAGAGCTCGAAGTTGGTTTGATGCAATCTAAGGAGATAGCTAACCTTCAGATCAACATTGTACCAAGCCGGTCCTCTTTCCTGTCCAGTTTTTACTAGCTCTGTCCACTGATCATTTAATGGGTAATTGATATAGTCATCATACATTAAAAAGGATTCCGTGTAGACGGTACCGGATTGCCAGTAAAACACCGCCCCTACGTTAAGGCCTATAGGAGTTCTGTAAGTCCCGAACAATTTTATCATATGAGGAACTGTACCGGGCAACGGTCCCCACATCCAAGGATTCCGGGGATCAATCTCTGGCATGTCGCCCTGAATGAGGGCTTCTTTATCGCTCGTGCTGTTACCTCTGGCGTCTTTGTAGGAGTATTGTGCAGTTATGGAGGAGCCATTGGAGAATCGTTTTGACAGCTCAAAATCAAAACCATAAATATTTCTCTTGGCGTCCCAGAGGTTGCCGATCCAGTAGTTGGCTCCCAAGGGCGGGCCTGAAGCGGGGTAGCCGAAATCCTCCCATGAGAGAGCTAATTTTCCCCATGTGGGATCGCCTACAAGATTTCTACAATATAAATATAAATCAAGATCTTCAATGATGTTACGATCTTGGCGGTGGTATAGTTGTGCGCTCATCAATATTTGATGGCCGAAGTCTTTCTCATAGGTCAAGGAGAATTCTCGAGAAAAGCTGTCTTTTGCATTCGGAGTAAAAAGATAATCTCTTTTGGTCGCTGAGCCGACAACCTTGGTAGTATACCAGTCATTAGCCAGCCACATTTGACTTACTCGCACTTGCCCGGAGAGATCACCGGCGCCATGGATCCGTCTGAAATCCATAGGGTCAGTATATTGCCCATAGAACAAGGTGAGTTTTTGGCTCCCCCTGCCGCCGATATCCCAGGACAAACCTACTCGGGGCAAGAAGAGTGTTTTCATATGAAGTATAGTGTCGCCGTTTGAGTCTATATAGTTGTGATTTTCAAGTCTGATCCCAGCATTTAGCGTCAGTTGATTGGTTATCCTCCAGTCGTCGGTAAGGAAACCCGTCCACCGCTTGGCTACGACCTTATTTAGTCCGGGATGCTCCTCAGCCCATCTTATGTAGTTCACCCCATGCTCATTCCGCACATCAAATACTGCGGCCCCAAACTCTGCTTCGGTCAAGACTCCATCATGATTAGTATCATAATATTCAGATGTGCTGTCCCAACTGTTATTCAACTGGGGAAGAATGCGGTTGCGAAACTCGAATATAGGCCAAACACCCAATTGCACCAATTGGCCCAAGGTATACCCGTAAAGATTGGGTTCGAGGGATTCGAGTTGTTGACCAGTAAGAATACTTCCATGAGTTTTATCGTATTCGCTAACGTACGCAACTCCGGCCTTCAGCCGCATATTGCCCAAATAGTATTCGAGTGAAAGAGCAAACTGGTCCCTCGAACTTTTATTATCAGTAATGTTCGGTCCAACTCCAAACATAACCTCTTGGGCTCGAGGATGAGCGCCGGGGAGGAAATGAAGTTGGTCAAATAGACCCATATCTGGGTAGCGAGGCTCTCTTCGATTGACAATCTCATAATGGCCGTAGTTCAACTCGAAGATAACATTGACTCCGAAAATTCGCTGATAGTGAGCGCTATAAGACATATAATGATTGTTGGCTATGTTTTGTCGATTGATAGGGCTGTTTTTGCTGCGGGTTCCGATAATATCATAATAATCCAGGAAATAGATAAGAGATAACGAATCCCGGAGGGTCGGCCGAATGGACAATTTTCCGAAGCCGTTATATCTATTCTCACTATAATCAGTTTCCTCTTCGTCTAGAGAAGCAGATTGGGAGAGCCTAAACTTACTGGAATTATTTCTGTGTTGCCCTGATAAAAAGAACCATAACCGATCGTTTAAGATAGGCCCCCCGAGTGTCGCAGCGGTATCATACTTATTATCCTTATAAGGTTGAAGTCGGGCGTCCTCCGCGGCAAAGCTTTTATACGGTCCCCAAAAGCTACTTTTCTGAAGATAATAGTTGACTGACCCAGAAAACCTGTTGCCCCCAGATTTGGTGATGATATTGGCCACTACGCCTTTGCCGCCTCCATATTCAGCCGTAGCACCAGAAGTAATAACCTGCTCTTCTTGAATGACTTCATCATTAAAGGTCATCCCGGCTTTTTGAGAACTCATATCTGTTATATCTACGCCTTCTAAGTAATAAAAATTATCCGTACTGCCGAGCGCTGCATTGCGCGAATTATAGTTAATCCCACCTTTGCTGGCGGGATCATTCCCCGCATCCCTCCCTCCAGAATTGGGTATCATATTAGACCCGGGAACCAATTGAATATACCCTACAAAATCACGAGCAACAGGAAGAGATTGCACAACATCACTTGTGACATGTTCGGAAATTGTCGTACTTTTCGTATCTACGCCAGGATATTGGGCGACGACAGTCAGGCTCTCCTCGAGGGTGGCCATTTTCATTTCGACTCGAAGTGCCGTCTCTTTATCCAGGCTTACTCTCACACCCTTGGAAACGATTTCCTGGAATCCCTGCAACGTTGTTTTGACTTCATACACTGAAGGGACCAAGCTGATAAACAGCACTTCTCCCTTCTCGTTAGTGCTTAAAGACTTTGTTCCCATCATGTCAGGGCTAGAGATTAATACAGCAGCGCCAGGAAGAAAATTCCCTTCAGCATCCATAACCTGAACCCTAAGAGTTCCTTTGTTCGCAGAGTACAGGCTAGAGAGAGAAATAATCAAGAAAAACGATAGAATCAGAAAGCCTTTTAATGAATGCTTTTTCATAAAACTCCCTCCTTTCCAAAATTTAAAAAATGGATTCTTGGGTGATTTGATACCATTTCGACATGAAAATCACCACCTCACATTTTAAAGAAATAGAGAGGCCTTTAGACTGCCACTTGACAAAAAACCCACGCAGATTAGCTTACTTGTCATCGTATACATTATACTTTATACATTGAAATTTAGTTTTGTCAAGTAAAATTTTCTAAAATATTCTTCCACGGCAAAATGCCTGGACTATTGTAAAAAAAGCTATCTTTGGACGGAGTTGACCATAACTAAAAAACGAAAGCAGTTGATGTTAATTCATCCCTGCTTCAAGGGCAGAAACAAGACGCTACAAGCAAGCTGAATGACTACAGGGCGCCTCAAAAGCATAGAATTAATTCTCAATCAGACTAATAAAAAGTCCCTTGGGCGTGCTCTTCTCCCGAATTTATCATTTTTTGCAGAACTAAAAGTAGAGGAAAATTTAACTTGTTACCGCAACCATTTTTGGATATACTTTTTTTGATATATTGTATATATTATAAATTATACATGGACTATTCTGGTGAGAAAAAGACACAACCATGGGAACCCGATACAATTTTCTCCCTCAGTTGGAATTTGAGACCAAAATTGAACTGCACGTCAAAGCAGATGCGGGAATCGGGAACTTTTTTGAAACGACCTCGATTCTATCCTGGTTGCTCATAAAATTTTTTTGAAAATATGGCCAATCATCTCAGTTTGCGGAGAAGGACGAATGCAGAAGATAGATGGAACCAGGCCGGGGTACCTTGATAAGAATGCTTTCCATTTCTTGACAGGAAAGAGGCGATGGTCAGCAGACTTCTAAGAACAAAATCGATCGATCGCTTGGTCGCGGAAACCGAAGTGGAGAACCATAAGCTCCGTAGAACGCTGACCTCTTGGGATCTGATCGCTATCGGTATCGGCTGCATCATTGGCGTCGGCATATTTGTACTGCCCGGAGTCCAAGCAGCCGCGAATGCAGGTCCAGGGATCATCCTCTCCTTCGCTATCGCCGGCGTAGCCTGCGCCTGTAATGCCCTCTGCTACGCTGAGCTGGCCGCTATGATCCCGGTGTCCGGGAGCGCTTATGCTTATGGATACGCTACACTCGGTGAATTTTTCGCCTGGATCATCGGCTGGGACCTCATTCTCCAATACATGGTGGCGGCCATCATGGTATCATCAGGCTGGTCGGCCTATTTCGTTAACTTGCTCAAGACATCAGGAATCAACATCCCGCAAGTCCTCGCTGCATCACCTTGGGATAAGGAGCCCGGGCTGTTCAATCTTCCCGCTGCCACGATCGTGTTGATCATCACCTGGCTCCTAGTCAGGGGGATCAAGGAAAGCGCCCGAGCCAACTTGGCTATAGTCATTATTAAAATCGGCGTCATTCTTTTATTCATTGCTGCGGCCGTCTGGCACCTGGATCCAAGAAAATGGCGTCCCTTCATGCCCTTCGGGTTTAAAGGTGTTCTCAAAGCATCCGCTGTTGTTTTTTTAGCCTATGTTGGGTTCGACGCTGTATCGACTGCCGCTGAAGAAGCCAAAAAACCTCAACGCGATATCCCCATAGGAATCATAGGGTCCTTGGGCATAGCAACAGTCCTTTATATGGCCGTTTCGGCCATTATGACCGGCGTCGTGCCCTATCTTGAGCTCGGAGTTGCCGATCCCGTCGCCAAAGTCCTAAATACCTTAAAAATGCCGTGGGCATCCGCTATCATTAGTATAGGCGCCTTGGCGGGCATAACCAGCGTGCTCTTGGTTCTCATCTTAAGTCAACCTCGGATTCTTTTCTCCATGTCGCGTGACAGATTGCTCCCTCCGGCCTTATCGCGAATCCACAAAAAATATCGAACCCCATATCTATCGACCCTCCTCACGGGAGGCATCGTTTCAGTCGCTGCGGCGCTCACGCCTCTTGAGGTATCCGCTGAGCTTTGTTCCATGGGCGCGCTTTTTGCGTTTATCATCGTTGGGACCAGCGTAATTGTGTTGCGGTATCTCAAGCCTAATATCCCGAGACCGTTCCGGGTGCCGCTGTCGCCGTTTATCCCCGCCTTGAGCGTTTTACTCTGCGGCTATCTCATTCTCGCTTTATCTCTGATGACACAAATAAGGTTTCTTGTCTGGCTGGCGATCGGAATCGCTATATACTTTTCATACGGATACCGAAAGAGCTCTCTTTCTGTGGAGGAAAAGCCGGATTGTCGTTAGCAAAATCACGTTTAGATGAACATCATATCAGTGATTATGGAAAGTTAGCCCCATTCTATTCCTTCGAATACTTCTTCTCAATCCTAAGAAACAGAAAGATCGCCTGCTGAAATGTTTAAGGCCGAACTCGAGAGTGAATCTGGCCGCCAGCCATCGAAGGTGGTAGCGCTCTTGAGTCCAAGACACGCGGAGCGGCAGGCAATCGAGCTGACCATGAATCCATTGTGCGGGGCCGCTTAGAACGTTTTCATGAGTGAAAAGAAAATAATATGCCTGGATGGGAATTGAAAATCTGGAGGTCAAAACATGAAAAATAATAAGGCCCGGCCATTTGGATTTATATTTCTTTTTGTCTTGCTTTTTTCATCTGTCTTATCTGAGGAGGCAAGAAGTCCGCGGCTTTACATAGTGGCGGGGGAGAGGCACGGGGTGAGTTTTTTCCCTTATGTGGATTATCCTGAGACGAGACCTAAAGTCGAAGGCGAGATGGACTTTTCTCATTATCATAAGTATGCAGAGGTTCTTTATTTCTTGAAGAAATGGGAGAAGGAATATCCGGATCTGGTTGAACTCTATTCCGTTGGAAAAAGTTTTGAGGGCCGGGACATCTGGCAGATAACCATCACCAACAAAGCCACCGGAAAGGATACGGATAAACCGGCTATGTTCTTGGAAGGAAACCGTCATTCGGGAGAGGTGACCGCCGCTGAATCGGCCCTCTATTTTGCCTGGTATGTTCTTACTAATTACGGCCAGGACCCAAAGATTACTCATCTTGTCGATACCAAAGCTTTGTATGTGAGGGTCAAGAACAACCCCGACGGGTCCGAGTTCTATCTGAACACAGCCCAGAGCAACCGGAGTACTGTCAGGCCACATGATAGCGATGGTGACGGACTCTTGGATGAGGATCCGCCCGAGGACCTGGACAGCGACGGGTTTATCTTCCAGATGCGCCAAAAGGTTGAGGAGGGAAAGGGCGAGTATATTATTGATCCTGAGGACAAGTCAGGAAGGCTGATGAAGAGGGTCGGACAGGGAAAAGGGAATTATCTCATCTACAGCGAAGGCCTGGATAACGATGGCGATGGAAAATACAACGAGGACGGGATCGGCGGCCTGGATCTGCACAGGAACTATCCTGAGAACTGGCGGCCCGA